>Ga0256767_1000345_pt1 | contig 7360 bp, 9 predicted proteins | sample MC6MC0918MT_FD_186043 | JGI IMG/M metagenome (GOLD analysis project Ga0256767, IMG submission 186043) | Metatranscriptome of enriched soil aggregate microbial communities from Iowa State University, Ames, United States - MC6-MC0918-MT... | ecosystem: Environmental > Terrestrial > Soil >... | reverse complement strand
TCACATGGCATTGTCTGACGACGTCGACAAATTATTGTAATCGACCTGCAGCTGTAGTCTGCCCGAACGCTCAAGATACTGCTACTAGGCTAAGCCAGTGTAAGCCAGAGCATGTTGCGTCCATTCTACACTCCACAGATGTGAGAGAGCCCTGACCACATTGGCCTCGACGCAAGCAAGGCAAAACAACCTCACCATTCCGTATCTTGACTTGATGTACCGGTACTGGTCCCTGTCGATTGCTGATGATTAACAGCCAGACATTCCATCCCGTCATCGTGTTCGGTTGGATGCACATGGTACTGTAACAGTAGCGTCTGCCAGTGTTTGGGACCGAACGCAAACGCCCTCGGATTCCCGCGCACATTACCAGTGCTGATCATGATCATCCCAACCCACATACCAGTCGTATCAAACTTCCAAGGAGTGAAACGTGCATGCTTGTGCTGAGTCTGACAGCGATGATGACGACCAAGGCAAGGAGATTGATAGATGACATTGCTGTCAACGCTGAATGTTATTGAGCGACAATTCTATCCAGCTGGTTGCACCTTATTCCATCGACTGGGTTGATATCGATGTAGAGCCCATATGATGACTGAGGCGTCCTCACCAAAGCCACCAACCACATCCTCGTCAGCATCGCTGTCAAAACAAGCCGGTTCATGAAGATGCGGATGAGATGATCATGACGATGAAGTTGCAGAGAAGATGAGAATGTAGGACGAGTCGAATGCAGATGAGCATAGATGAGGACGAGGGATCAGATGAGGACGTAAGGGAGCGCATGCTCAAGCATTTCTGGTATCTCCCAACTTTCAATGATTGCTGACATACCTGCATCGAGGTGAGCCTGCATAAAAATTGAGGGTTGCGACAAGCACGTTCGCTCACTCGCCCATTCAGCCTCCATTAACCATACTGTTGTTGCCATCTCGATGCACCAACACAGTGTTGGGCAACTCCACGTTTGAAGGTCGAGTGCCTTCAATGCCAGTACCAGTGAGCAGTTGACAAGGTGGACTTGGAGCAAAGTCCGGGGTCCATGCCCATCCAACATGTCGACTGTCCGATGACGAGATGAAGAGCCAGAACATTTCTTCGCCAGCAGAGTTCACTGGTTTGGTCCACCCTTTGATTCTGACCGTTCCAGAGTGGGTTTGCGGATTGATGGCCGGCAGTAGTAGTCTTCTCACACCTCCGTCAACTTGCCTTTCTCCTAGTTACGTTCCGTTTCTCACCATCATTGGAGGGTCAAACGCTGATCTCGCCCTGGTTGACGCTCGTTGGCGCGAATCCTTGAATGAACGCGATCGAGCTCAACGCCATTGTAGATGATGCGCGATCAGCTGCAGACATCAACGTCCAACTTCACCTCACCATGTTTGGATTGGAGATCGAGTTGGCCATGAGTGTCATTGGCATGACAGGGAACATGAAGGACACTGTTGTACTGATACGGATACAGTGCGAGCAGGCGTGTAGAGTTCTGCGTTGGTTTCACGATCACCGCCCATTTGCCTTGGATGTGGAGGTTATCACCGCTCCTTTTCGCTCTCATCTTTCCTTCTGTTGCTGCGGCTTCAGCTCCATGCCACATCATGGCGGCTCATGTGCGCAGACGCCATCGCTGCATTGCATGCGCAGACGATGTACAAGACAGCAGCGGGCTGTATGTTCAGCCTATGCAGGCCTGCACCGACACCTGTTGAAACCACGAAGCAGTGTTCTGCTAGTATGAGCGACAAGAGGACGTAGGCACTGATGTCCAGCTTCATGATTCTTGGAGCTAAAACTGAGGCTGCCAATGACTATCCGGGCGTCGGCAGCAGCTGCGGTAACCCCGGGGCGTAATCAAGCAGCTCCCATCCCCTCGTGTTTTCTCTTGGACTGCTTACGCTCTCGCTCACTCGACGCACCATCGTTATGGTCATAGCGTTTCCAGCTCCAGTGATGATGGCAGTGGGCAGGGGGTTCAACTTCATCGCTACGTTGTGATATTCATTCTCATTCTTTGTTGAAGGGAAACGTCGTCCGTGCACATGCCTTCGTGGTGGTAAATGATGAAGACAAGAGAAGAGTTGACCCTGAAGCCGATAAAGAAAATCACTCAAATATGAAGAGTGATTGTTTCCCACTCCACTCCCAGACTCGTTTCGAGCTGTCACTTGTTGCATCACATCCATCCATCCATCCACCTGCTTCATGCTTGGCAATGAGCATCCAATGGGTCAGGCTCATGATCGGGTTGGAGGCAAGTGGAAGAGCGGAGAGAGAAAACGGGCAGAGTGGGTGAGGAGAGAGATCTCTGCAGGAGACGAGAAGAAGGGGAAGAGAGAGCTGTTTTTATGGGCATTTGCCGTGCCGCTCGTTCGATCGGCCTAGAGCGCACGATAGTCATGACGTTGCGGAGAGGGAGTGCGCCGGTGGAAATGGATGACATCCCTTCTACTGTCATCTGTTGCTTGTCTCTGAGTCAGGCCATTCGAAGCTTCGCATCGGAGCTCGATGCACAACGTCACCACCTCGTCACCCCGCACACTTCGTATTCGAGTGTCTCTGACTTGCAATTGTTCATAATCAGAAACGATCTCAACAGGTTGAGATGTCGACTGGAGTGAGCAGCTCGCCTTATAATCAACTGGCGTCGAAATGATTCTGCGACTGAAGCTCACCCATCGAGGGAGGTTTGGCAGGAGTCGTATTGGTAGACGCAACATGACTTGTCAAACCAATCCTTCATCCCTCCTATCTCGCTTGCCGGTGCACTTCGATCGAAGTGGACACTCCTGGCGTGACGCAATCACACCTTCCACCACCCAATAGTGCTTCCGGGGGCAAAACTGCCCAACAACCTTAACATGACCCGTCTTCCGGTGTGACATGTAACGTTCCCAGTGGCAGGCTATCGCTATCGCTATCGATGGCGAATCATTGGTTCCAACCTTACTTCGTGTTCTCCTCAATCACCGCAATAGCAGCACACGATGGCCCCGACGTCGGGGTGACATCTTTGCTCAGCCTGGGCGTATCAGCTTCGTAGTACTACGGAGCAGTCGAATGGACCCATTATTTGGTGCAGGACGTAGGCGAGAGCACTGATTGATCAATCGATCTGGCTGCACCATCGGGCTTCGACTCATGTAGCAGTAGCTTCAGTCGTCTTCCGCCTACTGGTCCTGCTCCCTCTCCTGCGGCGATCACTACACTGCTTGTGCAGTGGGCCAGCAACTAGTACTAGCACTCTCGGATGCCAGTCTTCTCGCTAATGTTAGTCCGAGTTGACAGAAGGTTTGATGCTGTCCGTCATGATCGGTGTTGAATGAAGCCGTACATGCGATATGTATGTAGGTGCTGTCGGTTGAACTTCAAGTTTTGAACAGATGGGAAATGTCATAACTACGCTTTCCCCGCCTCATCAACATCACTGTCTAGAACATCCTGCACCAAGTAAGTCTGATGACGCGCTCAATGTTGCTTGATCCGCAGTGAAACAATCATCCAAACGCCTCAACACACGACAGTGATCCAATCATGCAGCCATATGTCGGATGTTGATCTCGATTATGAGCGATTATTGCTCCTCCTGCCATCCTTTGTTTCCTGTTTACTATCCCCAGCGCCAGCACCATTGTCCGTTGCATCCACCTCATTACTCTTGAGTGCATCTCGTGCACGCTTATGTGGCGCTATGTTCGACGCGTTGGTATCACGTGGATGTGGTGAGTGTTCAGTTGATGACGAGGATGAAGAGTTGGAATGGGCCGGTTGCGGCTGAGTCGGTACGGTTGATGCATGCATATGTTTATCACTCCATGAGCGTAGACGGTGACTGAGCGGCAGCAGTCGATGCTGTGTGGAGTTGATGCAGATGAGAATTGTCGGATGGAGATGAAAGAGGAGGGGATGCTGCGGTGATGGAGAGCTCAACATCAGGTCGCTGTCGGATTGAACAGGACTCTGCAGTGTATGCATGAACGATTGATGGTAGTGAATGCGTAAGGGGAGAGTCGATGATGTGTGGATGGATGGGATGTTGGTGCCGGGTTGGTGCGTGTGTCTTGGTCGCGTGCGATATCCATGTTGCAATCGCACTTCCAAACATCTGCTGGTTCTTGTTTGTTAGTCGAGAGGCCAGGTCCAGCCACGTCTCGATCCCTGAGTGCTGAGCTCCCTCCGTAGTCGATGCAGAAAGGTGATCATCAATCACTCTCCACCAAGGAATGGAACGCTCAGCTGGAGGTTACGCCAAAGTGCAAGTCGCGTTCAGCGCTGGAAGTTCTTCTTCTTGTTCTTGTATCTGTTCTTTGCGTATTTGTGACGTGCGACATGCATATGCCTGCTTGACCTTCGTCAGAGCACATCAATGAGAGATGGGCAAAATATTTTTCTGCGTCAGAGTGGGGTGCTACAACGAAGCTCATTCTTGTTCCATGATTGAATCATGTGGCCGATTATTGTTCCATCATGATGCGAGGTGACGTGGCGCAGATTACTGACCCCACCGCATGCCAATGAGTGTGCGGCCAGATGACGATTGGAGTGTGAATTGCTTGAGAGAGTCAACACCCTTGAATGGCTGACGCGATGGATGAACCTCAACTTCACCCAACGACTCCATCCTATTGTGACACTTCCTTGGGCTGGGAGGGTCATTGTTGGATAGTTTGAATTTTGATGCCGCTCCCTCTGTGTCATCTCTCGTTCCACCTGATTTCGTTCACTCTCAATTTTTGATCTTTGAATATTTCCATGTGGCAGTTGATCGTTTCAATAAGGACGATGCCTTGATGCCTCAACAATGACCGGTCATGGTGAGCGTATAAGGACGGCCATGATGAATTGTTTCGATGACGCACGCTGGCACAGATGAGCGCTTGTTGCACGCTTGACGGAGGAAGTGAGATGGCGATGGGATATGACGGACGTCCGCCAAGCCATGATGATGATGCCGGAAAGACAAGGGCATCAGCCTCGTCTTAACACATTCCTTTCATCACCGACGTGATTCCACGGGAGAGAGTCACCATTGTGTCCGTTCATCCTTCTGCTTCATCTTGATCTTGATCTTCATCTTCATCCACCTGGCGAATGGTTTCCGACGCCATTGTAATGTTGCGATGTGGTTGAGCATGAGAAGTCAAGAAACAAATCTCCCCCGACATACTTCATCACCATACCAGCTATTGGTTTGTGCATTGCCCCAGCCTCGTTGCCTCCTGTGTGTCCGTCATCGAACTAGCTGTCATCTCAGCAACCGGAACTATGATGTTGCAACGCCGAGCGAGATATCTCAGAATGGCATTTCAACAATCCAACTCGCGGTGTAGTCAACTGCACCATCAGCACACCGCATTGGTCCCTGCTGAGCATCGGCGGTACATGAGAGGTGGAGAGGAGGTGGTGGAGCGGCAGAGGTGTGAGCTGCATCTGAGTGAATAGGCTGGCTGCCCGTGTTGAAGCGTTTCTGGCTGAACAGGTGTGACTGTGACGATGCCCTCATCCATCGATCTTCTGATCAGGATCACGATCATCAGCAAGGGCGGGATCAGTGACGAGCAACTGCGGAGACTCGAGAGTCCATGAACGGATGAAGGCTCCCCTTCTTCTCCAAACAGAGAATGAACACCAAAATCCAAACACTGTCAATAATGCATCGAAGTGTCAGCTTCAGCAGCTGCAATAGTCATCCACCACACAATGACTAGGAGGAATGACAGGCCGATGTGAGATAGGAGTGTGCACGGAGTATCGTTCACAGTATGACACACAGGTCTTGCTGTGGTTTCGGCAGCGTCATGAGTTGTGTGACGATCGGTTGCCATTGTAGCAGGAAGTCATTCTGTGAGATGCGACCATCACGATCACGGTCCAATTCCTTTCGCAGCATCGGTACAAGATTGACCTTCATTTCATCCACACTCCTGCCGCATCGTGAGCCCATATATGTATGTGGCATCTCCTTGATGAGTGCGGCATGAATCTTCGCATCACTGGTCAGCTTCAGATTCGTTCGGACCAAGTCTTCTCGCACGATCTGAATGAAACGATCCACTGTCAATCGTGCGATGGCAACCAATGATGAGCCATCCAAGTATCGTGCCTCACGACCGGCTGGGCGTTGATGACGCGTGAAATGGCACCAAACTTGTAGACTGTGCTTCGATGCTAAAGTCGGATCACACCAGAACGCCTCATTACTGCGGATGGCATCCACTTCTGCACTCGACAAACCAGTCAGGAAGCTACGATGCTTGGAAGTGTCATCGGCCGTCTCCTCCTCAACCTCATCCAACTCCTCCTTATCATCGACTTCAGTAAGCCTCAGTTCTGGCACCGTCGATGCGTGTGTGTGATGTGAGTCACCAATCTGGTTACTGCGTGGAGTGATGGTGAGTGATGGACGGCGTTGACTCATATTGAGACTGACGCTGCCACTACGAGTCGAGCGATAGCCACTCATACCAGCAGGCACATGTGATGAGTTTGTTCCTCTGTTGAAGCTCTTTCTTCTCCTGCCCGATTGCGGCGTTGGTGTTGCATCATCCAGTGATTCCCTCCCTGGCACCATGAGTGCGCGAGGTGTTCGAGCAGTGAGACTGTCGCCCGTGCGTGGTGACTGCATCTCGCCATCCTCAACCTCCCGCGTCACACGAACATGAAGGTTCATCTTACTTGGACGTCGATGGATCTCACTTCTCGGTGTTTGCAGTGAGAGTGGCGGTGGCTGAGAAGGCGCGAATCGCGGTGAGGCAGGGAGAGGAGAGGGAGACGGTGAGAATCGACCTGGTGCAATGAAACCTCCACCATGACGGCTGAATGATGCGAATGTTGGCGAGCCACGAATGATTGGTGCGCTGCATGGATCATCGCTGGATGGCACATTCATGCTACTCCCATGACCGCGCGCATGTGACTGATGGCGGGAGGAATGATTCATCTCAATGTTGCCACCACGAAGAATGGGATGTCTGATGTATGAGCGTAGTTAGCTGCAGCTGCCCAATCAGAGGTGACGGTGGGTGATCGATGCTCGATGCTCGATGATGGATGATGGATGAGTGATGTGACTGCAGCAAGTCAAGCCAAGCCAAGCCAAGCCAAGCCAACACCGACCAATCAATGTGATGGAAGCTGAGAGAGACTGGTCATTGGTCCATCGCTAGAGTATCGGCACTTGACTGGCTGGGATTCGGAGTTGCAAGTCCAGTCCATCCATTCTCACACATCGCATCCAATCCCACACAACCACACAGAATACTATCGCCATTGACCACCCATTAGTACTTACTTAGTTGTTGTGAGTCGGTTGAATTGCATCGTTCGACTGCAGCATCGTATGAAGTGGCGCTTGACTGCC
>Ga0256767_1000335_pt1 | contig 7498 bp, 5 predicted proteins | sample MC6MC0918MT_FD_186043 | JGI IMG/M metagenome (GOLD analysis project Ga0256767, IMG submission 186043) | Metatranscriptome of enriched soil aggregate microbial communities from Iowa State University, Ames, United States - MC6-MC0918-MT... | ecosystem: Environmental > Terrestrial > Soil >... | reverse complement strand
TCCTCCTCCTCCTCCTCCTCTCTGCGTGACGTTTGTACGTGCTGCCGTCAGGTATGGATGTGTCGCTTGCGGGTTGCCAATACCATTGCCTTGCAACGATGGTCGATTGGCATTTCCAACACCGCCAGCGCCGACAGTCCATGCAGTCGGCATCGACATCCGCGTCGGCATCGGCTGATTCGGCATCGGGCCACGTACTGGTGCGACATGTGCATGTGCAGAGAGAGGAGGAGCGGCGCCAGTACTAGTGGGACCAGTCGCTGCTCGCATGCCCATACCTCCGCTCATGGGCAAGGATGATTGCGATGGGACACGCATTGACTGGCCTGAGGCGAACAGAGGCTGGATAGAACGTGGATGAGGATGAGCCGGCGCAGAGGGACGAATCGGAGCGGCTGTGTTAGATGCTGGCGCAGGAGCGATTGGAATACGAGATCCAGGACGTTGCTGTGGAGGATGCGGCACATATGACTGTGGTTGGGCGGGGCGTTGTGGCTGTGGCGCGCCTCGGCCAAACTGTTGTTGCTGTTGTGAATCCTGCTGATATTGTTGACGTTGCTGTTGTTGCATCCATAAGTCGCGTTGCTGCTGTTGTTGCTGTTGCTGTTGCTGTTGCTGTTGCTGTTGCTGTACACTCCACTGAGACGGAGGGAGGGATTGTGGTCGAGGATGCTGCTGCTGCTGCTGCGCATTTGATGGTTGAAATGGTTGTCCCGCAGGCAAGCTGGCATGATAGACCTCAGCATCGCCTAGCTTGTATTCTTGAGGACTGCTCTCATTCAGGCGACCTGATGAACCAATGGCACCAGGAGGAATTGATGCAGTTGCCGTACTGTGCGCGACTCCTGCCATATGTGATGGCGCTGCTGGCTGGCAAACCTGTTGCTGTGGCTGCCATTGCTGCTGTTGCTGCTGCTGATGCTGATGTGTGGCAGCAGGACGAGGTTGTGGCACGAACGAAATACTGCTCGCACTGACAGGGATGGCAGTCGGTGGCTCAGGGTCTGTGCTGCGCATGAGGGGGAGTGCTGCTCCACTTCTGCCACTTCCTGCTTTCAGCTCATGATTCATGGTGGCAATCACTTCATGGAGCTTCATCAGTTCCTGTCGAATTTTATTATGACGTTCCAATCGATTCAGGGTCCCATGGCCTCGACTCGCATTCAACTTGATCGTTTCTGTTCTTTCCTGAATAAATTCTTTCAACCCTTGAGTCCCTTTCAAACTCTGCTCCAATGGTTGAATGGTTGGATCAGCCATGAGGCGGCTCAGCTCTGTTGAATGTCTCTTCGGTTGCAAGTTCTTGCGCATTTCATCTCGACCTGCTCGACGCTCTTTCAATAAGCGTTCTTGCTCTTTGATCGATGCCTCCATGGCAGGGACCTCGGCCACCTTCTTTCTCTGCTGCTCCACTTTGTTCTTCGTCAACTCCTTCCTCTCCTTGAATCTCGTTCTCCATCTCTCCACTTCCTCACGTCCTTCATCCACCGTCTCTTGAATCTTGGCTCGTAACCTTTGGTAGAGTGGATGGGCGGAATCCGTCAGATCACTAAAGCGAAGGGAATGGTTCACCTCCTCCACCAACGACCATAAACGCTTCATATGCCAGAACCTTTCCAATTGTCGACGCTTTAGATCTTCTAATTGCTCCTCACTCCATGACTGAATCTTTTCTTGCTTGGCAGGTGTTGATGTTGACGCTGCTCCTGTCCTCGATGTTGATGGCATTGTTTGTTGGCGGTATGGCAGATGAGGCTGATGATGAGGATGTGGCTGATGCTGACGCTGAGGCTGAGGAGCGGCGGCGAGCGGCGGAGAGAAGAGAGCGGCTTCAAAATCGAGCTGATCCGCGATATTGTTGAATCTATTTGCTCTCTCTCCATCGCGCGTTATTTCAATGGTCATGCGTCCAAGTCTCACCTCTGAAGCCTTACACTGATTGACCAACTCTTCACACTCACCCTTGGATGAGGTGAGGGGAGCCAAGGATGAGGACGATGATGAAGCAGGAGGAGGAGGAGGAGGAGGAGGGCGTGCTGGGGCTGAGGCGGAACGAGAGGCTCCGAACGAGGATTGTCGACGAGAGCGAGTGGAAGGTGCGACATGTACAGCAGTAGCAGTAGGAGTAATAGTAGCGGCAGTAGTAGCAGAAGCAGTGGTGCCATCCCCACATGTATCAACGTCCATGTATGCTGCTGTTGGCTCCTTCTTTGGCCGCTCTCTCACCGTCCTCTGGAATTGAAAAAGGCCACGGCTTTGGCTGCGACTACGACTACGACTACGGCTGCGGCTTCGACCTCGAACAGGATGAGTAGTCGGTTCATTCATAGTCGCCCGTTCCTGCTTATACCTCTCGCCATCATTCTCCATCTCATTCCACTCCATGTTCATCCTCTCGCCCATCTCAGCTCCCATCCTACACTCGATGGTCATGCGGGCCGATGGATTGGCAGATTCGATCTATGCTGGCGGCAAGTTGGCGGTGATGGATGAGAGAGAGAGGGAGTGTGCGTGGTAGTTGCGTCAATGATGAGATGTGGAAGTCGAATTCGGGTGATGGAATGGAATGGAATGGAATGGGATGATCAATGTGGAGTTGAGCTAAGGCAGGCTGAGCTGAGGCTGAAGGATGAACGAAGAGCTTTTTTTTTGTTGAATTTTCCTCTCGCTTCAGATTGAGTCGATTGATTCAGTCATGATGGCTCAGCCTCAGCCTCATCCTCATGGATGTCACTGCCAGTGCCACTGCTCCATCATTGATCACTGCCACCGCTATCATCACTATCAACACTCATTCAATCTGTATTCGCCGTGTCCGCCTTGCATGCCATCGCCTGCTCCGTTACTAGTTGTCATCCCTTCTATGCAGCTGCTTCAGATTCATCATCCTCTCCAACTCGATCAACTCTGCATCTCGATCTCCATCTCGATCTCCACCACTGCTGTGCTGTTAACTCAGCGGATTCAAATGGTGGTCGCGGTTATCGGCGTTTGCAGCTTTCTATTCTCGCTGCTGTGTCAAGCACATGGCATCATCGGGACTTACGCACAGAGCCAGATAAGCGGCGGAGATATGCAGACCCATAGCGCATGGTTTCTTCATCTGCACCCACAGGCTCTCTTATCAGATCGCCCCCCGCCTTCCTATCGTGCGGTTAGTCCATTCAATGATAGGAGCGCGATGGAAGAAGTGATAACGAAGATGATGCATGAGAGTGAGACATATGTGCATGCTGTCCGTATCATTGGATGGCGAGCAGGACTGACATGTGTCGCCGAGGTCAATGAATGGAGTCAGGATGCGGAGATGATGAATGGTGAATGGAAACTACAGCAGAGTATTCCCATCCATCGACCAGATACACTCTTCATGCTCAATATGACGAGGACTGGTGTGAATACTGAGCCCAATAGCCATCGATGGAGGACGGATGGATCGGATGAGGCTCAGCGCAGGTATGCATTATCGACACACACTCACGACAGCCAACCATCGCGAAGAGGACCTTGGCTCCTGCAGTTACATTGTCATGACCATCGACAGCGGCATAAGCAGCGAGTTTGGTTGAGTATGGGCAGTGAACATGATGGTGTGGAGAATACAGACCATCTTGCAGGAACAGTTGCTATCCACTCTCGCCTTCGACCTTCCATCCACATCGAACCCAGGCATGGGATCATCATTCAACAGGTCAGCGTCCGTCCATTTCTGGGGCGACAGAACATTCTCGTTGCGATTTTGCTGTTGTTGAATCCAATTGTGTCCGAGCGATATTGCATTGAGGTGAATGAGTGTGCAGCTGACTGACGTTGGACCACTCATCCATCCTGACAACTCGCTGTGTCACACCCCCATGTCATTGCATCGCAGCATTGTTTGTTAAAGGGAGGACAGCATATCCATCGATTCTTTATCATTGATCATGAGTTTGGTCTCATCAGCGTCATGGATCGAGTGCATGAATCAGCCATCGCATCTTTTGCTCAACGACATTGTCCTGTGCCACCCCCATGGATGCTTGGTTTGAAGCGAAGATACGAAGCATGGTGGCTGGAAAAGATGGCTGAGATGAGCGAGTGGCGATGGGTGAAGAGAATACATGAATGGAGCACCGATGTCACACAGCAACTCAGCTGGAGACAGGTGGTATCCATCCTTCCTCCATGTGTGCGGGACATCTTACAACATGAAGCCTTCATTGCGATCGCATCCTTTTGGCTGGAATTCATTCGAAACCTTTTCTGTTTGGCTGCATTCATTCTATCCTTCGTGTTCATACCACTGCAAGTGTTATGGACGAGTTTGTCGTTGCCATCCTTGTCCACCTGCATCTTTCTTCTTCAGCTTCTGCTCCTTCACATTGCATGTCTCATCTATGTCACGCCCATCAATCGAATTCGACCAACAATGTTGCGACGATGGATGGAACGAGCTCGGGAAGTACGGCGAGAAATGGGAGAGGCGGGAGCGGGCGGGCTAGAGGGAGATGAACAGAGGCATCGACGACGATTAATGCCTGATGCGCTCAGACGCATACTGCAAGCAACAGGTATGAAAGAGAAGGCAGAGGCGGCTGAACCATCCCCATCTCATTCTCCATCCCCATCACCTACGCCTCCAACTCCATCTTCATTGCCACCACCTCATCTTCCATTACGGCCAACAGCAGCATGGCATGTACGATATGGTGCAACAACATCACCTCGTCGGCCAGCTGAGTCAGCCTCAGTATACGTAGCGGCAGCACCAACAGGAAGTGGGGTCATGCAACCAAGTCCTCCATCCATGCCAACTGCACCTGTTCGACGTGCTCATCAACATCAATTCGAATCAAGCTTAAGCCGCGAGTTATCCACAGATGAGGAGTATGATGAGGTCGCACCTCGAATTTAACCAACGGTTTTTTGCACGTCACTGCATTGCAATCGCTTCATCAGAATCAGCGCCCATCTTGCTTCGCCTGTTTTAGTGCATTGCATTTTGCATTCTTGGTCCAATGTTGCTCTCGCACCACCACCTACATCGCATACACAACTCGCAAGGGCCCAACTTGGGTTGATATTCCTCACGTTCGTCTCCGAAATTGGCTCGCAATGAGATCATGATCAGCATCTCGACTTCCATTGCAGCTTGTTCCCAAATTTTAAAAAAAACCATTCACCAATGCATCCAGTTTAAGCTTGTCGAATTGAGAATCGCTTGCAATTGCAAACAGCCATTTGATGCCGAACTGAGACGGGAAGAGAAGACTGATCATGAGTGTCGTCGGATACAATTGGAAACCACGCGCATTGGCTTGAGGAGGTGTATGCGCACGTTCACGCACAGACGAAGGGCACGAAAAGAACGACTCTTGACAATCACAAATTGGCTTCGGTGCTCCTCTCTCTCTCTCTCTTTACAGTCGTGGTTTCCAATCTCCATCCTGCATTGTATCGGTATCGACTCCTTGTTGTTGTTCTCCCCTCATTCTTCTCTCCGCTCTCTGTCGTTGTTGTTCCAGAGTCATCGCACGCGCAGAGGTCGAGTCCAATCCAGCCCGATACGAGAGGGACTCATCCGGCGCGCCCGGGAGTCCCTCCACTTGTCTCACATTGACATTGATTCGTGCATGGGAGAGGAAAGTGAAGGTGGACAGGAGGTCGAGACGGGAGGGTTGAGGCAGAGAGGAGGGAAAATCCGGAACGAGGATGGAAGAGGAGTTGGCGTCAGCAGCAGCAGCAGCAGCAGGGGTAGCAGTAGCAGAATCTGCACGGGAATCAGTGGAGGCAGGACGGAATCGAAGTCGGGAATATGCAAGTTCCGGAGTCCATGGCTCACGTTTGCTTGATGGATGCTCGTCGCTCGGTTCCTTCCTCTCCTCATTGTCGGCTTGTTGCTGTTGCTTATCATGCCCCTGCTGTACTTCCATTTCCATTTCGGTTTCATCGTCGTCCCATCCAAACGATCCATCCAGGATCCTCGGTACCGAATGCAAGCACACACGACTCTCGCCTCCCATGACGACCACATCTCCGGATCGAACCAGGAGCGCGAGGGGACGCACACTTCGACATCGACCACCAAGCATGAAGACGGCCGCACATCCCAACGAGATCGAGACGATGGGTGCAAGCTTCGTCAATTCCGCATCATCGACGTGTGCATTCATACAGGAGGAGACCGGATAATAATTACAAATGGCAGCCTCGGCTGTCAATCCATCGAATCCAACCGCTGCAGCCAATTCAGCAGACAATGCAGCGAGTTCAGGCGGGAAGGGTGATCGGTGTGAGGGAGCGGGCGAGTAGGTTCGAGCCGTCCAATCATAATGAAAGCCCAGACACGACCACCGTAATGAATGGAGCTGGGCAGCGCGAAGAGCACGAGCACGAGCAGTGGGAGGAGGGGAGGAGGGATCGGAGTTGGATGAGACGAGTGAACAATATTCAGACCAGATGGATGAACAGTCGGCAGAGGAGGCGGAGGCGGATGGGGAAGTGGACACATCTGGACATTGCTGCATACAATCTCCTGATGATGAAGCTGATGATTGTGAAGATGGCGCTGCACTCTGACTACTGCCATAGTCTTGCTGCTGCATCATGTCATTTTCCTTCTCTTCGACTTGGCCCATCCCTTGTTGCTGCGGGTGATGTTGCTGCGATTGTTGTTGTTGTTGTCGTTGAAGTTTGTCGAGATTTTTGAGATTATTATGTTCCGCATCCGAGTACTCCTGCAGACACCTCCACGCCCACCATGCTTGTGCATGGAAATCCAAGGCACCAGAAATGAGGAACAAGCCGGGAGCGGTGGGGAAGGAATAGACGCGTGCATGAGGAGAGAGCCATCGGACACTGGAAGCGGTGGAAGAAGTGGAAGTCGTGGAGGCGGAGGTGGAAGAGGAGGAAGAAGTAGATGTAGCGGGTGTTGGAGGCACACTTCGCTGTCGAATTGTATCTGTTACATCTCGCACTTTATTCCAATTCTCCTTCGTATTCCATTTCGGTCGTCGCACATCGATGAGGTGTTCTTTCCATGCTTCCACTTCCTCTGGCAACGTTCCCAATGCTCCCGTCAGATTCTCGCTGGAGGCTGCGGCATTACTGGCCTCTGGTCCCTCAGCTTCGAGCCATGCCTTGGCCACAGCATCCGGCACCGTGATTCCATGCGTCTTCGTGATACGATTGAGGAATCCTCTCTTGGACTCACCGGACTTGCGTAAGTGGAGGGGAAGCTTGAAGGGGCGAAATTGACGCTCAACACGACGATACAAATTGGGAGGACCCGCGTCCTCGACTACATTGTGACCGCTGCCGTTCGATGATGATGGAGATGCAGATGCAGTCGACGATGGCGATGCTGTGACTTCTTGCATGATGACGATGATAAATAATCAGCGATAATGATGATGCAGTTCAGGAGAGGAGTGCGTGTCAGACGACTGAATGAGGGATCAAACGAGCACAATGCAGAGTTGCGCGAATGAGAATGAGTCACTGCCTTCAAACTTCTGAC
>Ga0256767_1000298_pt1 | contig 7845 bp, 3 predicted proteins | sample MC6MC0918MT_FD_186043 | JGI IMG/M metagenome (GOLD analysis project Ga0256767, IMG submission 186043) | Metatranscriptome of enriched soil aggregate microbial communities from Iowa State University, Ames, United States - MC6-MC0918-MT... | ecosystem: Environmental > Terrestrial > Soil >... | reverse complement strand
TACCAAGCGATCACGGAGGCAGTCAGAGCAAGGACCCCACCGATTCCACCGCCCAATCAACGTGTGATCCTGTCAACTCCATCATCCCTCGTGCTCATCTTCAGCTGCCATCTGTTGTTGATTCTCGACATACTTGCAGCCGAACATACCGACATTTTTGTCATTCAAACATTGCCGCTTCATTCTTTGCTCCCCCCCTCTCTTCGACATTGATTGCTGAGCACCATGCAGCAAGTTCTACCCATGTCGCACCCCCATCCACCTTCCCACTCCCACTCCCATGCTCATGGCCATTCTCACCCTCACTCACACTCCTACCCATCGGCTCGAGACGAGCCAATCTTGACACATACCAATCTACTGAGTGTACAAATTGAACCATTGGATCCGAATGTTCCATCCGGTGCTGCCTCACTCCAATCTCAGGTGGATGTTTGTCTGCCCTCACCACATTGGTTCCGTCTCCCCATTGATGCATGCCAAACATCGAATGCGAGGGTGACTGCTTTCCGCATGCAGCATGGTCAAGCATTACCACCATTGGATGTACAAGTATTGCATGAGCATGTCTTGACTGATTCCACATCTGGCTCACAGTTGGATCAGGCCTTACAATGGTTATTAGAGTCGATCGGCGATGGGAGTGCCTATCCTGTACTGGGTGTCGATTGTGAGAGTGATTGTCAAGTTGAGTCGGATGGTGAGATTCGATTATTACAATTATCCACTGGTACGCGCTGTCTACTCATCCGTCTACCGTCACAGAAGGATATTCAACGATTCTGTGCGGAAGCGGCACTCGAACATGACATTCAACAAAATTTGGCGGCCGCTCCCGCACAACACCATCACTCATCGTCCAAACCGCCATCACCATTGTTTACTCCTTTCTTTCACCAAATCATGCGCAATCGCAATATTTTTAAAGCGGGTGCCGAGCTTTGGACAGATGCGCTTGATTTATGGAGTTGTTGTCCCGGTGTTGAGTTGAATAGTTGTTTGAATATGAGTTGGATCTTTCGTAACGAGCATGGTGGGGCACTCAGTCTCGCCGCGATGGTCAACTTATCCTTAGGTGCGGAGCGGAGCTTTTTGAAGGATAAGGAGACGACGACCAGTCGTTGGGGTGCGGCTCATCTATCCATTCGTCAGCTGATCTATGCCGCCTTGGATGGTCAGACTTCCTTCTTCTCCGGTGCCAACCAGCCCCAGATCCCCAAACCATTCCATGTGGCCGATATGCCGCGTACCTGGCTCAAGAAGGCATCGAAATGGAAACATATATTGAGAGCACATAAGATGGAGATGGAAGCGGCGGCAAAGAATAAAGTCGCGGCAGGTGGATCCAGTGCACGAACGCCAACCGAACAAGCTCAAGTTGCCTTACTTGATGCCGCCTATCGCTATTTTGCCCAATCCATGCAAGGTGAAGAGCCTTTCCATCCCTTTGTTCATACTTTGTTACATTTACCCTTCCCTCCACTTGGTGGTGCCATCAATTCCATGCCTCCTCCTAATAGTCATGTCGTTGATATTCCCATCCCTGCCGGTGCTGTTCCATCCCCTTCCTACTTTCATGCGGATGATTTGGCCATTGAGACGGCGAACGTTGGTTGGTGGTATCAATCGAGGCTCGAGGCCAATCAGGATACGTCGTTTGTCAAACAAGCGGGATGGGCGAGAATGGACCAATCACAACAGGAAGCATTGAATAGTGCGGATGCGAGCAGGATACATGTCATATTTGGAGGTCCCGGTGCTGGCAAGACGGTGACCGCTGCAGCCGAGGCCATTCGTTCCTTGAGTCGCACTCCCTCCATCCCTCCATCCGATTGTCCCGACTCGGTACGATCGATGCGTCAACGTGTTTTATGTCTGTGTGAGACGGACATGGCTGCAAGACAATTGGCGGAACATATTGCACAGGCGTTAACACCACAACAATTGATTCTTTATCTTTCACCACAATTCATGACGGAATGGATGAATTCCGAACCACATGTGGCCAGAAGATTACGTGAGGAAGGATATGTGCACTCCAATGATGACAGCAGTAGCAGCAGTAGCAATGCCTATCTCAATGCACCTCCACCATCCACCATCGGCTCCCATTCTCATCATCATTCACATGCGCTATCGCCATCCTCACCTGATCGAGATGTATTGATTACGACATTTGATTATGCATTGACTGCACCATTGGCTCATCGACTCCAGCATCGCCAGACGGTCATCATTGATGATGCACAACAATGTTGGCTGCTCAAATCCATCCTTCTATTGCGCAAGTTACCACATACCGAACGCATGGTGATGATTGGCGATGAGAAACAACTACCGGCATTACATGGACATCGGGAAGTCGATAGTATATTGAACGCTGGAGCCGGAGCGGTTCGTGCGGCCAATCCTCCTGGTACTGCTGCATCCGCTGCTGCTGCATCCGCTGCTGCTGCATCTATACCCAATGCAAGCTTGTTCCTTCCCTTACCTTTCCGTCCGACTCGATCGATGTTGATGACTCAGCATCGTCTACCACCGCATCTGTGTGGTATGTTGAGTGCACTTTTCTATTCGAATCGTTTGATCAGCTATCAGCCGAATCGAAATCGTGCGGTTGGATGGGTCCATGTGCCGGCAACTTCTGCTGTCGCGGTGCCGCACACTGAACACAATGCTGCTGGTAGTGCGAGTGGTGGATTCATGAATCCAGCTGAGGTGTCCATGATTACACGATTGGTTCAACATTTCATTCAACATCAACGTTGCTCGCCGGAGCATTTGGCCATCATTCCATTGTTTGATGCACAACGATTGGAGATTCTACGCGCATCGCCACACTTGCGTGGCCGAGTGTTCAGTGTGGAATCCTTCGCTGGACAACAAGCTCGTATTGTATTTGTGAGTCTTGCTGCTCCTCATTGGGTGAGTGCCTTGGAGGATGCACGTCGCGTCAATGTTGCATGCTCACGTGCCAACTCCAAGCTCTTCATCATTGGAGATCGTGCGGCCATCACATCGACGGCTCCATCCAGTGACTCCATATGGAACTTCATTGATGAGTATGAGAGTCATGAGCTGGAAACGATCTTCCCATCACATGATGATGCACAACATACCAAATCACAGAAGGAGAGTGGTGGTGGTGGTGGTGGCGCACATGTTGAGCTTGTTGCCGATGATGAACAGGCATTCCCTGCACTCACAACCAGTAAGCAGTCTCAATCAGCTGAACAGCAGACACAGCAGGCACCAACCATGGCATGGAAGGGTCATTTGCCATTTGCTGAAGCTGCTGCGGGTAATGCACAAGAAGGTCAATTATCTGCACCCAACACTCCTGCATTCGGTGGTAGCAGCAGTGCACATTCGACTCCGTCCTCTCATCCCATGCCTTCTCCTGCTCTGCCACCAGCCACACCCATGAGTGCTCGTGTATTCACATTTGAACCTGTTCCTGCCTATGCATGGAAGCTTGGTGTATGCAAGTCATTCGATGTCAATGCAGCTTTATCCGGTCATCGTGGTAAGACTACTTGTAATTACATCGATGATTGTGGTTACATCCATTTAGATTATTGGCTCCGTGTCGATCGCTTTGAGTATTGGCTTTGTACACCGGGTAGTACGGTCATTCATGTGGATCATGTCAACCCATCCTCCAAAGGCCGACAATCCCAATTGGATGCCATCTTGGAGACGCCACATAATAAGATGACGAGGAAACGATTTGGAAAGGAGACACAGGCCATTGTTGAGGAGAGGGAACGAATTGGAAATACGAGCTTGATTGGGAAGAATGCACCACCGGAAGTGGCGAATGGTACACAGGAAACGACTCCAGTCTTGGCACCTGCTCCCGCACCAACTGCTGCCCCAGCGTCTACTGCGACGACTCCACCAACCAGCTATGCTGCCAGTATCGCTGCCTCTGTCGCTGCATCCAATGCCGCCTCTCCGCCAGTGCAGAATGTATTTGCATCCACAACCGTGCTTCAACTTGCTAAGGCGCCTCGCGCTTCATCCACATCTGCTGCTACTCCTGCGAAATCGAGCACTTCTGCCGCTGCTGCCTCCTCCACCTCTCCACCAGCTAACGTGGCCCGCATTCATCATCAGTTCGTTGCCGTTCCCGAGCATCGTGCCTTCAAGGTGTTGCCATGTGACAAGGTTCATGCAGTGGAGGGTCAACTCCATAAGTTGAAGAGTCATTGTTACATGGGTGAGAAGTGTGGCTTCATTCATGATAACTTCTGGTTGCGTCGTACACCACTGTCGACGAATGGCATCGTGGCGGCATCGACGGAGGATTCATCCATTGAATATTGGCTCGTCACTCCGGGATCGAAGACCATCTACACGGACCATGTGGAAGTGTGGAATGAACGACGGCGCACACAGATGGAAGCATTGATTGAATCCAAGATCAATAAACAATCACGCTCAAAACATTTCAAGGAGATTAAATACTTGTTTGATCGTGATATCTATTCGACCACTCCCACGCAGTATGTCGAGAACGAGGAGAGCCACACTCAAGTGCCATCCAGAGATACGACCATCAAGGCAACGACTGCCTCTGCGACCTCTGCCTCAACTGCTGCATCCAAACCATCGACTGGCACTGCTGCCGCTACTTCAGCCAAAACTGCGACAAGTGCGGCAGGTAAAGCTGCAGCCACAACAACGAAATCCAATGAGAAGGCAGAAAGCGCAGCAGCCGTAAAGGCAAAGCAACAAGCAGCTCAACAGGCAGCACGTGAGAAGGAGAAGGAAAAAGAGCGTGAGAGAGAGAGAGAACGTGAGTGTGAACGCGAAAGAGAACGTGAAAGAGAGCGAGAACGAGAACGAGAACGGGAACGGGAACGTGAGCGTCAGCGTGAGCGCGAGCGTGAGGAGAAGGAAGCCGCCCATGCAGCTGCGTTGGCTGCAGCAGCGGAGGATTCACAAGAGGTCGTTGTTTCTCGTGGTAAGAAGGGTAAGAAGAAGGGCAAAGGTGGAGCTGCCACTCGTCCACCTCACCCTGATGCTGATGATGAATTCCAGCCTGTCTCTCGTCGTCATGCCTCCAAGCATCCATCCTCACTCGCTGCATCCTTGGCGGCAGAGTTCAAGGCGAGTGTGGCGGCCGCATCGGCACCACCGCCCACTGAACCAGAAGAAGTCGATCAAGAGGAGGTTGAGGAAGAAACAACTGAGAAGAAAGAGGAAGAGAAATCCAGTGGGAAGGAGAAGAAGAAAGGCAAAGGCAAAAGTGCCAATGAAGTGAGCAAAGTTGAAGCATCCAACAAGCATAAGGCAGCTGCCCCACCCGCCGATCTCTATCATACCCTGCCACCATCTGCCTACTACTCAGCTGAAGAACTCTCATCTCTCAGCAAGAATGCACGTAAGAAGCTACTCTGGCTCTGTCCATCCTGTCTTGGTCCCAATGAGACCGGCCTGCAGCAATGTGACCTATGCTCCACACCGAAGCCTCCATCCACTCTCATACGATTTCAAAAGTCCACGACGGCATCAGGCACCTTACCTGCATCGGTTGGTGGCATGTATGTGTATGAGAATGAATGGGTCAAATTGTCCAGTGGTGGTGGTGCTCCTCATTTCGTCGCACAGAAGCTCATCCCTGCCGGTACGATCATCTTACGTGAGGATCCATTACTCAGTGAGTCATTGTGTGCACCCTTGTCTCCTGCTGCATCCAAGCATCCACTCTCCCTCGCTGCACCCGGCCCTCGTAGCGCCGCTCAACTCGCCATTCAACTTCTGTCTGACCCGGTGCAGATGGCCATCGTTCGTCCACGTGTTGGTGGTGGCGCATGGAGTGATAGTCAGATGAAAGCATTCATCAAGGCGGCGGATCACTCTCCACTCAAACCAAAGAATGTCGACAGTAAGGATTGGGCGATGGCATTAGCATGGGCAAGTACGGCGAAGTATGTGAGAGAAGAGATGGAAGGACATGCACCAGATTGTAAATGTCATCGATTCAAGCTCCCACGCCAATCATCTGCCTTACTCCCATCCTGCTGGCCCAATACTGCTGTCGTGTGTCTTCATACGGATCCTCCATTGGTTGGTGAGCAGATGGCCTTGTTGTCTGTGTGTGACATCCAGCCTGGTACGAGTCTGACGAACATCGCTGATCAGGCATGGTTGAATCTGCCGAATGATCGACGTCAACAGACGATCAATCTTGCACGATGGAGGGCAAGTGGCCGTGCATGCCACTGTGAACGATGTACAGGAAAAGTGGCACAGGTGCAAGAGAAACTATTGGAAGAAGAATTGAAGGATCCAACTGCACCACCAATGGATAGACAGAGGATGAATAATGAATATGATAAACTCATGCAGAATTATACCGAAACGCAACAGATGAAACAGAAGCTCTCAAGCGTTGGTAAGAATAAGGATGGCAGTTCAGTTGATCCTCGTCTGACTCAATCCTCCTACCTTGCTGAATGTTATCGCTTCCTCCATTCTGCCTTCCAATGGTTGACGACTCATCCACTCCATCCATGTCATTGGCGCAGTCAGAAGGTTCGTGAGCTTTATTTAAGTTTGGTTCGTTGTGACTTCTTGTATAAGCATGAGAACATGCTGTCATCTGGCCTAGCCACCAATGAGGATGCACAGCATGCCATCTTACGTCAGATCGTGTATGTATTGGATGTGGCCATACGGAGTGATCAAGTATTCTTCCATCCAATGGAACCAATGAAATCATTACCATTACTCACACTACTGGAATTGTGTACATTCCTCATTGGATCAAAAGTCACCATCAAACCTGCAAAAGGATTCAAACCATCAAACAAACAGTCTGCTGCATCCTCGTCTTCATCTTCATCTGGCCCCACTCCTCCTAGTCCCGATCATCAGCCCAGCGCTGAATCATTATCGAAGCCTTTCCGTCCTGATCAGTTACATTTTGATGGCATTGGTCGATTCGACTCCCAGGCTGCCTACCTACTCAACCTCAGCCAACTCAATCAACATGCAGCACTCATTCGATCACTCAACTTCCCATATAGAAGACCTTAACACCACACAACACAAGAGAAGAGAACGTCAACGTCAACGTCAACCTCCATCATATGCCTTCGTCTATGCTCGACACTGTCAGGTGTGGATGAGTGGGATGGAATGTCAATGAGCTGAGACGAAACGAAAACGAAAACGAAGAAATGAATTCGACAAAGGGACAGTCGCTTGTCAATCGGTCGGTTCCTGCTCATCATGAAATGAAGTCATACAATTGCAAGAACAAAAAACATTGAAAATTAATCTATCACAGCCTCATGATCATTGGACTTTTTGAACTCTAGAACTAATTGATTACGGTTGAAGAAGAAGAAGAACAAGACAAAAAAAAAAAAAAAAATGGTCATGAGAAAAATTGAAACTTTCCAACGCAACTTGACTGCGATCGCGAAAATGGTGTTCGACCGTAGCTCACACAACTCATCAATCATGTGGTACAGGCAGCCAGCCTTTGTATGTCCATTGGTACGGTACCGGTATTCTCCGATAGCCATCCCCGGTCCGAGTATTGATTCGAATACTTGATTACCGTACGTCCACGATCAGTTCGGCACTTTTTATGAGAGATAATTTCGGCACTGTCGACGGGAATTTTCAGCATTTTCGGCACAGTGACTCCCGTTGACTCGTTTGATGGGACTGGGTGATGCTTGGATGTTTATTTACGCCCATGCCAGTTGGAGAAAGAGTTCGAGCCAGAATTTGTTAACGTTGTGCAATGACCCAGCCACTTCGATGAACAAGAGGATGGATTGAAAAGCGAACGTGAACGCAAGTTCAGCCTGCTCAACAATTTTG
>Ga0256767_1000297_pt1 | contig 7855 bp, 10 predicted proteins | sample MC6MC0918MT_FD_186043 | JGI IMG/M metagenome (GOLD analysis project Ga0256767, IMG submission 186043) | Metatranscriptome of enriched soil aggregate microbial communities from Iowa State University, Ames, United States - MC6-MC0918-MT... | ecosystem: Environmental > Terrestrial > Soil >... | reverse complement strand
TCGTCATCGTCATCGTCATCCCTTCCGCTCCTCATTCCTTCCTCTACGCGCTTTGCCTTGCCTTGGACCCCCATCTTGCTCCAAGATGACCTATGCGAGCAGAAGGAATTTCACCCAGCCAAACTCGTTCCACATGACCCTGAATGCATACTGGCATGGGATCAAACACCAGAGGATGAACCGTCAGCAGCAGCAGCAGCACAGCCATCTTCCTATGGGTGGGTCCTCCGCTATCCAGGCATGGAAACCATCACCAACTCTCCAGATGCATTGAATTATCCTCACCCCAAGTGGATGGATTATGCGTTAACAGGTGAGGGTGCCTATGTCCTTGACACCATCTTTCGCTATGGCCCCGCGCCGGGCAGTGCAGGCTATGACAAGATATGGCAGCCAAAGCTACCAGCCAAATGCAAGCCATATCGCCGATTTGAACCGGTCACATTCTTGAAAGCACTAACAGGACGCACACTGGCCATACTTGGTGATAGCATGTCACAGATATGTATGGCGCAATTATTTGCGTCGTTGGCTCCTTACCTGCGTGCACACACACTCCATCGTAAGCCATCGTCACTCATCCGTAAGCCGTATATGATTTTTTACTACGAGTACAACGTCACCATCAAGCATGCGTTCATGGGTGGCCGTTCACCTGTACTCATGCAAGAAGCAGTCGATATATACTTGGCGGATATTCTGGTTGCAAACTTTGGTGCCGCACACAATCGAGATGATGAGCAGATGGAACAAAGCTTCAATACTGCATTCAAACAATTCTTCACTCATCTTCGTCAGGGTATTCCCAAACGGCAGCTACCAGTGATTGGTAAGGATGATGGCTCACGTCATCGTTCTTATATTCATCATTATCTACCATTTAATAATACGTTGATATGGCGGGATTATTTTGCGGCCCATTTCGATGGTTTTGAGGCGAATGGCGAGTATACACAGAAGCATAAGGATCTTGTGAGAGAGCGAGAGGAGAAGGAGAGTAGACGCATTCGTGGCCCGAAGGATGCATGTCAGAGTATGAAGGATGTGGGACATACGATGGTAGATCGAAGAAAGAATTATCGAACGAGAATTCCACGAGAAATGATCATGGGACATGATGCGTTGGACTCTGCTTCTTCTACCACATCCTCCTCCTTCCCTCGTTCTCCCTCCCTCTCCTCCTTCAACGTTACCTTCCTTCCTCTGTATGGTTCCAGTGTGTTATCTGATGTGAGTTTACATTTGACGTCGGATGATTGTCGACATTATCGCGCACCCAGCAGTACACTGGAGGTATTTGTCGATCATCTCTATAATCTCATCGTCGATCCAGATGAGTATGAAACGGAAGCAAACAAGTTAAGAGAGGAGGAAAGAAAAATCAATCAACAACGAATGAGGAAATATCAACAAGACAAGGAAGAGAAGGAGAGGAAGGAGACAGAGGCGCAACAGGAGAGCGACAAGACTGACAAGGCTAAGAATCCAAAGAAGTGAGTCACCACGATGTTTTGTCAGATGTGAGTGTTGGAACGTTGTGGGATGGTCGTCAGTAAGAGTTTGAGTGATCGGTTTCTCTTCCATTCCAGTAAACATGACAATCGTTGCTCCAGGTATACTCAGCTCCAGCTCCTGCCCAGTGCAGTCCGGGCTTGATTCAGTTGAACGTCAGTAGTTTGTGCCCAGCTCTCACGTGCATCACCGCACACACACTCTCATCTCCGTCTCATGCTCACCATCACTATCCCGGTTGAACCTTGATGACGACGATGATGATGATGAGAAGGAGGCTGATGATGATGCAACAGCACAACTGAAAGTTTTTTGACCTATGCCATTCAATCATCCGATCAACGTCGACGCCTCCTCATCCATGTGCAGCTGCCATACCACATATCCTCACCAGAAGGATATCGGTGCTTTTCCCACGAGCAACGTTTCGCTGTTCATGTCTTGCGTTTTTTTCACCTTGGTTGGTGAATTCAAGGAGGTGAAGGAGCTTCAGAATCTCATGCCTATCGGCAATGGTGGCCTCGTCTAGCCTATCAATTGGGTCGATTGGCATCAATTGGCTTCCTCATCCTCCCTCACGTGCGCACTCTTCGTCAATGGTGGTGACGTCCATTTCTGCGCGGATCGTCCGTTTGACGGGATGGCGATTCAAGCTAAGCTAAGCTCAGCTAAGGCCCGGCTCGCGTACTCCTCATCATCATCCACAACAGCAAACGACAACAATCTCATCAATACACAAGTATTGTTGAATGGGCGCGTCGGTCAGGCAAGACGGAGACGGAGACGGAGACGGACCGCTCACGTCAGTGCAGTGTGGTTGGGAATGGTTCTTCGGACACAAGATCAGCATCATCAGCATGAGTGAGTAAGTGTGAGTCCTTCCTCGGAGAGATCTTGGAGACGTCTCCGAGGTTTTTGTGTATCCCTGTTGGGCAAAAAGGAATCATGTTGTGTGTGGGCAAGTGGATTGAGATGAGTGATGGCTGGTAAGACTTGTCTGTTCCTCCTCATGAGGAGTATGATCCCACTCAACTTCATTCAACCATATGCATGCCCGGCAAGCTTAAGCTTTTTTCCTCGTCGCAGATGGTCGAGAGATAAGCATCTGCCCAATGCAGATATTGAAAATGTCCATCAATCATGCCTACTTGACTGCACCGGAAGAATTGTCTTAGAATAGCGTCATCGCGACATTGAAGCAGGAGAAATGTTGGCGAGCTTGGCATTGGACCATCTGGAATCGCTGGGTGACACGCAGATTGCAAGAAGAACACTTCTGCTGCGAGCGTGTTGCAGCCCAGATATGAGTCGAGTGCACTCCATCGAACCGGAAAAGCTTGATGCCGGAATAATAAGTCATCACTTGCGGGATTGTGTGAGCAGGATGCGGATGTGTATGTGGATGCAGATGATGACATCAATCGTTCAAGCCTACACTTCTCCCAACAGGCTGTTCTGGATCCATTCTGTTGGGCGAAAAAAGAAGCTGCCGCAGATCTCGTTACCAGTCAAACTCCCTCGAAGCATGGTCCACTCCCTCTTTCTTACTACCGATATGTTACTCGGTTTGATGAAGAAGCTTCTGTCATGTCGTTCCGATTTGAAGTTGATCGTCACGATGGATGCCGATCGAGTCGCGACGTATTTTGGAATACGCCCCCATCTTTCGTATTCCGGGTCGCACCTTCCCTGTGGAGATCCACTATGCGAAGACACCCGTGGAAGATTATTTGGATGCGGCGGTACGACAAGCGATCGCCATCCATCTCTCACAACCACCAGGTGATATTCTCATCTTCATGACAGGACAAGAGGATATTGAAGCAACATGTCTGGCCATGGCTGAACGATTGGAGGAGTTGGGAGGAGAGGTGCCACCATTGGCCATCCTGCCACTCTACTCACAACTACCAGCTGATCTACAAGCGAAGATATTCGAGAAAGCTTCTGATGGAGTGAGGAAGGTTGTTGTTTCGACCAATGTTGCTGAGACGAGTGTTACCATTGATGGTATTCGTTATGTTGTTGATATCGGTTACAGCAAGTTCAAGGTGTTCAATCCATGCATGGGTATGGTGTCGAACGATGCCTGGTGCATGTTGGCGTCTGTATACTGATCAACAATATACGAATGAGACGCTTCCAAATTCCATTTCAGAGATCCAACGAACAAATCTTGGGAATGTTGTCTTGCTACTCAAGCAGGGTTCGTGAGTGGGAGGATCATGCGTACCCAATCGGCCTCTCGTCAAAAGGAATTCATCTCCAAATGGAATCGTCGGGAGATTGCAATGCAGTAGTTGATGAAGCATTGCCATCGACGGCGCCACGATTGGGATATCCATTGATTGAGATTCGCGAATGATATCTCACAACCTATGGGGTGTTCAAGTCATTGCAAGTGAATAACAAGATATCGATTGGTTCCAGCATACAGGAAGAAAGGGAAGCGGTGAACGATTGGATGGCAACCAGTGGGTCTCCAACAAATGGCCAAACCATCACGTACTGGGGAGGACCCGATGAAAGATTATTGGAGAATTTCATCAAGCAGCAACCATCGACGAGTGCTCATCCCAATCAATCGATGATCATGAAGACGAATCATAGTGGTTTCTTGACTCTACTTGGTGGCGGTGCAAGTATGCAACAAGTCTCAACAATTGTTGAATGCCTGACCATGGGAGCAATTCCGTGGGTCACTTTCGTACTCTCGACCATCATCAGCCTGAGTGTATCGAGTGTGGCGTGGCACAGCAGCGTTTCGCATGGGAGTCAGTGGAGGCATTGCCCATGTTGGACTTGCAAAATGTCGTCGAGCGTGCCCAACACTGCTCGCTCTGCACATGCCATCAGAAGAAGATCGCACCAAGGGATCGACTAGCCTCAAGGCATCGGATATCAGTCAGCTATGCCAATTGTATGCGTTGGGAAGTCATGGTGATGCCATGCATCTGGCCCTGACCATGGGTTGGGCAAATCTTTGATTAACGAGTGGATGATCATGAGCTTCAAGCTTCAAGCTTGCTGAACTCGCCATCTTATTCGTCTGTTGAGACAGATCTGGACGAAACGATTCATCAGAGCCAGAACCAGATGAGAAATTCCGCCAAACAATTTGTCATGACACGCGCACACGTACTCCAATCATCATCATACCAACAACGACGCCAAACGTACTCCAAGCGGTCATCAGCGTCAGCAACATTATTTCATCCATGAGTGCATTCAAGCAGGAACAGCGACACATGCGTTGATGCAGCTCCTCATCGGCATCAACACCGACATCAACATCAACATCAGCGCGCCATCATCATCATCATCCTCATTCGATCATGCTTGCCAACATTCATGCCAAGTCCAGCAATGATGGATGGATGGATGGATGCGATCGAGCATCACAATCTGTCCTGACATTCGACGTCGGATGCACATGCGCACTGAAAATGAAGTGAACACCAGCCAAACAGCGAATCCAATCCACGCGTACGGATTCTGATGCAATACAATTGGCAGCACGGTCGTACATGGAGCAATGATTCATTACGAGCGAAAGGTGCAGATCTGGACTCGGCGTGAGTTTGCTCCGAATCAAGTTTATGTTGAGAGAGTGAGCGACGGAGGCCTAGGGATGATTTCAACGAAAGTCGTCTAACAACAGGATCATCGCATCTCATCTCATTTCATCTCGTTGATGATCGGATTCGACATCGCATCGACATCGACATCGGGGTTGAGTCGACCTCTTACAGAGCAGTTTGACACTTGGCTGCAGCGGTTGGCGGCACCCATGGACATGGCGACACTCAGTCACAATGTCGACATCGACTCGTAATCAGAACACGAGCCGAATGGTTGCAACTCATCAGGAATCACAACAACACAGCTCGGGAGAAAAGAATGCACTGCAATCCACCCGTCGATGATCCATTCAACAGCAGGATTCTATTCATTACATGTTCCCAATCAAGGCGACACATGCACCCCCGAATCGTGACGGTCGATTGATCATGAGAAGACCTGATGGGAAGTATGAATGCAAGTATGTTGGATGTGATCAACTCTTCACTTTCGCCGGGGATCGCACGCTACTCATAGCTACATGAGTTTAAGGTCCATCTGCACTCGCATCGTCCACCACCTCCGCCGGCCATATATCGCATCACTACTATGCTGATGGTGGATGTACATCTCAGCAGCATTAGGACAACATTGCAGTACAAACGAGCGCCATCAAGTGGGGCTCGTGGAATGGAGACAAACAAGCATTGGATCAACCATGGGATGGATTCACTGTACAGAAGATCGGTCATGGTGATTACTTTGGATGCCGACTGGATGGGTATGGTCGATGCTTACTTACTGGATGACTTCACTGCTACACAGAAGTCGACGAAAATGTACCGATAGTAAGTCGAGTGGAAACAGGCGTTGGTTCGTAAACTCGTCTCCGATTGTAAGAATGTTGTCTTCATTGATGTTTCTCATATGTTGGAGCGGAGTGATGATGACTTCATTCGCTCATTTACAACGACGTTGGGATTTAAACCGGGATTTGCACTGTTGACATGGTTGAGTAATATAATGGATATATTTACATCAGGTGCTGGCAAGGCATCTGGAAGCTCCACCGCGACATCCGTTCAAATTCTGAAGATTCTCGAATGCACCTCCCATGCATTGATGAGCATTGCACGCAAGGAGAATCATCGAAGACAGAAGTTGATGGCGAAACGCATGGCGGAGACAAGGGATCGACAACGCCGTCAACAAATCGAACAAGAAGCTGCACAGAATTGGCCAAAGGATGTGGAACATCATAAGATTGATGCTGCAACGAGTACTCTCTCCGCCACTGCTGTTCAAGCGGATAAGGGCAGACAACAAGAGGCAGCCGAGCGTCAGAAGAAAAATGAATCCTCCCCTCAACCTGATCCAACAACGAATGCAGCTGCACAGGCAGTCACTGGTGTGGCTCGTATTGCAACAGGAGAGCAATTGTGACCAATCTCATTCAGTTTCGACCGCAACTGTCATCATCGTCATCATCACCACCAGCACCAGCAGCATCTTCTTGCTTCTTCAACATGCAATGTCAGTCACCAATGACATGACAAAGAATCCTTACGACTACTCCCCGCAAGATGGCGGATGGATGATGGAGGTTAACAACCGATCGGCATTTCGCCCCACCTGTTCGAGTTTGTCACGCTCTTTCGGCATCTTCCGTCCAGAGCTGCACGATGTTGAGGCGCCCACGAAGGAAACATAAGATGATCAAGCAGAGCTAATATGAATTGGACTACCGCTCAGAAAGCCACACGATTGGATTCATCACTCAATTCCATCGGCTCCGCCATGTTGGACCTTGTGTGTTGTATTCCTCTGCCGCACGAGCGTGGCTCTGCACTGATCGACGCCGGCGCCATCTCACCATTGCACGTTCTCAACAACCGTAGCCACTGCACTGCAAACAAGCACTAGTAGTCGTCTGGGCTAGCGGTGACGGTGATGACGCTCTTAACTTCCTCCTTGTCCTACCTATCCGACCCTATAGAAGATGCGCTCGATCACGATCCTCCATCAAGCAGCATGTCGATGCTCACTCAACATGTACTCAAATCGGCCGTCGTGACCGAGCGGCCAATCCATCCGACTGACTGTCATCATGATCAAGCACATGGACAGCGCATGATCAAGCCATTCCAGCCGACTCGATCCGTTCCTACCAACGACGCATGCATCCGATCTCACCTTGCTTTCTCGTTCCACTCACATTCATTTTGCCCACTCCACTCCGCGCTCCACCATAGTCGACACATGAAAAAACAAAAACAAAATAAAAATGCAACCAACATCGATGATCACACTCACATGCATGGGCGCCATGATCAACACATGCGTTTCACACCTCACAAGGTTCTTCAGTTTCTTTATTCATTAGGTCATTGTTGTCCTGAGGCTCACGTCATTGGTTCTAAACAACTTTACATGCTGGGATTGTTTTCCTAATGCTCCTCAGCGCGCTCACTATTAGTGGAAGTGGAAGTGGAGTGTATTATCGTGACATCGCTATCCAGCAAACCTCGGCCACGGTCATTGCTACTCAATGACAGCCAGCGCGGCAATACAAGACGGACATCAACGCGGATAAAAACCTCCCATAGGCACCTGAGAGGCTGCGACAGTACACTGCATGACTGCCCCTTTATCATACAGTGCGCATGCCCACCGGACAAGTAGTGTCGGATTCTTACCGACTAAAAAACCGGCCCGCTGCACCACCGTGCCAGGACCCCACCCAGGAGCGATCCGGTGGGGTGGATCGAGGCAGTTTAAGGTC
>Ga0256767_1000274_pt1 | contig 8131 bp, 9 predicted proteins | sample MC6MC0918MT_FD_186043 | JGI IMG/M metagenome (GOLD analysis project Ga0256767, IMG submission 186043) | Metatranscriptome of enriched soil aggregate microbial communities from Iowa State University, Ames, United States - MC6-MC0918-MT... | ecosystem: Environmental > Terrestrial > Soil >... | reverse complement strand
TGTACAGCTTTTGTCAACCAATTGAAACCCCCCTCTACGGCCACTTTGGATTCCAAAAATGGGGCCCCTCTGGCGTTTCATGGGAACACCAGCAACAAACAGCAAAGCACGCCTATGCAACAGAGCAAGGTTAAACACGCCGAGTGGTACAGGGTCTGTTGTCTGATTGTAAATGTTCCTGGTTTGGGAACGGTTCAAAAAGTCGATTTTATAGGGGGGGGTCAATTGGTTGACAAAAGCTGTACATCATCATCACCAATTATCAACTTCCTCTTCCTCCACCCATGCCACCACTGTTGAGCATTGCTTGTCGCCATATGCATGCTTCTGAATCATTGCTCCCACCACCAGCTGCAACTGCAACTGCCAACATCAACAGAGTCGTTGATGTTGAGGAGCGAACGGAGAAGCGGATCCAGAGGCGCTGTGAAGGAGGCTGGACAGCGGATGCTGATGCGGCTGCTGCTGTTGCACAATTGTTGAATGATGCATCAATGTTGTTCATGCATCATGAGACATACAGCCACGCCGAATCAACATGCTACTGCTATTGTTACTGGTGTTCGTATGTGTGTGTATGTGTATATGAGTGTGTCACTCATCTGATTGATGGCTCTCCTTAACTGGCAGCCAGCTGATAGCATCGATCCTACGCATCCTGCACCAGACGCTCAAAATCATCCGAACCGAAGCTAGCATCTTCGCTTAACCCAGCTATAGCACCTGCACCGATATCAACATCGACATTGGCAAGGACCGATGCAGATGGCAATGCTGCAACGACAGCGTGGGAGCCACGTGCACCAGTAGTTGAGCCAGGAGGCACCGAAACAGATGTCGCTGATGAGCTCGGCTGCATGGATGGCTTCGTTCGTGTTACTGCCGCAGCAAATGCATCAGCAGCGTCATCATCATCCGTCAGACTCATCCCACCAAGGATGTCATCAGCTGTTGGGATGGGGTCATATGGAGCTTTTGTCACATGACTTGCTCTCTCCATCGGTTGGCGCGCTAGTGCAGCAACAGGTACCGGTGTGACGTTCGCATGTTGGTGAGGCGTGGCTGTGGCAGCGGTTGATTTCGTCGGTGTGGCTGTTCCGTGCGTCTGCGAGTGTTGAATCGATTGTTGTGCGAGTGTACTGTCTGCCTTGGCCAGGGTAGCAGCGAAACTATTCCACTTCATCGGAGCCGAGGTGGAGGTGGAAGCAGAACCGATTGTGGGGGTAGATGCCGATGCAGACGCAACTGTCGATGAGTGATGAGATGCAGCAGTAGACGTAGATGTAGACGCAGAGGTTGCGGTAGTCGCTGTAGTAGAGGAGTCCAGCAGCATGGAAGTGAGTTGGGCGCGTGGTCGAGTCGCACGCGCCGCCGGCAGTTGAGTCAAAGAAGCTTTAGCAGCAGCAGCAGCAGCAGTGTTCGCTTCGCTGGTGTCAATCGATTGCATGACGGTTGTTGTATGTGTCGCTGTTTCCGTCGCTTGCTTCCACTTCTCTGAACGAGCCTTCCGCCATTCTGAGCTGGCTGATTGAGCTTGATTGTTGGCTTGTGCAATGACCATGTCGAGTTCCTTCGCAGCATCATCAAGCCAGTCAAAATTCTCACTACTCTCACCATACGAAGCATTGACATCAACGTTCTTGGGCATGTGACTTGTCTGGGTGCGTGCATTGGCAGCACTGCTGCTGGCATGCTGAGTGTCATGCTTGCGATCCGACATCGGTGGTGAGTATGTGGCGTTGATGGCGGCCTTATCGGAAGGCCCAGATCATCCGACGACTCGTCAAAGCTTACTGACATGCTTGCGTCATCAACCTCCGCTCGACTGGTTTCGACTCAGATTCATGCGCTGTAAACTCATACGTATCATGATTCTGCACCTGTGCCAATGCATGAGTGATGGAAACATCGCCAACAGCAACATCATCGCCTTGCGTCTCCTCCACCTCTTGCGCTTCTTCCTCCTCTCGTAGTGTTTCCTCGATGACATTTTGTTTAAGTCCATCCCCGGCCCAAGCATTGCATTGCAGCTGCATGTGATGCCGCACTCGACTTGACTGGATGAGACGACTCAGCTTCCACATGTCGATGGAACTGTGGCTCGAATGGCGGCAGGGATGGAAGTACAGGTTGAGATGGAGAGACAGAGGTGGAAATCGAGTTGGTTGAGGTGGGGATGGCAGGTGCTCATCTGGTGGTGGGAGAAAACGATTGCTTGGTGCCAACATGGCGAAGGTAAAGGGGTTGAATGTAGACACATGAGAGTGCGAACGCCACCGCGCCATCTCATCCACTTTATTCAAGACATTGAGAAAGCGTACTCTGAGTTCAGAGTTGCATCTCTGACAAGGAATTGAAGGGTTGGAGACCATTGAGAGGGAGCGCAAAGATCGGTAAGACGGAGGTGGCTGCATAGCATGAGATGAAGAGGACCGTACGACGTTTAGATTGAATGACAATATTAATGGCAGGGGATAGAGAGGTGATGAAGGCGAAAGGAATCATGCAATGGAATAGATTCTCACCATCATTCTTCCAACGAAGACAACAGAGGGCATTGGATTGGATTGTTACTTCATGTAAGGCATGGATGATGCGTCATTCAGCTAGCTGCTAGACACGGCTTTGAGCTTCATTCGAATCATCACCTACGCTTCAACTGATTCAACCAGCGCCAATCTCACCAGCTGCAATGTTCCATGCCCGAACGACTGCAACCGCAATGCCATGACACTGATTCTTGCATGTCTGTAGTTACCCTTGGCCGCTTCATCCAAAAGCCTCATCGACGCTTCCTCCTCCTTTAACCAATGTGGCCTCGTGTTTGGTGCATGAGTCAGATGACAGAATTGAGTGAGCATTATTAGCATCGTGAGGTAGACGAAATTATCACATGCCTTGAATGGAGGTAGGTCGGCTTCCATTCACGTCTCATACACTGGCTGGATATTCAATATCTGTCGGAACGCGTCCAACACAAGCCTCACACATACTCGTTCTCAGGATCAGACTCAGCTACATGAACCCGCCGCAGATAGCTGCCTATGTACACCCATGACGATCCATCAAGACGGGCGAAGATCAAAAATGCAATCTGGACTGATGACGTCGAATCGCGGGACGGGCAGAGGCTTCGGAGCAACAGCACATAAAACGACAGCTTGGAAACGTACATTCAACGTGTAAGTGTTGATGGTGCTTGATTCGGTACTGCAGACGGGGATCACGAATGGTACTTGAGCTTCACTCTTCGGCTCCACCTACTCATACAGACATTCGCTAACGCTCAGCTGGTGCCTACATCTCCCTCTTGGTTGATGATCGCACCTCAATCCCATTCCCATTCCGGCCTCCGCCGCGGTTTCAGTCTCAACTCTCAGTGTCAAGTGTGACTTCTTCCTCTTCTTCAATGAGGCCAAATAGAATGAATGCCAGAATGGTGGTCCCGGTGCCGTGTCTGTGGTGGAGGATCATGGTGATGGAGGAGTTGGACTGGGAATTCTGATTGCCATTCATCCTCATTATTCGCTCTCCTGTGCCAACTCCTCATGCGCTGCAACACGGAGAAGGATGAGATTTGTCTCCGTCTCTTGAGGGCAAACCCATGATTGTGTCCAATGCAGCCGACTATCTCCCGTTGCTCCCATTCCTGCCTCTGGATGACCTCTGTATTACGGCGCATCATGCTTGAGGAACGACCTCCGTTAAACTGATGTGCACCTGATTGACGTCGATTCTCCACGCAGTCTTGCGTAGCGAAAGTAAGACAAGTTGAAGATGCAGGCGGTATGGTTGATTCTTTTGACTCGCAGCGGCATAGTGATAGACATCGACATCGACACAATCGGTCATTCTCTGCAGCGCTCGATGGGTTGGGTTGGCACAGCCGGTAACTGTGAGAAAAGTGGCAAACTGTACCATCCAATGCCTGAATACGCGGCGCAGATGGTGATAGGCAATGAAGGCTGGGACTGATATAGAGGGTTGGGTGTGGGTGGGGGCATTCGCTGCACGGTTCTCCACCCATCTTGATCGTTCCTTTGTTAGTTGATCCATCCACGCAAACTGTTGTTGTGTCCGCCTTTCTTGATTCCTTCGCTACATATTCTGCTTTCATCTTCGGTAGATCTTCAAGGTTCTTACTGCTCTCAACGCGAGAGGAGAGTTGACGTTGGAAGGATTCGCGCGATGCCTGCTCGGCTGATTATTGCTGTTGAATCAAGTTGCGTTGCATGTAATGATATGATTCGAAGCTGTTGGATGAGCGTTGAAATTCCTTCTCCAATTCCTTCTGTGCTTCCATGCGGCGCTTGATGACAGCATCCCTCGCTGCACTATCCAATGCATCCAACTCAGCGAGACGCTTTCGAGCTATCTCTGTTGGTTGACGTGTCTCAACTTCCATGGCAGCGATATCGATATCGATCGAGGATGCTGCGAACGACGGAGAAGGAGCTGCACCAACAGTCACCCTGCTAAACTTCGCCCCTTCATCCGATAGGTGTACTGTCTTCGGAGACGGACGAGGAGACCGAACATTACACGACGCTGCAGTGAGGCCCGGTGCCATAATGGATGCAGTGGCAAGGCTGTGAATGCTCGTCGCGTGTGAGGTCGCAGCTTCATACAGAAGTTGCGAAATGAGGAAAGGAGTAATGTGTGCTGTGCTGTGCCGTGAAATGATGCGCGTGTTGACTGCCATGCATGCGAGTGGAAGGAGAATGTACGATGAGCTCCGATGCAACGATGAAATGAGTAAGAAGAAGATGTAACGCCGCTGTAGTGGATGATGACAGTGTGCAGGATTTATTGAAGCAGCACGAACTGCCAACGCATCACGAATCGATCCATTCACCTGTTTACCAAGTCCGAGCATGGCATGTCACAACGGCTTTCAACACTTCATTATTGGATCTTGACTGTGTTTGCACAATGAAGGAAGCAGTGATGGTTGGCCACACGATCGAAGATGAGCCACGGTCGCGCCGAATATTTGGAAGTTTGGAAGCCGACTTGGTGCCATCATCAATTGATGCTTTTTGAGGCTACTTGAATGGCAGCAAGGGCGGCATCGAGCCAGAGATGAGACGAGATGAGGCAACAATTCATATCGGGTCGAAGGTTTCAGGTTTTGACATGATCATACAACGATTTTTTCTCCTCTTCCTGCAACTGCTTCATCCGCCTTGCTGCAATGTGTGCTCGTGCCATTCGTCTTCGTGTTGCCATCATCGTTTGATCTTGTTTTGCCTCGTGTTGAAGTATGCAAATTCGTCTCTCAAATTCCTTCCGTTCAGCTTCACATTCGAGTGTCTCATCAACCTCGATGGATTGAAGTCGTTGAAGCAGGGATTTCATTTGGAGTCATAAATGCTGGAATTCACGACCCTACACCCACCTCATTGCCCATCGCTGCGTACTGGAATGACTCATGATCAACATTTGACACTTGTGCTACTTCTTCCATTTCGATCGTTCCAACTCTTGGATGAGTGTCATTTCTTACGATGTGCCGACAGAAGCCTAGGCATGTTACTTGCTGATGGTGGGTAGTACCCATGGTGATGATGACAGCAACATTGAAGAGGATGAAGATGCAGCGGCCTTCCATCATCAGATGGATACAGATGGTGATGGCATGTTGTCAGCCTCCGAACTTGAAACCAGCCTTCCAATCGATCGGTGAGGATTGGAACGAATCCGAGTGACAATTGTTACCGTTGCGGTTGGAGATATGTGACAAGGTCATGTGCCACTGTCATTGTGACAGTCATCACCTCCAATCACATTGAGATGCTGACATCATTGTCATCACCATGATGAGCAACTCAATACGAAGAAGGGCAGGGCATGGCGTGCATATGGACATGACGGATGATCTCGAACTTGACCTCAGTCTCAACAGTCGTTCCTTAAGCTTGCAACCTCCACTGACGCACAGGCAGTGTTGGCAATAGCAGTGTGCGATGCGCCTTGTGGGATGAGTGGGCAGCAGCGATGGACGAACTCGAGCAAGGGTTGGAGGATGTGAATGCGAATGCAACCCATTCAATGAAGCGATCTCAGCTCAACACTCGGAGTCAGACACACTCACCTGTACTAGCACTGGCGCCGAGGAAGTATATATGAGCCACACCAACAGGACATACTGTAACAGGCCGGCAATGAAGCAGATGCAACACAGCGACAAGCCATCTCGCTCCTTTGCAGTCGATGAGCCCATGCATGAAGTGACATCTGCAGCTCACGAATGGGCACATTGAGCGCATTCCAACAGTGAAACAGTCTGCTACTGGACCAATTCCCTCCCACTCCACTCCTCTCACTCAAGATGACGCAACAAGGCTGGCGATCGACGATACACAAACCGGTTTGCACAAACCACCACTTCCACCCGATGTCTCCTTCACTTCTTCACTTCCATCTGCCTCTCCCTCGCCATCGCCATCGCGCAATCGAGCTCGATCTCATTCGCCAAATGTCACACGGATGACTGAATCATCAGCAGAAGCTGCAGCTGCGGCAATGAATGCAGCGGGCCATGGCACGAAGGGATGTCAATCAAAGTCCGTTGACGCGTGCGAGTTGGATTGCTCCTCGTACATCATGGACGGCCGCGGGTCAGCTGAGCCTGATCGTACTCAACCAACGCAGCGACTCGAAGCTCAACTTGATCGAGCCCTCATGTCAACTTCCGCATCCTCCTCGTCTACTTGACCTCAGACTGCTGCAGAGGCACGTCCCACACCACTGAATATTGCCCATACGCGCGTGAATAGATGATTGGATGACATCATCGAGTCGCCGTTGCCTCAGCCGTTGAGAGTGTGCTTCGAAGAGAGTTGCGTCTCGTAACGGTTCTGTCCGTTCCGTTCCCTTGCTACATCTTCATTCTGCTTCAACTTCTTAAGACGACCAACCTTAAGGAGTGGGATGAGATGTTGCTGTGTGAGACTCCACTCGAGATATTATTCTATGCATCCTATCAGACAGCTTCGTACTATCACGAACGATATTGAAATCCAGCAAACTCAGCGAACAAGAGGAGACTCCCCAGTCACACCAACCCACCCACGCAAGAGTCGGTCCACGTTGTTCGATTCTGCGACAATGGTTGAGATGCAGTCAAATGGCGTTGGATATGATACGGTAACCACCTCCGCAAGCAGATCGTGCCTTCTTGATTGGAGGAGCTACAAAACCCTTGATCAGACATGGATAGTTACTGCGCCAATCGATATTGTTGCCGTTGTCCTCCCCGTCACTCGTGCCAATTACAGTGCCTCGAATGGTGTTCGTGCTTGATTTGTGCTGTACAGCGGAACGTCGAATTGCTACTCCATCACTACCGAGCACCGCACTTGTACTGCTGATCACGTTGACGATTGGCAGTCTGGATGCAGGACACACCATTGATTCGGCTTCGGCTTCGGCTTCGGCTTGGCCAGAGGGTAGTTATATATGCTGCACCTTGACTGAAGTTCAACGGTGTTTGCGTGAATCCGCTGCCGGCAATGGATCCATTACGCTTACGGCAGCAAGTGGCGTTGCTGTCATGATGTGTCCGACGAGCACGTGCATCCATGATGAGTCATGCAACTTCATCTCAGGATCGGCTACCACTGTGTTGGTGGATGGGAACGGTGGCTGCTGGTAAGGGAGAGGCATCCAACCTGGGGTCAGCCGAGATCGTGCTTGTCATCAACAGCAGCATCATGCCAGCTCCGCAACGATTCCACCGATGAAAGCTTCGCTTGACTTGCAGGCTTCATCACGCCTTCATGCGTGCGGAGACGAGGTAGAAGGTTGTCCCTGCGAATGGAGTGAGGCGAGTTGAAACTACTCCAGATTGCCTGTCTGCACCAGTCGGTGAATCGATCGTCACTCACCTCACACGCGTCGAGTCGATGCACCACCACGTGCACGGAATGAAGAGGGTACACCCGCTGTTTCATTCGTCCTTGCCGTCGCATCGGCAGAAGCATTGGTGAGGCCATGCGAGGGGGAGTTCATTTGAGATGGATGCTCGACAGTGTTACGATCGGCAGTAATGAGCTGAATGACTGGATGGGCATGGACAGTAATATTATGTGTCGCATTTCTTTCAGATGTGGAATCATTGGAATGTGGG
>Ga0256767_1000248_pt1 | contig 8510 bp, 8 predicted proteins | sample MC6MC0918MT_FD_186043 | JGI IMG/M metagenome (GOLD analysis project Ga0256767, IMG submission 186043) | Metatranscriptome of enriched soil aggregate microbial communities from Iowa State University, Ames, United States - MC6-MC0918-MT... | ecosystem: Environmental > Terrestrial > Soil >... | reverse complement strand
GGGCGCAATTTCCAGCCGCATCATCGCGTCGACGAAGTCGCGCAGCGCAGGCGCCTGGACCGATTCGCTGGTCGTCTTGTGCCCCAGCAGCGCGCCCAGATAGGCAAAGGCGGAGTGCGGGCCGTTCACCATCCGCAGCTTCAAGCGCTCGTAGGGCGCGGCGTTGCGCACGAAGGTCGCGCCGCCTTGCGTTTCCCAGGCGGGCCGGCCAGCGGCGAACTTGTCTTCGATCACCCAGTTCAAATAGGGCTCGCCCACTACAGGCCAGGCGTCTTCCACGCCCAGACGCCCGGTGATGCGCTGGCGGTCTTCGTCATCGGTGCCGGGCACGATGCGGTCGACCATGGAATTCGGAAACGTGCAGTGCGTGTCGATCCATGCCGTCAGCGCCACGTCCACGCGCAGCGCAAAGGCCAGCACCAGGCTGCGCAGCATGTCGCCGTTGCCACGCAGGTTGTCACACGACATCAAGGTGACGGGCGGCAGGCCGCGCTCGCGGCGCAGCGCCAGGCCGTAGACCAGGATGCCGATCGTGCTGCGCGGGCGATGCGGGTTTTCCAGGTCGTGAAGAATGTCGGGGTCGTCCCAGCGCAGGTAGCCGGTGGCGGGTTCGTGGCTGTAGCCCTTCTCCGTCACGGTCAGGCTCACGATGCGGGTTTGCGGATAGGCGATGCGCTCTAACACCGCGTTGGGGTCTTCTTCGGCCACCATCACGCGCAGCACCGAGCCCACCACACGCAGCTGTTCGCGCGTGCTGCCATCGGGGCCGCCGTCGCGCAGCGCCAGCGTGTACAGGCCGTCTTGCGGCGTCAACGCATCACGCGTGGCGGCGCTGCGCAGCGACACGCCCAGAATGCCCCAGCTCAAATCGCCACTGGCCTGCATCGCCAGGTCCGTCATCACCGCCTGGTGCGCGCGGTGAAAGGCGCCCAGCCCCAGATGCACGATGCCGGGCGTCAAGCGGCTACGGTCATAAAGGGGTTTTTCCACGTCTGCGGGCAGGCGCGGCAACGACTCCGTATTCAAACGTTCAAGCATGGTTGACCAATGGCGTAAGGCGCCATGCACCTGTCGGATGACCGGCCAGTCGGCGCGCGGATGAGGATATCCGTAGACGCCGTTTTCTTCGACACCGCGACAGTGACCAAATGCAACGGCGACGCCCATGACGCCGCCGCTACATCACCGCGCCCAACGCCCACGGCACGAATTCGTTTTGGCCATAGCCGTGTTCTTCGCTGCGCGTGCGATGCCCGGATGCGGTTTTCAGCATCAGCTGGAAGATCCGCTCGCCCATCTGCGCCACGCTTTGCGCGCCGTCGACCACCTCGCCGCAATTGATGTCGATGTCGTCCGACTGGCGCTGCCACAACGCCGTGTTGGTCGACAGCTTCAACGACGGCGCGGGCGCGCAGCCATAGGCCGATCCGCGTCCGGTGGTGAAGCAGATCAGGTTGGCGCCGCCCGCAACTTGGCCCGTGGCGGACACGGGGTCGTAGCCTGGCGTGTCCATGAATACCAGCCCGCGCGTGCGCACGGGTTCGGCGTACTCGAACACGTCGGTCAGGTTCGTGGTGCCGCTCTTGGCGATGGCGCCCAGCGACTTTTCCAGAATGGTCGTCAGCCCGCCCGCCTTGTTGCCGGCCGACGGGTTGTTGTCCATCTCGGCGTCGTTGCGGGCGCAGTAGTCTTCCCACCAGCGCACGCGCGCCAACAGCTTGTCGGCGATGGCTGGGGTTTCAGCGCGGCGTGTCAGCAGGTGTTCGCCGCCATAGATCTCGGGCGTTTCGGACAAGATGGCGGTGCCGCCATGGCGCACCAGCAAGTCCACCGCTGCGCCCAGCGCCGGGTTGGCGCTGATGCCCGAATAGCCGTCAGACCCGCCGCATTGCAGGCCGACGGTCAGGTGGCTGGCGGGCACCGGCTGGCGGCGCACCTGGTTCGCCTGTTCCAGCATTTGCTCCACCAGTTCAATGCCGCGCGCCACCGTCTTGCGTGTGCCGCCCGTGTCCTGAATGTTGAAGGTGTGCAGCAAACCACTTTCGCGCAAGCCCTCTTGTTCCATCAGGCCGCCGATCTGATTCGTTTCGCAGCCCAGCCCCACCACCATCAGCCCGCCAAAATTCGCGTGCCGTGCGTAGCCGCCCAAGGTCCGGCGCAACACGCGCAGCGGTTCGCCTTCGCTGCCGGTGGCGCAGCCCGCGCCGTGCGTCAGCGCCACCACGCCGTCCACGTTCGGACAGGACGCCAGCGCTTCAGGATGGATGTCGCGGCGGAAATGGTCGGCGATGGCGCGCGCAACCGTGGCCGAACAGTTCACGCTCGTCAGGATGCCGATGTAGTTGCGCGTGGCGACGCGGCCATCGGCGCGCACGATGCCGTCGAAGGTGGCGGGTTGCGCCACGTAATCGGTAGGATGCGCGCCCTGCCCCACCGCGTAATCCCGTTCAAACTCCGAGAACTCCAGGTTCTGCGTATGCACATGCTGGCCCGGCGCGATGTCTTGCCGCGCCACGCCAATGATCTGGTTGTAGCGGCGCACCGGCTGGCCCGCCGCGATGGCGCGCACGGCCACTTTGTGGCCGGGCGGCACCAAGCCCTGCACCGTCACCCCTTCGCCTTCCAGCCGCGTGCCGCTGACGAGCTGCCGCCGCGCGATCACGACGTTGTCCGCCGGGTGGATGCGTATCACTGCCATGTCTGTGTGGGACATGAGATCTCCGGAAAGTTAAGGGGTGCGTTGCGCGGTGGGATCAGTGTGGGCTACCCATCGATCAGCGCCGGGTCCCAGGCGTGCACGCGCTGGCGTTGCTCGCCCAGCCCTGCGATGCCCAGCTTCATCTCGTCGCCCGCCTTCAGGTACACGGGCGCAGGCTTTTGGCCCATGCCCACGCCGGGCGGCGTGCCCGTGCTGATGAGGTCGCCCGGATACAGCGTCATGAAGCGGCTGACGTAGGCCACCAGTTGCGCCACGCCGAACACCATCGTGCGCGTGCTGCCGTTCTGAAAGCGTTTGCCGTTCACTTCCAGCCACATCTCCAGGTCTTGCGGGTTGGGGATCTCGTCCGCCGTGGCCAGCCACGGGCCGATGGGGCCGAAGGTGTCGCAGCCCTTGCCCTTGTCCCACGTGCCGCCGCGTTCAATCTGATATTCCCGTTCAGACACGTCGTTCACGATGCAGTAGCCGGCCACGTGCTTCATCGCGTCGGCCTCGCTGACGTAGCGCGCGCGTTCGCCGATGACTACGCCCAGTTCCACTTCCCAATCCGTCTTGACGGAATCCTGCGGCAGCACGACCGGGTCATTCGGCCCCACGACGGCTGACGTGGGCTTCATGAAGATGACGGGTTCCGCCGGCACGGCCAGGCCGGATTCCGCGGCGTGATCGGCGTAGTTCAGGCCAATGCAGATGAACTTGCCCATGCCGCGCCACGGCGGCGCGACGCGGCCGGGGTTGGCCACCAGCGGCAACGATGCCGGGTCCAACGCGCGCAGTTCGGCAAGACGCGCGCCCGCCAGCGTGTCGGCGGTGATGTCGGGCAGTACGCCCGACAGGTCGCGCACATTGCCTTGCTTGTCGATCAGGCCGGGCTTCTCGGCGCCCTTGGCGCCATAACGCATCAATTTCATATCGGTTCCTTGTTGCGAAAAATGGGTGCGGTCAGTTGGACCAGCCGCCGTCGATCACCTGCGTGGTGCCGGTGGTGAAGGCGGATTCGTCACTGGCAAGATACACCGCCAGCGCGGCAATTTCTTCGGTGCGGCCGATGCGGCCCATCGGTTGGCGTGCGGTGAATGCGGCTTCGACGGCGGCGATGGACTGGCCGCTGGCCTGCGCCTGCGCGTCGATGCGTTGCCGCAATGATGGGGATTCCACCGTGCCGGGGCAGATGGCGTTGCAGCGGATGCCCCGGGCGACGAAGTCCGCGGCCACGGCCTTGGTCAAGCCGATGACGGCGGCCTTGGTGGAGCCATACGCGCAGCGGTTCGGCGCGCCTTTGATGCTGCCCGCCACCGACGCCATGTTCACAATCGAGCCGCCGCCGCGCGCCAGCATGCCGGGCAGGCAGGCGCGCATCAGCCGGTACATGGACCGCACGTTCAAGTTGAACGAAAAATCCCACGCGTCTTCATCGCAATCCAGGATGGTGCCGGCGTGTACGAAGCCCGCGCCGTTGAACAGCACGTTGACCGGCCCCGCCCCTTCTACCAGCACTTGAATGGCGCGGCCGTCGGTCACATCCACCGCTTGGGTGCGGCAGCCCGACAACGTGCGTAACGCGTCGGCATTGATGTCCACGGCCAGCACATCCGCGCCTTCGCGCGCAAACGCTTCCGCGACCGCGCGGCCGATGCCTTGGCCGGCGGCGGTGACGATGGCGGTCTTGCCTTGCAGTCTTTGCGACATGAGTGCGCGCTCCTTATTTGCCGGCCATGCCCATGGCGGTGGGCAGCCACAGCGTGATCTGCGGGATGTAGGTAATGGCGATCAGCGCCACGAACAGCGGCACCAGCCACGGCAGAATGGCCATCGTGGTGCGTTCAACCGACAGCCGCGCTACCCGCGCCAGCACGAACAGCACCATGCCCATTGGGGGATGCAACAGGCCGATCATCAGGTTCAAGGTCATGATCAAGCCAAAGTGAATCGGGTCGATACCCAGCTTCAACACGATGGGCAGCAAGATCGGCACCAGAATGGTGATGGCGGCGATGGTGTCGATGAAGCAGCCGACGATCAGGATCAGCACGTTGGCCATCAGCAGAAACACCCACTTGTTCTGCGTCACGCTCAGGATGGCGTCGGTGAGCGTTTGCGCGGCTTGCGTGGTGGTCAGCAGCCATGCGAAGACGGAGGCCGCCGTCACGATGAACAGCACGGACGCGGTCGTCTCGATGGTGTCGAAGGTGGCTTTGGCCAAGGTCTTGAACGTCATCGAGCGATAGCGCACCAGGCCCAGAAACAGCGCCCAGATCACCGCGGCCACGGCCGCTTCGGTGGGCGTGAACCAGCCCAGCGTCATGCCGCCAATCAAGATCACCGGGGCCATCAACGCCATCACCGCCGAAAAGTTGAAGCGCCAATCCAGCGCCAGCAACGCCACGAATGAAATGCCGGTAGCCACATTGGGCGACACGCCGGCCAGCGTCATCAGCCAGATCGACAAGGGAAACGACAGCACGATCAGCACTTCCAGGCCCGCGCCGCCCAGCCGCTTCCAGTTGAACGCGACGTCGCCGCCCCAGTTGTTGCGGCGGGCGTAATAGGCCACGGTCAGCATCATCAAAATCGTGAGCACCGCGCCGGGCAACAAGCCCGCCAGGAACAGCGAGCCAATCGACACGTTGGCCATCATGCCCTAGATGACGAAGGGCAAGGACGGCGGAATGATGGGGCCGAGCGTGGCCGAGGCCGCCGTCACGCCGACGGCGAATTCCGTTTCGTAGCCGTGGTCTTTCATAGCTTTGATTTCGATGGTGCCCAGCCCCGCGGCATCGGCAATCGCCGTACCGGACATGCCGGCAAACACCACCGAGCCGATGATGTTCACCTGCCCCAGCCCGCCGCGCATCCAGCCCACCAGCGCCACCGCGAAGTTGTAGATGCGGCCCGTGATGCCAGCGATGTTCATCAGGTTGCCGGCCAGAATGAAGAACGGCACGGCCAGCAAGGGAAACGATTCGACGCCCGCAATCATGCGCTGCGCGACCACCACATCCGGCACGCTGCCCGAGATCAATACGAACAACAGCGATGCGCCCGCCATGGACACCGCCACCGGCAGGCCCAGAATCATCAACAGCAAAAAGGTTCCAATCAGTGTGCCCATGAGTCGCTCCTGGAATGGCACTGCGGATACATAAGGGTCTGGCGCGGCGCGCCGTTCAGTCGAGCGACTCGTAGGCCGCCGGGTTCTCCAGAATCGAATAGCCCTGCCGCCAGTTCTGCACGGACACTTGAAGCGACCGAAGGAACATCATGACGAAGCCCGCCAGCGCAACCCAGTACACGTAGGACTTGTTCCAGAACAAGGTGGTCATGGGTTCGTCGCCCACCAGCACGATGTAGCGATAGGTCAGCCACACGGCATAGCCGAAGAAGGCCGTGCGCAGCACGTCGATCAGCGTAGACAGCACGCGGCTGACGGGTTTGGGCAGGTAGCGGTACAGGAAGTCCACCTGGATATGGCGGCAGGCGCGCACGCACATCGCCGCGCCCAGGAACACCACGCCGATCAGGCAATACACCGCCAACTCTTCGGTCCACGCGTACGAATCGTTCAGCACGTAGCGCGAGAAGAATTGCAGGAAGACGAGCGCCGCCATCGTCCAGAACATCGCCAGGCAGATCCAGTCTTCGGGCGCGTAGCCGGCCAGGCTGACTTCGTGATGGTCGGCCTCTTCGAAGCTTTGGACGATCTCGTCGACGGAAGTCTGGTGCGGGCCGGGCGGGGCCGCGGCGTGGCCGGGCGACGGGGTCAGGCCAGGGTTGACGGCCGCCATGGGCGCCGCTTTTGCGTTCACGTGCATGAGGTTCCCCTGATCGGAATCGGGTATGTAGCGTCGGGTGTCAAACGGCGGGCGGCAACGGCGGGCCAACTCGGCCCGCCGCCGCGGCTTACTTCACCGCCTGGATCTTTTCCCAATCCGATTTCTGATAGCCGTACTGCTCGAACGGCACCTTCTCAAGCACGGTCTTGCGGAAGTCGTCGACGTTGACCTCGGCCACGTTCAAGCCGCGCTTCTTGAACACTTCGACCATTTTCTTTTCGCTGTCGGCCACTTCGGATGACGCCTTCTCTGCGGCCTGCTGCGCAACCTCGGCGAAGATCTTCTTGTCTTCATCAGACAAGCTCTTCCACAACTTGCCCGAGATCACCGTGTTCAGGTGGTCAACGATGTGGCCGGTCAGGATGATGTTCTTCTGCACTTCGTAGAACTTCTTCGCTTCGATGGTCGTCAGCGGATTTTCCTGCGCTTCCACCGTGCCGTTCTGCAAGGCCAGGTACACCTCGGCGAACGCGATGGGTGCGGTGTTGGCGCCACAGGCGCGCGGCATGGCCAGGTAGGCCGCCACGTCCGGCACGCGGATCTTCATGCCCTTCATTTCCGAGCACTTGGTGAAGGCGCGATTCGACGTCGTCTGGCGCGTGCCGTAGTAGGTGGTGGCGACGATGTGGTTGCCGCTTTTTTCGTCGTAGCCGCGCGTGAGCTCTTTGTAGATGTCGCTCTTGGTGTAGGCGATCAGGTGCTCGGGACTGCGGAAGATGTAGGGGTAGTAGGTGACGCCAATGCGGGGAAAACTCTTGGCGGCGAAGCTGGAGCCCGAGATGATCATGTCCACCGTGCCCAGCGTCAGCCCCTGGTTGATGTCGTTCTCCTTGCCCAGCTGAGAGGCGGGGTAGACATCGATGTGATAGCGGCCATTGGTGCGTTTCTCGATTTCTTGCGCCGCCCACACCGACGAGGTGTGGAAGGGTTCGGAAGTCTCGTACACATGCGCCCATTTCAGCTTGGTTTGCGCCAGCGCGCTGCCACTGACGGCCAGCGCGACGGCGGCAAACAGCACTTTGATAGCGTTGCCTCGATTCATGTTGTCTCCTCTCTCTGAGGTAACGGACGCGGCGAGTGTTGTTGTGAGCCGGCCCGCTTTATGTTTCACATCGGGATATCACCTACAGGTTGCACCTTCGTACTGCGACTACGGTTCCCCGGTGGCGTCAGGACGCCGCCGGCTCTTTGCTATCCACGCGCATCGTCTCGGCCCCGCCTGGCCAGCTGGCGGTCAGGCGGTCGAACGAGCAGGAAAGATGGTGATGCATCGCGGCGCGCGCGGCGGTTTCGTCGCCCGCCGCAATGGCGGTGATGACGCGGCGATGCTCGGTAATGGCGACGGCCCAGCTGTCCGGGTTTTCGAAGTAGTCGCCCAGCTTCACGGACAAGGGGTTGTGGCGTTCGTCGAAGAGTTCGCCCACCACGCGCACCAGCACGGCGTTATTGGCCATCTCGGCCACGCGCAAGTGGAACAGGCGGTCGCCGCGGATAGGCACGTAGCCTGCGCGCGCTTCTTCTTCCATGGCGCCCACGGCTTCCAGCAGGCCATCGACCAGCGCCGGCGCCGTGTGGCGGGCGGCTTGGGCGGCAAGCTCGCCTTCGATGGTCCAGCGGGCGCGGATGGTTTCAAGCGGGCTTTCGGCGGTCAGGCTCGCGCGCGGCGCGCCCGTCAGGCTTTGCACATACACGCCGGAACCCATGCGCACTTCGACCCAGCCTTCGACCTCCAATGCGATCAGCGCTTCGCGCACCGACGGGCGCGACACGCCCAGCTTCAACGCCAGGTCGCGCTCAGGCGGCAGCCGCGCGCCTACGGGAAATTCGCCCGCCTCGATCAGCAGACGCAACTGGTCGGCGATCTGGCGGTACAAACGGCGCGGCTCGATGGTCTGGATGGGCATGAGGACAGGACGCTTGGGATACAGCTGTCTGACAGGACGAAAAGGTAAAGTGGC
>Ga0256767_1000232_pt1 | contig 8738 bp, 5 predicted proteins | sample MC6MC0918MT_FD_186043 | JGI IMG/M metagenome (GOLD analysis project Ga0256767, IMG submission 186043) | Metatranscriptome of enriched soil aggregate microbial communities from Iowa State University, Ames, United States - MC6-MC0918-MT... | ecosystem: Environmental > Terrestrial > Soil >... | reverse complement strand
CTGACTTCCACGTATCTGTTGTGGACAGTGCCATGCGCAAGTGGACAAGAGCAGCATCTGAATCCCAGTCGCGTGCAAATCAGATTCCTACCCTACTCGGCCCACCACTGTTGACACTCAACATCCACCGACTTCATCGTATCACACAGCGAATATCAGAGGTTTGTCATCAGTCATCATCAACACTCTGTATCCTTGAATCGAATCGACGACGCTTTTCATTATTAACCCTGCTGCTCACTCATCCAGCTCAGTGATGTCGAATCTTCTGAGTGACAAGCGTCGTTCCGAGGAGTTGGCGTTGGCACGTGAAGCCTATGCCAAAGCGAAGAAGAAGGCGAGTACAACCTTGTTGAGATGGAAGCCAGATTGGGAGGCCGCTGCACGTTTCTATCGTGAATCCGTCAAGCATTATCGATTGAGTGGTGATCATGTTGGATGTGTGCAGGCGATGCGTGAGTCAGCCATCGCTCATAAGGAGATTGGAAGCTTACATACGGCTGCAGCGGATCTCGAGGCAGCGGCAACCATGACACGTGATGAATTACATGATGCGAGAGCGGCAGCTGATCTCATGAAGGAATCCGCTGCTCTCTACCGTGCACATGGTAGTTCACACGACAAGTCAGCCGCGATGTTAGTGCGCGCAGCAGAGACGATCGGAGATGAAGATTTGAAGGAAGGTGTGGAATTGATGAAGCAAGCGTGTGCAGTATTTGAAGAGGAACAGAGAGGAGTATTCCATGATGCCACATTCAAAAAGGCGATTGCCTTCTGTGTGAGTCGTGGTAAGTATAATTCTGCTCGTGGTTTAATGAAGCGTCAGATCGCCATCTGTCTACAGCATCTGAATCCATTCGAGTCGGACATCTACAAGAATTATCTGTCCATGATCGCCTTGGCCTTGCATCAGAATCAACCTGACAAGGCGAAGGACATCTTGTCTGAGGCGGAGGGAGTCGAACGCTTTCATCGATCGGATGAGTGTGCAGCAGCCATGGCATTAATTAGTGCATGGGAGGATGGTGATGGTGAGAAGTGGAGTGAGGCATTGAAGCGGAATGTGTTCAAGTATCTCATCAACCCAGTGGCGGTCATTGCCAGGAAGCTCAAGATGCCCGATGGAGCGGGACAAGGAAAACCAAAAATACTCAGAAAAGAAGACCTGGAGGAGGATGAAGAGGAGGAAGAAGGAGCGGCAGCATCAGCCGCAGCGAGTGGAGGCAAGAAAGGTGAGGATGATGAGGCTGATGAGGAGGAAGAAGATGAGGGTGAGATCGACCTGCGATGAGCTTTTTCATGCCTCTACCGATCTCCATCGTCTCACCTGTCGGCTCAACAACACACGTCATGCACCCCTCACTCCTGCGAAGCTGGCATACGTTGTTGTTTTGTCATTGTTCATTTTTCATTGTCCTTGCATTTGTTTTCCACCCCTGGACAAAAGTTCCTAGGATTCGCTTGGTACGTTAGGAAGGAAGAATAATACAAGGCTGTTGTCACTACCATAAAGCCTGTTGCTGCAATTGATGAAGGTACTGAAAGTTTAACCGACATTGCCCTTTTGCTTGTTGAGATAGATTTGAAAATGTGTCTTTTTTGGCCCCTTACCCGACCTAAAGTTTCAAACTTTTTCTATGTACAGCTCCACCGTTGGAACCATTTTCCCCCACGCAGGTGGGAATAGATGTAATGAGAGTACAAGTGCTAGAGAACAGCACTGTAGTATGAGGACCAGCACCTGTCAAATACTCGCTGAGATCGAGGTTACCAATGATCGGAATGGCAAAATCACGATTATTCACCTTTCTTTCTCCAAGAACGAAAGGAGTTGGCAGGAGCTAGTACCACGCTGCAGCACACCATGGTCGAGTGACTATTCTCACCCACCTTGGATAGGCTCAACAGCAAATGCTGGCGCTGGAGAACGGATACAATGACTTTTTGGTGTGAGTTTGGACCCAAATGGTACATATTTGACATGCTCCAGCTCCATGGCTTTTGAGATAGATAACTGGACTATAACCTCGCCATGCACACACTATCTTGTACTGAGGCAAGGTATGGCTGGTTCAAGTTGCCAGGCCTGGCCATGCCTGGCCCAGGGCCAAATGTGCGTTTTTAGCCATGTTTTCTACTTCGGGCACAGCTTACTCCAGCCAGCTTGCAAGCAGCACTGCCATTCCCATACCTTGCAATACTACACTTCTCGCTCTACAGCAAGGTACCACCCCTATACCCACAGTTCATTTCCTCGTGAAGCTATATCAGTTCAAACGGCGTGTCAAAAGTGTCAAAAACCGCCCTTTTGGGCCCTCTTCCTTAGAAAATTCAATATCTGGATCTCCACATCCAAGGCGAATGACAGCGAGCTGGTGGCACGTCGCAATTTCCCGTCGCGAGCATACACTACAGTTCTAATAGTACCCATTGATGTTTAACTCTGGCTACGCAAGAGGGGCAAATGGTTGCCTAAGTCCTAGATACTTTTGTCCAGGGGTGTATCCACGTCATTGCGGACGAGATAAGCAAGCACACACCCCGAACAAACATATAATATCACCAAAATACACAGATGATTAGATTTGGAAGCATTTGCATTGTCTGAAAAGCCACTCATCGGCGAAGTAGAGCCAAGTTTCGCAACATCTTGGCAGTGTTGAGGATTGTTGTATGATCTGGATGGAGTGAGAGACACATTACATCATGGCACCAAACAAATCACCTTCGTCCTCGTCGTCAGCGGTTGGTAGCGGCACCTTCGCTGTCGCAGCACTAGATGATGAGGATGCAGGTGCAGGAGCGGGAGCCTCGAACAGGAATGGCATGGTGAGATGATCGGTCCGCGGGACAGCATGACGTTCGGGATGAGCCATCTCTGGCCAATTCCAATGTCGAATGAGTGCCTCCCTCTGCTGTGGCGTTGGATTCTCCAGCATGGGCATCGGTGTCGATTCCTGCTTGGCAACTTCATCCAAGAAGGATTGGCATTCATGCTGTAGACGACGAGATTGATCGATGAAACCGAAGTGGAGAAGAACATGAATGAGTTCGGAGATGCGCTCTTTGTGTTTCTCCATTGGTGTCGTATGAATGATCTCCTTGCACAGCATCTCTTCTTCCTGTGCACTTCCTTCTTTGACTGCCTTCTTGATTGCGGCTTTCCTCGCCAGTCGTTGTTGGAATCTCTGAATTCGCTTTTCATCCGGTGTCAACTCACGACGATCATCCGCTTGAATACTGAAGAAAGAGGAAGTGGACGCGATGGTTGAGGTCGATCGACCACTGAATGCAGACACACCACTCAGATTCGATGCGGAGGAATGAGTCGTGGAGGCTGTCAGACCAGACAAACCTGAAACGATCGACATGAGATCATCATCACGATCTCCTCCACCATGTTGATCACGATCGGCCATCGATTCAATGGTTGGCGGGAACAGCAACTTGACTCTTCGAATCACGCGTAAACGATTGACTGCATACGTATACCGTGCGCGATGACTTTGACAATGCTTGACATATCGATTGTACGCAGCGAGTACTTCCGATGTCACATGCGTCTCCAACAGATCAGTTCTGCCTTTCGAATAGACGACTCGCAATATTTCCATCCATGACTCTCCTTTCAACAAGACCACGATGGCTTCATCCACGTCGTCACAGTAGTCGATCAATAATGTCGCAGCGGCCAGACAGGTCTTGGTCTCATTACGCAATTGTGCGGACATATCGTAAGCCAATTGTTGAATTTCCTCTGGTTTGTATCCCATTTCATACGCCAACGCCAATGACTCTTTCCATTCACCTGCATCCTTCAGACACTTGAGTGCATCCGCATATTGACAGCACATGAGGAATGCATGCGCAGCATGACGGTAGGAGTTGGATGAGAGCAAGTGGGAGGCATAGGCAGATAGAAGGGAGAAGTAGGGCTTCAGTTCAGGATCATCGGGTTGAGGTGGGGTGGCTTTGTTGGCAGCAGAGGAAGTGGATGAGCGAAGAGATGGAGTAACGGAGGTGGGACCTGTTGGTGCGGGTGATGGAGCCAGGGATGGGTTGAGGAAGTGTGCAGGAAGTCCACCAGTTGGGTCGAATGGCTGTCCATACGTCGGCACGGATGGAAGTCCGCCACTTCGTCCGAATCGACCATCACCAAAGCCACCTCCACCTCCTCCACCTTCCGCAAGCAATCTGCTCGAATCACGAATATGTTGTGGAGTCATGATCTTGATGGCTTGTACATACAACTCTGGATGCTGCTTCAATAGCTCGAGCACAAGCTTGTTCCAATTCTCCTGTGAATGATCGACCTCTTGCGCCTGCCATGCCGACAACAATGATTCCAATGCACGAGAATGGTTACCAAGGAAGAGATCAATGCTATAATGTTGGAAGTTTGGTCTAGGTTTCGTCTGCAAAAGTCCATCCATACTCGTGCCTCCATGTTCCATCTCTTGCCACTTCTCAATGAAAGCCATGTACTCCTTCGGATCCATGTGACTATACTGTGCAACCAAGATGGCCAACTCCAAATCATAACAGGCCAACGCACTGCGATATAGGGTTTGCACGTCACTTAAGAAGATCATATATTGAAGGGCACCCTGATAACCAGAATAGATGGCAGACTTGTTCTCGAGCGAGGAAGCTTCAGATGGTTGAGTCGATGCGGAAGCAGCAAATCGTGGCAGCGTCACACGACTTCGTACACGAGGAGCTGTTGGAGCTGGGGCAGATGAAGCTGCGGTAGACGATGTACCAGTTGTTGCTGCAGTCTTCTTCTGTTCCTTGTTTCTCTGTTTCTCCACTTCACGCATCTCCTTGACCAATTGAAGTGCTTGTTCATATTGCTTTGGTTCCTGTCTCAAGTATGTGGTGAGGATGGCCAATGCAAATCGGTAGGATGGATGGCTCGCACCAGACGCCTTGTCAACTCTCCTTTGTTCGGCTTCCAAATGCTCTCTCAACAGTGTACACACGAAGTTGACTTTTGACTTGTGCTCCTCGGTCACTTTGGAGATGTTGCGTTCATACTCCTCTGCAATCTTCTCCCGCTCCAATCTTCTCTCTTTCTCATTCTTGACTCTTTGGTCTTCCTTTGCTTTTTGTGCCCTCCTTCGTCTCCCTTCCGCATCCTTCTCTTCCTTCGTCTTTGGTGCACGTCGGCCACGACTCTCACCTTTCTTGCGTGGCACATAGTTATAGGGTGCTGGCTCACCGATGGCATGGAACGGTTGGACATCCTTCTCTTCTGTATCTGGAGTCGCTCCTGCAGCATCAGATGCGATGGAGCCGAGATCAGAAAGATCATCTAGATGGATGACATCGGCATCTTGATCCGCTCCTTCAGTCTGTGCTCGAGCTGCGGCGATGGAGCGCATGAGGCGATCACGAATGCGATCCTTCGATGTTTCATCCGTGCCTTCATCTGCATCACTCTGTCTCTGCAATGCACGAAGCTTCTCCATTGCACCCGCTGTCAGTTGTCTGGGTTTATATCGTACATATTGATTGTCGATACATGACTCATCCGTCAATGCTGAGATGAATAGGTTGAGTAATTCCACGCCGAATCCTGCATGTGGCTGATCCAAGTTCGCAACTTGATGCACGAACTCCTTCGCAACCAAATCGAAGTTTCGCAACCCACCAGCTTGAACTGTGGCTGGTGTCTCTTCTTCATCATCCATCGATTGTCTCTGCAATTTGATGGTTGGCAGCGCGACAAAATGATCGACAATGAGATTCGGATCAATCTTGTTCTTACGAAGATTCTTCAACGCCTCAACGAATTTCAATGATGACAGTGCGACGTTGATGGAATCGAGTGAGAAATTTCGAGGGTAGATCGCTTCCAAATTCCCTCGAGGCATCTGCATGAGGACTCTGGGTGAAGACAATGATGGCACGAGTGCGATCAAGTGTGAGCCACGCTCCAACAAACGAACATTATGAGGGTCACTGCGGAAATCGGAGCCCATGTTCTCCTCCAATGTTCGACTTCGATCCAACAGGAACAACGCATTCTGTTGTCCAAGAATAGTGAAAACGATATAGGATGGATGATGTTGTGTGAGGAAGGATGAGCATTGTGGCGTGAGTAATGTATCTCCAATGAACAATCGACCGGATACGTCACGACCCATCGAATGGAAACGGCCGCCCAATCGAATGATATCGAACCATGGACATGCGGAGGGAAGATGGAGATTGCGTGGGGCGGATAGTGCATTGCTTTCATTACCCGATGAAGCTGCTGTTGTTTCGCGTGGAGCCAATGCTTCCAATGTCGGCACACGTTCTTCTGGGTTGGGGATGTCAGTCTGCCAATAAGCTGGAAGGTATTTCAACACCCGCCCATCACTCAACTGGACGAATACATGGCCATGTTGCTTGTTGCAGGCAAGACGAAGGATGGATACGGATGAGGCTGCATGCTCATCAGCAGCGCCAGATCGAGTTGCAACAGATACAGCAGTGAGTGGTGTCCGATACATGGATTGAATCTCTCCATCAAAGATCTCCAACTCGACGAGTGCATCGGATGCCGGCCATGGATGACTCTCAACAGCCAATAGGATGGCGGGGGAAGCAGCGAAAATGGATGGTGGTAATGGTGCATTGGACGCAGAAGCAGCGGGAGAGGAGATGTTGGACTCCAATAGCATTCGTCCGTCAGTAGCCGGTCCTATTGGCGCATCCAACCAATGGCACAATCGTAAGTTACCCAGCGAAAAGTCCTCACTCTTCAATGTGAATGGATGAATATTACTCTTGAGCACGGAAGATTGAAGTAGCTCTCTCAACGACAGTGGTGTGGATCTCATGGCATTGCCCAATACTTCCTCGACATTTTCAATGAACACACCCATACCACTCGAGGTTAGGATCATGATATCGGATGTTGGTGAGAAGAGATTCGGTGAGGCGCGAGGAGGCAGCGGTTCAAAGTTTGGAAAGTGCTGCTCATCCAATGGCAGGAATGCAGTCGCTTCCAATGAAGCATTGGGCATCGTGAATCGTTTGTTCAAGCCTAATGCACCTTGGACGGATGCACGCATACTCACTTCAATAATCTTGCCTCCATCAGTATTCGGCAAGTCCATCCCAATCTTCCATGTGCACATCGGTGGCGGTACAATTTGTTTGGCTACTGGTGTGAGGAATAATAATGGTCCATCAATGACGACTGCCAATCGACTTTGGCTTTGTGCATTGACACGAGCATCCCATGCATACTCCATATATCTCACCAAGCCAGTCGATTCAACAATGATCATTCGACGTGCATCTTCCGTGTGCCATCTCATATGCAATTGGACTGGTGTTCCATCAGCATGGGGCTGTGAAGTTGGCCGAATTTCTTGCTTCAGATACCAATGATAATTGCCTGTCGTGTAGAGCAACAAACATTGTTTCTTGGTTGATCGTTCTTCCATGCGCAGACATAGTACATCAGAATCTGCATTCCAACTCATATCCAATACACGTGCATCGGACGCAGCTGAGATGGATGTGGTGGAATCAACCTTGCTCTCATCCACCTCCTCACTGTAGCCGGTATCTTCTGCACCTTCATCCTCTTCCTCATCCTCACCCTTCTTTCGTCTCGCCGTGGATGGTTTGATCTTGGATGGTGGGGCTGCAGCCGGAGTGCTTGATGTAGTGGTATTCTTGGTGACGACATTGGCCAAGTTGATTTCGCCATGTCTCAGTGCATTCTTCTCCCATGCCCACACTTCATGCTTGGTGAGCTCAGCAGAGATGCGACGATGTGCGGATGTGAAGAACAGATTCCCACTGGGACGCCACACCAAGCTGGAAGACATGCCATCACTCGAACCATCTTTCGGTTGTGGTTTGACTCCTTCACTCTTACTCTGCTCCTCCAGTTGTCGATCGAATACGATGCAATACCTCATTGTTGTTCGTGGCTCCACACAGCTTACAACGAAGAATTGTCCATCACCACGCCATGAGATAGACGAGCCTCCGAATCGATCATGCAGCGATGCATAATCGAGCTCTGTCGAACTGGCAGAGGCCTGATCGGACGGGAAGAGATCTCGTTCATACATCGATTCGAAGTCCTTGGTCAACACCATGAGACGATTATCACGTGTCGCAATGACACACAACTCCTCATCGGGACTCCAGGACATGGATGAGATGCCACCAGGAATGGTTTGAACTGCCTCCACACGCACATCCTCACTACCGATCATGGAATGCAATGTGAGTAGCTGACCAGTCGAGGATGCAGCAACGATGCATTCTAGCTCTGCAAGCCATTGCATAGCAATGATACTATCCTTCTCATCAAGGACGCCAATATCTGCGAGATTGATCTGAGATTGGATGGATGGTCCACCACTAGTGTTGCCGATGAGATGGTTCGCACCGCCACTGCCGCCTCCCGTACCAATGGAGAATGCGAAGTATGTCAATGCAGGTGTGACAACATGTAATGTACGTGATGGTGCATCAAACCATGTACATGCAATATCGAGTGTCGGTGCATGATTGGGTTGTCGCAGTAGTTGGATGGGGATGGATGCGCAACGCTCCTGCAGCAACAACAGATTCCGCATGATGCCGACGCTGATGCTGATGCTGACGCTGCTGGCGTCTCAATGCGGCAATGTCGGGCACAACAGGATTCGCCAACGTACGCTGAATCGATGGCAAGAACGCGGTGATGAGCGTGACAGGAAGTTATTTCTGCTCTTCGCGTT
>Ga0256767_1000219_pt1 | contig 8900 bp, 3 predicted proteins | sample MC6MC0918MT_FD_186043 | JGI IMG/M metagenome (GOLD analysis project Ga0256767, IMG submission 186043) | Metatranscriptome of enriched soil aggregate microbial communities from Iowa State University, Ames, United States - MC6-MC0918-MT... | ecosystem: Environmental > Terrestrial > Soil >... | reverse complement strand
CCCCTCCCTCTCTTCTTCTTTTTTTCCTCTAATATCAAAAAAATCCACACTCTTTTTTTTTTTTTTTTTTTTTTTTTTTTTTGTTTTCTGTTTTTTTTTTTTTTTTTTTTTTTTTTTTTCGCGGCCGCAATATCACTTGCCTTTGCGCTGCTTGATGGATGCTTCGCATCTTACTTCTAATGACTTGTATCGTGATTCTTGACACCACATGTACAAAAGACCACATTCATGGACCTTCACATGGAGAGTACCACCGAATGAGACGCGTTGGTTGGGATTGTCGTTTGCAACGCGGGAAGAAATAGGAACAAACAACGGTGCACCAGCAGAAAAAATACTCCCCATATCAATAGAAATTCCTGCGAACGATCTCATGCAAATAACGACCATTACGAGCTCGTGACACATTACTACTTGCGGCTCCAATCGTTTTCCATATGTGATGAATGGCGTGGAGTCGATGGTTGGACAGGAAGAGAGTCCGGCCACGAGCCAGAGTCAAATCCAACTCATCATCACGATCGGCATAAAATGACCCAACACACTGTGCCATACCATTGACGACACACATGACACTGGATTGACGGAGAAGGATATACATACCGTTGCATGGGCTGCATGTGGCAGTATGTGACGTCAACTCTCCACGACCCGCCCGTGTGCAACATGACGCACCCGCACAGAGCAGTCGACCACATGTCAGACAGAGTGCGGGATCACTGGGTCGCTCATCACAGGTGGAGCAGAGGCCCTCAGATGTACTGAGAGATTGGAAGAGGGAGTCATAGCGAGGAGGAAGAGAGATGAAGGATGGACAGACGAAAGCATGGAGCAGAGGGAGCGGGAGAGGGAGGGAAGCAGAAAGTGGAGGGAGAGACCGATGCGCTGCTTCCAGTGCGGGAAGATAATGGCGCATGTAAGTGTGGATCATCGCATCAAAGAATGGTTCGGTCACTCGTGAAGTGTCGGCAATTTCCTGTGTGCCAAGCATCTGTATCTGCATCTGCATGCGCTTTCCGATGAGTTCGATGGATGGCAAAGCAAGCATGTGACAGAGCGCGTGATACTCATCCATCATTGGGTCTCCCGTCTCCTCATCCGACATGCTCACATCCATCTCCATACTGTTGGATCCTGCAGCCGACTTGTTCTTGTCAGCAGTCGAATGCTGCTGACGCGCTGCTGACGATGATGACACGAGGCCGAGCGCGGAGAAGAGGACGAAGCAGCATCGAAGGAAAGGGAGAACAAGGAGGACAAAGGATGGAAGTGCAGATGTACAACACTTGTAAACACTGACAGAGGAGGAAGAGGAGGAGGAGGAGGAGAAGGATTCTGATACTTGCGAGGATGCTGGTTGTCCGAGGTCCTGCATGCTGTCTGTCATTTGACTCTGTCCATGTGCATGCTTTCGATCATGAGGGCTGCATGCGTGTTGCACTGCAGCTAAGAGTGGTTGCAGGTGTGGTGTGGAGTCTCTCCGCTGCTGCTCCTCCTTCCCCATCGACGTCGTTTGTAGCTGCCATTGCTGCTCTGCATACCTGTGTTGCTCGTCACTGCCCGGTGCACAGGCAATGTGCAATACGGATTGGAACAGACATAGGTGCCAGAGCAGTGTGAGAGCATGATGCAGAGGAGCAGTAGACAGTGATGAGGTCGATGAAGCCTCAGCTCCAGCAGACGCATCCGCATCCTCACCCTGACCCTCACCCTTCATCTGGGAATGTATCGGAAGAGATATGACACAACGGAGCATAAGTTCGAACGGATCCTCAAACATGCACGATATAGGAGTGATGCGCGGCATACATGTTGCATCCTCAGCTTCGATGGAAGTTGGTAGCGGCTGCATATCAGCGTGTCCACCTTGTGTAGCAGCCGCGGCACCATTGGATTGACTTCCACCCATGGCTCCACCTCGGCGCCATATCCCCTGTGGCAGTGAGTCACCACTTGCCAATGCACCAAGCAAACCACGAAGACGATCGAGAGCAGTGGCCGGGGAGGATGATGATGCTGATGGTGATGAGGAGGAGGCAGAGGATGGGGAAGACAATGGCGATGAAAGTGAAGCTGAAGAGGGCAAAGATGAGGACGTGGCACCCTCTGACAGAGCCGACATTAGCGCACCCGATGTGGAGAGTGTGCCAGCAGCAGTAGCCGTTGACGTCGAGTGTGTCTGTGATTCTCCCTTTGTCCCGTTGTCCGTCTGCATCACCTCTTGATGAGTGTTTTGTGTGAAGAGTGTGATGAGAGCAGTCCATGCGCTGACGGTGTATTCTTGCCCTTCATCTTTTTGCTCCATGGCGCATGCATGAGTCGCATCCAACAGAGCACGAATGAGTTGTAGATCCGATGTGGTGGCAGAGGCATAGATCGGCTTGTATTTCACCTTCTCTTTCGCCTTCTTGTGTGATGATGATGCTTGCATGATGGGTGTTGGTCGATATTCCAGGTCCAATGAGCGGATCGTACCGTACAACGACGAGAATAGATCTCGCAGTCTTGTATACGGATGGGTCGAGGGACGATGACGGTCGAGTATATCAGAGAATCGACTGCTGAGTGAGAGACAATGGGATCGGTAGAGAGACCAGGCTGTTGATGAGGACGATGGAGATGGGGATGGATGAGGGAGAGAAAGTGAGCTGACAAAAGGAGCAGACTTGGACAGCCAATCGATAGTTCGGCTGCCCGCGGCGTCAGAACCGGCGGGAGGATGTTGCACCATTGCATGAGTGAGGGACACGGGGACATCGTTTTGTTCCCCTACTCCATCCATGGCGACTGGCCCATTCGCTCCCTGACTCGGGTTTCGCATAGCTGACACACTTTCACCACTCTGCTCACTTTGGTTGCGCTTCTCATGATGTGTGTGAGCATGAGCATGGGCATGAGCATCCTCATGCGGATGGATTGGAATGAGTATGTTCGATATCTGCTTGCATGCCGGACAGCAAAATTCACCCGCCTCCAACCTCACCGATTGCATACCCTCCCATTGCATACCAGCGGCTGCACGCTGCCATAAGGAGGCGACGTAGCTTGATAGACAAGAGAAATGGAGGGCATGTGAGCATGAGCGACAACCAATGGGCATCGTCTTGTCACGTGCATCCATGGCGTAGGCAGTGGTCGAGATCTGCATGGGTAGAGGGCGATGGGAGATGGGCATGGAAATGTCATCACTCTCATGCTTACTGTCATCATCATCAGCATCGCCATCAGCTCGCTTGTTGATCCGAATGATTCTCTGTCGAGGAGTGAATGGTTGAGACGGTGGAGCCTGCAGTGGGAGACCGGCAAGATGAGTTGGATGCGCAAACCCAATCAATCCAATTTCACCACCGGAAGTGTGACAGACAATACATGTGAGAGAGGATGAGGGTTCATCCTCCAATGCAGTAGCTAGATGCTCCTTCGGATCCGTTTCCTGCCGCCGTGTCTCTCCTTTCTTTGGCTTCTTGATATCGGCACGCAGATGTCCTCCCAGTGTCACCTCGATCTGATTCTTCTCTGCAAATGCAGTGATACGCTGCTTCATATCACGTACAATACGTCGACGAACGCGGAGGGCACGAGAAAGGCGAGCGGAACGTGAAGTCGAGCCAGGTGAGGCAGCATCGCTGGTGGAGGAAGCAGCAGCAGCATGTGAGGAAGTGGGAGTAGGAGCAGCGGTAGGGAATAACAGCGCATGGATCGCATACTCATCAGCAATGGCACGCAGTTTGAGTGAGGTTGGTGATTGTGCTTCGGTGCCCATGTCCGTCCTTCCACGCTCTGTTATCTCCTGCACCATCTTCTCCACCTCGATCAACCTTTGGATAGCATGGCGGAGAAGTGGCTGCTGCAATTGTAGTGGCCATTGGCTCCAGATCGCCGTTGTGTGAGTAGGAGTAGGAGTCGAAGGTGAAGGTGACATTGTGGCTTCTGCTCGCTGGTTGTTGCGCTGAGGAGAGCGGGTTGAGTCAGCTGCAGCATGGCTGGCGGATGATGATGGTGAGGATGAACTAGATTGACGAGTGGATGAGACCGATCCTTGCAACAAACGGCACAGCAGCGTGAAAAGGTTACAAGATTCACTCTTTTCATCCTCGTTCATAGTGTCATGAGATGCGCCCTCCTTCGTCAATTTGCGCCCACGCACAGTGCCCACTGCCGATAGGAATGCATGTACATGCGAGAGCGAAGGAGAATGATTTGAGGAAGGGGAAGACGAAGAAGAACGAATAATACTGGATGCACCAGCCACTGCAGCTGTCATGGTGATCGTGCGTGCTTCTTCTGCAGCGAGTGTAATCATGTACAATGCGTGCATCAATATCCGTTCATGCGTGCTGCGCTCGGCTCCGGCAGCTGGTGGAGAGATGTGGCCATCAATGGGATGGCGATCCGATTCTGACAATTCCACCTCTTGCCGTCCACTAACAGGTCGAGGCAGCACATAACGGTTGAGTAAGTAGAAGAGCATGGAGACGAAATGTGGATGAAGTAGAGTCAAACGTAGAGGAGTGAGAGTTGGAGAGACGAATGGTGCGAAGTGAAGACGTGGAGGATACATGGCTGGTATGTGTGCTCCCTGTTGGTGATGACTCTGCTTCCCTTGACGTTGGGCCGCTTCAACCTTGGCATTGTGCTCCTCTCTTATCACATTCCAATTCGCTTCAGCCTTCTGTCTCTCCTCTGCTGATAGATTGCTGTCATAGTGGTTCCACAATGTGATATACTCCGGACGGATCGTGTAGCGGGCAGACGTGGCAGCAGACGAGGAGGACGATGTCGAATAGGTCGCCATCGAATTCAGTAGGCGTTTGAGTGCGGCACGAGACAGAGAGTGGGAGGAGGGAGAAGGCTGGGACCCATCACCTGTGCTACTCCTCAGTCCATCCATCGCTTCGACGCGCTCCTCCTTGCCATCGTCTTGATGATCCTCATCTTCCTCTTCTTCTTCTTCTTCATCTTCATCCTCGTCGTCCTCATCTTCCTCTTCTCCAATGTTATACTTCCGCTTGACTGCTTTCTGTATCTGACTCCACGTCGCAGGTCCGACCATGAGTCTCTGTACGATCCGATCCCGCGCACGCTCCATCGCGGACGATGCACCGATGCGACTCCGATCCACAAGCACAACCAATGACCAGAATAGGAACTCCTCCACGACGCTATACAACTTGCCTTGATAGCGAAGGGAGTGTACGAACATGCGTGTCGTACCAGGAACGTCACGATTTGGATAGGCGGATGGAGCCAGCAGGTAGGGATCGAGACAAAAACGACGCAATAAAACATTCATCCAACACCAACTACTATCGAAGGACACCACAGCACGACCTTGCTCATCCTTCAATTGTGCATCGTTCATGAATGCCACACTTTGTTGCAGTGTGAGGATGTCGGTTCGAAGTTGAAGCCCGGCCACTTCCGCTCGTGCATAATTCCATGCCTGATCCGTGATGGCCGTGCCATTCAACACCCAGAGGCGACTACGAACGTGAGCGAGGAGTGAGAGGCTGCGAGCGGCATGGTCAAGGAGGATGAGGTAGAGGGGAACTGGAGCACGAAGCGTGACGGGTGGAGAAGCAGACACGTCGACAATCTTCAACCGATCCATGGGATTCCATTCCAGGCGCGCCTCCCCCGCCTCCGCCTCCTCCTCTGTTTTCTCATCGTTGTTGTTTGATGTGTGTACATGGTTTCCACATTCTCGTATGACGATATGAATGATTTCACTAATGAATCGCGCGAGTGGATGATGGAAGGATGACAGGTCCACATCTGCATAGAGGAGTGGGACACATTCCACGGATCGAGCAGGGATGGACCTGTGGTCGACTCGCAAGGATTTCTTCTCTTGACGCAGCAGCCAACGCATACCGGACTCACATACACTACGCAGCTCTGACAAGATGAAATGCATGGATGGAGGCGGAGTGGTTGTTGGTGTTGATGATGACGATGACGACGATGTGATTGCAGCTGCAGTTGTACGTATTCGTTCTCTCTCCGCTGTCAGCATCTGTCTGAGTGAGCGCAGTAGCAATGCCGTCACAGCATTGGTGCGAATGGCGAGTGTAAATGCATGTGGCCAAGTAGTCGACTCATGGGATACATGCACTATCCTCTCTCTCTTGTTTGGATCCATTCCTTCCAATAATTTCAGCATATCCATCCATGTTCGTACTGTCTCTGCTGGTTTGACTCGCAACAATTCTTGCATGACACTTTGGCATCGCATGATGTATCGTAGTTGATGCAACAGTAGTGGGTAGGGACTGTCACCACTCGCCAGGCCACGAACATCGATATAGTTGACACTGCGATCCCGTCGATATACGACGAGATAATGTCTCAACAGTGCGTTGAGTCCCTTGAACAGTTGGGTGGGACCCATGACCAGTGGTCGAACCAATGTTGGTACGGTATAGACTTGGACAGTCAAATCGAGTGCGGAATGATCCAGGTCACCGTTGAATCGTACGAAGGAGTGCAGCAGTTGAGGTAGCAGTCGCGTGAGGCGTTCAGCGAAGAATAATTTGAATTCATGATTGGTGAAGAGTGTGAAACACAAGTTTGTCAGAGCGGAGAAGATAGATTGAGGCAGATAGTGACAGTCACGAATCAGTAGATCGATGCATGGACGAGCTTCAGGGGTAGGGGATCCTGCATCACCAGAAGCAGGAGCGGCAGCATGAAGATTTGGACCTACACTGGTGCCCCCTGCAGCTGCGACGGCTTCCGGTTCCGGCTCCGATTCCGGTTCTGATCTCTCTCGTTCCTCGCCTCTCTCTGTCGTCGCTTGTCTTCTTTCCTCTCTCTGCATTCGTCTCTGTTCTTGACGCTGCTGTCGACGACGGTTGGGAGCTTGCCGACTTGGTGGTGATGGAGAGAAAGATGGAGGCGAAGGGGGCGAACTGTCATCTTCTTCGCTACTGGAGTCGCCATTGTGGATGGAGAGTTCATCATTGAGAGGGGCAGAGAGCAGGGCTGCAAACCTCGATGGATCAAGCTCGTCATCGTCGTCACTGGACACGGCACTGTCATCACTCTCTTCATCATCCTCATCCTCGCCCTCATCGCTCTCATGCTCGTCTTCGTCTTCCTCTTCCTCGTCTGCCATGGTTGGTGTTGGCGGGCTTGGGCTGTCTTCCATCATGACACTGCCATCAGCTCCATGTAGATGAGCGCGAGTTGGCTGACCTTGCAAGGTCGATGAGGGTGGTGGAGAAGAAGGAGAAGAAGAAGAGAGCAGAGGAGAGGATGACATGGGCTGATCTGCATCAGGCTGCTGCCCACTCTGCGTCTGTGATGCATGCTCTGTCTGCTGTGCCTCTGTTAGGAGTTTGCATGGTTGCTTCAATGCCTCACAGCACCAGTCTCTCACTTCCAGATATGCATTGCATACCATCCTCGCCCATTCCAGTACACATTTGACACGTTGATGGGTGAGATAGATGGTCTGAGCTGGAAGTCGATGGATCTCCACACCGAGTTCAATCTCATCCATTCGACTCTTCGCCGTGCTGGCAGTCACACGATCACCAACGAGGAATGGAGCACGACCACGACCATGCACCAGTGAGGCGATGGCTGAACCCTCTGATGCATCGGTACCAGCTGCTGCTGTCAATTGCCCAATCACTTGATCAAATGAATGAACCTCATCATTGAGTAGAACGACAACATGGCGCGCGGATCGTTCACAGCCACTGAGGCGCAGTGATGTGCGAGGCAGGAGGATGGCGGGTGCATTCTCCCATGTCTTCCTCGCCTCCATCGCTGCACTGATGATACGCATGAGTGCAGCCAAAACTGCTCGCATGACAACGATTGTTTGCTGTGAATACACTTGATCGATGGGCTTTGCTGCTTGTTGTTGCTCCTTCCGTTGATGTCGCTTGCATGCTCCGACATTCTTCCAACTATGCTCATCACCACAGTCACAACAGCCACCTCCACCTGCAGAAATCATTCTCACTTTGTCAGCATGACCGCTGTGATCAGCCTCTCGGAAACATGAGACGCACTGAACACACGTTGGATCGACACCACAATAGCTACATGTGTAGGCTGGCTCACCATGCCGGAAGGGGGCAGCACACACACTCGAACCGACAGATGCAGAGAGGGCGGAGGCGAGAAGTGGAGGGCCATCAGGACCAACACATAAGGTTGAAAGAGCAGACAGGAAGGACTCGTCTCCTTCCTCATCTTGCGACTCCTCATTTCCTTGCTGTAACAGTGCGGCAACGACTGATTCGACTTGGGATGGGCTCGAATCTTGTACCAACAGATGATGAAGGGCGGGAGCTGCTTCAACTGACACGGACGATGGGTCAGACATCAACATGGATTTGGCTGACGCTGAGGCTGCTTGTGATTCCGATCCTGATGATGCGGATGAAGACACGACTGGTTCAGATGGAGCAGCGGCATTATTAGTGTCACCACTGCCATTGCTTCCGTTCCCACCTTTATTCCCACTTGTGTTGGTATCGCGCCGAAGCATAATGAGATCGGATGAACACGGCTGGGATGGGGATGGGATAGGAGGATGATGAAATGAGAGTGAGGCTGACACCTAATGAGCGATGTTCAGTAGGCTTCGAGATGTGGAGGCAAGTGACACAGCGATGGAGATAAACAGCCGAGACTAGATGTATAGTGCGCGCCCAACACCGTTATTGATGTCAATCGAGCCTTGGCTTCAGTGGCCGTATCAACCAATCACGATCAGACCCTCGTGGTCCAAGCTTCGATGCACGATGCGAATGCAGCGCAGGTGGAGTGGAGCGAATGTCAACTGCACGACAATGCCAACCAACGTCGAATGCACCCTCAGAAGACGTCGATGCAAAGATGGGAGGATGCAATGGGAATGGGAATGCAGTTGACAGATGGAT
>Ga0256767_1000187_pt1 | contig 9448 bp, 1 predicted proteins | sample MC6MC0918MT_FD_186043 | JGI IMG/M metagenome (GOLD analysis project Ga0256767, IMG submission 186043) | Metatranscriptome of enriched soil aggregate microbial communities from Iowa State University, Ames, United States - MC6-MC0918-MT... | ecosystem: Environmental > Terrestrial > Soil >... | reverse complement strand
TTTGCAATGGTGGGATTTAAACTATGGTATGAGCTCAGTATGGAGCGAATTAAACATGATCACATGCAAGTGTTGGAACAAAGGCTTAGCGCAGACGTAATGCACAGGTTTAATGGGGCAGTGGCGACGGTCATGCTGGGGCACAGCGGTGGGTACCAGTACTACAGTGGCAGCCCCTCATCGTGATGAGTAATAGATGCGTGGCAAAACATGTGTGGAGGGATGGGATGAATACTAGGAATACAGCGTAATAGGAGGAAATATGTGAGTGGGATGATAAGTATTGAGGTATGTGAGTGGTCGATCTGGGAGAGATGGATGGCAAGATTTCGCATCGCATCGAATCGAATTGAATTACCTTCGTTGTTGCGTTATCTCATCGGCGTCATCTGGATGTTGGAGCCAGCTGCAGGCAGACCAGGGCTTGGACTGGGACTGGAACTCGATACAACACCCACACCATTTTGCGTGGATGGAGAGACAGATGGAGAGGGAGAGACTGTAGGTGAGGGAGCAGGATGAGGCTGAGAAGCACTCTGTGGAGAGACAGATTGTGCAACCGCCGCAGCTGCTGCCGCTTTGTCAGCTTCTTCCTTCGCCGCTTTCCTTGCTGCCGCTTTCTTCTTTCTCTCTTCTGCCTTCCTCTTGTTGAGTTCCCGAATGCGTCGTTCCGCATCCTTTGCCGCCTTCCTTGCTCGTCGTTTCTGTCTCCAGATGCGGAAGGGCACGATGACAATGACGAGAACGAATGCCGCACATGCGGCAACATTGGCCACGAGCAGGATGGTGTCGGCACGGGAAGTTGTCAACCAGGAGAGATGATACTCCAAACCCAATGCAACAAATACGGTGATTAAATTCGCCATCCCTGCCAAGATCTCCATCCAATTCTCATAATTATCATAGTAGGGACGAATGAAGGCAGCGGCTCCAAGACAGGTCGCAATGACGAGTAGACCGAGAAGCAGTCTGGGTTGGTCGAATCCTCCCCATGTCGCTGGTACGAATAGCGAGATGCATACAAGCAACAATGCTTGAGCCAGTTGGAAAATCTTCCAGAATCGATAGGGATACTCATACGCAGCATAGAGTGAGGTGGAGGCCAACTTACGAATGGGATCATTGATACGATGGAAATACTCACGACGTTGCTGCTTCGACTTCCTCTCAATCAATGCCACATTCTGCGCGATCAATGTCTCATGATGTTGAATGCGCTTCAAACGAGCTTCGACTTCCGGCTTATTGGCCGTGCCATGATTGTCGAGTGTGGGAAAGTTCTTTTGCTCTTGTTTGAGTGCATTCTTGATCTTCTTATTTTCCATCTTCAACTCACGAATCTCCCTACCCAATCGTTCATGTAAGGTGTTGAGATTCATGACGACGGCGATGCCCTCACGAATCAATCGAATGAGGAAGAGGGGCAGACCGATGATGTACACGGTACCGAAGAGGAATGCTGCAACTTGCATTCCATTGACAGAGTTCGGGAAGCATTCATCCGCATTGGACAGTCGACTCTCAACGGAGTCGTTCGGATCCGGTACATAGTCACAGGAGAATTGAATCAAGATGACACGTGCAACAGGCAGGTAGAGTGCAGTGATGGCTAAGAGTAAAATAATCTGTGCCCAGAAGCATAGATTCAGCCATTTCTGTTTGAAGTCGACTTTATTCGCTCCCTTATCCATCGTCCAATGTCGTTGGAAGGTACGCACGATCTTGAACCAGATGAGATACCAGAGGGAGAGGAAGGCGAGGAACAATAGACACCAGGTCAAGGATTCTGGTGTTGGTTGACCACCATCATTCATGCGATCAATACTCTCCTGATTCGATATGAGTAACAGGGAACAAGCAATGGCAATGATACATCCTACAAGCCACAGTGCGAATGCACGCCACTTAATGAATGACCAACGATCGATATAGGCATGAGCCCACTCCTTCTCACGACCACTCAGACGATTGAAATACCAGTAGAGTAACAGAAGCAATGCCGGTGTTGCCATCACCACTCCAAATAAGATCTCCTTCTGATAGGCGACATTAAAATCGAATAGATCCTCCAAGTTCAAGGTCGATAGTCGCACCCACGCACTGAAATCCTTGAATGCTTGTGGGTAGGGTATGTTGATATCCATGACGAGTACCATGCCATACACTTGAACATATTTGATGGCAATCTCGACCTTGGACAGGACGGAGCTGAGCGTCGATGTGTTGGCAGAGGAGGCAGCGGCAGATGCACCAGCACTGGCACTGGCACCTGCACCAGGATGACTCACCAATTGTTGTCCAGCATTGGATGCGGGCATGGATAATCTCCAATCGACATCATGCTCGCCAACATTCTTCGATGAGCCCGCACGCTCCAATGCTTCACCTCTGTCAACTTGCGCCATGTCCTCGATCCATTCATCGACGGATGCATGTATGGATTCATACTCATCGTTCCACACGACAGTGTTGCCTGTGATCTTGCCACTTTCCTTCCCTTGCTTATCTGCGCGATACGCCAACATTCTCGTCTCATCCGTGATCTCCACTCCATCCAACCAATGGAACTGTGGACCCAACATGATGATGATGACATCGGAATATTGGGGATGCTCTATCCATTCATTGTTGCCACCAGCCAACAATTCTTGCACCCCCAAATAATTCAATGCGGAGAGGACATCATAGAAGAGGTAGGTTGGAAGGCGTCGATTGGACAGGTCGACACGTTTGAGATTGTTGGGTCCAATTCGTGCGATCTTCCACAATAGTTGTTGGGCACTCTTGGCTAAGGGATCCAAATGGATACATGTTGGATTCTTGATCTCATCACAGCGCTCCAACCCACGCAAGTGGCTGAAGATCACTTGTGTATAGTCGGATGGAGTGGAGGTTTCTTCGTTGTTCTTGGTGGCATATTGAATGTATAGGAAGCGGAGAGCATTACATCCGCGAAGTGATGCAATGAGTGTATCCAGATGTTGGAATTCATTGACACGCAGATCCAATGTATGCATCGATTTCAGATGTTCGATTCCGGAATGACGCAGGTCGGTCAAATGATTATCACGCAGATCGACCGTCGTCAATGATTCATATCTGGAGATACCCAAATCCCATCCTCCAAGCATTCGCAGCTTCTTCTTTCGTAGATGTAGCTCGGTTGCATCGACTTGAACACCAACTTCATGACATGTGAGAATGAATCGTGCATTCTCACACTGAGCAAAGAGATCACCGTTGGGATCCATGGGGAGGCCGCCTTGTAAGATGATACTTTGAAGGGATGGAGGACCAGACTGGGGAGCTGGCACAGGAGCAACTGGTGCGGGATCATCGGGATCATCCGATGTGGAAATGGGTATGATGGCAGAATCAGGTGAGGGCGATGCAGCGGCAACACTCATACTACTCTTACTGCCACTCCTCGGTGACATGGCCTTGCCAGACACACCTGATGGTGATGGTGCCATCGCTTGTCCAGATACACCACTGCCTCGCTTCGCCATGCCAGGAGAGTCAGGAGAGGCGATGGGTGAGAGCGCCTGATTCTCTGATGCGTCCGATGCATGAATACTCCAATGTGTCAATGCATAGTGTAAGGCATCAATACGTTCTTCAATACTAATCTTTTGTTGATTCAAATATTCCAACTTGAAACTTGTCATATGAATATTGTTGAATGCCGCCAACATGTGTCTTCGAGTCTTCTCCGCCTCAAATTTGTAGGCCGGATTATTGACCATTCGTATCGATTTCAATTTCATGAATGAATTGATGAAGGTCGCCAACTTCTTCTTGTTCTGAAGCTGGTTGCCTCTCAGATCCAACTCGGTGAGATTGGGACAGAATTGGGCCAGCCCACTCTCCATCAGTGCATCTTCCGTGTAGAGGTTATTGTGGAGGTTGAGTGAGGTGAGATGAGGGAATTTACTGAAGTCCGCTCGTTGTAATTTACGACCATGCAGATCCAACTTGACACACTTCTCATCCATGCCATCCATGCCAAATACCAAACTACGAAAGCGGAACAGTTCCCGCTGGATGGGTGAGTGACCCAGCTCCTTCAGGCCGCGCACGATTTCATCTTCACTCACGGGCAAGTTGTCCAGGTACTTGAGCTTCCTCGATGGAGTCTGAAGTTGTTGCAAGTGCCCGATGAAAGTGAGTCGATACTTCTCGGAGGTGAAGACGGCACCGGATGCAAGACGGGGAGTGGAGACGGCGGAAGGTGGTGAGAGTGGGGAGAGTGGTGCATGAGAGGGAGAGGGAGAGGCGATGGAGGAGGGAGATAATGGTCCGGATGCGGATGATGGTGATGATGCTGCACTTGGTACTTCATGACCTTCTTCATCGACAACAACCAGGCCCATTGCGACGGATGCCTTCTCCATGGTTGGTGAAACGACACCGGAATCAAATACGCAGAATGGATTCTTGTAGAATGCAATATATTCCAATTGTGGCAGTTGATTACAGATGTAGACCACTTCACCCAGATTGGAAAGCTTGTTATTATGCGCATCCAACACCTTCAAGTGGGCCAATGTCTCAATGCCACACCCCGCCAATGAAGTGAGCGCATTGTTGGCGATGATGAGTTTGGTCAACTTCATGAATGAATGGAAATCGACCCAACTGAGGTTGTATCCTCCCAAATGCAGCTCCGTCACTCTTCCAGAAGCAGTGGCTGGAGGACATGCTTCTTGCAGTGCCAAGTGGAAGCGGAAGATACTTGATTCCAATGCCTCTTGCTCCTTGCGACTGGAGAAGAGACCACCAATGCCACTGCCACTACCACTGCCACTGCTGCCTCGACCGTGACGACCCCGCTTGCTGGAGACGGAGGAGACGGGTGACACGACGGCATGGGAGGAATGCATGGCAAGTAAGGCTGCATTCTGTGGTGAGGCAGGCGAAGACGATGATGATGTGGATGCAACCGCTCCATCCACACCTTTCGATGGTTCCGGCTCGACCAATGGTCTTTGTACAGCGGAGATCTGATTCTCTTTCTGCACACGCATGGTTCGTTTGGCCAATGCAGAAATGTGTCGATTATCTTGTGTCAATCTCATGGTTGCAACCGCACGAGACTTTGCATGTGCCTCCTGTGACCGTTTCTCCTCATCCACTGCTGCTGATGAAGATGATGCAACCACCTTCTGCTCTGCTGCTGCTTCGTCGTCGTTTGGACTCTTGCCTTCCTCATGTAGCATGGAGCTTGCTACACCCCATGCAACGACTCGTTCCTCAATGCTCACATGTTGATCAATGATTCGTAACTCCGCTTGAAGACTGGCCAAGTCCGGTATGGCTGCAATCAACTTCGAGCGAAATTTCGTATACGATCCTGACACTGGATTGCCCGCGAATGCCAGACCACGAAGGTGGACACAGGAGGAGATGGCCGAGGCCAACATCGCGGGAGCAACCTTGAACTTGTTGCCACGAAGATCCAACCATTTGAGCTTCGGGAGACGAGAGAATGGAATCTTGTTTAAACTTGATAACTTGTTATAACTCAAATTGAGCAGTGTCAGGTTGGGCATGTCCAACAGTTCGAATTGCTGGAGGAATTCATCCACCAATCCCAAGTTTGTGACCACGAGTGCTCGAGCATCTTTCGAGTGCACTCCACTCTTGCCAGAGATGTTCGGTGTGACAAACTCCAAATCATACCTCCTCTGTGCGAACGGCAAATTGGACATGACCAATCCGACACCGAGTGCATATTGGAGTGTCAAGGGGGCATCTTTGGATAGACCACGAGATTTACGAAAGACCTTGACGAATTCTGCCAAGGTCACCAAGCGATGATCCAGAATGGCCAACTTCGGACAGTGGGGCAGGAGAGACAGCAGGAACTTCGCACGCAGTCCAGTGAAATCCAAGCATTCCTCGTCGTTGTGTGCCAACGATACCCACTCCAACTCGCGAAGCACTTGCAGTTGGGCGATGAGAACCTTGTGCATGAGCTCGGGATTGAATCGTACATCGATGAATCGAAGCCCTGACATCAAATGTAATCCTTCGATGGTCTTGAGATTATTCGATCTTAAGTCCAGTTGTTGGAGTGAAGTGAAAGCGGACACATCTGCATAGGTCAGGTTGCAATTGGGTAGGTGCAATGTGACAATTTTGTTTGCCATCGTTTTCCATTGTACATGTCCCACACATTCAATGATGGACAATCTCCATCGCTCCTCGGACACTTGCTCCTTGCCCTTGGGTGCATGTCTCTCGAACGCCGTCAGACGGAACTCCTTCGACACGGCTTGACCATCCAATTCCAACAAACCGGGATGACGATTCGAACCGAAGAGATGACGCGTGTAGTACACGGCCAATGTTGCATACGAGGAACCTAGACCAGCATTCCCTGCAAGCCATAGCTTCTTGAGTAGAGGTAAATGTCCCAACATGTACAATTCATCCGGTGCAACAAGCTTGTTATGACTCAAGTTGAGCTCCTCGAGTTTGGTGCATGTATGCAGCCCACTCCCGACTAGAGCCGCCAAGTTGTTTCGTGATAGATCCAACTTGCGAATGGTATGTCTCAACGGGTAGAGATGGGCGACCAACAAATTTTGTCCGGAGAGATTCAACTCGGCCACCAGATCCGCTCTCCAGACATTGCCGGCGGCAACCATGTTCATGACTGGGTTGCTCGCATTCAGAGATTGGTGCCAGATCGTACTCCCGACGATCGGATACAACTTCTTCGATTTCGTATGCATCCACGCTCTGACGCGTGTGGCATTGTCGATCGGTATCAAGTTGAAGTATTCCAAATTCGGCAGCCTCAGCAGTAGCTGTTTCCAGATTGGGTGCTCAACGGGAGGCAAGGTGGCCTTCTTCGAGAGTGGGTCGATGAACTTCTCACACACTGGATTCTCCGCGATGGTCAACGAGTATAAGTGTGGTGAATTCAAACAGATTTGTGAGACTTGACGAACATCTTTGACCTTACATCTTCGTGCATCGAGATTGAGTAGGTTCGGTAGAACGATGGGACGCTTCCACGAGCGAATCTTCATCTCTTGCAGTTGGAGGGTCTTGAGATTGGGAAGGTGTTCAATCATGAAACTTTCCGCATCCTTCAATGGATGAGATCGTTCATTGAACAACACAAGACATTCAATCTGATCATGTTTGGATCGCGCATTGTTCAGTTCAGCGGCGAGGGATGCCAGCCCTTTCAATGTTTTCGCTGGCGGGAACTCCCGGGGTCGAGGTGCCCTCGTGAATCGTGTGGCCTTCTCGTTGCGATCGAAGATGGCATCGGAGATCAATGGGGTGCGATGCTGCTCGTTCTTGATGGTGGAGACCACCACACCTGTGGAGGGCTCAACGAACTTCGCGAGATCCGGTGAGGGGATGCATGGAGGGAAGGAGCCGACGAGTTGATAGTGCTCAGGCGCGTCCTTCTTTGTTGGCACATCCAATGCGTATGGGAAAGAGAGAGCGGATGAGCGCGCGTCCGAGACCGAGAGGAGGGACTCAATCTCAGCACGATACTCCTGTGGAATACTTGAATGCGCTCCGCCTTCACTACCGGATGCAGTTGAGCTCCTTCCAAACAATGAGCTCCCGCGTCGATGATGTGCTCCGGATGATGAGAGTGAGAAGCTGGGCTTGCCTTTCGCATGTCCTGCGGTAGGGGGAGGACTGGGTGTGGCACGATTCGGAGTCGATGCTGCTGCTGATGGTGATACAGCTTCAGCAATGCCCAGTGCCACCGCTGCGCCAACCTCAATCCATCCATCGGCATTACCGGGATTATGCACTGTCTCAGGTGAGAGTAGCGAAGCAGCGGGACGAACGATGAATGAACCACGTGGCGTTCGATGAATGCCCGATGCAGCTGCCGAGCCCAGTGCTGACTCCAACCGTGACGCTCCCAACATGCCGCTGGGTGATGCACGAGACTTGGGCGACAATGCCGATGGTGGAACACTCAATGAGTCAGCAGAGGATGTGCGCTGGTGATGACGTGGTGGGGTTGACATATCAGAAACAGGTGGAGCGGATGCTGGCTCAGCTGCAACATTCATCTTACTCTCATCCATGGCTGAGATGGAAATCGATACATGGCCATGATGACGTTGTTGCTTCTCAACAGTGGCAGCAGCCTCAACATCCACCTCCACATCATCCGTCTCCAACTCGGCCGACTCGATGTGGCGGGTATGCTCCAATGATGCCGTGAAGCGGATGGGTGAGAAGGGAGATGCTTGGACATCAGGTGAAAGTGGTTGACCGGCGACTTCTGCCACTGCAACATTTCCACCTGATGCACCCGATGCACTCGATGCAGTCGCCATACCACCAACGTCAACACTTCCTGCTGCTACTGCAGCGTCTCCATCGCCATAGTTGAATACTCGTGCACTCCCTATGCGTGGTGAGACGGATGGTGCAGATGATTCTACATGTGATGCCGATTCCTGCACAGGTTCAGAGGAGTCAATGCGAATATTGACCGGTAGGTATGGCTCATCCTCATCCGCACTCACTTCACGTTGATGACCACGTGGCGATGACTTGACTTGACCGGGTGATGGCTTGACACTCATCACTGATGCTGCATCCGCATCCAACCCCAGTGCATTCTGTGCCAACTCCGAGTCATCAAATCCACCTGCAAGTATGTTGCCACTAAATGACGATGATGATGAGAAGTTTGATAGTTGTTGACCGAACAATGGATTCGCATTGAAGTTCGAACCGGATGGGGCCAACGATACGACATCATCCGCTTCTGATTCAATCTCATCATCGTCCTCATCTTCCTGTGAGAATCGTACCGTTGGTGCATCCTCATCATCGGACACATCTTCTGCATCTCGGCCCATGGTGAAGTCACGCAGCGTACCGGCACGTGATAGGACGGCATGACTACCCATACCGATACGGATAGAGGGGAATGCAGATGCAGCAGCATCAGTGCCGTCTGCTTGCTTGTCACCATCATTGACTGGTGAGGGAGATGATTGTACTGCGTCTGCATCATCATCATCACCTAATTGGAAGTGTGATGCGGAGAGTGTTCCATAGCCGGATTGGGCGGCCATGCGTGTGAGGATGGATCGACCGCCAACTGCCACGACTCCCTCCTCACCTTCCACATCAGTGAGTGCATCATCGTCATCGAAGTAAGAGTCATGTTGAATGTCCATCTCATCATCACTGCCATCAGGACGTGGACTAGAAGGTGAAGGAGAAGGAGATGGAGAGGATCGCGCTGGTGGAGATGATGATGAGGACGCAGCTGCAACATCCCCACCAACGGGTAACGACGCTGATGATGATGAAGCCATCTCCATGTTGTCGGCTCCTCCCTGTTCCGCCATGATGGGCGCCAACACTCAACAGAATGCTGGCTTATCTTGTTTGATGGGTATACGTAGGTGTTGTGCTCATGTACAAATGTTTAGTGGGCGTG
>Ga0256767_1000180_pt1 | contig 9595 bp, 1 predicted proteins | sample MC6MC0918MT_FD_186043 | JGI IMG/M metagenome (GOLD analysis project Ga0256767, IMG submission 186043) | Metatranscriptome of enriched soil aggregate microbial communities from Iowa State University, Ames, United States - MC6-MC0918-MT... | ecosystem: Environmental > Terrestrial > Soil >... | reverse complement strand
GAACTCTGTTCTGCGTGTGTTGTCTTCGCTGAAGTCACATACACTTGACCATCGTTTCTCGTCAGGTCGCTGCTTCGAAGAGTGCTAGTCGAGCCCTCTTACAGATCTAATCATGAGCCGTGTGGCTGATCCGGTGGGCTACTTACACTGTAATGTGCAATCGGTGTACTGTTGCAGCCTCTCATCATGATGGTGCCTATGCAAGGTTTTTTCCGCGTCGATGCTCGCTTGTACTGGACGTTACGTTGAAGTGTCCTTAGGGGCGTCGTGTCGAGGTTTGCTGGCCATGGATAGCGATACCGCCATGTGCATGCATACATTCCAGTTCCAGCTCCAGTTCCAGTTCCAGTTCCAGTTCCAGCGATACCGCCATGTGCACATGCATTGACCTTGACCTTGACATTGTGTAACAGTTCCGCACATGCATTTTAATCTCTCAACTTGGGATGCTGCGCACGGCAAAGGATTGGCAGAGACACATCGAAATTCAATGCATATGAGCGACAGCGATTGTTGATTTTCTTTTGCCATTGTATCCAGTTGGCCTTATTCGACGGCGAAATAAAACTATGAACTGACAGACACCGAGCCATGTAGAGGCGATGCCCAGCACGACAGTATGTTACTGCTTGATCAATGTTGATGCAGCATGATGATCATTGCTTGATTGTTGCTTCTCCATCCTTGTGAGTATTGTTGATTGTGCCTTGACCTTGACCATCTCATCGCTGCTTTGGGCAAACGCCAAGGTTTCGTTCGTTGGCGGGGTGGCAGGTTTGATAAGGCTGCCATGACTGTGTCGAGGTCTGCTGAATACTCATCCAGCCATGTGTACCATACATGGACATTGACATTGACATTGAGCTTGGCCTGACATGTCCATGCTCATATCTCGACATGCATGCGCATGCATCGATGCCACCATATGAATGCTGGTGAGCGACATTGCCGTACCATCTGTCACATACACATCAATGGTCACATCCATATGATGAGTTAGTGTTTGTAGTTTACCCTTCGAATGTTCGATCTATGTATCGTGTTATGTCCTTGCATGCGTCAATGATGAGATCGAGTGTGAGTGTGATGTGTTGATGTGTGTTGGCCGGCAGTATTTGTTCCTCCTTCGCCGCATCGACATGCAGCACATCCAAGATCTTTCGCACACTGATGCCACTACTCGAAGAATCCAACACATGTAATTGAGGATTGTTCAAATCGAAATACGACACCGGATCCAAACCCTTACTCGGACGTGAGGAAGAGGTAGAAGCAGAAGCAGATGATGCCGACGCCGATGCTGATCTGCCCAGCTGATTCGGTGTGGTACCGTTTGATGTTTCAACTCCATCCGCTGCATCGATTGTTGCATTGACCGCCTCAGCCGAGAGAGATGGATTCTCTGTAGTCTCTCCTGCATGATGCTCACCCTTCTCCTCATCCTGCTCCTCCTCCTCTGCCACTCCAATTCTCATCGTCTGCGTGGCCATGCGTGCAGCATCTTGTATGTGTTGTTTGGCTAGGTCCCACTTGTTTGTATATGCCTGCATCATGGTTTGTAGGAATTTATATCCCCGTGGATCAATCCCCACGGTGATGCTCTTATCCCAGAATGTGAGAAAGCGCGACTTCAACAGAGACGAGGAGTACTCATCCAAACTCTCCATCTCCAACACAAAGCCAGGAATGCGGAAGATATGATCAACATCAACATCCATGTCGACACTCGATGGAGTGGATGATGCACTAGTGGATGCGGCAATGGATGCTGTCAGACGAGATACATATATGCCTGGACCAGGCGCTCCCAATCGTCCCACAGCAAAACTTCGCTGCCGCACGTCCACTGCATCCTCATCAGGAATCCAGGTGTATCCTGCCGGCCTCGTTGCATCGGCTGTTCGATCAACTCGACGATGATGACCAACATCGATGAGTAGGGTACGATGAATATCCAATGGAATGAATGGTAGTAGGGCATCTGACTCGCCTATATGTGATTGCAGGATTTGTCGATTGGCGAGTCGCTTGAGTGGATCCGTCTCTTCATCCAACACGGCCAATGCCAATGCCAACTCCTCCTCGGTACGGATACACGAGGTGAGTGTTGGACTGATTGAACCACCCGATCGTGGACTGAGGCTAACACTCGCTGAGCCAGCGAACATACTACCCACGTCAGGTGTGCGGAGGGCGGTTGGAGTCAATGCATCGTTGAACAACGGCATGATCCCATCTCCATCTCTCAGCTCATTCTCTTGCCTCTCCTTCATCTGTTGGATCTTTAATTGTCTCTTCATGCGCACTTGTTGTAACATTGTCTGTTGTTGCATTTGCTGCTTTGAGTAGAGTAATGTCCGCTGCATACTGACGCTGCAATCGACCAGCTCAACAACGATGGAGTCATGACCCAACTCAGATGGACTACTCAACTTCAGCTCAATCAATAGACCACTCACGCGAATCAGACCACCGAAACTGCGAGAGGGAGAGGAGGATGACGAAGGTGACGAGGAATGGGCAGTTGAGAACGATGGGTGAGATTGGAGAGGCGTAGACGCAGCCGCAGCGCTGCTGGTGCCGAGTGTTGATGGCTGAGCATTGAATGGCTCCAATCGAACGTTCGATGATTTGCTCATGACCCCTTTCGATTTGGTGTCATCTGACGATGCTCGGCCAGCCTTGATGGGAGACGCAGCCATTGGTGTGGAGTCCACTCGTTCATGCGCACCGAGCTGTCTCTTCTTCTTCTTCTTCTTACGGCGTGCTTGTTCGAATACCTGTTGATAATGTTGTGTCTGAATGTTGACGCGTTTAAATTCGCTCTGTGTGAATTCGATGAGTGTCGTAAAGAGTTGCAATAGGTAGGGGAATGTTTGTGAGCTGGCTTCAACCATGAGTCGTTCACCTGTGTCCACCAACAGTTTGATGCTCCAATCACCATCATCCTTGATATACCCACTTCCATCCACTCGCTCATTCCACACATCCATCACCACCATCGACATGTCACCTGCAGATGTCTGTAAGAGGTCGACGCGACCCTGTGCGCGTTGGATATGGAATCGCGCACTGCTCTCAGACAGAAGGAAGGAGAGCATGTTCACCATTCGCTTACCTTGACGTGACATCAAACCAGATTTGGAGTCGGATTCATAGGAGGTCGAGTGACGCTGCGATGATGCCTGACTGGAGAACGAACTCGAGCGCGATCGATAGCGAGATGAGGCACGACGATCCATCCAGCCGTCCTGAGAAGCAACATCACTGTCGACCCCAACATCACTGTCGTACCCGTCATCATAACCAGATGGATCCTTGGTCCGTTGCAAGTCATCACTCTCCTCATCCATGGGAGTGCTGAAGAAGTCAAAGCTATCAGCACCGCCATTCCTCCTATCTGCCATGACGGTGTGTAATGGCAATCGACAGAATCTCAACTCCACTCCACGATGACAGATGAATGACCCATCCAACCCATCCAAGTCTGGCTCAGCAGCAATGACGAGCTGCCCAGTGCTGAATGTTGCCATCAATGGATAGCAACCAACGGGGAACACACCACCCTGATCCAGCACACGACCACACAGACCACTCAACGAGAAGGTTGAACGATTGTTCACGGACTTCACATCCATCATGTTGACTTCCATCTCGATCTTATCGACAGCTAGACAGTAGTAGAACGCTGCACGTGGATGCATGATAGATGAAGGCATGCTGCTGCTTACGTCCAGTTGTTGTGATGTTTGCGACGCTTGGCGTTGTTGATTGTGGTCGTGTGTCGGTTGCGTTTCTGTTTGATTATCGTGCGTTTCATTGTCATTCGGCATCCATACTTTGCAGAATGCCAGTGCGGTCGCTACTGCATACATGGTGATGATGGCTGGTGCGACACTATCCATGCTGAGAAGCATCGTACGAATGGGGGCGCCATCACTGCGAATATTATACGACTCCATCCAATGAACCTTCAAATGACGACAGCGCACATCAAGGAAGGTGCTGGCAGAAGTAGACGAGGATGATGAGGACGAGGCCGAGGCGGAGAAGGCGCCCGTGGAGGATGCCGCACCGAGCGTCAAACTGCTACGAGGCGATGAGAGTAGAGACGATGAGTGTGGTAGACGAGCAAGTTGCAGAAAGATGGCTGGTACATTGAGTGTGCAATTGACATAGGGAATGACGATTGGTAGGCCGAGCTCGGCTTGGTCCAGTGCAGTGACAGTGAAGCATAAGTCAATGCTGCGTCGGCTGCCAAATTGCAGGTGAACGCTATCATCGTATGGGATGCAGTTGAGCTTCACATACGTTGGCTTCAGACGAACATTGACAGTCAAACCTCGACCAGATGCCGCAAAAGTGTTGACAAATGGGAACAGAGCACTGGCAGCGGCGGACGCATTGGCCATGTCCGATGGTGATGACTCGCGATCCTCCTTCCGATGGCCGCCTTCATCTGATGCCCCAAAGCCATGCCATGCAACGGCAGCAGTGTCAGTGTCAACGATGAGACGTGATGGATCGCTCGATTGAGTGTTGAACGGTGCAGTCGATGCTTGAGTTGGGTGAGCATCATCGCTCGCGCTCCTTGATGCACGTTGTTGGGGTTGTGCTGGTTGATGTTGCTTGATGTGGATGTCCTCCATTTCATGCTTCACCTCCTCCATGAATAGTAATATGGATGGATTGATCGTGATTGGTGGTAAGTTGAGGTCGACTAGCAACAATATCTCCTCCGCTGCCTGACTCACTGTCACCAAGGTGCAATTGATGGAGGGTAAGACGAAGTCCGCATACACGCTGTCCACATCAACATTGGATGAGGATGAAGATGAAGATGAGGAAGAAGTTGAGGATGGGGGAGAGGATGGTGATGCGGGAGATGATGCTGCAGAGGATGGCAATGCATGTAAGCAACATCTGCCATGACCAATGCTCAGTCGAAATTCGATGCTAACGTCGAGCTTAAGAGGCACAGATTGAGAAGGAGAAGACGCAGTAGCAGTCATATTGGGCGGACTAGTTGTTGCCTTCGTTGCTGATGGTTGCTCACCTCTGTCTCCACGCATCTGTCCATCATTCAGCCTCAGCATCTCCGTTTCGCTTCCCCCACTATCTTCCTCATCATTCATTGACAATGAGCGGCGTCGTGTTCGGCCTCGCCCGCGACGACTATCCACATATCTCGATGATGATGATGATGGGCTAAAGCTATGACGATGATGCTCATGAGGCCGACGGGATGAGGATGATGATGGTGAGGGCGAGGGAGAGCGATGGGGAAGTTGAGACGGGGCACGTGAAAACTGTTGAGAAGCGGATCGTGATCGTGACGGATGGGATGGTCGGCGATGAACAGGAGCAGTAACATTTGATGGCTGTTCCTCTTTTGCCTGCATCCCGCCACTTCTATCTGGCACCGACGTTGTCTGCGTACTATCGAGCGTCATTTGATCCTTTTTCTCTTCATCTGGTGGAGTAAAGTTTGCCAACAGGTCGACTAATCGTGTCAAGTTGGTGAGATGATTGACGAGTGACGGATCAATGTCCAACTCGGCGCCAGTTGAGTGAGCATCAATCACCAACGTCAACTCTCTCGTATACGACACTGCTGATGGTGGCAATGGACTGGTCATGGAAGCGGAAGGATAGGAATGAGCATGGAATGGCTGGCGTGAAGCAGACATACGATTGTCAACATTGGTCGATCCAATGGTCTCATTGTTCTCATTGTTGGCAGGCAATGCGCCGCGTATCTGGCAGACAGTTGATTGACACAGGATGCGATTATACACATGCGGTCTAGCATGTGCACGTGTGCGTAAGATCTCTGTCTGGCTGGTATGCATGGAGAAGGAGCGGAATGGGTACTGAGCGGAGTAGGACGCATCACGTGGGGTCAGTGGAAGTGGTAAGGTCGCTGCACCTGATGAACCGAATGCTCCGAATTTTGACGAGCGTGGAGCCGAGCGTTGTTGTTGTTGCTGCTGCGTTTGATCGCTTGCATGATGTGTGTGCGCGTTGAGGGGGTTGCTACGATAGTTTCTCAGCGTGTCAGCCAGGTCGGTCAACACGTTGGTATCTCGAATCTCATCTTGCAAACATCCCAACTCCAAACCATTCAACTCAATGGCCGCTGTTAGACTGTTGCCGGGTGGAGACTGCAGTGAAGGGTAAGGATAGGAGTGTGGGAGAGTGGATGGATAGAGAGGAGTGTAGAGTGACAGAGCAGTCGAGCGTGATGGCATGGCTGGTGGCGGAGCATAGACGACATGTACATCCAAGTCGTCCATGAAGAGGACTAAAGCGGAATACATCGTGTGTGCCGTTGCTTTTTGGTTCAGCCATGACGGCATGTTCACCATCATTTCCGTGCTGGTCATGCTTGTTTGTTGCCATGCGTTGGAACCATATCCATACGCCTGATACTGCATGGCCATCTCAATCTCTGCACGCTGCTGTGATTCACTCTCGACTGCGTCCTGCTCACGCTCAAACAGCATGACCAGCTCGGTTGACTCAACGTTGCAGTGCAATTCATATTTCGTGCCTGTAGGAGTGGGAGGGGCTGGGGAGGCAGGAGGAAGCATCGAACCCGTACCGATGAGAGGATTCGTCGGGGAAGATGGACTACTCTCAACGGACCCATCATTGACGTTCAGCACTGAAGCATGTGACCCAACGCGACGATTGACAGGAGCTGCACTTCCCAACCCATCACCACCATCCTTTGTCCGTAGTGTTGTCTGTGATGTTGCCACCCGTGTCGGTGCCGTGCCGTCAGTCGTCGTTGATGTCCCTGCATTCCCTGTGTGGAATGGGAATTCAGCTTGTATGGTCGACCACACTCGATCAGTCTTGATGGATCGCAATCCGATCAATGGGTCACGAATCTCCTTCTCACGCACCAATCGTGCGCGCTCCAATACAAACTCATCATACGAGCGCATATAGGTAGTGGAGAGGACATAGAGACTGGCCGTCGTCAAGGGAACAGCAGTCAACTTCACCAAGGAGCGAGAGAGATTGCAATCAGCATGTGTATAACTGCCATTCACCTTGATGCCAACACGAAGGGTTAAGTCGGTACGACATTCAACGAGTGTACGACGAGGATTGGATGCAGCTGCACTTGATGCCGCTGCTGGCGATGATGATGGCGCAGAGGCCGCTAATGACTGTTGCATCTGCTGTTGTAGTTGCATCGTTGTTGTGATGGGTAGTCGTGATAGGTTGGTAAGCTTGACTCCAACCCCATGGAAGGACACTGTTACAATGACGCTCGATCCGTCCTCCACACGGAAGGTGGGAGCGGTTGCACTCAGCGTATCGTTGGGTCGACGAGTTTGGGATCGATTGCTCTGTTGAGTCGATCGGATCCCTCCCACCTCAGTATCCAGTCTGTCACCGTCTGACATTGCCATCACTCCCTCCCTTTGCTTCCTTTCATGTTCAGCCAATGCCTCCATTGGACGGATGATATGGCGTGCTCGGTAGCGAAGACTGAGTGAGAAGCTCCCAGTCGAGACGTGCAGCAAGGGATGATAGAATGCAGCACGATCATGCTGTGACAGATTGGATGCCATGAGAGAGAGGGAGTCGGATAGAGAGGAGAGTGAGAAGGGGGAATGGTTGGATTGGAAGGCGAATGATCCACTGGTGTTTGAGGCTCTGGGGTTGCGTGGTGTGGGCTGTGTCATGGGGTTGCTGAGCGATGATGATGCGTGCATTGGCTTGACGGACGGAAGGGAAGTCCTTTTGCTCGACAAGCCAGCCGTGCAATGGATATTCTCAAACACGACGTTGATATTGAATGTGTATCGATCCCACACACTGCGCTCCCTCTCATCTCTGCCCCCTCTCATGCCGCGTACATTCGCCATGTTGCTCGTATTTGCTTGCTTCAGCTGTTCCAACTGAGCAAGCGCAGCGGCACCGCCATACGCAGGGTTAGGATCATGAGCGTGACTACGGCCAGGATTATGGTAATTGCGATTCTGACGATATGAGGGTGAGCGATGTTGCGCGAATGCAAACGGGGACAGAGCATTGGTCTGCTCCTTTGATGCACTGCCAATCCGATTCGTGTGTGGTGGTGGCATGGGTGAGAGTGACGGTGTGAGTTCATTCTCCGCTGCATCGTGTTGATGCAGAGCATGCTGGAATATGGCAAGATCATCCAACGTTGAAAGCCGTTTCACATGTCGGCCACGGGACTTCTGTGCGACGAATGGAGGGGAGCTGGACTGAATGATGGGAGTGGGAGTGGGATTGGGATGGATGTTGGCATGGCCATTATTGGGACGCATACTGCTGGTGTCAGCTGGTACTGGTGTGTTGACACCCGATCCACGTGCGGGCTGAGAGAATCGAATGCCAGAGATGGATCCGCCACGTGAGCCACGATGCGTCACACCAAGGCCACTCACACTGCCAACTCCGCCCACGCCACCACTCTCACCAACTGAATGTGTGGCAGAATGAGCGATCGCATCATCATCGAATCCAGCTTGCTTGCTGTATTGAACGAACTTGTCCAACAGTTGATTGAGCTCTGTATTCAGTGTCGACTGCAGATGCAACAAGCGTGAGAGAGTATTCTCATCCAAATGATTACTCATACTGCCAACACCAATCGTCCCATCAATCTCACTCACTAACATAACCCGACGACGACGACGATGACGATGGCGCTGCCGATGCCGCTTGCGATGGCGACGCCGACTGTGTGTGTCCCCACTCTGTCTCATACTGTTATGCCGCCTGAAGTGAGATCTCGACGGTGAGCCAACTGTTGACACATCATCATCCGACACATCGGTGTCAGAATCCGAATCGCTCGAATCACTGCTCATGCTACTGCTACTATCACCACTGCTGCTTGATGACGTTGAGGATGATGACGACGATCCAGATTCATCATCAGTCTCGTCGTCCTCTTCATCATCATCATCATGATCATCATAGTATGCTGGCGATGTGCGCATTGAGCGCGTTGATTCCTCAAATGTTTCATCCATGCTGGCACTTTGTGTGCTTCCATGTCTCGCATGTGACTGTGAGCGCCGCACATTTCTACTTTCCATGATGTTGCGCAAATCATGCTCTCGTATCCGTAACGACGCACGTACAGTTGGAAGATGGAAGTCGAGGACAAATTGCATTTTGCTCGCTAAGCTGCATGATGATGCGACAGCAACACTCAAACTACTCTCAACCAACGGGTTGCATGCGGACCAGGAAGTGGACGTAGATGATGCAGCAGCAACACTCCCAGGAATGCCAACCAGATGAATGCTTCGCTGTGTTGGGTCTTGTGTAGTCGAGCTCTGTGCTCGATCCGACATGGTTCCGATCTTTCCCCTGCTTGCTGGGTTATATTGCGCATTGGATGGCAGTGTAATCGGCTTCTCCAGCGGATGCCTCGCTACACTCCTGTTACTCTCTGTGCCACTGCGACTGCCAGCAGGATCACTACCACGCGAATGCGCATGATCGTCACTAGACGAGTCAACATGGGAGGATGGCTTCTTCTTACGAACATTGGCTGAATAGAGACTGATCCGATGTGTACTGCATGATGACATAGATG
>Ga0256767_1000178_pt1 | contig 9651 bp, 2 predicted proteins | sample MC6MC0918MT_FD_186043 | JGI IMG/M metagenome (GOLD analysis project Ga0256767, IMG submission 186043) | Metatranscriptome of enriched soil aggregate microbial communities from Iowa State University, Ames, United States - MC6-MC0918-MT... | ecosystem: Environmental > Terrestrial > Soil >... | reverse complement strand
GTCACGAACCCGAGTACAGCCTCCAATGCTATTGGTACTTGATTGCTCATCATCCTCTGTGTGTTGTCAGTTGGTGAACGAGACGATCATTGACAAGCCCAGGTGTGAGTGAGTGGGAGCGGGCTTTGGCACTGAAGCCACTCTCCATCTGCCACATCGTAAACATTCGCGCTATCAATCAAAGGTGACAAGCATGTTGAACATCATGCCGTTGCAACGGTCGAACGGGCCGTATCAACCAGCGTTACCATCCACCATATCCCGTCAGCCTTCTGGCTCCATCCTGTCATCGTCATTATCCGCCACATTGCTAGCGTTCATCATCTCAACCTCTCTCCTCCAATTCATCACCGTTGCGGCCTCATCAATCGAGCCTGGTTCTTCCTCTGATGTTTCTAATCTCATTCAATTTCGCTACACTCGTGCATGGGATGATCAGTGGGTGAGCGACCTTCGTGCGGCAGTGAGCCAGCGCTCTGACGACTCCTCGTCCTCATCAGCAGCCAATCCCACGATCGCCTCCTTGTTGGGATTGAGGGATGGGGAAGAAAGTAGATTGAAACTCGTCAATGTTGACAAGAATCGTGAACTATCACTGAGTGAGAGCGCATCCAATTCATCGTATCCAGTCTCATTCGCATCATACGTGATTACCCATTGCAGTCATGAATGCAACGAGTCGAATGCATTGGCATCAGAAGCCGTCGTCGATCGCTTCCTCTCATTCTTCCATGCCAACTCCTCGTCCCCAACATTCGATGCCGCCACGCAAGGTGCCTTCGATTCCAACCTCGTTGGGACGGATCTCGACCGCTCGTTCACTCCGGTCGTTCACAGTGATGTACATCTGTGCATTGACTTCAGTTGGAGCCATGATTGCACGAAGGATATTATTGGAGACACATCGAGTATCATCGACAAGGTTGTCTTGGCATTGATCATTATCGGAGTGGTCGTTATCGTTTGTGCATGTGGTTTATGTGGCATAAATATCTTCACTGATCGTCGTCTGAGGCGTGAGATGGCTGCGGACGGGGTGAAGCGTCGCACAGCAGGAGGGCGTGAGAGTGATGATGAAGACAGTGTCGGGGTGGGTGTGGGCATGGCGATGGGTCGACGAGACAGTCCTCGCTCATCTGGGTTGGGGTTCGGTGGAAGTTTAGGTGAGCGAGGGATGGGTGGCCATGGTGATTTTCGTCATGTCCAATTCTCGGATGAGTCAGACGATTCATCGGAGGAGGAGGAAGAGGAAACCATTGAGTTGGAAGGAATGAACGTTGAGGTGAGCCAAAGTCAAAGTAAGACACACGAAATGGATGCAAGACCTTCTCATCTTAATGAACCATCTGGTAAACGCTCACATGATCCCAGCCAGCGTGACGATGGCACCACTGCTGATCAGCAACTCTTCCAATTGGAGCCATCACAGCAGTATTTACCTCCATCCGATGATGAAGATGAAGAAGATATGGCACGAATCCGTGAGGAATCCACGAGGGACCAACATCGAGAGTCTGACGCGCGATGATGATGATCATGACGAAGACCATCATTCAAATTTCGAGCTTTCAGATCTGGTCCGGTATGTCGCGAGTTAACGTTCGGCAATGACTGCACAAGAATTTGATTCCAAAGTGTTTGATGTAGACATGAATGTTCAACAAATCACTGGATAAAACATCCATGTATATTCGTTGCGAACAGCTCAATAACAATGACTAAATCAAATCACTTAAGCTTCAAATACCCGGGCCATAAGACTCGGGAAAAAGGGCCAGCGCTTGCATCTGACTCAGACACAGATTCTGCATCCGATTCGATGCGATGACCATACCGCATGCGCATGCGGCTGCATTGAAGATGTGGATGGATAAGCGATCCGAACACTTGCGGTGGCTGGAGAAATGTTTGAAGTAAGCCACATAGCACGAATGTACAAGGTGAGATTGCAATCAAATGAAAGGGTCCCTGGTGTCAGCTTCTGATCCAATAGTTACGACGTTCATAAAGAAATGTGTGCTGTGATAGTTACGACGTTAGAGCTTGGATGTTGTGTTCCGTGATGATGCCAATGCATCCAAGAAGATCTGCTTGAATAAATTCGGCAATTGACTCGTATCGGTACACACATGACCATGACCCAACGGCAGCATGCGTGTCAGTGGAAGAGCCTGCATCTCCGAGGCGATGAAAATCAAGTAAGAATGAACGCGTGGCTCACTCATCAACGCATTGGTCAGTGTCTCACCTGTGATACCATATGCGGCGAGATTGGCATCCGATAGAATGAAGCAGAAATAATCATCCGCTTCTGCTTTGACTAGTTCATGTATGGCATGATCCGTCGCTGCCAATGTATGATCTCCACTCTCACAGAAGCTGGCATTCCACATCATCATTTCGATAACTTGCATCCGTTCAGCAGTGGTTCGTGGAAGCTTGCCCCAATTAACCAGTGGGATGAGTGGAGAGCTGCCATCATGTCCAACGATGCTCACCTCAAATTTATGTTCGAGTCCAGTGAACGCTTCCAAGATCATGACCGTTGAGGCCACCATGCGATCCAATCGTCGATCGGCCGAATTGAACCTGGCCATGCTACTTGACAAGTCCATGACAAACCTGAGACGCTTCGGCTTCTTCGGAAGAAGGTTCCATGCATTGGGATCAACCCCTCGACGCTTGAATGTATTCTTTTCACCAACAGCAGCATCGACGATCTTCGCATCATCCATCTCTCCTCGCAGTTGATTCTTGAGCCAGACCCGTTCTTTCTCTCTCGCTTCGGCCCCTTCCAATATTGTGCGTAGTTGTCCGATCTCTTTTGCGACGGCATTATACAGACGAAGGTAAGTGCCATCTTCCATCCCCAGTCGATGTCGAGACGGATCCAAGTGTTTCCCGGCACGTTCTGCAGAGAGTAGGGCACGAGAGAGAGCTTGAGCTTTGGAGAGGATGGCATCGGAATCTTGCCCAACGGTACGGGGCTTGGGTGGCATCAGCAGGCGTTGACGAAGTTGCTCGGGTGTGAGAGTGGAAGTGCGATTGAAGTTCAGATCAGATAACACTGCAGCACCACCTCCACCCCCACCTCCGCCGCCGCCACCACCGCCTCCTCCTCCTTTACCTTTACCACCTTTGCCACTACCCACACCACCAGATCCTGTACCTTGACCACCTGATCCTTTGCCACCTTTTCCTCCCTTGTCTGCTTTGCCTCCAGCACCACTCACGGTTGGTTCATCTGTCTCACCTTCACCATCACCGTCGCGATCTCCACCATCTGCATCGGGCTCATCGCGCTGATCATCGCCCGGTTCACCTTCCTCGTCATCGTCGGCGTCGTCGTCTCCTGCCGCGCCATCCTTCGTCCCAACTCCAAGCATCTGTACCCAGCCTTGTCGTTGTTCTTCTAATTTCTCTGCACGGAATTCGAAGAGTCTCATGGTGCCTCCTTTCGTCAGCAACAATACTCGACCATCGAATAGCTGGATTGCTGAGAGAACATGATGGTCCGATTGTGCATCAAGGCTCCACTCATTTCCACTCGCACCAACATTCGATGGTGGACGCGGGGAACGGGGGATAGAGAGGAGGCGCATACTGCCTGTACGCACATCAACAAGCTCCAACACCACTTCACGCTCGAATGACAATGCATGAAGTAACTCACCACTCCCATGTAGCCATAATGATACCTGCCTAGATGGAGTCGTTGTACGAATGGCTGTCGAGGGGGAATGGAGCAGGTTGTTGGTGGAGGAAGATGACGATGCGGCATCAGACAATGCTTGCAATGCAGCACGTTCCTGTGCTCTGGTGTATGCGAACAATGTCGCAACTGCTTTCCTCCGGGATGCTGGGTGCGAGCTATTCGAAGCAGGAGCAGCATGAACGTGGCTGTTGGATTCGGTGACTGTGGCAGGAGGCATGCCAACCATGTATCCAGCGATGATTTCCTCCTCTGCCCACAAGTGCATGAATCGTGGTGGATGGGGTGGAGGAGCAGAGAAAGAAGTGGTTGATTGAGCATAGCGCCATGAACCCGTACCATGCGATCGTGATGTCGTTGGAGTTGTGGCAGCAATGAGCATCTGTTTCGCATGGGACTCATACAGTGATCGCGGTAACAGTGGAGTGGGCACCGAGACCTTGCTGCTCGAATCAGTGATGGGCAATGGAGGCGACATAAATGTTGCACAGAGATCTACCAGCGGTGGATCCATCTCGGACCGAATATGTATATCGCGCACGTATGCATGACGAACCTCGAAACCTTCCACGGCATTGGAGGTCGGGTTCGACTGCAGCAGCCATGAGCATCCATCCATGCACAGATCGACCGCTCTCAAATGTTGATCTCGTAACAGCAATCGATCTGGATGTAAAATGTCGAATCCATACATTCGGATAGATGAAGGAAGATCCAAATGGATGTGCTCATAGGAAGCGGATGCGTCAGTGGAGGAGTTGGATGGGAGTCGAATGAATGTAATTCTCGATGAGCCTCGTTCAGCCAATACGATGATTGAAAGTGATGGACTGAGCATCCGCATAAAGATCGGTGGTGCATGCTCAAAGAATCGATCTGCCGCGAGATCCATGGCTGGAGTATGGTTGGTTGGTGGGAGCGCTGGTGTCGACAACAATATCTCCGAAAGAGACAGACAGAGTACACTCGGTCGAAATGGATCCACAATCATCATGCCTCTCATCTGTGGCACAATGACAATCACCTTCTTCGTCACATTGCATACCTCCAATGCAACATCAGTGAATTCTTCGTCCATACGAAATTGAACGAGTTGAGTCGTGAGATGGATGGAAGTCCACCTTGGGCGTCCTTGGTTGCCTCCGCCATTTCCACCACTGGCACCCGCACCCGATCCCAATCCTGATCCGGAATCACGCAGATCATACGTGACAAGCTGGAAGGGTCGAAGGGTCAAGAAATGGACGAATCCTTTCCGATACGATGCAACCATCACTGGAGCAGCTCCTAACGGCGGCTGTGATGATGCTCCTGATGACGATGAGCCAGGTGGAGCGATTCCAGTCGGGATGATCCCTGATTGAGATGGATGGGTCAGATGGAAGAGCTCCTCAGAGAAGACGGAAGTGCGTGAAGAATAGTGTCGGTCACATGTGCGCCATTCGATGGAAGGTGGAAGAGTGGAAGCAGGAGCGAGGGGGGCCGTTGATGAAGAAATGGGTGAGTTGCTGTGTTCTGCACTGCCAGCGGAGTTGGTTGATTGTGTTTGCATCGGTCTCGTACGAGGAGGCAACGGCTTACCATCCAATCCAACCAGCAAAGGTGACGTGGGTGTCTCATGTGCTTGGGGTCTATACAGCTTCATGGGTTGTGCTGGCGAGATCTGTACAGACCTTCGAGCTCCATCCATTCCAACACTGCCTTCATCGATTTCAATCATCCCAACTTCCTCAGCTGACGGTAGCGGGAACGGTCGAGCCAATTGGATCGGGAGTTGCTTGTTCGGTCCAAGAGCACGAATGACGCCACTGACACCGGCATTCACTTCACCTTTGATGCGGGCCACATCCTCCAGATATAGGTCCTGTGTCAAAATTCCATGCTTGTTGAACACTTCAAGCAACGTTTGCAACACATGTGCATCATACGCATCGAAGTCGACCACATTCTTCAATGCTTGTGAGATTGGTTGGTTGGGGAATGCATCCAGATGCTTGACGATGGCGACGAGTTCCCTCGTTGAGTACGGGTACGAAATGACTCCTTCTCTATGCAGCGCTCTCAATTCTTGGAATGCATCCACCAACCGATGTCGGATGCTCTTTGGCACATTCTTCGCGTATCCTTTCAATAGTTGTCGTTCACTGCGCACATCCGGATTGTCGACCGCCAAACATGCCAACACATCACCCAAGTGGGAGTAGGCGTCGTTGCCAAGGAATGGATAACCTGGAGGATTGGCCAAAGCAATGATGCGAAAATCTGGATGAATCCTTGCAAATCTTGAAGGTGATGAATTCGCATCCATAGCTCCACTGTTATTTGATGATTGATTCGACAATGTATCCAGCATCGGGTAGAGGTTACTCTTGCTTCCCACGAATCTCCTTCCATCCGCCAACAATATCTCGCCATCTTCCACCAGTGCTTTGAGAACAACAATCACTTCCATCGGTGCCTTGTCCACTTCATCAATGACGAGAACGTAGCCATGCTGCATGGCTAACACCAATGGACTATCTGCGTAGACGACTCGTCCATCAATGAGACTCGGTGAAAGTGTCAAGCTTCCAACAGTTGAATCCCGATGTAGTTGAATGTATTGGCGCTCATGTTGCAGGAGTTGCAACAAACGATCTGTTACCTTATTCTTGCCGACACCTTGTACCCCGACCAAACAAACATGCTCACCTGCTTCCAGTTCCAACGCCATACTTTGCATCAAGCGAATATGTGCAGGAATGGGGAAGAAGATAAAATTCGACGGGATGAGTGCGGGGAGAAAATTGGGACGAGCTGGACGACGAAGTGGCAACACGGCTGATCCCAGCCGCAGGTGTGTGGGAGTGGATTCGATGAGGAGCTCGGGATCCTTCGTACGATTTGGAGACAAATACGTGCCTTCATCTTCATGTTCATCAGCATCGTCGTCACCATCATCATTCGTGTCAGCCAATGAAGACGGAGTATGAAGTAGGTCGGATTCACGCATCAATTTCAGGACGATTTCACGTTTGGAAAGAGGCATATAATGAAGCATGAGCATATTTTGTAACTTGGAGGAGATGAGATGTCGCCAGAGATCGGAACCTATGATGTTGTTGTTGTTGAATGGTGGTGCGGTAGCAGCTGCAGCTGATGTCGACGTTGGTGCAATAGCAGTTTTCATCAGCTGTTCTCTCACTCGAATCTCATATCTCGTAATCCTGAGCAGTTGTCGCAAGGACAGCATTCCTTTCTCCAGTGCGATGCTCAGATCATACGTGCAAGCATCCAGTCGTACGGCCAAATGTTGCAAGCGATACAAGAAGGGCAACGAGGAAGTTGGAAGGATTTGATGCAGGAAGGAGACGAGGGTTCCGGAGATGAGAAGCTGCTTGGATGGAGGAGGTGAGGAGATGGACGGATGAACAATTTGCACGCCACTTGGATTCTGGTGTGATGCTGCAGAGTTCAGCACATGTTTCCTTGCATGTTCCATGGCTGCCGTATCCAAGTTTAAGACATGGAAGTCGAATCCATGTAAAAGACCATGGCTCATCCATGGGTTCTGAATCGTTTGTGGTGTGGCGAGCACGATCAATCGGAAGGAGGGGTGGATGGGGAACACCTTTCGTGCTTGGAGTTGCTCATGTGTACAGTGGCCATCATGCAGCAGTGCTTGGTATCGATCATGTCGTAGGAAGGTTGAGCCATCAAATAATGTAATCTCACGATCCAACACCAATCGATCCAAGATGGACAACGTTCCATAGGGTAGGCGATCCACTCCATCGAGCACGGCCAGGGATCCATGGCGCATCGCTGAAACCAATGGAGCATCCACCCACGCTGTGGAGACTCCACGACCAATTCCTCCTTGCTTGATGTTGTCTGCTCTAGAATGCTTCTGGCTAGTACCCAGCTCTTCACTGCTGGTCGTTCGTCGTTGCAGTAAGTCACGTGCAACCATATCCTGGAATACGAACAACACTTCCAAAGGTGTGTACCCAAGCATCTGTGCAAATTGATGAAGTAGATACGTCTTGCCTGAGCCTTTGTTGCCGATCAGACAGATATCTCGTCCGATTGCATGTGAGGCGAGCATGGATGAGAGCAAGGATTGATGTGCGAAGCCTCCAGTCCAGACACGGGGAAGAACGGGAGGAAGGATTTGGTGTGGAAGAACGCTGCCGCTCCCACCTCGAACACGTAGAAGGACTGTATCAGAGGAAGCCTCGGAAGAAGAAGGGACAGAAGAAGGAGTCAATGTATCCTCCTCCCTTCGCCATTGAAATTCCAGGATGATATCAGTCGGCAATGGATAGGCTAAGGGGACCAGACGATCTTCGTCCAGGGAAGCCAGTGCACCGGGTCGGTGAGCACGCGCCAACATGTAACAGCTTGAGGGCGACGATGACGATGATGACGAAGACGTTGAGGAATGGGTTGCAGATGAAATGCCAACCTGGCCGTTATTGCTTGTCTGTTTCCCACTGTCATCTTGTTGAATGGCATGTTGATACAATTTCTCCACCATGTGTTTCGCTTCCTCCTGCACGATGGCCACTCGCCACGGATAGCAGCAGTCCAATACCGCCTTCAAGCTGCATCTAGGCATGAGTGCCCACCGACGTGCAGCGGCAAGCATAGACGATTCCGGTACTAATGGTAGATGCTGGAAGGTCAAGGTTCTCGATGCTGCTCCTGCAGCGAGACTTTGACTTCGTGTCAGGTTACGCAATGAGGAGGCAAATCCGAGCAAAGAGACCATCCGGGCCTCGACGACTGATTCAAATAATATGGCACCAGGTGTGGGAGGAGTAGCCGAGCTGGCATCATTCTTGTCACCTCTTCCATTTTTCTTCCTTGTCCGTCCCGCGATCATCTCCCTCGCTGCCGCCAGTACACTGCCCATTTCAAGCGTGTCAATCTTCCTGGCTTGAAATCTGGATCTCAATGGTGGATCCAATGGGTTGCCACGAAGAGGTGGCACGGGCACTCCCAATGCAACCACACGGAAGGACTCATGTACTGGTACCAATGTTTGAGGGATCGTCCGACCATGCTTCAATGCATCCTCATGCAATTGTTGAAAGCGGCGAGGGGCCACGAGGAAACGTCCATCCTCCAATTGACACTCACGATTCTCGAGAAGATTGTTCAGAATTGGAAGTACATTTCGTTCAGCATGTTCCAATCCTTCAATAATAAGGATCCTTCCATTCAGCGCCGCCGATACCAGCGCTTGATCCGTGAACAAGCTGGTCCCATCCGCTCTGAGCTCCCTCCTCTGTTTCAGATCTGATTCCGATGTGTCACGTGTGAGTGAGAGGTATTCAACCTCACGATCGAGACGGCCCGCAGCGCTCAGAACGATCCAACGACGAAGTGGACCAGCGAGGCCGAGCAACAGGGTATCTTGACCCATGAGCCATTTCGATTGAAGCCATTTAATATGAGCGCGTACAGCACGAGAAGAACGAGTGAGAGGAGTGTAGGACCAATGAGAAGGAATCAGTTCAGGACGAGGAGCGGATGAAGAGGAAGGAGCGAATGGAATGGATGGAATAGATTCATTTGATTTCACGGCTAATGTTTGCGTGATAAGCTGCCTTGTTCGTCTTGTAGCTCGCTGTTGAGTGTTTCGCGAGTCGCCATGGTCACTGTCTGACTCAGTGTCAGTGTCAGTGGCAGTCCGAGTGCGAACCGACGCCATTGAGCTCGTTCTCGAATGGCCACCAGCCGTGTGCAATAATGCAGCCATTGTAGTATTGGCATCGTTCCCCCTTTCGCTTGGCACAGTCGTATCATGCATGATGGTGCCCAACACACTCCTCCAGCGCCAAGCAGAGTTCTCACACCGTTAGCAACCGTATCGCCAGGCATTCCGTCTGTCCCTACCCACCCTCACCCATCAACACACGCAACTCTATGCACCTACGCCAACCCCAGATGAG
>Ga0256767_1000173_pt1 | contig 9770 bp, 10 predicted proteins | sample MC6MC0918MT_FD_186043 | JGI IMG/M metagenome (GOLD analysis project Ga0256767, IMG submission 186043) | Metatranscriptome of enriched soil aggregate microbial communities from Iowa State University, Ames, United States - MC6-MC0918-MT... | ecosystem: Environmental > Terrestrial > Soil >... | reverse complement strand
TTTAATTTGAGAATTTGAAAATGAGATAATTTGGAAATTACACAAACCTCTCAATATCAAATTTAAAATGTTACATCAAACCCAACGTAAAAGTTAGCTTTCATAATGGGTGCGTAAACCATTCCGCCATCAAAATAATTTCCGAAAGGATTTCTAAAATCCATAATCGCATTTTCCTGGTGATAAGAAGTTAGGTTTTCACCTCCTAAATAAGCTCTTAATTTTTTATTGAAATTTCTAGAAATCTGTGCATTCAAAACTGCATAAGATTCAGAATACATCGGTAATTGAAATTCTGCCGGATTGCTTGACGTATTTGGAAGTCTTTGTTTTCCAACCCAATTCAATGTCGTATCAAAGCTCCAGAATCCTTCGTTTTTATTTTTGTTGGTAGCATAAGCCAGGTTTACAAAACCTCTGTGTTTTGCCATGAAAGGAACTTCGCGTCTTCCGTCCAAATAATCTGCCTGAACGTCATAATATTTGTAAGCCAATCTTACATCAAAATTTTTGAAAGGAGTAAAATCCCACTGTGTTTGGAATGAGTTGGCAAAAGATTTTCCATCTAGATTATAGAACGTCAGTTGTTGAGGTGAACGGTCAAGATCTACTAAAACCTGATCCTGGAAATCTGTTCTGAAAAAATCGGCAACAATAGTTGATTTTTTACCGAAAATTTTAAATTCCTGTTGCAAACTCACTCCGTAATTCCAAGCAATTTCTGGTCTTAAACCATAAATATCTCCGCCGTTTTGTAAAATCTGAATATTTCTGTTTGATGCAAAATATTGCTGACTTTCAGCAAAAACATTCGCTGTTCTGAAACCTCTTCCCGCAGAAAGTCTAAAAATAGTTTGTGGAGTAAAATCATACTTAAAATTCAATCTTGGTGTAAACTGTGTTCCTGCCAAGTTGTGAAAATCTGCTCTTGCACCTGCAACCAAAGTATATTTTAAGCCTGTTAAAGTATATTCAGCAAAAACTCCAGGAACAATTTCGTTTCTTTTAAAGTTATTAACTAAATAATTTTCTTCATAACCATCGTATAAGAAACTCGCTCCAGCTTTGTATTTATGATTGGTATTTCCTAAAATACTTTCAAAAATCAAATTAGAATAATAAGTGTGTTGCTGTCCTGAATAATTTCTCAAACCGAAAAAGCTGTCTTGCTGATGATACACATATTGATTCATCCAGCCCAAGCTTTGGTAAGGTTTTCCTTTAAAAACATATCCTGTTTTGTTCCAAACCTGAAATCTTGAAATGTCAATTCCAACACCGTAAAGTGACTGCTCACTTTGAGGAAGTTTTTTATCGAATCCAATTTGTCCTGCAGTTCTTTCATCTTTAATAAAATTAATTCCGAAATGCGATCCAAAACCAGAACGCTCCAAATCATTATAATTCAATAAATAAGCAACATTGATCTGAGTTCCTTTCGGACGGTCAAGAAAATTGTCATCATTCATATCAGTATCTCCAAAGGTTCCGTTTCCGTGAAGGAGAAAAGTTTGAGACCATTTATCATTAATCGCTGCTACGTGCGTAACGTTTGCTTCTGCTCTTCCGTTGAAATCGGCAAAAAGGTTTAATGAAGTTTCAGGTGTTTTAGAATTCTTAATAAGTTCTGTGTTGATTTGCCCTGTAATACTTTCATAACCGTTGGTTACTGTGCTCCCTCCTTTTGTCAGCTGAATGCTTTCAATCCATCTTCCTGGAATGAAATTCAATCCGTAAGCGGAAGCCAAACCTCTGATTTCCGGTAATAATTCTTTCGTTAAACTCGTATATTTTTGGTCTAAACCTAACATTTTAAGCTGTTTCGTTCCCGTTACAGCGTTACTGAAAGAAACATCAACAGTTGCATTGGTTTCAAAGCTTTCAGACAAATTACAACAAGCAGCTTTTAAAAGTTCTTTAGAATCGATATTAAATACCAAGCCAGCTTCTTTTTTACTGATAGAAGTTGCTGCTTTTGATGCAGTAATCGTTACTCCTTCTATGTTTTTTTTCACCGGTTGCATGAGAACTGTGATTAGAAATTTCTGTGTTGGCTTGTTTTTCTGCAAATTCCTTTTCGGTTTCGTTAGAGTGTACTTTTTCGTTTTTTTCTCCAAACTCGATATCACGGTCGTAAAGACAACATCCCGGCAATTTTTTGTAAACATCATCAGTTGTTTTGTACTTCTCATTATCATGACCTACTTCTGCAATTTTTTTAAGAATTTGATCGGCAGATGTTTTAGAAGAATCAAAGTTTAACGTTACTGTTTGTTTTTCAGCGCTCCATTCTGCGGAATTTGCTCCGGCAGATTTTGCTGCTTTTTCTATTCTGGCTTTACAAGATTCGCAATTTCCTTTCACGAAAAATTCGTTTTCACCTTTAGAGTGATTGTGATTTTCTACGTTCGAATTTTCCGTTTTTAAATCTCTGTCGTAATGACAACATCCCGGAAGTTTCTCATATGTTTCATCAGGAGCTTTGAATTTTTCATTGTCATGACCAGCTTCTGCGACTTTTTTTAGAACGTCTTCGGGTGAAACTTTTTCTGAAGTTTCGATGATAAGGGTTTGTGAATCTATTGAATATTGTGCTGATTTTGCACCTGCTTTTTTGGCAGTTGTTTCTATTCTTTCTTTGCACATTTCGCAGTTTCCTTTTACCTTAAACTGATTTTTAGAAAGATTTTGAGCTGATACAAATGTTGCGAATAGTAAGAATGCGCCAAGGATTACCTTGGTAAAATATAATTTCATTTTGTTTAAAATTTAGATTAATTGAATTAATGTAAGATTCTAACAATGTAAATAGCCTTACAATCATTGGAAGATTGGTAAAGTGATACATCGTTAAATTAATTTTTAATTAACCTAGTTTAGGCGGTTGCCAGATTTCTTTTAAACCGTTTGAAATATAAGGATCAGCGTACTGAACCTGAATTTTTGAGATTGTTTTGAATGAGGGAATTCCCCAAGTATTGTTTTTCGCAAAATTATTTTCTACGAAAGTGTTGCAGGTCATGCAAGAAGAGCAACAATCATCATTACATGATTTATGTTTGCTTTTACTATCTTTAGAATTATGGTTGTCGTGGCTTTTTTCACAACACGACATTTTAGATTCAGATTTGCAACAATTTTCCTTTGAAGCCTGAGCATAAAAATTATCTTTAGGAATTAAAAAAATTCCCAAACAAAAGATAATTAATAATAGCTGTATCGGTTTCACAGTGCAAATTTACAAAAAATAATTAAAGTGGTGCACCTACTTGTTTTGCGCAGTCGTGCCAAGGTTGACCATGCGCAGGATTATTTTTTGGTTTTGGTCCTGTATTGGCAACTACAGGTTGCGGAGTTGGAGTTGGTTGTGGAGCTTGTACAGGAGTAGTATTCTGAGCTGTAGGTTTACTATTCAAAGGTTGTCCAACAGCAATGTCGCATCTATGACCAGGTTCTCCGTGTGGAGGATTCATTCCTGGAGCAGTTTTTACAGGTTGACTATTTTGAGTAGGCTTTACAGAATTTGGGTCAATCTGAATGGTGTTGTTACCATTTACCTGAACGGCTTGAGGTGCAGAATTTTGCGCTGCAGGAGCGCTGTTTAAAGGTTGACCAACAGGAATTTCACATCTGTGACCTGGTTGTCCATGAGGAGGATTCATTCCTGAAGCAGTGACCATTGTAGAACCGCTGGAAGTTTTTATTCCTGCCTGATCAATTAAAGAAGGTTTTGGAGTATTATTCATTGCAACATTGGGTTGCTGAGCTCCATTTTCATCTTTTAAATATGTTGGTTTTTCGTCTTTTTTACATGAAGCAGCAATTAAAGAAGTTGCCAAAAGCCCAAAAAGTAAATTTTTCATAATTAGATTTCTATTTTTCCTGACAATTTACTTTTATTCAAAGTTTAGAATTTTACATCAAAAATTGCCCTGAAAAACAAAATTAGCAAAACATTTTGAATTGTTTTGCTAATTTGAATTTTTATGTTGCTATTTTAACGTTCGGTTAGTTCTTAACCAAAAGTCTGAAACCTTCACCATGTACGTTGATGATTTCTAAACCTTCATCGTCTTTCAGCAATTTTCTAAGTTTGGCAATATAAACGTCCATACTTCTTGCAGTAAAATAGTTTTCTTTTTTCCAGATTTTTCTCAATGCTAAATCTCTAGGCATAAAGTCGTTTCTGTGAAGACAAAGTAATTTTAAAAGTTCATTTTCTTTAGGCGAAAGTTTGTATTCGTTATCACCAACTCTCAATTGTCTCAACATAGAATCGAAGAAAATATTGCTGATTTTAAATTGCTCCTGCTCTTCGTTTTCCAAAGTAGAGCTTCTCTGCAGAATCGCTTTAATTTTGTATAAAAGCAATTCAGTATCAAATGGTTTTGTGATATAATCATCAGCTCCCAACTGATATCCTTTCAAAATATCTTCTCTCATATTTCTTGCGGTCAAGAAAATGATCGGTGTGTTTTTATCAATCTTTTTTACATCTTCAGCTAATGAAAAACCGTCTTTTTTAGGCATCATCACGTCGAAAATACAAATGTCAAATTCACTCTCTGTAAATTCTTTTAGACCTTGTTCGCCATCTACGGCAAGGGTAACCTCAAAATTGTTTATTGTAAGATAATCTTTCAGTACTGCACCAAAACTCTGATCGTCTTCTACTAATAATATCCTGTTGCTCATATGTTTTTATATTTTATTATTTGTTTAAATTATTTTTTATGCCATTGGAAGTTTAATGATAAACTTACTTCCCATATCTTTTTCTGATTCTACAATGATCACTCCTTTATGAAGTTCTACTATTTTTTTAACGTAAGAAAGTCCTAATCCTTGTCCTTTTACATTATGAATATTTCCGGTTTCTTCTCTGAAAAATTTTTCGAAAATTTTGGTCTTGTTGTGGGTTTCCATTCCCATTCCTTTGTCTGAAATTTCCAACACGTACCAAAGTCCTTCGTTTTTAGTTTTAATACTGATTTCAGGAGCTTCCGGTGAATATTTGTTGGCATTGTCTAAAAGATTCACCAACATATTTGAAATATGAAATTCATCAATTTTAAAATTATAATGAGTTGCATTAAATTCCTGAGTAAGTTTTCCGTTTCTCTGCTGAATAATCAGATTAAATGATTCTGTTGTCTTCTTAATTAATTCTCTTACATTGGTTTCTTTTAAGAATAATTCTACTTCATTTCGTTCTAATTTAGACATGTTCAGAACGTTTTCAACTTGCTTTTTCATCCTCAGATTTTCCTGTTTAATAAGGTTTGAATAATATTTTACCTTATCAGGATTGGTCGCAATTTTATCATTAGCCAAAGAATCTGTAGCTACAGAAATCGTAGCGAGTGGCGTTTTGAATTCGTGCGACATGTTATTGATGAAATCCGTTTTCACTTCTGCCAGTTTTTTCTGCCTCATCATATAATTAATTGAGATAATATAAATTCCCAAAATCGTCAGAAGAGAAAGAAAGGTTCCCAAAAGCATTGGCCAGTTATTCATTGCCAAAGAGTATTCTTTTTTAGGGAAAACCAATGCTAATGTATATAAAGTACGGTCTTTGGTATCAGTAAATAAAGGATAAGAATAAGAATTGGCATCTTTTTTCTCTTTAAAAACTTTGTTTACAATATTGGTTAGTTTATTGTTTTTATCTGAAACTCCGTACCCAAAATCGGCAGTAATCCCTTTCATTCTAAGCTCTTTTGTAATCACAGAGTCCAAAATTTTGGGATCAACTCTTTTATTGATTGGTAAATTGTTTCCGTTTACTTTTAAAAATTCTTTAAAATTATAATCTCCGGTTGCAATGTCATTATTAATTTCGGAGGTGAGCAATTCTCGCTGCGAAGTATCTCTTTTGACGGTGTATGCTGCATCATCGGTATACATTTTCGTAAGAAGAAGCGAGTCTCCTCTTTTTGAAAGTGGAAGTTGTTGCGTCTCGATAATATTTCTGTAGTAAACAATCGATTTTTGAGTTCCAGAATCCTGAGTTTGCTGAATTGTGGTAAGAGAAGGCTTTTTGCTGTTTGCTTTTACATTGTCTCTTAAATTTGCATAATTCTCATTAAAAAGCTTGTCTACTTCAATTTCTGCTACATTTTTTGAAGTATTTTCCAAAGCGGAATAAACTTTGTTAGAAAACTCTTGTTCTAATGCAACGTAATAATTTTTAAGCCAATAAAACTGCAGCGTGACAAATACGATAAGAGATATTGTCATAAAAACCGAGATTATCGGGATGAATTTGTTATTCATTGCATTGGAAAATTAAAGTTGTGAATGTTAAAATTACTCATTTTAAGATTTGATAAACAAAAAATGCGCCAAAATATTGTTTATTTTTTCTTAAAAATAAAGCTTTTAACATTTTATTATAAATTTTGTGTAGATTTCTTAAAGAAACTTGTGATAATTATTAACCAAAATCAAAATAACTATGAGCTCAAAAATTGTTTTTAATCAAGATTTTCATACAAAAAGCATTTATGTGATGAAGGTCTATTCTGCCGAAGTATCGGAAGTATGGGAGTATTTTACAAAACCAGAATTGCTGGATTTGTGGTGGGCTCCAAAACCCTGGAAATGTGAAACCGAGAAATTAAATTTTGAAGAAGGTGGCGTTTGGCTATATTCGATGAATGGACCAGAAGGAGAGAAAATATTTTCTCTTGTGAAATACGGAGAGATTAATGAACATCGGAGTTTTGATGGAATTGATGCGTTTTGTGATGAAAACGGAAATGTTGATGCAAGATTTCCACAAACTCAATGGCTGATTGGTTTTACAGGAACTGATGAAGGGACAAAGGTTTCTGTGAATATCCATTTTAAGTCGGAGGATGATATGAAAAAACAATTGGAAATGGGATTTGAAGAAGGTTTTAAAATGGGTTTAAACCAATTAGAAGAGATTTTTAATAACTTGAAAAGTTAAGAATGTATTGATTTGAAAATTATTTTTTATTCGCATGAACTTCTCGACACGATTTTTCAAAATCGACTTGAAATGGCGATGTGTAAAAAACAAAATGGAAAGTAAGTTTTACTTTCCATTTTTTATATAATTAATCAATTTTCAAATTAATTCTTCATCCTGAAAATATTGAATGATTGCTTTTTTCATCAGGATTTGTTGTTCGTTCGGTTTCAGCTCCGGAAGTTTTTCCGTTTCCTCAAAGTGAGGGTAACCGTCGTCGTCGTAATGTGAAAATTTAAAATATCCGAAAGGCTCCAGTAAACGACAAACGGCAATGTGAAGGATGTTTAGTTTATCGTCTTTAGTGTATTTTTGTTGTCCGCTTCCCAGTTCCTGTATGCCGATTAAGAATAGATAAGTCTCAATCGGAGCGTTTTTTTCGGTATCAAAATTTTCAATAAAAAATTGTTCTATTTTTTGCCAAATTTCACTTTCTGTCATAATATATGGTCTGTATTCATTCATCTTTTAGAATGATACATTTTTATTTAGAAATTATTTTGTTCTTCTTTTTTCTTCAAGTCTTCTTCTTTTGCCATTTTTAGAAGTTCGGCAAGTTTTTCTTCCTGTTTAAATTTTAAAATTTCCCTCTTTTCATTTCTAATGATTCTTTCTCTTTGGATAAGATAGTAAATGACAGTAATCGTAATCATGATTATAACCAATATCATATCATTAAAATTTGAGTTTAATTGAAATTTTAAAATTTACATACCGTCAATCTTTAGAAGAAATGCATATTCCAGTGCGTCTTCTTTTAATGATTCAAATCTTCCGCTTGCGCCACCGTGTCCTGAGCTCATGTCGGTTTTAAAAATTAGAAGGTTATTGTCGGTTTTTAATTCTCTCAGTTTTGCGGTCCATTTTGCGGGCTCCCAATATTGTACCTGAGAATCGTGGAAACCAGTAGTAATCAATGTGTGCGGATAATCTTTTGCTTCAACATTATCATATGGCGAATATTCTTTCATATAATGATAATATTCTTCGTCATTCGGATTTCCCCATTCGTCATATTCTCCGGTTGTCAGAGGAATGGTTTCGTCCAACATCGTAGAAACTACATCTACAAAAGGAACCTGTGCTACAATTCCGTTGAATAGAGTAGGTTCGTAATTCATTACAGCTCCCACTAATAATCCTCCTGCGCTTCCGCCCATTGCATACAAATGCTTTGAAGAAGTGTAATTTTCTTTAATTAAATGTTTCCCGGCATCAATAAAATCGAAGAATGTATTTTTCTTAAACAGCATTTTTCCATCTTCATACCATTCTCTTCCAAGATATTCTCCACCACGAATATGAGCAATTGCATAAATAAATCCTCGGTCTAGAATTGATAATCTCACATTTGAAAAACTTGCATCAACAGTATGGCCGTAACTTCCGTAACCATACAAAAGAACCGGAGTTTCTGTAGATTTTTTAGTGTCTTTATGATAAACTAAAGAAATAGGGATTTGTTCTTCGCCGTCTCTTGAATCTGCCCAGATTCTTTCAGAAATATAATTTTCAGGGAAAAACTTTCCACCCAAAACTTCTTGTCGTTTCAGGAGTTTTGTGGTCTTATCTTTTAAATTGTATTCGTAAGTCGAATTTGGCTGTGTTAAAGAAGTGTAGCCATAACGCAAAACTTCTGTGTCAAATTCTAGATTTGTTCCAATATATGCGGTGTATGTAGGATCTGAAAAAGGTAAATAATATGATTCCTGAGTTTTTTCGTCGATGATCTTTATTTGCAATAAACCGTCCTCTCTTTCTTCAAGAATGAGATAATTTTTAAAAATTTCAAATCCTTCCAGTAAGACTTCTACACGGTGCGGAATAACATCTACCCAGTTTTCCATTCCGCAATTGTCGATTTTCGCTTTTACAATTTTAAAATTGGTAGCATCATCTGCGTTGGTAATAATGTAAAACTCGTCTTCATAATGTTCTACCGAATATTCCAGATCATCAATTCTTGGCTGAATAACTTTCCATTCTGCAAAAACATTATTTGCCGGAATAAAATGATGTTCATCTGAAATCGTACTCGAGCTCGCCATGAAAATGTATTCCATAGATTTTGTCTTGAAAACATTTACATCAAAAGTTTCGTCTTCTTCATGGAAGATTAAAACATCTTCAGAAGTGTCGGTTCCTAATTTATGTCTGTAAACTTTATAAGCTCTTAAACTTTCATCTTTTATGATGTAGAAAACATGTTCGTTATCATTTGCCCAAACTGCTTTTCCTGTTGTATTTTCAATTTTATCAGAAAGAATTTCATTGGTTTTTAAATCTTTAAAATTTAAAGTGTAAATTCTTCTCCCGACATTGTCTGATGAAAATGATGCTAATTTGTTATTTGGGCTTACTGCAACATTGGCTACTTCAAAAAACTCTTCACCTTCTGCAAGAATGTTAACATCGAGAACAATTTCCTCTTCGTTTTCGAGGATTTTATATTTACGGCAGAAAATCGGGTACTCTTTTCCTTCTTCATAGCGCACGATATACCAATATTCATTAAAGAAATAAGGTAAAGATTCATCATCTTTTTTATAACGGGCTTTCATTTCCTCGAAAAGTTCTTCCTGAAATTCCTCAGAATCTTTCATTATAAAGTCTGCATAGGCATTTTCTTCTTCAAGATATTGTGTAACCTCGGGATTTTCTTTTTCATTCAGCCAGAAATAGTTGTCAATTCTTCTGTCACCGTGTATTTCGAGTACTTTTTCTATTTTTTTTGCCGTGGGAGCTTTCATTAATGTTAATTCTTGTTCAA
>Ga0256767_1000168_pt1 | contig 9855 bp, 7 predicted proteins | sample MC6MC0918MT_FD_186043 | JGI IMG/M metagenome (GOLD analysis project Ga0256767, IMG submission 186043) | Metatranscriptome of enriched soil aggregate microbial communities from Iowa State University, Ames, United States - MC6-MC0918-MT... | ecosystem: Environmental > Terrestrial > Soil >... | reverse complement strand
CGGCTGGCGGGCAGGCTAAACGGCCGCGACAGGCCGACGCTGTTGGAGCGTTTGGGTTGCCCCCTGCCGCCTCGGCCTCTGACGTTCCCGCAAGCGCGCCCCGAATGGATCCGCATGCCGCTGCTCGACCGACACGCCGGTTGGTCCGAGCGAGAGAAGAAGTGGGTTGACGAGGTCGACAGCGACGTTGCGTCCTTCCCGGCACACCAGGACGGCCAAGTCGTGGCGGAGGTGTCGCGTATCAAAATCTTCAAGCCGCGCTTGTCAGAGCATCGTCTCTATCGATTTCGAGCACCATCGGCACATACTGACGGGGAAGACTTCGACCAGTGCTATGAAACGTTGCCCCTCGCGGTCTGGCTGGGCCAGCACGTCGCCCTCGACGATGAGCTGGCTCCAACGCTGGTAAGACGAATTGTTTGTTCCGTGGACATGGGCTTTGATGTAGCGGCCTATCCGTTCGCGTTGTGCCCGAACTGGGTGATGAGGCTTCGTTGGCGCATGCACAACGAAGAGCCGAGCGTCTTCCTCAACGCGGGCGGGGAGGTCGTCGCAAAGCTCTATTGGTGGCGTGACGCCGGCCCGGTTGACATCGATGCGGAGGCTATGTGGGGCGAAGGTTGCTACCTAGTTCTGACGCCACCAGGCCTCGAACAGCTCGCAGCTACGCGCGGGAAGCTGGACCTCGCCATCAACGTATTTGCAAGCAGGCAGATCAATCAGCCCAGCCACTACGGGAAATCTCTCCTAAAGACGGCGAAGAACAGCTATTCGGTTTAGGCTGTCCTCATACAGCTGCGATGTCAGACGAGAGAGCCCAGGCCGACGATGGCCTATCGCACTCATACTGGGTTACCCGAAAGGGCCCCTAGCGTCCTGATTGCGCGACCGTGGCCAGCTGCTGAGTGGTGATCTGCCCGATGATCTGGCAATCCACTCATTGTTGGCGGTTTTGAATTCAGACGGTCAGTGCAAAGGTTTTGCGCGGCGGGGGAGGGGGCGACCTGGCTTGGATACGCTACGCCGATTCATTGGATTTGGTTCGAAGCCCACACTTATCTGCGAATATGTTAGCTCGCGTTGGATCGTCGGATGTGACGAAGTGGAGTACGCGTATAGTGCTCTGCTTGCCATCGGAGTGATAGGTGTACGGCCTTGAACCTGATGTCTGGCCACAGAAGCACTTCAGAACAAAGGCTCTTCATTTGGCTTTTGGGAACAATAGTTGGAGTTTGGTACAGACGATGAAAACGAGTACTCAGCTTCGCGTAGACAATCACTACGTGCCCCAACTCTATCTGAAGCAATGGGCGAAGAACGGGAAGATCCCCACCTATCGGCTCTTAGTGCCGAAAAACGAGGCTCCTCTATGGAAGGACCATTCCCTTCGAGGCATAGCCTATCATCAGCACTTGTACACATACGTGGCCGGTCAAGAAGAGACAGATGAGCTTGAGCATTGGCTGAGCAAGCAGTTCGAGGATCCAGCACAAGAAGCTATTCGCCTTGTGGTCAATGACGAACGAATGTCTCCAGAGCATTGGAGGAGATTGATTCGATTTGCGGTTGCGCAAGATGTCCGCACGCCAGCGAGCCTGCGCGCTTTTCTTGCTAGACACCGCGACTCGATGCAAGGGCTTTTGAATCAGACGGTGGAGTCGTCCGTCAAATACCTGGAAGCCGCAGTCAAAGCCGGAATCAAGTTGCCGGAGCGGGCACCAGATTGGGAGCCTACGGAGTCCTTCCCGGTCAAAATCTCAGTGGTTCGAAACCCGGAAGGAGATGGCACTATCGAAACGAGGACTATCCTAGGGCGGCGTTTGTGGCTGTGGAGTGTGCGGCATGTGTTGACGGAAACCATCACAAAGATCACCAATCAACGATGGACGATTGTGCATGCCCCCGCGGGCGTATCGTGGCCGACCTCAGATAACCCTCTAATTAGACTCAACTACAGTGGTCCGGCCAGTTATAGCTTTGGCGGAGGGTGGGGTGTCGACAACGTCGATATCCTGATGCCCATCAGCCCGACACACCTGCTCCATAATTGCATAGGCCGGAGAAGCTGGCCGAGAGGTACGGTGCTCGACCAGGCGACCGCACAGTTTCTACGAAAGGTCATCATTGAGCATGCAGACCGCTATGTGTTCGACATAAGCAAGAGTGACGTCCAGAAGATTCGCCGGAGAACTGTTAATTTGGCGGCCTACAACGAGGAGCGGGCTATTTGGCAAAACTGGGGTAAGGAACAAGGTGCAGCTGAGGCAGAGCTATTCTAGTTTTGCTGCCTGGCGGCCGCCTTTTGGACGCGTGGGCGACCAGTGCTGCGATCTCAGTCGCGCGGCCGTTGGACGACGATTGCTTTAGCCGAAATTCTAGTTAGGTTGTGATTCTTCAAGAGAGACTGAATACAACAAAGTGGCCGCATGTGCAACCGACGAAACGACGACTTGTCCGGACCACGTTATGAGATCGTTGTAGAGTTCGCTTCACGGGAGAGGATTGAGTGTCGTCGCCCTTGAGCCTACTGTATTCATAGAGCGTTCCGTCATGTGTACCACGTCATGCCGTCCGCACAACCTCTCGGCTGTTGGTCTCAGAGAGACGCGCAGTCGCTTGGCGCGTGAGACCTTCCTGACCTTCCCCCGCAAATTGGACAGTTCAAAGCCGGGGAGTAGCTGGCTATGAGCCGGCGGACGTTTAGAACGTCTACGACACCAGGTAGGCACTCAGCAGATCTGGCGGGACGTTTGGCAGCAATGCCTCAATGGGAGAAAGTTTGTAGGTATAGGAATCGGGGTTATGGCCATTCACCGAAAACCCTGATGCCCGTATCCCGGCCCAAAACAACGCAAGATTCTTGTCTCCCGTGCACAACATGATCTGCTCCTGCGGAAAAAGGGCATACAAATTGATTAGCAACTCCAGAGCTCGAAAGTCAGCCAGAGCGTTGTAGGCATCCTGCTTGGAGTATTTTGCGGACGGTTTGATGATGCGTTTGGCTGGGCCTGCCCCATTTTTCACGCAGACAATGCTCAGCGCCGCAAGCACCACCAGCGTGTTCCGCTGCAGACCGCAGGTCTGAGCGATATCAAGCACCTGCTGCAAAACCTCGGAGCGTCGGGTAGCGCTGATTGGCGATTGCAGGATGGGAGCCAGTTGACGCAGGAACTGCATCTTGCGCTCAGTGCTCTCGCGCAGTTCATCCAGAATGCCAATCAAGCCCACAACCGCGGCGTCCGGGGTGAGTTGGGCTTGCGGCAGCGCAGTGCGGATCTTCCGGCAGGCTTCGGCCCATTGCTCCTCGACCTCGCAGGGCGCGGGAAGTTGTCGGCAATTTCCCTCTAAGGCGAACAACCCGGGATTGATCCGAACGGGCTTGTCTTGGAAAAGGTCGAGAAAGTCATCCCCGGCACGGATTTTCTGACCATCTTGGTAGCGTGAGGCGAGATCGCTGATGGTGCAGCGATCAGGCATGACAACCATGTTTGAGCGTAAGGCTAGGCCGGATGGCAGCCAGCCACCACGGACCAGGCCAATCGACTTGTTCGTGTAGGGACTGCTAAGTGTTGTCTGAATGCTTGCGGCGGCTTCTACCGACAGTTCTGGGATGTTGCTTGCAACGATGCGGGCGTTGGACAAGTTCAACGGAATGCTGATCGGGCCATCGAGCTTCATACCATCAAGGTCCGAATACCGGAGCGGCGTCAGATCAACGCCGGCAAAGGAGGCCTCTCGCCCCGTATACGCACCGTCGGCGTCCTGCTCCTTGAAAGTCCAGCAGCCGGTTGCTTGGGACTCAAGGTGATTGGCCATGGCTATTGCGCATCCTGAGGTGGTTGAAAGTCGTGCTGGCAGAACTCATTGCAGAGGGCCTCTACCGAGGCCCTTCCACCGCAGTAGCCTTCTTCATCGGGTGAACGTATTATGACTCTCTGCTTTGGCCGCTGATCGAAGGAGGTGGCGGAATATGGGCGGCCCCACCACCGGGTGCTTCGCCGTTGTTTATCCAGCCCAGGCCAGTGGCTGGACGGTGCCCCATGAGCTTGTAGCGATTCGAACGCGAGAAAAATTCGAGAGTCGAGGTAGACGTTTTGGGAGCGTTGACCGCAATCCATTGTTTGGTGCCAAGGCTCCAACGACTGTCGATGGAAAACAAATTCGCGTGTGTCTCTTCCGCGCTCAGCCCCAATAGATTCTTGAACTCGCATTGATGGCCGATGCGCAGGTTGCCCGGCGAGTGGTCGTACATTCCAACCTCGATAATCCATGCGTCGCCCGCTGACAGAAAAGCGAGATTGCGCAGCTTGGTTGTGTACGCGTCCACGTCAATTTTCCAATAGGTCCGTGCAGCCAGAATGACCGTCAATTCGCCTTTATGCTCGCCGATGAATTGAACACCGGGGAGCATTCCCACCATCAGCATTTCTTCCAGGACGTGAATGATGCGAGTGTCATGGTCGTCATCCCATATCACCGCGAAATCATGCACATGAGGGAGTACCGTGGGTTGTTGTTCCACATCACGCGCATCTACGGCGCGGAAGACCGAGTAGTGGAAGTGACCGTTGCGGGCGGCCAGCTGTTCATCGTATCGACATTGAAACAGGGTCGAATACTGGGGGAGAGAGTCGGACATAGAATTACTCCAATTTTCGTTGGATAAAAGTGGATTCCTCCACTGGACCGAGGCAGCTTTCGGCCACTTCGGGGATCATGGTAAGCGTAGCACGTGGACCAGTTTCCAGGCCGTACAACCGGAGCCGAGACGCCACAATGTGCGGGCGATGTCAGTCAGGTGGCGCCGGGCGCCCTTTGCCCCCCTGTGCGCGCTGCGTCGTTTCAAGATTCATGCCTTGATGATTAGGCTGGTTTCAAGCAGCGCCAGCGCCAGGCTGCCGGCGATATCCGCCCGGATGAGTCGTTTACGCGCCTGTGCTCCGGTCTCTCGCGCCAGCAGGCGGCGGCGCATAGCTGTGCAGGCTTGACGAGCAAAAGCATCACGGGCAGAGGCCCAGGGGATTCGACAGGGATGCCGCCATTGAGGCGGCCATCCTTGTTTTCGGTGGATTTGTAGCTCGCAACATAATAGTTGGCTACAAATCAATCGGATATCATCCCGCCATCAGGAGAACAGGAGGGATTCGAAGTGCCGCACCAGGTTGCACCATGGCCCGAGATTGCCGAACAGTACCACCGTGGCACGATTCTGCTAGGTAACGGAGCGAGCATTGCCGTGTCGCGCCGCTTTGCTTATGGCTCATTGCTCGAATACGCAAAGAAAAACGACCTGCTGACCGAAGATGTGGGTCTTCTCTTCGATTTTTTCAAAACGGAAGACTTCGAGCTGATCCTGCGATTGGTTTGGCAGGCCACAAACGTCAACAAGTCGTTGCGGATTTCCGACGAGCGTACGCGGGGAGCTTACCTGCACGTTCGAGACTGTTTGATTGAGGCCGTTCGAGCGGTCCATCCCGAGCACGGCGAGGTGCAAGCCTTTCTTCCGCTCATGTACCAGTTCCTCAAGTCGTTCGATACGGTCCTGTCGCTCAATTACGATCTTCTGGTCTACTGGACGATGACCTATGGGCTTAACGTTGAGGATCATCATCGCTTCAAAGATTGCTTCCTCGGAAACCGAAGATTCGATGATGACTGGGAGAGGTACCGGCAACTCTACACTGAGAGAGCTAACACGCTGGTGTTCTATCCTCATGGCAGTCTTGCACTTTGCCGCGATGCCGTGGAGCAGGAGTTCAAGATCCATGCCGGCGGAGGCGGTCTGCTGGAGGCGATCCTGGACGAGTGGCGAAGCGAACGCGTTGTCCCGCTGTTTGTCAGCGAGGGGACGAAGTCGCAGAAGGTTTCATCAATCCAGAGCAGCTATTACCTCTCGACGGTGTATCGGGAGGTGCTGACGTCGCGACGGCAGGCATTGACCCTATTCGGTTGGGGTATTGGCGAGCATGACCGGCATTTGCTCCAGCGCATGTGCGACACCGGCATTCAGCGGGTTGCGGTATCGGTGTTTCGCAAGGATCAGGCCTACTGCAATTACGCCTACCAGACGATTCGAGATGACCTGGGGCCGGTCCAGGTAGATTTCTTCGACTGCGAAAGCCCTGGTTGCTGGATTCACCCGATGCCAGAGCAAGATTGAAGAACGTGGGCTGCGACGCTCTGGCCAAGTTTGGCAGAAGGGCCGTCCCACAAGCCGAACGGATCCAGACTTGGAAAGCACATCTTACGGTCTGGCACTACGCGTACCGGCGGCCGACCGTCGGTGCTGTCTGCACCATCCATGGTCGACGAACGCTGATTTCGGCCCATTCCCCCGCTTTGACCGTCGATGCAACCCGGCCAATCAGCTTTTTCAAGTTGTCGAAGGTCACTGACTCAATGGCCGAGCGCTTGCGCAGACCAGGCATGGTGCGGTCAAGGCGTGGTAGCAGCTCCGGGGTTTCGCGCTACCGTTCATCTTGAGCAAAGCCCGGATCAAAGCATGCTTGGTCGGGTCCCTGTGTCAGTCTGGCACTCGCTGGCCGCTGTTGCCTAGGTTGACCGCTACGATGTTGTACTCGCTGGTCAAGCGGGTGGGGCGCTTCTGCTTGCGATGGGCGCGGGGATTGGTGTCCTTGGCCAGCAGGGGCGCGAGGTCCGTCCCGCAGGGAGAGTTCCGAGTAGACGCCTAGCGACATCCGCTTTTGATTGCCGTGTTACTAGTAGCGGAAATGCTAGGATTTGGCCCCACCTGGCGCTACAGCCAGTGCGAGTTCATTTTCGGAGCCGTTCTCGTGAACAAGGTCCGGGCACGGGTTGCCGGCGGTCGGATGATGCCCGTGGGCGTCCTGACGCTAGTTTGGATCGATCGATGCAAGCCGCAAAGAATTCCAAGCTCAATGAATTTTTTACCGGAAAATTCCAGACTCAATGACTCACCGGTTCCACTCTCAATGGTGGAAGTTTTCTAAGTCATTGTTTTTAATGACGCGTCATTTCAAACTCAGTGGGCTTCGACATCGGGGACGCACCCCCCTGTCGAAATTCATCTAACTCGGGATTTACGTCATCCAGTTTGGGAATCGATAATTTTCGATATACAAGCGCTGGCACGGCCTCCAGCCCGATTTCACCCCTGAAGGTCCGATTTCCTGAGTCACCACAGTAGGGCGATCTGCCGTTCTCCCCGGTATGGTGCCTTTGCCTGCGGCTAGCACTGCGACGTGTCAAACGACGCCCGCCAGGACCTGCTTTGGCCGTGTACGCCAAATACGGCTGCCAAACCACGGTCGCTCTCTACCTGGTCTGCTATTGGACGACGGGCCGCTTCCGACCCATTACGGCCATTGGTCTAGATAGTTTGATCGGCTGCAATGCAGCGATAGTGGACCTAGCCTGCGGAACAGTTCGGGACAGCCATCTGAGCCGGCTTGAGTTAGTTGCTAGCCGCCGAACACGTTCCGATGCCTGTACGCCTACGGCACGGTAAACCAGTCGCGGCTAGGCAAACCAAGTGCAACACGTTCTCCAACTGAGGGGGGGAGTGGCGACACTGCTCACACCTCATCCGGCAAGAAAGGGATGCAAACATGGGACATCTTTGCAGCGGCCAAGCTATATCGTCTGGACTGCTGGTCCCAGAAGGCTCGTGCCGACTTTAGAGAGTGCCGTCAAGTAGGTCCAGCATCAGGCAGATGTGATGTTCTAGCTGCAGAACCTTGTTGGTACCGAGCCCGGGGAAATGGCTCGCTGCGACGTGATTGGCGTACCCGTCTAGCGCGAAATTTGTGCCGAATTCCTTGGGGCGGGTCTTCGCAGCATTCACGAGCTTGCGGGCGGCCTGGAGGAACTTGTCTTCGGTGCTCCCGACATCCTTGTCGGTGTCGTCAGACACGAAGTGCTCAATCCATACGTCGCTGGACTTGTGCTTGTAGATGGCGTGAATCGCTACGGCCGCAGGCTGACCGCCACCTGGCGTGAATGCCGAGCCAATGGCAGCATAGTCGCCGAACCCCACCCACGAGGGTTTGAACGTCTTGTACCGGTCGGTGAAGAGTTCAGCGCCGTCGTAGTCGGAGTTGCGGTCCAACTTGTTGAAATAATCGCGGATGTCAACCCGCCTGGCAGACGGCAGGAGCGTCTGCTGAGCTACGGTCATCTTCTCGTTCAACACGATGTGGAAACGCACGTTCGCATCGGCGGCAAGCGTCTTTAGCTCAGCGTCAGTCAAGGCCGGGCTTGAGTAGGCTAGTGCGACTTTTCGCCCGGCAAAGCGCTTGAGGAAGGACGAAACATGGGCGAGCGTCGTAGTCGAGACGCATCGGAAAGTCGGCAAGATGGAATCGTGCTCATCAACGACCTCCAGGACCTCTTTGAGCCATGCTTTTGCCTCGTCCTTGGGCTTCAACTCATGCTTGTCTGGGTTGAGGATGACTGCCAATGTTTGACCGGCCTTGCCGAACTCCTTGATGCATCTAGCAAGGTCTGAGCTATTGCGCTTGACCGGCTCTATCACCGGCACCAGAGCCTCGAGCGACCTATGGTCGTCCAGCATGGCGCGCAAGGCTAGGAATTCGGAACGACGCCCATAGACAAACGGGAAATACATGACACCTCCCCCAATCTCGTATCCGTTACGAAATCTAATAATTAGGAGGTAAATGTAATGGGACTAAATGGATTCGGCAAGGGCATCCAAAAGGCGCTGTCGCTTCGGTCGTGAAAGCGGCGTCTCGTACGCCAATACGCGAAGGCTCTGCGGCAGGGAGGAAACGAACGCCACCGAATCTTCGTCAGTCGTGCGCGCACGCATGGTGGATACGAGTACCTTGTGCGCTTGCGGACTAGTCAGGCGGCAGAAGAGCTGCTCGTAGTGCTGATGGAGACGCCCATTGGGCATCGCTGGCTGAGGCCCGAAGTGTTTGTGAACTGCGTCCATGTACTCTTGACGGCGCAGCATGCGGAAGACGACCGCGGTCTCAACGCGAGAAATGTCACGGACGGACTTACGCACCTCTCGGAGGCTGCCCTTGTCGGTAAGGCAAAGGATGCCCACACGTTCGTCGACCAATGATGCGTAGCGCCGGGCGAGGTCTGGATGTGTCACCACGTAGACGCTATCGAAGGCTCGAAGATACGCAGGTGTTTGCGTGTTCAATCGTCGATGGCTGTCGTATTCGGTCTTGACCTCGTAGGCCGTCGAAGTTCCGTTGAAAACGGCCACATCGATGATGGAACCAGCGACGCCGAGCTCGATGCTCATGCTGGAGGTGCGAGGGCTATGCCTGCCGAAGACAATGCGGTTGGCAATGGCCGCCTTGTACACGTACTCGCAGCGGAATTCCTGTCCCAGTTCAGCAAGCGATGCATCGAACAGATCCGCTACGGAGGCGTCGTGCTTGGCTGTCCGCACACCTAGCCCCGCGAGTCGCTTCGCGACGTGCTTCGCCGTTCCCCGCCGTGCGATGTCATCAAGCACAGGTCGGGAGAAGATGCGGGCAATTAGGCGGGAGCGTTCGGTTTCGGTCATGGAGAAGGGTGGTGTCGCTCAGGATCCAATGTGAGAGCGACCGCTTAAACGCGCCACCAAACCTCGCGGCGCAGCCGCAGAGTGTAGCTTTTAATGGGGAAGCCCGCGACCGCTCGGTGGCCCAAGGAGGTCGTGGGGCGAGGCTCTAAAGCAGGGGCGCTTGCCAACCTTTTGACTGGTGAAATCCCCTAGGACGGAATGACTGCTACCAGCCTGAAGCGGGCACTCAGCCAAACTTTCCAGTGACCGCTCCAGGCCGCTGGCAGACGTTCGTCAACCGCGTCTAGCTCACAGCCGTTGTAGGGTAGGGCAGGCGCACTGGCATG
>Ga0256767_1000153_pt1 | contig 10121 bp, 2 predicted proteins | sample MC6MC0918MT_FD_186043 | JGI IMG/M metagenome (GOLD analysis project Ga0256767, IMG submission 186043) | Metatranscriptome of enriched soil aggregate microbial communities from Iowa State University, Ames, United States - MC6-MC0918-MT... | ecosystem: Environmental > Terrestrial > Soil >... | reverse complement strand
CTGAAAAGCCCGTTTGACGTCACAACCGCATCAAGACAGATTGATCTTGGCATCCGTAATTCGGCCCAAAGAACGCCCAAGTTTCTCCCATCATGGACCCCAATAATTTTTTCGAAGCGAGCTGGCAGCATCAAGAGCTCTTTGAGTTTCCCGAGCTGGAATTTCGTGCTGAGGACGACTTTTTACCACCTCTGAAGCCCCTTGACATGGACAGTGCATCTAAAGACGACATCGCTTCGATTTCCGGGCTCGACCTCTGCTCGCCTTCTGCATTTCTTGAGCCTTCCGCTGCTGACGGTCTTCCCCAGCAAAGCGTCACTATTGACACCTTGAGCATCAGCTTTGTTTCCGATGCGCCTTTCTCTTTGCCTTCTCCTCAGCCTCAGCAAACCAGCCCTCTCTTGTATGCTGATGCGACTTTTGTGCCTTCGCCCAAGTCTTTCTCCCTCAACACTGCTTCCGCGGCGCCTGTCAATGCTCCCATGTTCTTTCCCATGTTATCTCCAAATCAAACCCAACAGGCCTTCAACATGATGTCGATGGCCATGCCTGGTCCTATTTTGCCCTCCATGACGGCCGCTGTTCCTTCTGCCGCTCCTTCTATTGTTTTCACGAGCACTCCTCCTGCGGCCAACACCGAGAGCAAGGAGAAGACGTCGCCTATGCGTGGTACCAAGCGACGCAATCCATCCGACAGCAGCACCTGCAGCGCGAATTCGGCAACATCAGCGTCGACGGCTTCTTCTTCGTCGTCGTCGGATTGCAGCGGCGATGACGAGGAGAATGATGATGGCGAAGAGGCCAAGGGCAAAGGTCGTCGTGGACGCAAGCCTGCCTCCTCCGCCAAGGGCGATGATAAGGCCTCGAAGCGCGAGCGCAACAAGGTGTCGGCATCTGCCTATCGCAAACGGAGGAAGGTGTATCTTGATGGTCTCGAGCATAAGGTCGAAACTCTGACCTCACAAGTGACGCAGCAGAGCGAGCAAGTTACTTCGCTTGCCACTGAGAACAAGATGCTTCGTGAGCAACTCGAGTACTTCAAGAACATGTTGTCGCTCAAGGACTTCAAGATGCCTTCCATGTCCTCGTTCTTCCCTTCGCTTCCCGTGGCGGCTCCTGTGCGTGTGTCTTCGTCTTCTTCGTCGCCTATGGGCCCTGGCGGCCTCATGATGTTCGCACTGCTTGCTTGCTGCATGCTGATCTTCGCCCCTGGCTTTTTCCACCACTCCGATTCCGCTGTCTCGTCTGCCGCCTCCAGCGCTTCGCCGATGCGTACGGCTGGCCGTTCACTCATGTCTGTCTCACCCTTTGATATTCACTCTCCTCCCGAAGAATCTTTCTTCCAAATGCCCTGGACCCTGTTTTCTCGTCTGTTCCCTGCTGGTTCCTTCTCCTTCTCCTTTGGCAACAATTCGTCGAATCCAAACGCACGCTGGTCCAGTATGGATGCCGCCTCCTCTATCTTCTTGTGCGATCAGCCAACACATAACCATCAAAGCGATGCCGCTGCAATGGTAATCGATCATAGCGCACAGATGCCCACCACCGCGACCTTTGTGGCTTCGACTCCTTCTCGCATCTTCTCGTCACTTGTTTCTGCTTCTCATCAACAACCGCAACAACACGGTCAGCCCCAGGTCAAGTCGCCTCCTGCCGCATGATATCATGACGCTGGTTTTGGTTTTGACCGTGCTTTGTGTTTGTGTTTTCGCTGGTGTTATTTTGTTAAGTATGTCATTGTCTTTTGCTGCGATTTTCTTCCTTCCTTTTGAATTATTTAATCCCAACTATCATTTTGCTCTGCCTTTTTTTTTGTCATCCCTGTTCCGTTCCGTTCGCATTTGCTTCAAAAAAATTCATTTGATAATACATTCTTTTACTGATTCAACATTCTTCATCCGCACGGGGCCCGGACCTTTTTCTATGTTGTAAACGCGATCTGCCAGCTCTGCATGGCTCGTGATGCAAAATTGTGGTTCATTTTTGCCAGAGATCAGTGATGAATCCCCCAACCTGATGAGCCTTCTGAGCATTCTAGTATACATAGTACTACTCTTTGGATGTTGCTCAGCTTGGCAGTTGGGCAAGGGCCTCAGCTGCAAAGACATCGCGGTCACATGGCCAGGGGACTTCGGTCAAGCCAACTATGCCCCGCTCGTCCTCTCCATACCAGAGCTGGCCTATTCCTCCTTTTCAGTGGCTTCTAGTTGGCCTGGCCTCGATTACAGTGTTTCAGACTCCTCGATACGTTTCAGCTACCAAGGCGCTGACTCCATTTCCCTGACCTACTCCCTATCCAACGCATCATCATCATCCAGACAGTGTCTTCTGCAGCTCCATTTCTTTGCCGATGCTTGCCAAAACCGGTGCGTCAATCATCAGAGTTGCGTCGTGCATCTGGATAGTGGCGTGGGCTCGTGTGTGTGTCCCCCGAATTTTGGAGGCGCATATTGTGATCAAGAATTACAGCCAGCTTGCCCCGCCTCCGCTTCCAATGCGTGTTATCACAACGGCACGTGTCTCGGCTCTGTGTCCGACCCGAACCTCTTCATCTGTCAATGCTGGGGCCCCTGGACGGGTCGATTTTGCACCAAACCGGCGTCCAGTTTCACGTTGTCCTTGCGTCCGCTGCCCTCATCGGTCCTCTATGGCGGCGCTGATTTCGACATGGATATTCGTCTCGCTGAACCTCAGGGCTTCAACAAATTCGTGAAAAGGGTCTTGGCCGAGGTTCATTCATCGACGAGCGGCTTCTCTTTGGATTCTGGAACCAATAATTTGACGGCCTCCAGCAATGGCACGGATTGGGTGCTCAATTTTCCTTCGGCCGAGTTTGCTTCTACTGTCCATTTTTCACCACGCCGAACTCCAACGCCCTTGCAAAACGCGACGCCGGCTGTTATCCAGTTCACAGCTACTGTGCTGATTGCCCCTTCTAGCAATTCCGGGCCCAACTCGTTTACTGCATCTGTCGTCACTGCCTCGGCCGCCTTCAATATCGTCCGATCCAAGCCCGCTCCTTCGTTGGTTGGCCCACCTCGCATCATATCCTTGGTTGGCACACCTAACTTTCTTCATCTCAATTTCTCATACGACGCACCTCCAACCCAACCTCTCGTTCTTTCGATCCAGTTTAACTACGGTCAAATCGCTCTCAACACGACTCTTTTCTCCGCTTCTTCACCTTTCTCCGTATCGACTACCAACACAGGCCTCCCGCATCTGCTTTCCAGCCTCTATTATATCAGTAATGTCTCGCGCAATGATGTCATCCGCATCAGCATCGAGGATGTCAGCGGTGATTTCAATCGCCCTCATGCTCGCGCTCGATTCTTTCTCTCGTACTTTCCCGTCTCAACTCCCATTTCTTTATCTGACTCTTCGATGAAGGTGCAAGAGAGCAGATCGACTGAAGTCACTTCCATTCTCCTCGCTTCCGGGCCGTATAATTCAGATGTACTTCGCCTGACTGTCGCTGCCGAGAACGGATTGGTATGTTTGGAAGCGGCATGCTCTGAGCGTGCCGATTTCGTGCCGCGCGCCGAATTCCAAGGCTCCATCTTCGAGCTGACGGCACGGGCGCGCAATCTGATCTATTTGGCGATCGACTATCATGGGCCTGACTCTGTTACCTTGACTTTGACTCGTGCTAATGGCGTCAGTGACGATCAATTGCCTTTCGGCTGTGCGATCTCCATCAACGTTACCGCTACAGCGAAAGTCCAACCTCGGCCACATCCTCCAGTCGTGGTTGATGCTTCTTACGACACCATTGACCTCGACCTCTCGTCTGCTTCATCGGCTGATCCTGATGACGCTCATTATCCTCCTGCGTTAGCTTATGAAGTCGAGTGTGCGGCCGTGTCTTCTTCGAACAGAACGTGGTTCCAATGCTATACCGGATCTTCTGTCCACCCAACCCTGTTGGGGCTGAACCACACGGCATCTTATGATGTCCGCCTTCGGATTATGAACGAGATTGGACTGAGTCAATGGAGTCTTGTGAGCACCATACAGACTCTTTCCCTTCAGCTGGATGCCTCAGTCACAATGTCCGAGACCAGCGCCATTTTGCACTGGCAGCCTCTTGAGGATCTCGTGCGACTCGACATCTACTATATTCCTTGCCCTCATAGCGACGACGACGTTCGGGAATTCATTTCCTTGCGCCTGCCTTTGTACCTCAACATCACCATTGTCGATCTTCTCCCTGCCACCGCGTATTGCTTTTCCTTGTACGCTCATATTCAGAGCGCTTTAAGCACAGTAACTTTTTTGCGCGCCTCAACTTTGCTTCCTGCGCCAGTTATCGTCCAACTCTCTGCTGTTGCTCCGTCTGTCCCTCGTTCCGTCGCCTTCGCTATCGTGTTCGATGCCGCCACTAATCAACCTCCGATAACTTCCAAGGCTGACTTGGACGCACTGCTTGTTTGGAGCCATCCCATTGATTCCAACTACTTTGGGACCTGGCTCACGCCGTCATCGATTGAAGTGCTCATTTCTCCTCAGCCAGCGCTCTTACCCTCACCCAATGAGTTTTTTGTCACAGTTCGACCATCTGCAAATTTGGTTCGGGTTGGTGGAGCTTCCTTGCCTAGTTCCTCCACCTCTCCCTATCTTCTGGGCCCATGGCTATTTCACTCACACAATCCAATCTCACCAGGTGGTGATTCCTCTACAGGTTTATTTTATGTCTCCAGCTCCAGCTCTAGTGCAGGCTTCCTCGATCTCTCCAGCTCCAGCACGGCTTCTTTTGACCTTGACAGCTCCAGCACAGGTCTTGCAAGCAGCAGCGGGAGTGAATTCGGCTCTGGAGAAGACCAGATTTTTGACCCAGCGCCTAACAACGATGATGATGACGATGACCATGAGGACGATGGCGACGATGAGGACGATGAGGACGATGGCGACGATGATGACGGTCGCCCAGCCCCCAATATTTCCATTCATCTCGCCCATCCTATTATATTCGGTCGCCAGCAGGCGGCCGTTTCGTCTTTGCACATCTCTTTGCTGTCCAGGCGGGCAGATGTACGTTTTGTTACCATGCAGATGTCGTGTCCTGCCAATATCGGACAGTTCGTTATGCATGGCATTCTTCACGGTTCTCAGATTACTCTCACTGACACCCTTTCGGATCTGAACCAGACATTATCCAATCTGGGCTTCGTGCCTGCTTCGAATTTCTCCGGCTCTGTCGTGATCCACATGAGCCTCATGACTTCATTCCCCATCGTTTCATCTGACCTGCAGATCTTGATCTATCCAGTCAATGCTGGCCCACTGCTGAGTGTGTCGCCATCTTCCGTCACCGTCGAAATCGAAGCCGAGCGGCGCCTTGTCGATCTCGTCTCGATTTTCATCGACAATGTTGTTGACCACATTCCTCATTCCTTATCAGTTCGCCGTCCACTGCGCCTTGCGCTGTTTTCGTCGCTGAATTATCGCATGCGTTTGGTGGGATTGAATGTCTCTAATGTGACCGTCGAGAATACCCTCGTTAATCGGTGGACCCATCGCATCACTCTGGTCGGTCAAGCGCCCGATATCCTTCGATCACTCCCATTTATCTCTGGTGAAATGTTACTCACCCACTACAACAACGGTGCCGAGGCAACGGAGTGGATTCAAGTGACATTGGAAGCGCTGGACACACAATATACTCGCTCTACTGCTTGGTATCAGGGCCGACCGTACTCCGTGAGGCGCATTGAGCTACGGCGCTCCTGTGTTACTGCATCTCCGCCCCATGTTACCAAGATTGCGCTCAGCAGTACGATGGTCATGCTTTCGGTCATTTTGAATACGCCAGTGGTTTGGCCTGAAGCCTTAGTCTTCGATTGTCGCGAGCTCTTTGTTGACGCGACTTCGCTTGGACATGGTCCTTATTGCACATACTACAACAGCACCTGCATCCGCGCCAGACTGGGCACACATCCTTCGCTGGTTCCCGACCACTCCTTTCTCACCATTCGACCCGACGTTCTGCGGCGTTGTCCTACATCCGTGGCGGCCGCGCCCTCTCATTCGCTGCGGGTGCTGGCACCTCCTGTGGTCCGCCCTCCGGTTGTGCGGCTGGTGGCGCCGAGGCAAGTGGGGTCATGTCCGGGCTCTTTCTTTGAGGTGAAGGCGGCTGTGAGCAATTTGCCGGGTGGATTTGGACTGTATAACTGGTCCACGGTTCATCCATATCAAACTACACAAAGAAATATCTTGCGTTTTTCGGCCGATGATTTGACGAATTCTCGCAACCACCATTTTTCGGTTCGTGTTTCAAATCTCTTTGACGTCCAGAGCGATGTCCTCGATGTTCAAGTGTACAAGTCACCCCTGCGCTTGCCTTTCTTGCTACCGCGCTCGAGCACTCTTCGCACCATATCCAGCCGCGATCAGCTGTGGCTTTCGGTGCAAACCGCTGTCGAGCCTTGCTCCTCTGATGCAAATGATGACTCAAAGCTGTCATTGGCTTGGTCAGTGTTACCACCCTTTGAGCTGCATCCTCAGTTCCGAATTTCTTCCACGCTGCAGGTACCACCCAACACCTTGACTCCTGGTCGCCGATATGTTTTCACACTGGAGGCTCATGTGATTGGCAAGCCGAGCCTTCGGAATAATGTGCAATTCATCGTCGATGTTCATCCTGAACGCGTCCTTGCTGTAATTGGCGGCGGGGCCTGGCAACAAATCGCTCGTTCCTCGCCTTTGCAACTCAGTGGGTTGCAGTCTCTCCCTCGAAGTGATCTGCTCTCGTTCAACTGGTCTTGTGTCAACTTTCTCGATGACCTGCCATGCATCGAGTTCAGTTCGCAATTGCCCTTGCAGATTCCTCCCAGCTCCTCAGTTACGTTGCCGAGTTACATTTTCCGCCCTGGTCACTACAAGATCATCCTGGAAGTGGCTTCATTGATGACCGGCACTCGATCCCAGGCTTCAGCGGTTATCACTGTCGATGACTACTTCCCGGTGGAAGCGTCTTCCTTGGTTACGTACTGCCCTCAATTGATTTCGGTCAATGATCGTCTCGCCATTAATGCTTTCTGGCTTGTGCCTGTGAATTTCTCCGACTTTGAATACGAGTGGAGTGTGGTGCAAGGCAATGATGTTACTATCCCGCCGGAATCCAATGGTAATTACTGGCTGGTGCTGAACCAGCAGAACGCGATGACGTTTATCGCTTCATCAACCTACCGTTTCCGCGTCACGGCACGCAGCAAGTCTCTCGGATTCTACACGTGGTCCGATTGCGCCGTGTCTGTATTGCGCCAACCCATGCCCGGTTCGATCGAGTTGCTGTCCCCTGCCGATGGCGTGGGGTCCGTATTGGATACTGTATTTGAGTTCGAGGCGGCCAATTGGGTGTCTCCTCATGGGAACCCTTCGCTCTTGTTCCAGTTCTTCTATCTATCGCTCGACGGCCAGATGCAGTTCCTTGCGCCTCCTTCTGATTTGCCGTTCTTCTCTACCAAGCTGTTACCAATAGGTAATCCCAAAGCCGGTTATAATTTGACAGTTGGTGTGCGTGTGGCATCGACCTCCTACGGTTATGTGCATACCATCAGCACATTGAACGTCACTGTTGTACCCATCAACAACAAGGATGGGCCGGATCATTTGATCGACGAGATTGATGCAGTTCTGAACTATTCCTCGGACACCGTGCATGCGATAGCTTCCCTCAAGTGCTTTAGTTCCATCCTGTCCTCGGCGGTGAACAGCCAAACGGCTTATCGTCATCTCTGGCAAATTTTGGCGAAGCTCGCAGCGCAGTCCGACCCGGAGACCGTGCTTGCGACCTGTCTGACCCTGGATACTTTTTATGCCCCTAAGACTGCCTTGACCATCATTCGCAGCGTTCTCAACGACCGATCGTCACCTGAACTTCGTACTCTAGCGTTACGTAACATTGCCGAGCTTCTTAGGGTCACGCGCGCTCCGAGCCCTTTCACAACTGCGTCCCTATCTACAGCGTCGGTGGCGGATTCATCGACGCCAGTGTACGCTGGAGAGCTCTTTGGCACCATTGAACTGATTGCCAGTGCTGCAGCAGCGGGCTTGACGTATAACATTGGCGATTACTGGCAATACAGAGAACCCAGCCTGCTCACTGTTGTGCATCGTGGCTGCATGTTGTCTGGGACGCGTCTTTCGTTTCAAGGCTCTAACTATACGAGTAACATGCAGTTCGCTGTTGTTGTTGCATCGAGCCCTGCCCAGCAACTGGTTGATCATCTGAAAGCTCCTGTGTTGGCTGATTATCGCTTGGTTCGGTTTAGTATTTCGCCGTTGGCGCCCGAAACCAGTGTAAAGCGTCTGTCATCTGTTTTTTGGTATTCACGCCGCCTCACTTCGCATACCGACGCTTCTATTGTCAGCAAGATCAACTCGGACGTTTTGCTTTCAGTGTCGATGACCAAGTTTTGTCAGCTGCCTGACTGCACGCCCGTTTGCGCTGTATGGATACCCAACGACAGCGATGGCCAGTGGAGTGATAGTGCGGCATTTGTGACGACCAGATATCCTCAGGATTCTTCTGTGGTTGAATGTAAGCTCGCCGGCGATTCTGTACTCGCTGTCGTGGATGCTCGCACTTTGCATCCGGATGTTCCACCTCCACCTGTGCCATCCTCCAGCGGTTCCAGCGGTGGCGTGTCATGGCTGACTAACCCCTTCCTCTATGCTGGTATCAGTGCCGTTGTATTGTTCGGCGCTTGTATGTGGCGCGTGATCTCTCGGAAACGGGCCAAGAGGCTGGTCAAGCTCATCAAGTATGACGCGGGGCCATCCGTCGTACGTGCCACCACCGTTTTCAGTGCCAATCACACAATAAGTCTGAATCCTGATTTGGACTTGTCGCAATGTCGGATGAGTATCGAGATGCAGCCACGTCGTCCCGTTTTGGTACAGTTGTCTGAAATCGAGTCCGAGCGTTCGAAATCGGCCTCACATCTGTCAGCCTGGGCCGAATGCGAGTCCGACCCCGAATCAACCCTGGAGTCGAATCGGGAATCTGTGGGTGCTCGTGTCGATCGGCGTCGAGGTCTTGGTTTATCCGAAAGCAGTGATTCTCCACGAGCTGGCATGGAAATGGCCGTGGAGCCTTTACGACAGGTCATTACCGCTGCTATCAACGCTGCTGCCTCTCAACCGCTGCATCGTACTATGCCTCGAATACTGCCGCCGCTTTTTATCGAATCGAAACGGGCTTCCGATTTTGCCTCCGGCTTACATTCTCTATCGCCTCCTTCTACTTATTCTCTACCATCTCTTTCTTTATCTCGTTCTCTTTCACCTCAGCATCGATCCTCCCATCGTCTCAGTTTATATCGCAATAGCTCATCAATGTCGCCACATACCATCAGCCTCAGTCAGAGCGATATTGACATGTCAGGGCTCAATAGCCCCAATTCCAAGCAGCTCAAAGATCCCAATATCTCCAACGCATCCTCCGCCTCGTCAGCCTCTTCAGCGCCTTCTTCGGCTTCCATGTCGCGTTCTTCGTCCTCCAACGCCTTTGTACCACAGCCGTTCCTCGAGGCACCGTTCGCTGACATTGAGTCAGACGAAATGAATGAAGCGCAACTGGTCATGCTGGTTGATCAGCATTTGCATTCACCAATGTCTCCTCCCCGTACCCACTCCATCGTGGGTGATGATGTCAGTCTGCCGGGTAGCGTGAACGATAGCATCAGTGCCACGCGCCATGGTTCGAATAGGAGCTCGCTAACGGTCTCCGATTTTGATCCCAGGCAGCCGATTGGCTTCATTCCGGATGTTTCCGAGTTTGATGTTGCACGCTGGAAGTATGACTAGGAGTTTGCAGAGCTGTTACTCCTCTCCTTCCCTCTGCTTCTTCCCCTCTCTCCTCCCTTATGATCCTTCTTCTGGTAATCTCTTTTCATCCTCTCCTCTCTTCTCTTCTCCTCTCTTCTCTTCTCCTCTCTTCTCTTCTCCCCCACATCTCATCTTATCATCTTTCCCCTCTCCTCTTCTCCTCTCTCCTCCTCTCTCCTCCTCTTCTCTCATTTCATCTTCTCTTCTCTTCTCTCCCCCACATCTCATCTTTCCCCTCTTCTTCTCCTATCTTTTCATGTTTTCTCCTCCTCTTTGTCTCTCTTTTTTTT
>Ga0256767_1000145_pt1 | contig 10512 bp, 1 predicted proteins | sample MC6MC0918MT_FD_186043 | JGI IMG/M metagenome (GOLD analysis project Ga0256767, IMG submission 186043) | Metatranscriptome of enriched soil aggregate microbial communities from Iowa State University, Ames, United States - MC6-MC0918-MT... | ecosystem: Environmental > Terrestrial > Soil >... | reverse complement strand
GAAGTGCTTGGACTCGGGCGAGCCAATGAAGAATCCTATGCCGCGCGAGCGCGACCACAAGGAGACTTCACTCACCACTCTGGATTGCTGTTTACCCGGCGATACGTCGAGGTCGTCTGATGTCTCGCCCAAAAATGATCTGGCCGAGCAACATTTACCACTCAGGACTCCCTCGAACTCTGCCTTCTCGCCATCCACCTCCCCCTCTGCTCCTGACGATCTGTGCTTCACCCATTGCCCAACATGTCGTGCCCCAATCGAAGTGGATGCAGCAGCGAGCTCCTCATGGGTCAGTGCAGATTCTCAGCAGCTAGAGCCGCTTTCACTACGAACAGCAACATGGTGGTCGACTCAAGTTGGGCTGGATGGGAACACGCCCAACGTTGAATCATTCGACCACTTTCGCCGATGGCGGATCCTATGTCGCAATCGGATCCGCTCGAGCTCGAGGATTGATGTGGAGACAACTACCAACTCGACCAAGGAATGTCTGACCTCTTTCTGTGCACTCTGTAGCATGGCTCCCTATCACATCGGCTTCGGATGTGAAGAGGCGCGGAGATTCAAGCAAGCACCGAAATGTAGATGGTGCAAAGTGAAGCCGATTGAAGGATGGAGGAAGGACGATGTAACAACAATGACTGATGCAGGGATGAATAATGTCTGCCATCTCCCAAAGGAGGGAACCAACCTTGTATGCGAGGATGTCATATGCATCGCCAAGAGCAAAGCATGTTGCTTGAAGGTGCATGGACAAGATGGATTGTCATCATCCTCGTCATCTACCACCACTATCTCGTCTTCTTCACACTCTTCAACTTGCTGTGGCCATCGTTGCTTCGGAATTCGCAACGAAACAAGCTGCTTGCCCTGTCTGGATCCGGGGTGCGTGTCTGCGAACCCCGCTCTTACTCGTGGAGTCGACGCGGATGAAATGTGTGCCATTTGCTGTACGGAGACTCTTGGTGAGTCTCCATGTATCCAGCTCTCTCCTTGTGGTCACATCTTTCATTGGTCGTGTCTCATGGTGCGGATCCTTCGAAATTGGTCCGGCGATCTGAAGTTGGGCTGGCGTGTGGCACGACGGATGGGTTTGGCGCGTCCATCGTTGCTCTTGGAGGAGCAACAACGATCAATACTGGCCTTGATGGATGAAGTTGATTTGTTCGGAATGGAAGGAGCGAAGGAGATTGTTGCCGCAGCTCTGGTCGATGGTCCAGAGTCGGATGTACCTGATGAAGAAGAGGAGGAAGCTGTGTTATCCGATCCATGTATCCATTTCAATTTTCTCTGTTGTCCACTTTGTTCCCAATGCCTGTCCCATCCGACTGCATTGGGCCCTCTCACTTCTCCGTCTCTCACTCACCAGGCACCCAACCAAACTGGTAGCTCCAATCGAAGTGTGTTCATCGCTTCCTTCATCCATGTGGAGACACTCCTGCACTCATTGGCACGAAAGGTGTTCGACAAGGAAGAGCTTGCAACTCATGAACGATGGGCGGAATTCAAACTTCAATGGGAGAGGAAGTATCAGTACCAGGATCATGCATCGGCGTCGAGTGTATCTTCAACTTCTGCGAGCTCGTCCAGTGCGGTCGTGGCTTCGGGTGCACGAGACGGCGTTCAACCATCAGTCAGTGCTGAAGTTGCTTTCTGTATGGAGCAAATGAATTTCTATCTCTGTTTCGAGTGTTGTAAGCCATATTTCGCTGGTGCGAGGTCATGTGGCCCTGCTGATGCTGCCATGATGATGTCGAGTGGCGAAGGCGAGGGATCTGATGCGAATGCAGCAAATGTACCACAGCCTTCTGGAGTTCGTGCATCATCGCTTATCTGTTCTTCATGTCGTGCTGCAGCGGTCGCGGCATCTGAAGGTGGTGGTCTTCATTCATCTACCTCCTCAAGTGAATCTTTCGTCAATTGTCCAATTCATGGAGATGAATGGATTGTGTACAAATGCAGATTCTGTTGTAGTACCTCGACATTCCATTGCTGGGATTCCACACACTTCTGCACTGATTGCCACCATCAAGATCTCTGGCCCACACTCGTCTCCTATGGATCCGGACAGAATCTGCGGGAAGCGTTGTGGGACTACCCACAATGTGTCGCGCTACATAAACAATTGGATAAGTTTCGAAAGGAACAAGAAGGGGGAGGATTCTTCGCTTCGTTGTTTTCAGGAAAGGGGAAGAAGAAGAAGCACGAACAAGCGGCAGAAGGTGAGGCGAGCGATCAAGATTTCATCCAAGACCCCTCCGCCGGACGCATCCATCGACGATTAGCTCGAATGAGATCAGATCCAAGAACATGTCCATTGGGAGTGAGTCATGCACCAAATGGATTGGAGTGGGGCCTTGGTTGTGCCATGTGTATGGAACAGAAACAAGAGAAGGAAAATGAGCGTAAGATTGCTGCCCACCTGGCCATCGAGCGTGTTCGACTGGAGCAACTTCGATTACGGCTTCAGAAACTGCTTCCAATCGACCAAGTTCCAGCTCCGGTCACAAACTTCAGCTCAACGAGTTGTGCAGCGATGCCTCCAATCGATAGGCAACAAATGAATGTGCCTCGCGACAATGGTTTGTGGCTGCTACCACCTCAACTGCTTACTCAACTTGAGGATTGGACACGATCATCTGATGCAACTACTGTTAACATACAGAAACTGCGAGCGAAGTTGTGTTTGGTGTGTGAAGATGGTGATGATAAAGAGAACATGAGCTCACTTGCAAACAATGCTCCAGAGGCAATGGCAGAGAAGCATGAATATGTCATCCCCTCCCAAGACAAGCCTCTACAATCCAATCTGCCCTACACTCATCTCAACACTCAACTCCTCCGTCCAAGAGGTATCCTGGAGTTTCTTGGTACAGATGATGGAAGTCATGACTATTGCAATCCAACTCGGCCGGATCCAACGCTGTCCGATCAATCGAAGGGCAAGCCACAACAGAAGATGCCTCGTCCACCTGAGTCTCAGAGTATGATTAGTAAGGTCATCCAACATGTGCGACGACGTTCAATTTCGTCAACGGCAGCTTCTGTCACAGTGCCCACCTCCGATGCATCCACGACTGCGAACTCTCCGTCTCCTCGTACGCATCTCTGTGATGTACGCATGTCCAGCCTGGAAGATGGGTCCACGCCTGTCTGGACGCTCTTCCAACCAACATCCTCAACAACAATATCAACAAAGAACTCGAAGTCGACCGCTGTCGTAAGATCGAAGGATCATCCTGGAAACTTTTTGGCACTCAAGTTTCATCACTTGGCCTTGCGTGTCACTCATTATGCACTGACTCTCGATCTCGATCCTTCTGATCATGATCCCTCACTAGCAACTGCTCCTGACAGTTCCTCTTCATCCTCATCCTCCTCATTTCCATGGTTGCGACATTGGAGGTTGGAGGGATCCAACACTGGACAACGGTGGGACATCATTCATGAAGTTTGTATCTCTCATCCATCTTCATCTTCCACAGGACCAAGACGACAACCCAATCAGCAGAAGCAGCATGCGCAACAACTCCACCAAACTGGAGGGAAGACGGTGACGTTCGAGGTGCCACCCACCACTTCACATGATCCCACGTCTTCATCTCAGCATGTTCCACCAGCGTTGCTGTATTATTCTCAGTTTCGATTGGTGCAGGTCGGTCCAAACTCATGTGGTTCACATGTATTGTCGATGGTTGGAACGCCTGGCCCTGGATTGGAGCTGTTTGGCCACGTACTTTCTACACCCGTATCCAAGCTAGCATTGACCAGTGCTGCTGTTCTGCTTCGATGCAGTGGCAGTGGTAGTGTCAGTGTCAATGGCACACCTTCCAATGTTGCGATCAAGAACTTCGATGTGAACTTGCAGCTGGATTCATGGACGAGGTATGAACGATACCGAGCCAGGATGATTCGTCGAACACTCATTGAGCAGGGTGACATATTCAGCATGGAACGGGAAGAGGAAGAGGAAGAGACTGATGAAGTTGAATCGCCGAGACCTGTGCAGTCCAATGTATCATTGTATGGGCACTTGCCACACTCACTCAGTGCGGGATTGGAAACACCATTGAATGATATGGGCAAGGTCGTTCGAGTTATCGGTGCATCGAAATGGCGCGCAGTGCGAGTGGAAACACCCATCATACCTCCGCCTCACTTGCCTCGCTCAGCATCAGCATCATCATCTTCTTCGGCACCGTCAACATCCTCCTCCTCCTCCTCCTCCTCCTCTGCCGCCGCATCCATCTGCAACGCCGTTCGTGCCTCATTCTCCTTCCTGATCCGTTGTGACCCGCCAACGACGAACGGTTGGCATTACAGTGTTGGTCTCATCTCAAACAAATTCGACTTTGGAACTCATACATCTGCCATGAACAAGGAGAGGGATATGAACAAGTCCAAGCCGTCGAGCTCATCCTCCTCCTCCCATGCGCGTGTATGGATCGGAGCGCAGAGGCATTCCATTGGGTATGTCGCGCAGACTGGAGGAATATGCGCCGAAAGTGGATCAACAAAACCATATGGTCGTCCCTACTCGAGTGGCGACATTGTTTCAGTCGTGTTCGATTGGCGGAGTCGTTCGGTGGAATTTCGTTTGAACGGTGTAACGCAGGGAATCGCCGTCCGAAGCTGGCCCATCAGCTCCTCGACGCGTGGAACCCAACAGGAGTTGGAAGAGATGCTGCCACTGTACGCGGCGGTATCCTTACATGGCGTCCGAGCTGAAGTGAAATATTTGGGATGGAAGGCAGAGGCATAATTCATAATGATCATGGCATGGATGGCCACTGTGCAATGATGTTTTGCTTCCACTGACCCTGACACTCGAGAGTCAGAGTCATGCCTTCCTCATGCACGAAACAGACGTGCAATATCATCAGCAGCAATTCGAAACACCATCCCCGCCCCTGTCCCCCATCCATCCTCTCGCCCGTTGCATGCGCCTCAGCACTGAAATCAAGCAGGGTCCAACTGGGTGGAACACCAACGTCAGTTGTGTCACTGACGCGAGCATCCAAACCACTTTCACATCCAGTCAATGACATATGACGATGACACTGTGACAGTGACTGTTTCTGAGGCTCGGCACTTAAAGCTCGAACCTTCAATTCAAGCTTGTGACAATCCTGATGCGCATGCAGGAAGGCGGAGCCAACGGTACGGTAACCATGCTTCATACAAGCTTCATCCACTGCAGATATACATACTTGCCATGGTGGCACACATTGTCAACTCACCATGGCCACATCTAGAGGGCATCAGTATGACACATGGAGAATCGACTCAATGGCATTGTGCAGAACAGTGACACTTGCTGACAATGATCAATCTGAGAGTGGCGGACTTAGCACTCTCTTGCTGCCAGACAAATCCTCCTGCAATGAGCAATGAGAGGAATGGGTCAACCGTCGAGCTCATCCTGTTCCTTCCTTGCATGTGTAGCAAATGATTATCCGACCCATTTGCGCAAACGCTTCTACTATTCGTCTCGCTGCTCATCAATGTCAATGTCAATGTCAATGTATGTGCACATGGCGGTATCGCTATCCAGCAAACCTCGGCACAGTTGAGAATAATAACAAGAATGGAGGAGCAACAACCATGCAACAGTGATCATCATGGTGCAGCAATAATATTGGCCGTCCATGAGCGATCATTAAAGGTTACCGATGTCCTTGTTTGTGTTGAGGTTGCTCAGTGTGAATGTGAGAGAGTGGATGTGATGCATGGCTCCATGGTTGGATTGGCGGCTTCTCTCGCAAGTTGATCAAAGCCTTAGCCAGCAGAACCAGGCTCAAACTCAGTCCAAGTCTCACAGTCAAGCATGGCGCGAACACACAACCTTTGGCAAAATAGCTGGGAACGGGTCAACAAGGCAAGCGATGTAAGACATGGATAGTTGCGGTAAGACCAGAAGTATTATTGAATCTATCTCTTAAAAGTTTGAGCCACGTATTACGAGCCATTGCGTGTTCCTTCTGATCCTTGTCCGCCGTTTAGCGCTCTCTGTTGCTTGCGCTCACTACGGTCTGTTTGGCTTCATCCAATCGCTCGCTAAGCCTTCCTCTGGCTCTGATTCTGACTCCTCATCGTGCCATTCGTTGTGCTGATGTGCAGTGTACTGCACAGTGTACACACATGTCCATCTGCACATGATTGATTCCATGCGTCTATTGACCGAAACCTAAGCTACGCCTTAGGCTAGCCGCTGTTGGCTGACTGTCAATCTCAATCTCACTCAGTCTGGCTCACTCACTACTCAGTGCCCACTCCTCTCACTCTCACGACAAGATCGCACGGAGCTGAGGAGTCGATCAGAGTCAAGAAGAAACAACAACACACATCGTGGAATGCCAATTGACGATGTCGTGCGACTCGACCGAGTCGACGCTATCATTGCCATCCACTGCCGCTGTTCCCTCATTCACCCTGGCCACTGAGTGGGCCAATCAACATCCCTCGCAGCGCCTGTTGCCATCGACTGCAGTCAAGAAAGCAATCCAACAACTATGCATACAGGTGACTCATCAGCTTGTGATTCGATCGACTCATCCAAGTGAGGATCCGCCACCCGTCCCTCCATCCTTCTCTCTGCATGGGAAGAGGGGTAAGAACAATGATGGATTGATATATGGATGCGTCGAGCGGTTGGTATCAGTGTGGAATGAACGGCTGCCAATCTTATTTCGACTGATTGATGCAGGCCATGTATCGCATGTGGAGTGGAATCGGCTGGTGGATGAAGCCTTCTCGCCATTCTTTCAGTTGGCTGAATTCGGATTACGTGAGTTGGATGAAGATGAGAGGAAGAAGCTGCAGCAGCAGCATTCACATCGACCGTATGCGCGACAGGGAACATTCATGTTATTGACATATTTTGCTGGAATGATATTCAAACAATGCATCGATCTCAATTATGAGCCGCCTCGATTGAGACGAGAGAGGAGTGGAGGAGGCGAGCGTAGTCAGACTGATGCACGTGCTCCTCTCTCCCAATCATCCATCCATTCGATCGCCCTTCCAGCACTGAGACCTCATCTACTCGAATTGGTGAGCATCCTTGCTCGTGCATGTGCATGTGCGCTACTTGAGACAGAGATCACAGAGGCGTACCGAGCTCGCGTCGTCAAGACCCTCACAGCCTATGTCAAGCATGATGTCATTCGGAGTATGATGCTGGATGAACTGCATGCAATCGCCAGTCGGCCATCACGACCAGACTCGTCACCCTCACCCACACCCTCCACCTCAGCTTTCCACAACGTGTGTGAGTATCTCTTTCTCATGTTGGAGGAGCCATTCCACCCTGGTCAAACAGTTCGTATGATTCCCTTTCATCTACCTGGCTTTCATGCACCTGGCACTCATCATGATCAAATGAGGAATTTGAATGCGGACGCAGAGGCCGATAGCAACGTGGAGAGTAATGTGAGCAACAATGCGCAAACAAAACGACCACTGGGATTGTTTCGTGCGAGTGAAGTGTGGGAAGCTATGCTGATACAGGAGCCATATACAGATGGTGAACCATCAATATCAACACCCTCGTCCTCACCCTCGCCATCATCATCATCATCATTGCAGCAGCAAAAGCATGATCAATCGAGACGATTCTCCCAACTCACTGCTGAATGGATGTGGAAACGTGCGAAGGAGGCGGTAAATGGGGCGACAACAGCACAAATCACATTGGTCGGTGCTGCAGACACGGATAGGACTGTTCGTGCTGGCGTTCAACTTCTCATACTCCTTTTTACCCACGCACCATCATTCGTCGATCAGCAGCGGTTGAATGATGCATGGCAACTCCTCCTGCGTCTCATCAATGCTTCCCTCAATATCCGCAGTCAATTGCCTCATTCGATGCGGTTCGTCTGGAAAGCAGTGAAGGAGATGAGCCGATTGCCGTCGTCCATCATCTCCTCACTCCAACCCTCACCACTCCATGAATCCATCCATAGCCTTCGTACGCTGGTCGATTGGATGACACCACTACAGCGAACCATCTTCTCGAACACGGCAAATTGCTCCTATGTGGACTTGACACAGTTACTAGTAGATGCGATGCAGTCATGGATGGTGTTGAAGATGGAAGAGGCAAAGACAAAGTGGAATGAAGAAGACGAAATCCAAGGTGCCCAAATGAAGAAACAACGGGAGACATGTTCGTGGACCTTACTCCGACTGTTGCAACTCATGTGCTCATGTAGGCAAGAGTTCACGCCTTTGCCTTCATCTTCCAAGCTATCCACATCTTCACCTTCCTTGCCATCGTATTCCCTCCGGCTCCATCTACCAAGTCTGAGACTTCTGCAGACGGCCTTTGATGTGCTCACTCAAATCGTAATTTGGAGGAGTGGAAACCAACATCAGCGATTTCAGGACACCAACGATGAAGATGAAGACAAACCGCTCAGTGACACACACGATGATCATGAGGAGCTCGAGGAGGAGGAGGAGGATCCAGATATGGAATGTGTCGAAGATTCAATATTTGATGTCGCTCTGGAAGCTGCAATGGGATGCATGGCCGCGCATCGACGGACTGTACTCTGCAACATCCTTCGCGGCCTCACCAAACTACTGGATGCAAACGTCGTTCCATTGTCATACCTTCGTGAGAATGCTCCACGACTCCACACTTTTCTGATGCAACTCATCCCATTGCAACGACGTGATCTCGCCACGCGCCTCACATCCGAGACACACCAGCTTCGCTCCAGTGCCTTCGAGATTTGGTCGAAGATGGCATTGTGCTTGAAGCATGATTTCGCGAGCTTCCTTCCTGATGCCCTCGCGGCGATGCATCGGGTCATGCATTCAAAGTATCTGATGCGAGTCGATATGAAACCATGGCTCGGAGCTGGAGGTGGAAGTGGAGTTCCATCAAAGGGACCCGGCACTGCCAAGAGTGTCACCTCCAATACCGAACTGCCTCCGCCTCCATCATCGACTGTGAGCCTGAGCAGTTATCCAGATGATATCATCAACAATGACGACGATTACGACTGGGGTGGTCCATCCTCCGTATTAAGTGAGGCCGAAGCTGATGCGACATCGGATGGCTCGATCGAATCGTACGATTTCGCCGTTATTGGCTGGTTCGATGTGCAGCAGCGTTCGTTTGCGGCATGCGGCGTGCTTCCATCAGACATGGCGGAGTTGGACGACCCTGATCTCGATGAAGATGCCCCGTTCAAGCCCGATGTGCACGCGGGGCAACCATGTAGAACATCCGCTGCGGTCTTGAGACTTTGGGCTAGTTGTATCTGTGCGATGGGTACAAGCTTTACTCATGTTCATCTGCATCATTTAGCGTCAAGGTTAGCACACTGGTTCAATACAGCGAAGATGGGCAGCGGCGAATTCTATCTACCATTGGCGGAACTTGGTGTCGCCATCAAATATATGTATCCACATCTTATCAACAAGACCAACGATGCTTCATCATCATCGCCGTCGCTTATTCATCTCTCCCAGCTGCGTGCATGGGATCTTTGGTTCCTCGCTCGTCTACTTCGTCCATTCATCAATGCCTGTAAGCACTTACCAGATGATGTCGCTGCTGCAGCCCAGCGCGTTCAAGCAATCAACATGCTTTTGAGCACGTATGGATTCAGCTTGTTACGACACCGGAAGGAGATGGATGTTGTGTCACCAACTCAACCGTGTACAATACATCATGGTGTGGATGCATTCGTGAAAATGGCAGTTGCAACAAGGGATGGACCTCAACAATATGGAAAGGTGCAGCCGGCTGAAGATCCTTCTGGCTCGAAAGTGATGTCGGCACAGGAAAGCTCAACGACGTCCGCCACATGCACGAAAGTTCAACTCATTCTTGAAGCATCAACCTTCCCTGATCATCATGATTCCATCTCTCGTCATCTCCATCAACTCCTCTTACTCATCATTCAGATCTTCGAAGGTTCAAGTTCGGCCACTCGCGCTCCTACGTGGGATGATCGAGATCATATCTTGGGTCTCGTTATGGATGTGGAACGTGTGAGAGAGCAGATGGCAATCAATCGTGCATGGAGGGAAGCATGTATAGATGCGAGTGTGGACCACCTTCTTGCCACTCGTCCACCACTCGAACAAGTGGAGCTACCGGATCGTCCGAAGCATTTCATTCCCATGCTTCCATTCCATTCTCTGGCGTCGGGAGAGCAACCTATTGAAGCTGAAACAATGTCTCTCAACGGTCAGCAGCTTCGTCTGAATGCATTTGCACTGTTCGGCCATATCCTGTATGGATTGGGTTGCACGCATCAACTGGATCGTTATGCAGCTGTCATTGAACCAGTATGGAGGTTGGCAGACATCATCAGACAATCATCACAGCAGTACGAAGCAGCATGGATGGTGATGGCAACCAATGCTGTGCGAGGATGGATCAAGCAAAGTGAGTGGGAGAACATCAATCATCGATCGCCGTCGACTTCATCATCACCCTCGCCAGGCTCTTCCTCCCCATCAATACCTTCAGCCTCCAGTGACTGCCATGAT
>Ga0256767_1000143_pt1 | contig 10527 bp, 3 predicted proteins | sample MC6MC0918MT_FD_186043 | JGI IMG/M metagenome (GOLD analysis project Ga0256767, IMG submission 186043) | Metatranscriptome of enriched soil aggregate microbial communities from Iowa State University, Ames, United States - MC6-MC0918-MT... | ecosystem: Environmental > Terrestrial > Soil >... | reverse complement strand
CTCGAACAGAAGCAGACTGACGTTCAACGAAGGTCAACCATTGGTGTGAGATGGATGAGACGGAGATGAGGGTCGTTGCAGTGGAGTGTCCCTTGCTGGCTACATGGCAATGAAAGCAAGCTGAAGCGATTGCGCGTGGCCTTGGCAATGCGTGACGGTGAGAGAATTGAACGAGCTCAGAGTCAGAGAGAGCTCTGTCGCCATGCTAGCAGCGCGCCAGATGACACACACCAGTAGAATGTCACCTGGCACCAGAAGGCAGCGGTATGGCATGATCGCACACATTTCATGCATTTGCATAGCACTTGCCCCATCGCGCACTTGATGTCGGGCTTCTAGCATCTCCGCCTATGCTGCTTTCATCCCATGACGCACGCGCCCGCGTGGCTGCTCTGCTCTGCTCTGCTCTGCTCTGCTCTGCTCTGAGCCTTCTCAATCACTCTCTGCCGCACCAACACCAACACCAACACATTCATCACTCACTCAATGCTTGATGATACCATTCCGATGATCAATTGCTCGATTGTTCGACGTTGATAGGATCATCAGGAGCTGTGCTCCAGTCGGGAGGGCGGAGAAAGACAGAACATTCCAGTTTCCTCTCACGCATCCTCACCGTCTGACGCATCGAGCAGCCCCATCGTCACCCATCCTCTGCTCTCAGTCCATCATCCATCATGCGTTGGCTTATACGATTGTTGCAGATCCTCTATCCCATCCTCCTTCTCATCTGTGCCATCATCCGTTCATCCATCCCTTCACTGCTCTACCTCTTTGCATTCTTCTATTGTCTAACATGGCCACCGTTGATTGAGAGGAAGGAGTGGAGGAGGGAGAGGAGGAGTCAGAGGCTGCAACCACCGGAACCGAGTCCACCGGGACCAGCTGAAGTAACAGCTCCCGGTCGTCATGGTCGCAATAAATCTCGTTTCAACTCTGCTTACTATAGCACGATGCCTGCTGCTGCATTCGCTGCCGTGGCCGCGGGTGGTGGTGGCGTTGGTCCGACTTCATCGTCCTCTCTCGGGTTGCGCTCTCGAGGCCACTCACGCAATCCATCTCGTGCAGCGGCGACAGGAACGCTGCGTCTGGATGCGGGAGCACGATCTGCGGCCATGTCACGATCACCATCATCATTGGCGTTCGCTACACCACCAATGATGCCTGCGCAACCCACAGCAGCAGCCGTATCCGTGTGGGGTAGTCAGCGTTCCTTCTTCGCCCTTCTCCTCTCCATCGCCATCCTATCATTGTTGGGCCAGTTGATTGTACATGGTTTGATGTGGGGTGACATCTATCGCCCGGATGGTCGGACAGATGGCAGCTCAGGTAGTGTTGATGCTCCTTCTCTTGAGTTGGAGGTATTGGACCTGTTCAATCTGGCACCATGGAGGAGTGGTGGAGATGGAATCCAGATGCTGGCACCGGATATCATCATCATGCTGACAAGTCTCGCATTGATATTCATCACACGTATCAAAGCACATGGACGTATCAGATGGGTGGTGTTGGGATGGTGTGGCAGAGTGGCGAAAGAGGAAGCGGTCGATGAAGATGAAGAGGAGTTGGCCAGTATTGGACTGCCATCAAGCCGATCGTATCCATCCATTCCATTCAGCGGTACCCATGATGTTCCTGCTCATCTCATCAGCTCCAGTTGGTTGTGGTTACTACATAGTTTTCTATGGGTCTCCTTGCTCTTCGCTGCATTCTTACAACCCTCCCTACTCAGCTTACCATACTTCCTTGCAATCGTCACCATGTTGATCATTCATGTATTCTGCCCACAAGATGAATTGGTGGATGAAGGTGCGGCACCGGTGGTTGTGGCGCAACCAACGAGCAAGATGCAACAATTGGTGTTCGGGCATGGATCAGAGTTCCAACGGAAAGTCTTACATACCGCTGCCTCCTATCTCATGCTTCATATGTCACTCATTCATATCTTCCAATATGGCATCATATTGAACCACATCGATATGTCATCATCCTGGCGTGCATACCTTGGGCTGATGCATGTACGAACCTGGTCCAGTGATGGGTGGACGGATGCACATGTCGTTCAATATGGCTTCCTTCTTGCATTGGTTGGATGCCTGGTGACACTCAGCTTTAAGAGGTGGCATGGAGAGCGAGTGCGGGAGCAGACAATCCATGCTCGTATGGCAACAGCTGAGACATACTTGCCACCGATCCTTGATGAACATGAGGATGCAGAGGGGCCGCCATCCTCTCCCCCTGCTCCACATCATGTCGCTGCCGCACAACGTTCTGCATCGGAGCGTCATGAGCGTAAAGAGAGTGGTTATCATAGTCGTGGACCATCCCATGCGACATCCTCGGCCACACTCGTTGTTCCATCTCATCTGCGCGCCTCTCCTTCCTTTGTACCATCTCAATCCTTCGCTGCCTCTTCCGGTGTGCGTCGTTCATTCTTCTCTCAAAGTAACCTGGAAGTTCGCTCGTTCCTCGTGCGTCAATTTCGCAATCATGGCCTGTTACTACTGGTACTGGTATGCTTTGTTCAAGTCATGCTGGTACATGACTTCCTCAACATTATCAATGTGGCACTGTTGCTCATCTCCATGAGTATGTACACGGATCAGGTACGCTATCGTCGACCATTGATGACACTGCTCCAATTGGCATTGGTGTACATGACACTCACATCCATCGTCAAGTATGTCTTCTACATTCCGGCATTGGTCGGCACACCCAATGTCTCATCGGTTGGACAGCGTGATAATTGGCTGCATGTCATTGGACTCATCAAGCATATTGATGGATTCACTGCGACATCGGATCGATTTGGTAGCTACGTATTCCTCTACTTGCTGGATGCATTCTTACCGGCACTACTCATTGGGATCTACTTGCAAGTCCATCGATCCAGTACGAGTGCCAGTAATCTGACGGTGCTCAACCTGTTCAATGCGGCCAGTGCAGGAGACACATCCTTGATTCGACGATTCGTACAGAAACGACCTGACCTGTTATCTGTGCGTGATAAGTCAAACAAGACTGTGCTCCATGTGGCCGCGAAGAATGGGCATGTGGCCACCGTACGCTTGTTGGTGCAACATGTCGATGTCAATGCACAGGATAAGCATGGTAACACTGCACTCCATTATTGCTATAAGCATGGTTATGATGTGTTGGTTCATCTCTTGCATGCAACCCGTCGTCAAGCCTCGTCCTCCGCTCATGTCAGCCACAGTCCCACCCCACTCGGCTCCCGTCGTCCATCCCTGGGATCCAACGTTGTCGATCCAGACATTCCGAACAAACATGGACGGCGGCCTCGAGAGATGCAACAAAGTTGGTGGACGAAGGTGATGAGACGGGTGCGAACCATTGCACGGGTATTTGAATTGTTTCTCTTCGCCAATGCATCCAAGCTCACATTGGGCTTACTGTTCTTCGTGTCGAGTCAATCGATCAATATCCTTCATATGCTCTACTTCCTCTGCTTCCTACTCTTCTTCTCATCGGATCATCTATCTCGTCGATTGTGGAGTGTGTTCATGGCATATTGCGGCTTGGTCTTCTTCGCACTCTACACATTCAGTGTAGTGGAGCCGTTGCACACGTTGGATACGGGCGCATTTAATGAGCGAACGAATTGGATTCGATATGTTGGATTGTTTTCGGTGTATGACCATGCGGATCAACGGGATGAGATTGGACCATGGTGGAGGAAACTGTCGATCTATTATACGATCTATGCCATCGCACTCGTTCAACAGATGCTGTACCATCGAGGAGAAGAGCTGGGCATGATTGAGATGGAAGAGAAGAATGGCGAGAAGGCGGAGAAGGCGGAGAGAGAGAATCTTGATCATTCATTCTCATTCACCATCCTATCTTTCACACGATCCCAACCATCTGGTCCACCACGTTATGCACATTTTTGGCGTGTCATCATCATCCTCCTCACCTATGGCACATTGCTGACCATCTCATTAGTCAGCATCTCACTCTTCCATCTGGGCTATCTCGTCATCGTTCTCACATCCCTTTGCATTCATATGCTCCCCGCACATTCTGGAACGATCCTGTCGGCATTCTGGCTCATCTGCAACTTCTACACTGCGGGCGTGTTGTTCAGTCAATATGCCTATCTGCTCAAGGACTTTCGACATTGGTTGGAGGAGCACTTCAATTGGGAGCGATTCACACTGTATGATATTGGATTTCGAAAGCCACATGATGATGATGACACACCAGGACAGGAGAGTGTTGGAAGTGATTCCATCGCACTCATCCTCCTACCTCCAACAGCTGCATTTGTCATGTGTGTCTTCTTTCTACGTACATTGTGGCAGCAGAGACGAGCGAAGGCTGCGATGGAGCGTGCATGGGGTGAGGATGCCGCTGCTGCTACTGGTGGGCGAGGTATCATGCATGTCACTGGTAGACGCATCATGGTTGATAGCAGTGCTGCAGTTGCAAGTCGAGGTGGCTTAGCAGCGCAAGGTGCAGGATTGTCGACGACAATCGATGTTGACGATTCATCACCAGAACCATTGGAGATGACCGGCACTGGTCCCACTGCTCTCACCACTCCTCCATCTTCACCACCATCCCAGCCGCGTCGTGCCTCCCTCAACTTGACTGATTTCAGTATGTTATCACACAAGCAATGGTCAAGATTCCTTCGTCGCTTCTATACATTCTACTTCGATGCCCTCTCATTCCTCGCTTACCATACGACACATGTGTTGGCACTCTTCGTCTTCCTTCATGTCATGTTCATTGAGCCTGAAACCGTCTATTCCTTACTCTACTTACTCATCGTCCTTGTATGGCTGCCATTGGATGTACGCAATGAGGATAATACCTTGTGGCTCCCATTGACTGTGTGGGCCCTCTGCTGTATCGTCGCCAAATATATCTTCCAATTCCCATCGATCGTCGCACATGAGGATGAGGTGTATGAATGGATTGGTCTACATGATTTCAATGGACAGATCGTACGAAACATTGGAGGCGACATTGCCATTGTCATGATGGCCACTCTTCAACGAGTGACAAGGAAGAGTATGAGAAAGGTTCAAGGCTTACAATCTGAGCAGGATGAGATTGAACGAACGATGCAGGAGGTACGACAGGCTGAGGCAGGCATACCAACTTTGGAGTCAAGTGAGGAGAGGCCAGATACGAACACGAAACCAACATTCCAACCTTCTCCACAACCAACCCGAACAGGCCCTTCACGCTTGACGGAGGAGCATGAGATGGCTGCACCCATGCTCGGAACTCCATCCATGTCCACCTCCATCTCCACCTCCACCTCCGCCTCTGGTCGTCCCATCCGTTCCATTCTGAGTGCATCGGAGTCGGAAGTGGATTCTGGAGCAAAGAAGCGTGAGCTGCAGGCTCTCAAAGAGGAAGGGATCGCAATGGAGGACAGTCCACCTCATAAGGATGGCGAGCGTGTTCGCATGCAAGAGAGGGAGAAGGAGCCGACACGAATGCAAATTGTTGGTGCCGTCATCAAAGATCTCTGGCTGCATTTCATCGATGTCTTGCGTGATTGGTTCCGATTGTATGGGCTGTATGTATGCTTCGCCTTCCTTCTACTCATGTCCTTTGCACGCAGCAATGTCCTCTCACTCATCTATATACTCGTCTATGCACTCGCATGGCAGATGTTGGGTGGGCGCGATGCATTCCTACGCTCAGCCACACTCTACTATACTCTCCTACTCGTGCTTGCCATCTCCATCCTCTGGCAATATTGCATCCTCATCAGTCTTCCAACCATCTGGGTGTCGCCCCATTCCTTCCCCTGGTCTCGCTGGGATCCCGTCATTCAACAGTGGTTATTGGTTGGACATTTCAATACGAACCTATTGATGTGGGATTGTGCCACCTATCTATTCTTCGCATGGTTCCTACCACATTGGCGCGAGGAACGACGCACAGTCATGAGAGAGAGGGAGGGAGAGATGAATGGATGGTGCTCATGTTGGACAGTGGAGGAGGAGGATGATGAAGATGAGTCGACACCATCCGGTGCAGGATCAAATGTGTCATCCGGAACATCGACACCGAAGCAGCAACAGAAACAATCCTTGCTCTCAACCGAGCATAAACTGCACACACGCGCAGAGATGAAAGCTGTTGCACTTCATACGAAGAAGGCAGGAAACGGCGAGATGTATGTGCCCCCGAAGTTGACTGATCATGAGCCAACCATCGCTGAACTTCCTGAATCCTTCTCCGAGTTGAAAGGTGCCGCACCGAACGACAAGGTGTCGACTGCTCCATCCTGGGCTCCATCCATCTGGCCGAAGCTTCGTTTCTATACGGCCCTGGTGAGTGACAAGATCATCTTCCTCATCGTCTTCTTGATTGGAACCTCACACAACAATATCTTTGCTTGTGTCTACCTACTATTCAGCTGTTGGTATTTGTTGCAGAATTATTTATTCGATCTACAGCCGGCGCATTTTGCATCGATGTGGCGTCGATTGAGACGTTGGAACTTCTTCATCATGATCGTGCTGCTGATCTATCAAATCCCCTGGGTGCCCTATCTGTTACTCAGTGATGCCAATATCCGATGGGAGATGGTCATTGGATTGCACAAGTTTATTGAGCCACCGGAAGGATCGAGATTCGATAAGCCGGCCTATATGCGTGTCTACACTCACCCTTTACAAGGTCGTGGTGCCATCCTTCAGATTCTCATCGCCCTGCTCATTGAGGTGCAACTACTCATCTGTAGCTCAGACTTCTTCCACACGCGCATCATGCCCTACTACTCATCCATTCGTCATATGAGTCATGCACGTCGCAATGCAACGACTCAAGCCTACAAGGAGTGGCTCATCAACAAGATTCGTGATATGTTGTTATTTCGTGAGAAACTTGAGGCAAATTTTACCTACATCTTCTTGGAGGCATCCAAGCTTAACGTCGACTACTTTTTAGATGAGATGGTCTGGCCCATGCCCAAACCAGCTGGATGGGATCAACGAGTTCATAACCTGCTCTTGGAGGACAGTAGCAAGCAGCTCGACTTTGAAGAACAGAAATCCATACAAGAAGGGGAAGAGAAGGAGAAGGAGGAAAAGAGTGCAGCTGGTCGGAAAGCAGTACGCAGTATCACCTCTCCACCACGACCATCATCGACATCAGCTCCGCCGATCGATTCCGAATTGCGCTCCCCGGTCTCCCCACGACGAGATGTGCGTCGTGCATTCCGAGACTCACGTGCGGGACCGTTGCAAGGTAGCCCTCCGCCTGATGCTCGCCAGATTCCATCGGAGAAGGAAACACAAGCAAGTGTAACCAAGGGAGCAGAACTGGCAGCCAAACCATTGTCTGAAGCAGCTGAGCGTGAAGTTGAGATTGTGAAGGAGCCTGAGGCCGAGACCACAAAATGGTGGCAGACTGTATTGGATTGGCTTCGTCGTCCACTCATTCGTCATATTGATCCAGTCTTCTGGTCTGAATACACCAAGTCAGCTGATACGGGCGATCTACTACTCGTCTCCACTCCGGACTCCAAACAGCTCAGCTTCATTCAAGTCATCTGGCGCTTCCTCTTGTCGAACACCCAATGGATTGTCTTCCTACTCTATTTCATCAACTTACTTGTCAGTGCCAATCTGCTGAGTCTCGTCATCCCTGTGTTGATCCTGGCCTATGCCATACCTGAACGCCCGAGAGTCGGCAAGGGATTCTGGCTGTTTGCGATGATTTGGTCATCGATTATCATCATCGCCAAATTCGTCTTCCAACTCTATATCTTCTGTGTAGCCATCAACGTTGGATCCATATCAAGTATCAATGGACCCGCCATCAACAGAAGGTACATCTTCGCCCCCTCACCCTACTGCTCGAGTGGCAGTGCATCGGATTCATACAGCTCCGATACGCTCTTCGGTCTGAGTAAAGTACCTGGAGCGCACACTTATTTCACCATCATTCTTGTCGATCTCCTGTGTCTCCTCTCCATCGTCTTCCATCGAACGGTACTACTGGCGAGAGGATTGTGGGATATCAACGAGGAGGAGGAAATCGCCAAGCAGGAACGTGCACGTGAGAGGGAGAGACGAGAGGCAAGACAGAGAGAGCAAGAAGAAGAGGAAGAAGAAGACGTTCAACCATCACCAGATCGACCATCCAGTCCACGACCACGTACCAGCACGCGTGCGGAAGCTGATGATGGCTTACATGCCCAAGTGTTGGCCAGGAGCAGTGTCGCACTCCCAACATCGACCTCCTCCACTGGTCATGGGGAGTCAACCATGAGTGAATTGACCAGTGGCAACAGTGACCTACAGCGGACACTCTATCTGTTGCAACGTGCGGAGGATCAAGAGGAGGAAGAAGCACGCAAAGCCCGGAGTAAGGCGAGTGGAACTGAGAAGCATACGGTTGGATTGTTGAGTCGTGCCCGTCAATTCCTACAGCGTCTGTGGCGCAAGTATGTTCCACTCGAGCTTCAATATTATTATGATGATCTCATGCCCACTGAACAAGTGCATCATATCAATGTGAGGAAGCCGGGCCATGACTTCTATATCTACATCTTCTTCGTGGAGCTCATCGCATCGATATGGATCCTGTGTTGCTATGACATGATGGCCACAACCAATCTCAACAGTGTATCCGCGGCATTGAGTACGAACCTGTTCAGTGGAGATATGGTGTTGTTGCTCTTCACACAAATCATTCTCATCGTTCTCGATCGAGTCTGCTATCTCTTCCACAGTATGCTGTGTAAGCTCCTGTTGCACTATGCATCGTTGCTGTTTTGGATGTTGAAAATCTTCCTCATTTGGCCTCGCTCATCCCAGACGGCCTTCACGGATAACTCCTACCTCCAATTCTTCGCCATCCTCAAGCTCATCTATTTCATCTTCAGTGCACTGCAGCTTCATGCAGGCTATCCATCGTTGGATGCGGGTGCATCTCAATTCCTCACACGCTATAAGGGAGTGTATTTGGTCTATCTGTATCGTGTGTATCGTGCACTCCCATTCGTATTTGAATTACGAACCATGCTCGATTGGATTTGTAGTGTCACCAGTCTGGATCTATGGGATTCATTGAAGCTTGCTGAGATTCATGGTTCCCTGTATGTGACTCAATGTGACATCTTGTATCGTCGTTGGTATGAGCGTGGATCCGTGCGTGAATTGTTGGAGAAGCTCTACATTGGTGTCGCACTATTCGTTCTACTCCTTCTCATCATCTTTGGACCATTGTTGCTCTTCTCCACAGCCAATCCTGTCTCACAGAGTAATCCTGTGTTGGGTGCAGCAGTGTCATTGAGTCTGAGTGGACCACAGGGAGAGTATACGATCGTGGATATTAGTAGCTATGTCGTGTCCCCGATCTCAGAGGATTATTACATCAGTTTACGAAATGATGATCTGGTTGATGAGAGTGATCATATTGATGCGGTGCAGAGTGTACGAATGGCCTCCTGGTCTGACAAGACTTGGGGCATCTCTCCTCCCGCCTTACAACGCCTACTCGAGAGTCTCATGGATCCACGCCATCCAATGAATGTACGCTTCTCATACTCATTCAATCGACAGGGACCACAATCGAACAAACAAGTCGTATCGGAGATTGTCATGCCACTGTCGGAAGATGCACAAGCGGGATTGGCGAAGATCATCAATGCCACACTCAATGCCGCCTCGAATAGCTTGGTCCATTCCGAGCAACTGCCACGTGATCGGGATCAATTTGCAACGAATCGTGGAGGCATGGGTGGATCATCCACCGTTGTGGATCTGGTGAAGGATCCAGCCAACAGTGTGCGCATTCCACATATCATGCCTGTCTTCCTACGACTGCCTGCGACGGCTGATCCGATTGAGATTCAACCACCATCAAACAGGAGTGACATTCTACTCAAATTGGATACAACAACTTCTTCGGAAGGCGTTCGAAGTCGTTGGTGGTATGCATATGAGAGTAATGATGGTGTTGAGACCAGTATTGACTTCATCACTGTGTCCAATCGAATCTTTGCGGGTCCTCTCTCCAACCTCTCTTATTCCATCGTTGCGATGTATACCCTGATCCTTTTCACCATTGGTCAATTCGTTCGTCTCGCGTTCGGCAATCAAGTTCAGCGTATTCCCTATGATGACCTCCCCAATGCCGACAAGTTGATGCAGATTGTTGAAGGGGTGCATATCGCACGACAGAAGAGACAGCTGGCGAAGGAAGCAATCCTCTATCGAAGACTACTCAAGATCTATCGTACACCCGCTCTACTACTCATGCTGACCGCAAGAGAAGATACGGAAGAGGAGAGAAGGATTGCACAAGGGGATGATGGATCCGGAGGAGGAGATGATCAGCCACGTAAACCCGCCATCGGTGGAGAGGAAGTGAAGTCACCACGCAACCGTCCAAATAGCCCTCCTCCTCCATCCATGTTCCCATATGATGAACCTGATCAGGATACACCGGCATCGCCGAGAATGGGACCAAGAAGGGGTTAATACGCTAAGCAGATCATAAGCAGCCCCTCAGCCATCTATATCGCAT
>Ga0256767_1000130_pt1 | contig 10725 bp, 7 predicted proteins | sample MC6MC0918MT_FD_186043 | JGI IMG/M metagenome (GOLD analysis project Ga0256767, IMG submission 186043) | Metatranscriptome of enriched soil aggregate microbial communities from Iowa State University, Ames, United States - MC6-MC0918-MT... | ecosystem: Environmental > Terrestrial > Soil >... | reverse complement strand
GTCGTCTTCAGGCACGGTCAACGTGCCGGAGAAGACCTTACGTCCGTCTAATGCCTCGCGCAGCTTGATCTCGATGCGCTCGCCAGCAAAGCGCCGGAACTCGGCCTCGTTGCGCAACGGGCGGTCAATGCCCGGCGAGCCAACTTCCAGGCGCTTGTAGTCGACGTTTTCGACCTCAAACACCCGCGACAATTGGCGAGACACCTGTTCACAGTCTTCGATGCGCACACCGCCGACCCGATCGATCGTTACGCGCAAAAGGCCCAGGGCGGCACGCTCGACGTCCACGAGTTCGACGTCCATGCCGGCCAGAGCCTCTTCGGTCAATGCGAATAAATCAGCCATATACTCAAAAAAAATGGGCTGCACGCCCAGCCCACCGATATTGCGCAGAGCCCAGCCGCTTCCCTACTACACGTAAGGAGCAATGCTGGGCAGCGCCCTATATTGCGACCTAATTTGTGGTTTGCGCCACGAAACCCTAGCAGGGTTTCTCAACCTTGGCCGCCCCGGCCCGACCTGCGGACCCGACAGCACTTGGCGCAAATTCCGATGCCAACTGCTCTTGCTTAACGCTTTCTAGCACTGCCCTGCTTGCGATATTTGCACGCTACAGCAGGGCGATAAGCACCATGCCAACCGCCCTTGCCTGACAAAAAGCAATGACGCGAAGCCATGAAAACCATTGATTTTACCAGATAAACTGGAAAAACGCCTGATTCGTCACGGGCTTACAGTTATGCGGGACACATCGTGCCCGGCGGCGCAGTTAGCGCCGCCGCCAGCAACGCTCAGCGGCCCTGACGGCCACGTCCGCCCATCACGCCCAGGCGGGACTCGTGCGCCGATGCGCCACGCGGTTGCCAATCATCACCACGAGGCGACGACGAAGACGACGAGGCGCTACGCGGAGCGCGCGGCTTGCCACCTGCGCCCGGACCCTTGTTTCCGGCGGAATTGCCTGCACCGCGCGGACCTTCAGCCTTGTTGCCACCCCGGCCGCCAGCACCAGCCGGTTTGCCATTGCGGCCGCCGGCGTTGCCGCCACGCGCACCCGCAGGCTTGCCGCCCGGTTTACCGCCAGAAGGCTTGCGGCCGCCGCCCACAGGCGCTTCAGCCACATTCCCCACGGCCACATCCGCCGAACCCACGTTACCCGACGGACCATTGGTCGCCGCCGAACGCGGGCCACGCGGCTTACCGCCCGGCTTGCCACCGGCGTTGCCACCCGGCTTACCACCTTGCTTGCCACCCGGACGGCCACCACCCGGCGCCGCCGAACGGCCGCCCGGCTTGCCCGTCTTGCGATTACCGCCCGCGCCTTCCGCAGCCAGCGGATGGCCGTTGGCATAGCCACCAGCGATCATCAGACCGGTACCGAACGGGTCGGACGGACACGCCGCCGTTTGACCCGCGCTGCCCAAGCGGCCGCCTTGCAGCTTGCCGCGACGGCCGATACGCGCGCCGTTCATGCCGTTGCGATCCATCGTGCCAAAGCCCGGAGGCAGCGCGCTGTCATGCGATTGCGGCTGCTTCGAGCGGCGGCGATTACCGCCAGATTCGTCGTCTTCACGCAACAGTCCAAGCTGGACCATCAAGGCGGTGACGAGCGAACCATCCAATTCTTCCCAGCGGCCCCGGCGCAACGTGCGCGGCAGGACCACATCACCAAAACGGGTGCGGATCAGGCGGCTGACCGTAACGCCGACCGCTTCAAACATGCGGCGGACTTCGCGGTTGCGGCCTTCTTGCAAGGTCACGCGATACCAGCGGTTGCTGCCATCGCCGCCCAGATAATCCAGCGCGCCGAATGCCGCCAAGCCGTCTTCCAGCTCGATGCCATCCACCAGCGACTGGCGCTGCGCCTCGTCCATTTCACCCAGCACGCGCACCGCGTATTCGCGCTCGGTGCCATATCGGGGGTGCATGATGCGGTTGGCCATGTCACCGGAAGTCGTGAAGATCAGCAGCCCTTCCGTGTTCAAGTCCAGACGGCCGACCGACAGCCACTTGCCGGTGCGCAGCTTGGGCAAGCGCGCGAACACGCTGGCGCGGCCTGCCGGGTCGTCATGGCTGACGATTTCGCCTGCGGGCTTGTGATACAGGATCACGCGCGGCGGCTTCTTGGTGTTCACGCGCATGATCGGCTTGCCGTTCACGCGAACCTGGTCGTTCGGGGCCACGCGCTGGCCAATATGGGCCGGCTCGCCGTTGACCGACACGCGGCCAGCAACAATCAGCTCTTCCATTTCGCGGCGCGAACCGATACCGGCATCCGCCAGCACCTTGTGCAGCTTGGGCATGACCGAATCGCTGTTCAGGTACTTGCCCAGACGCTGCTCCATGCGGTCCGCCGTCTCGAGGTACGACAGGGCCTGCTCGGCTTCCTGCTCGCCACCACGGGAGTCAGGCGACTCGACCGGGGCAGCGGCGGCGGCAGCGGGCTGGCCTTCGACAGCGGGTGCTTGCTCGCCGGTTGCATCGCCACGACGGCGACGAAACGGCGTCCTCAGCTTGCGGCCGCGGCCACGGGCTGCGCCCTCGCCTTCGGCAGCCGGCTCGCGCGCGGCGGAGGATTCCGGCTGACCGTTGGAAACGGTGTCATCCGAACGGGGATTGTCGTCCTGCATTGCTGTATTCGTTGTCACTGGGACAGCTCCGAATTTCAAACTTGGGTAGGCCTGCCGGGGGCAGGCTCGTCATCATCAGGGGACGCCGAATCTCGGCTGGCGTCAGGCCGCGCCGGGTCCGTTTCATCCGAAGCCACGGAGGCGGCATCGGGGTCGGGCCGAACAGGATCATCAAGGCCGAAATCGGGCTCATGCCCAGCGGCGCCAGGCGCTGCGTGATCGGTCTCGTCAATCGGGTCGGTCGGTTCCGCGTGTTTTGCGTTCTCGACACTTTCCTTTGCAGCACCGTCCTCAGGGGAATCGGCGGCCATATCGGAAATGTCGTTACCGGCTCTGTCGTCGGGAAAACCGGACAGGGTCGGCGTATTGGACAAGCCTTCGGCTTGCTCCCGGACGGTGGGTTCGTCGGCGGGAATCGCGCCTTCTTCTGTGCGCGAAACGACGGATTCTACGCTATCGACCGGGGCTATGGGTGCATCGTCTTCCGAAACAGACAATTCCGCAACGGGGATAGTGTCATTTTCAGCACTTTCAACCGGTATTTCGCCCTGAATCTCGCCCGCCGCCTCACCGGCCAGTTCGCCCGGCATTTCACTTGGCAATTCGCCAGTCACTTGCTGCACCTCTCCCAGATCCAAGCCCGCCAACGCAGCGGCGGCTTGCGCGGATTCCAGCGGCGGCAGCTCATCTAGCGCCCGCAACCCCAGATCGTCCAGAAACTGGCGGGTGGTGCCGAAGAGCGCTGGGCGGCCGGGCGCATCACGATGCCCGATCACTTCGATCCAGCCCCGATCTTCCAGCGCTTTCACGATCTGCGAAGACACGGTGACACCCCGGATATCTTCAATATCGCCTCGCGTTACCGGCTGGCGCCACGCGACAATCGCCAGCGTCTCCATCACGGCGCGCGAATACTTGGGCGGCTTTTCAGGACTCAGCCGCTCAAGGTAGCGCTGCATATGCGGGCGGCTTTGAAAGCGCCAACCGCTTGCCAGCTGCACCAGCTCAAGGCCACCATCGGCCCAATTGGCTTGCAGCGTCTCCAACAGCGCACGCAGCTTACTGTTGTCGAATTGTTCATCGTCACCGAATAGCTTGCGCATATCGGACAGTTGCATCGGCTGCACCGCACATAAAAGCGCGGTTTCCAGCACGAGTATTGCCTCGCTATCGTTCATCGACATTCAAATTCAAAAAGGGCTAACTTGCGCTAGGTTGGAAATAAGGTTAATATTCTTTTCTCAGACGCGGGGTGGAGCAGTCTGGCAGCTCGTCGGGCTCATAACCCGAAGGTCGTAGGTTCAAATCCTGCCCCCGCAACCAAATTTGATGAAGGCCTGGCGATTTCGCCGGGCCTTTTTCATTTGTTCAGCGATTGTTTTGGCGTTTGCCTGAGCGTTCGACGCGCGCAATCCCAAACGCAAGCCCACGCGCAACCCCGCAGCCGACCGAGCTCCATCACAAGCAATAGCTCGGACAGATCCGCTACCGACGGCGTTGATTTGCGTAGTGTTCACACGATTCCTGCGTTGATTGCCATCTACGACGGCCATGCGGCAAGACGGCCGCGGCGCGCTAGATAGGGCGACAAGCCTGCCCGATTCCTGTCGCGGCAGACGCCTTAAGCAAATTCTGGAAAGCTGGCATCAATCGCCAACGAGCCTGCAGGACACGCCGGCACCCGGCGTCATCATCCTGCGGCAATCAGTATCAAGACCTGGATCATCAAACAATGAATACGGTGTCGCGGCGAGCTGCCGCGCCCTGAATCCATGCGCCCCTTGTACATGCGAAGATTCCTTCGCGATGCCATAGCCCGATCCAGGCCGGACTTACGATTCTTAGATATTTTCGAAGACTACTGCTCAAGAACATGAGCTTGGCTCAGCTGCCAAACCCGCGCGAGCAATTTGCAAATTATAGCGCCATAACCCTCGCTCTGAAGCCCGCCGGGCTGCATTGCGCACTTCAGAATCTATCCCGCAGGCTTATCCCAGGGCGCGGAACCCAACCTATCCACCAGAAAATCCAACATTGAACGCAGAATCAACGGCATTTGGCGCCGCGATGCATACACACCATAAATGCCCAATTCCTGAGGCTTGCACTGCGGCAGAATTGCCTTCAACCGGCCCGCAGCAATATGCTCCGCCGCGTAGTAGGTCGGCAACATCGCAATGCCCGCCCCTTCCAGCGCGGCGCTACATAGCACCGACACCTCGTTTGCGCTGATGTTTCCGCTGACCGGCACATCCACCGGCTGGCCATCGCGCTCGAACCGCCACAAGCTCTTACCAAAGTAGGAATGGGTCAGGCAATTGCGCAAGGACAGGTCCTCGACGCGCGCCGGCACGCCTTCGCGCGCCAGATAGTCGGGTGACGCGCACACCACCGAACGGCAGACCGCCAGTTTGCGCGCAATAAGGTTCGGGTCCAGATCATTGGTGATGCGCACCGCCAAATCCACCCGCTCTTCGATCAGGTTCACGGCGCGCTCAACCAGCATCAGATCCACCGACGTGCCTGGATGCTGCTTGACGTAATCAGTGACGGCGCCGGCCAGGTGCTTGGCGCCAAACGACATGCTGGTCGTGATGCGCAACAACCCGCGCGGCGTGTCTTCAGGGGTCGAGACCGCACTGCGCAGATCGCCCACCATATCCAGCATTTGCCGGCAGCGGGGCAAGGTTTCCGCGCCCGCTGGCGTGAGACTCAGGCGGCGTGTCGTGCGATGCAGCAAGCGCACCCCCACCCACTGCTCCATTTCGGCCAGATACCTGGACACCATCGCTCGCGACATATCCAAATGGACGGCGGCCGCCGACAGGCTACCCCGGTCAGCGACTTCCACGAACACCTGCATGGCTTTCAGACGATCCATGATTGTCTCGATTCTTGCATCAGACCGTACCGGTTATACCGTATTTCTGTGCATTATCCGCGTCGAATATGAGACATTTTGCGCACCGAACCGACAGACCGGCCCGGCAACAACATCAGGCAAACGACTGGCCCAGCGCCTCGCAAACCGCAGCCTGCACCTCGTCCGTATCCAAGCCACGCACGATATAGACCAGACGCGAGGATCGATCATCGTCCGGCCATTGCGTCAGCCCGCGCAAGGGATACAGCTCACCATGCACGCCGTGCACCTCGCACGGCAGCGCCTCACCTTCGAAACACACCAGCCCCTTCATGCGCAACAGCCCCTGGCCGAAGCGCTCCTGAATTCGCGACACCCCCGCCAGGAAAGCAGCCCGGCTGATCGGCGATGACAAGGTCAGCGAAAAACTGGCGACTTGCGCATGCCGGCCAGCAGCCGGCTGGGCGAATGCCTGAAGCCAATTCGACAGCGCAACGCCATCGCGCCGCGCCAGCATATCCGGGCCGTCGCGCAACACACCCGCCAACGGCGAATCCTGACGTTGCACACACCGCTGCGCGCCCGGGTTGATAGCAACAACCGCCTGCTCCACCCGCCGCAATTGCGCCGCATCCGCCAAGTCAGACTTGCTGAGCACCACCGTATCCGCCAAGGCCAGTTGGCGGGAGGCCTCGGGCTGCGTGGCCAATTGCGCTTCGCCATGACGCACGTCCACCAGCACGATCGCGCCGCGATACGCATAGCGCTCGGCCAAGAAATGGTCGTGTTTGAGCATGAACAGAATGGACGCCGGATCAGCCAGCCCGCTGGTTTCGATCAGCACATGGCGAAACGGCTTGATCCGGCGGCTGAGCGCCAACATGAAGAGATCGCGCAAGGTGTCGACCACCGCCCCACTGACCACGCAGCACAGGCAGCCGCCTTCGATCAGAACCACATTGGCCGGCGCCAGGCGCACCAAGTGATGGTCCACGCCGATATCGCCGTACTCGTTGACGACGACAACCGCATCGGCATAGGCCGGTTCGTGCAGCAAGCGGTTGAGCAGCGTGGTTTTGCCGCTGCCCAGAAACCCAGAAATCACGGTCACGCCAATGCGTTTGTCGTCTTCCATCGTCTTCGACCCAACCGGTTGCATTGCCCCCACCCCACCGTGGACGCGGATTGCGCAGCGTACAACAGAGGGCACATTACCCGCGCAGCGCAAAACAAAAAGGCCACTCGCTTGCGTGAGTGGCCTTGATGTTCGGTATTTGTTTTGGCTCCCCGAGCTGGGCTCGAACCAGCGACCTGCGGATTAACAGTCCGTCGCTCTACCGACTGAGCTATCGGGGACCTGCCAAGAACGTAATTATGAACTAAATTTTTAGCGCATGCAAATCGCAGATTTTTTAAATCTTTTTGCGTCGATTGTTTCCCATCGCGAAAAAACTCTGATATGATTTCGGTCTTTCCAGATCAGGCCCTAAAAACAAGGCAACGAACTGGAAGAAACAAAGATGTTTTGCTTGTCGTTCAGCATCGCCGAATTCAACACCGGCACGCAGAAGTTGAAGCAAATGGTCTTGCCGGCATAGCTCAGTTGGTAGAGCAGCGCATTCGTAATGCGAAGGTCGTAGGTTCGACTCCTATTGCCGGCACCAAATTCAAAAAGCAGCCCTCTCGGGCTGCTTTTTTCATTTCCGCACATCCTTCGCCCGAGCGCTCCTTCCCTTGGCGGCCCCGCTCACGGGAACTCCATCCGCCCCACACGCGTCCAACTTGCTGGATTTTTCCTTCAGCCAAGCGAAGACCACCATGCGCATCCTTCTCGTCGAAGACGACATCATGATCGGTGAAAGCGTACTGGACTGCCTGCGCGCGGAGCATTACGCCGTCGACTGGGTCAAGGACGGCAACGCTGCCGAGCTGGCCTTGCGCACCGACACCTATGACTTGATTCTGCTGGACCTGGGCCTGCCCAAGCGCGACGGCCTGACCTTGTTGCGCGACCTGCGCACGCGCAAGGACCGCACGCCGGTCCTGATCGCCACCGCGCGCGACGCCGTCAGCGACCGCATTGCGGGGCTGGACGCCGGCGCGGATGACTACGTCGTCAAACCGTATGACGTAGACGAACTGCTGGCCCGCATGCGCGCGCTGATCCGGCGCAGCGCCGGGCGCGCCGAACCCGTGTTTGAGCATGAAGGCATCACCATCGACCCGCAATCGCATGCGGCGATGGTGGATGGCACGCCCGTTGCGCTGACCGCCCGCGAATGGGCCGTGCTGGAACCCCTGATCGCCCGCCCGGGCATGATCTTTTCGCGCGCCCAGCTGGAAGAAAAACTCTACAGCTGGAAAGACAGCGTCAGCAGCAACGCGGTTGAGGTTTATATTCATGGCCTGCGCAAGAAACTGGGTCCGAACCTGATCCAGAACGTCAGAGGCGTCGGCTATGTCATTCCCAAAACATGAGCATTCGGCTTAGCGACTCGCTACGAGCCCGTCTGCTGTTCTTCCTGCTGGCCGCCATCGTGGTCGGCGCGCTGGCGCAAGCCGCTATCGCCTATCGCAGCACACTCGCGCAGGCCGACGACATCTTTGATTCGCTGCTGCAGCGCACCGCCTTGTCGCTAGGCACGGGCGACGGCCTGCTCAGTACTGGCCCCACCCATAACCGCGGCGCCGCCACACCCATGGCCGACGATCTGATCATCCAGATCTGGACGCCTGACGGCCTGCGCGTCTTCAACTCGCGTTCGCGCCGCCCCCTGCCCGACCAGATCGTGCTGGGATTTTCCGACGCCAAGATGGAAGGCACCACGTATCGCGTGTATTCGCTGGCGACGCCCTTCCAGGTGATCCAAGTCGCGCAGGACATGGACGTGCGCAAGCAGATGGCGCGCGCGCTGGCGCTGCGCACCATCGCGCCCATTGCGGCTGCGGCGCCCGTTCTGATGCTGATCATCTGGTGCGTGGTGAGCTGGTCGCTGCGCCCCGTCAATCGCGCGCGCGAACAGGTTGCCGCGCGGCAGCCCGAAGACCTGTCGCCGGTCAGCGTGACGGGGCTGCCCGATGAAATCCGCCCCCTTATCGTGGAACTGAATCTGCTGCTGGAACGCATGCGAGGCGCGTTCGCACAACAAAAGCAATTTGTCGGAGACGCCGCACATGAATTGCGATCTCCGCTGACGGCATTGCGCCTGCAACTGCAAGCACTGCGACGCGCCAGCGACCCAGACGCCCGCCAGCTTGCCGAACAGCGCCTGGCCGCCGGCATCGACCGCGCCACACGCCTGGTCGAACAGCTGCTGTCCATGGCCCGCCACGAAAGCACTGCCGAACAGACGCCCGCCACCCCCGTGGACCTGGCCGATGTGCTGCGTCAGGCTCTGTCTGAAAACCTGCCGCAGGCGAACACCAAGTCGATCACCATCGACATGGATGGCGCCGATGAAGCCGTCATGCAAGGGCACCGCGACGCGCTGGTGCTGCTGGCGCGCAACCTGCTGGACAACGCCATCAAGCATTCGCCGGAAGGCGGGCGCATCCGGCTGCATTTGGATCAGGCGAAAGACAAGGTGTCTTTCACGATTGACGACGAAGGCCCCGGCATTCCTCCCGCCGAACGCGAACGCGTCTTCGACCGCTTCTATCGCGCCGAGGGCAATACGCAGCACGGCAGCGGCCTGGGGCTGTCTATCGCCCGCGCCATCGCCGACCGCCATCACGCCGCAATTTTCCTGGAAGACGCCCCCGGCGGCCACGGGTTGCGCGCACGCGTGGAATTCCCCCTGCGCGGATGATTTCAGCGATTTAAGATTCACCTAAGTGTCAGGCCCGAAGATAGCGTCATGTCCTCAAACATGAACCCAGGAGCCGACATGAAGACCTCGCAAATGAAACCCTCGCGCCTGATGCTGGCGCTGCTGGCCGCTGGCGCCATTGGCGGCGCTGGCGCAACCGCCGTGATGGGCGGCGTGTCGATGGCGGCCAACGCGCCGGCCGCCGCCGCTGCACCGCAATCGATCAATACCTCCAGCCCGCCGAACTTCGCGCAGATCACGCGCGACTTCGGGCCGGCCGTTGTCAATATCAGCGTCAGCGGCACCCGCAAGGTGTCGGCCGACGATGGCGACCCCTTCGCCCAGTTCTTTGGCCAGATCCCCGGCTCGCGCGGCCGCATGCCGGCGCGTGAAGTCCCGATGCGCGGCGAAGGCTCGGGCTTCATCATCAGCAACGACGGCACCATCCTGACCAATGCACACGTGGTGCAAGACGCCAAGGAAGTGACCGTCAAACTCACCGACCGCCGCGAATTCAAGGCCAAGGTGCTGGGCGCCGACCCGCAGACGGACGTTGCCGTGCTCAAGATCGACGCCAAGAACCTGCCGGTTGTGAAGGTGGGTGACGTCAACCAATTGCAGGTGGGCGAATGGGTGCTGGCCATTGGCTCGCCCTACGGCCTGGAGAACACCGCGACGGCCGGCATCGTCAGCGCCAAGGGGCGTTCGCTGCCGGACGATACGTCGGTGCCGTTCATCCAGACGGACGTGGCCGTCAACCCGGGCAACTCGGGCGGCCCGCTGTTTAACGACCGCGGCGAAGTCGTGGGCATCAACTCGCAGATCTACAGCCGCACGGGCGGCTTCCAGGGCCTGTCGTTCTCGATCCCCATCGATGTGGCCTACAAGATCAAGGACCAGATCCTGCAGCACGGCAAGGTGCAGCATGCGAGGCTGGGCGTGACGGTGCAGGAAGTGAATCAAGACCTGGCCAACTCGTTCAAGCTGGAGTCGCCCTCGGGCGCACTGGTGTCCAGCGTCGAGAAAGGCAGCGCGGCCGAGAAGGCCGGCCTGCAACCCGGCGACGTTGTGCGGCAGATCGATGGCAAGACCATTGTGTCTTCCGGCGACTTGGCATCCATGATCACGCTGGCCTCACCCGGCGAGAAGATCAAGCTGGATGTCTGGCGCGCCGGCGCGCCGAAGGAGCTTGTGGCCACGCTGGGCGGCGTGCCGAAGGACAAATCGCAAACCGCGTCAGGGGATGAGAGCGTGCAGCGCGGCCAACTGGGCCTGGCCCTGCGCCCGCTAAGCCCGCAAGAGCAACAGGCGTCTGGCGCTGAAGGCCTGCTGATTGAGCGCTCGGCCGGTCCGGCTGCCAAAGCGGGCATCGAACCGGGTGACGTGCTGCTGTCCTTGAACGGCGTGCCCGTGCGCGACATCG
>Ga0256767_1000123_pt1 | contig 10960 bp, 10 predicted proteins | sample MC6MC0918MT_FD_186043 | JGI IMG/M metagenome (GOLD analysis project Ga0256767, IMG submission 186043) | Metatranscriptome of enriched soil aggregate microbial communities from Iowa State University, Ames, United States - MC6-MC0918-MT... | ecosystem: Environmental > Terrestrial > Soil >... | reverse complement strand
TGCGGCGCGCCCAAGCCGGCGAAGGCCGGCACCATGAACACGTCGTCGGTGTCTGACACGCTTGCGGCCAGGGATTCGATCTCTTCAGAACGTTGAATGATCCCCAAGCCGTCGCGCAGCCATTGCACTGCTGCGCCCGCTACGAACACGCCGCCTTCCAGCATGTACGTCGGCGTCCAGCGCTCAGCGCCAGCCAAAGGCAAGCCCCAGCCCACCGTCGACAACAAATGGTTTTTCGATTGCACCGGCTTGTCGCCCACGTTCATCAGCATGAAGCAGCCGGTGCCGTAGGTGTTCTTCGCCATGCCCGGCGTGAAGCAGGCCTGGCCGAAGGTGGCGGCCTGCTGGTCGCCGGCCACGCCCGCGATCGGAATCGAACCGCCCAGCCATTCCGGCAGCGCGTTACCCACCACCGCGCTGCTGGGCGCGATCTGCGGCAGCACGCTGCGGGGAATCTTCAGCAAGGCCAGGATCTCGTCGTTCCAGTCTTGCGTGTGCAGGTCGAACAGCATCGTGCGCGAGGCGTTGCTCGGGTCGGTACTGTGTACCGCGCCGCCGGTCAGTTGCCAGATCAGCCAGGTGTCGACGGTGCCGAACGCGAGTTCGCCGCGCTCGGCCATCTGGCGCGCGCCGGGCACGTGGTCCAGCAGCCAGGCGAGCTTGGTGCCTGAGAAGTAAGCATCCAGCACCAGCCCCGTGCGCGATTGCAGGAAATCCGCATGGCCGTCCTGCCGCAGTTGATCGCACATTGGCGCGGTACGGCGGTCTTGCCAGACGATGGCGCGCGCCAGCGGGCGGCCCGTCGAGCGCTCCCAGATCAACGTGGTTTCGCGTTGGTTGGTGATGCCGATGGCGGCGATGTCGGCGGCGGTTGCCGCGGCGTTGCGCAGGGCTTCGCGCGCCACATCCAGCTGGCTGTGCCAGATTTCGCTTGCGTCATGCTCCACCCAGCCCGGACGCGGGTAGTGTTGGCGGAATTCACGCTGGCCGACGCCGCGCACCACGCCTTCGCGGTCGAATACGATGGCTCGGGAGCTGGTCGTGCCCTGGTCCAGGGCTAGGACAAATTCATTCGTCGTCACTTTGTTTGGCGCCGTTCAGGTGTGCCCCGGCCAGCGGCTCAAGGCGTCTAAAGGAGAAGATCGAGGCCGTGCACATGAGGCCGATGACGATGAAGCCGGCGACGACGTCGCTGACCGCAAGCGTCTCGGCACCGCGCAAGGTCATGCTGACGTTCAGCGTAACCGCGGCGACCCCCACGCCCAGACTGATGCCCAGTTGCTGCGCCATGGCGGCGAAGCTGCTGGCGCGGCTCATTTTGGCCGGGGGAATATCGGCATAGGTTAGCGTATTTACCCCCGTGAACTGCAACGACCGGAAGAAGCCGCCGACGAGCAAAATGGCGATCATCAGCCACACTGGCGTGGCGGACGTGAACGTGGCGCACACCATGATGAACACGCCTGTCAGCAGCGCGTTCACGGTCAGCACGCGGCGAAATCCGAAGTGGCGCACGATGGGCGTGGCCACGAACTTCATCAGCAGCGCGCCCGCGGCGCTGGCGAACGTGATCAACCCCGCCGAAAACGGGGTCAGGCCAAAGCCCACTTGCAGCAGCATGGCCAGCAAAAACGGGGTGGCGCCCACGGCGAAGCGGCACAAGTTGCCGCCCAGCGTGGAAATGGCGAAGGTGGGGATACGCATCAGCGACAAGTCGATGATGGGATGTTCAATGCGCCGGGCGTGCCACGCATACAGAAAGCCGCAGGCCGCGCCCACGGCGATCAGGCCCAGCAGCATCGGCAGCGGCATGATGTCACGGCCAATTGCCTCGAAACCGCTGACCAGCGCCGCCAGGCAGACGGCGCTAAGCAGAAATCCCAGCCAGTCCAGGCGCGGTGCGGTCTCTTCCTTGATCTCGGCCACGTAGCGCAGCACCAGCGCAATGCCCAGCACGCCGATGGGGATGTTGATCAGGAAAATCCAGTGCCACGACATGTACGTCACCATGAAGCCGCCCAGCGGCGGCCCGATCACCGGGCCGAGCAGGGCCGGGATGGACAAAAACGACATGGCTTTGAGCAAGTCCTGCTTGGGCACCGTGCGCAGCAGAATGATGCGGCCCACCGGCACCATCATCGCGCCCGCCATCCCCTGGATGACCCGGGCGACGACAAGCTGGGGCAGGTCTTGCGAGATTGCGCAGGCGACCGAACTGAGCGTGAACAGGCCGATGGCGGCCACGAACACCCGGCGGGCGCCGTAGCGGTCGGCCGCCCAGCCGCTGACCGGCACGAACACGGCCACCGACAACAGGTAGGACGTAATGGCCACATTCAGCCGCACGGGTGTGGACCCCAGCGCGCGGGCCATGGCCGGCAGGGCGGTGGCCACGACGGTGGCGTCCAGCATCTGCATGAACAGCGCACAGCCCACAATAAAGGGAATCATGCGGGCCGCACGCACCGCGTCCGGGGTTGAGGGCGGAGCGGGATTGGCGGCTGCTGCGGATTCGGCTGACATGGCGGGAGGGGGCGTTGGATGCCTGACGATTGTAACGCCGGGGGATTGGCCCCGCGTGAAGTAAACTCCTCAGATCTGCAACCTACTGAAATTGGTGCCATGGCGACCAACTACGAATCCGAGATCACCCTTTTCCTGAAAGACTTCAAGCAGTCGCACCCTGGCACGGAAGAACGCCAGCGCGAAGGCCGCGCCCGTCTTTGGGATAAACCGCAAGATTCGGAGCTGCTGGAAGGCTTCCGCGCCGCCCGCGTGCCGCAAAAGCCCTACGTGTATTCGGCAGACTGATCGCATTGCGGCAGACATGTCCCAAAACCCTTCAGTTCCTGGCGAGGCGTTAGCCAAGCTGGTGGCGCCACCTGTGGACAGCACGCCTGACACCGTCGATAGCGTGGCGTTCGCGCGCCTGTACGGCGAGCCGCTGTTCCAGATGCCGACGGATCTTTACATTCCGCCGGACGCGCTGGAAATCTTCCTCGAGGCGTTTGAAGGGCCGCTGGACCTGCTGCTGTACCTGATCCGCAAGCAGAACTTCAACGTTCTGGACATCCCGATGGCGGATGTCACGCGGCAGTACCTGTCTTATGTGGACCAGATCCGCATCACCAATCTGGAGCTGGCGGCCGAATATCTGCTGATGGCCGCCATGCTTATCGAGATCAAGTCGCGCATGCTGCTGCCGGTGAAAAAGACCGACACCGGCGAAGAGCCCGAAGATCCCCGCGCTGAACTGGTCCGCCGCCTGCTCGAATACGAACAGATGAAGCTGGCCGCCCAGAAGCTGGACAAGCTGCCGCAGTTGGGCCGCGACTTCGTCAGCAGCCAGGCCGTGGCGGATCTCAGCGTCGAGCGCATGATGCCCGAAGTCAGCGTGGACGACCTGCGCCAGGCGTGGGCCGACATCATGAAGCGGGCCAAGCTGAACCAGCATCACCACATCACGCGCGAACAGCTGTCCGTGCGCGATCACATGACGCATATCCTGCGGCGCCTGAACGATGTGCGCTTCATGGAATTCGGCGACCTGTTCATGGAGCGCGTCCGCGAAGGCGCGCCCGCGGCGGTCGTCGTTGTGCATTTCATCGCCATGCTGGAGCTGGCCCGCGAATCCCTGCTTGAGATCACGCAGGCCGAGCCCTATGCGCCCATCTACGTGCGCCTGGCCTATACCAGCGTGGCGGCGGTCGCGGCCTGATCCTGACCGGGCTGCCCCCAACCCCGGAGAGTCCCTTGAAAGTCGTACACACCATCCAGGAATTGCGCGATCACCTGCGCGGACAGAACCGCGTGTCGTTCGTGCCTACGATGGGCAACCTGCACGAAGGCCACCTGTCACTGATGAAGCTGGCGCGCCAGCACGGCGACCCCGTGGTGGCCAGCATCTTCGTGAACCGCCTGCAATTCGGGCCCAACGAAGACTTCGACCAGTACCCGCGCACGCTGGCGGCCGACATCGAAAAGCTGGAGCAGGCGCGCGACGTTTACGTGCTGTTCGCGCCGAACGAGCGCGAGATGTATCCCGAACCGCAGAACTTCCGCGTCCAGCCGCCTGACGATCTGGGCGACATCCTGGAAGGCGAGTTCCGCCCCGGTTTCTTCGAAGGCGTCAGCACGGTGGTGTTGAAGCTGTTCTCTTGCGTGCAGCCGCGCGTGGCCGTGTTCGGCAAGAAGGACTATCAACAGCTGATGGTGGTGCGCAACATGTGCCGCCAGTTTCAGCTGCCCGTGGAAGTGCTGGCGCACGAGACCGTGCGCGCCGATGACGGCCTGGCGCTGTCGTCGCGCAACCGCTATCTGACCGAAGGCGAACGCGCCGAGGCGCCGGCGCTGTATGCCGCGCTGCAAAACATCGGCCATCGGTTGGCGCAAGGCGAGCGCGACGCGCTGGCCCTGGAACGCGACGCCGCTGCACATCTGACCCAGCGCGGCTGGAAGGTGGACTACGTGGCGCTGCGCCGTCAACGTGATCTGAAACGCCCCGAGGCCGCTGACTTGCAAGCCGGCGAACCCGTGGTGGTGCTGGCGGCTGCAAAGCTAGGCGCCACGCGGTTGATCGACAATCTGGAACTGGTCTACACGGCCTGATATCCGATGCAGGGCGGGGCGCGCGAGGGTCTTGTGGCCATTGCGGCGGCCCGACCCTGACAGAATTGCTAGCTTCCGCCGTTTTAGGGGGCCGGGCAGACTTCTTGTAATCCTACATTGCAAAAATGAGTCGCCCATGCAAGTTCCCCGTCACGATCTTGAATCGGTCTTGTCCACGCTGACGCCTCGCGAAAGAGAAATCGTCGGCCTGGTGGCGGCGGGCCGGCCCAACAAGGTCATCGCCATCGATCTGGGCATTTCGCTGCGCACCGCCGAAGCCCATCGCGCCCGCATATTCGCCAAGCTCGACGCCCGCAACGCCATGCAACTGGCTTGCCGCCTGTGCGCCCACGGGCGTTCGGGGTCGTCGCCCATCCTGAATGCGGTGGAACTGGACGCCGCGGGTGACGATGTGGCGGATGGGGCTGGAGCTACTGCTGCCACTGCTGCTGCAATCCCGGTCAGGTCCGCGGCGATGGCCCGCCATGTGCTGCACGAGCCGTCGGCGGAATACGGCGCGTACCCCGCTGAATCAGGAGACCAGAACCATGATCCCTGAATGTGCTCGCGCCAAAAGAATCGGGCCCGCCGAACAGGGAGTTCGGCGGGCCCGGCGGATACCGGCTCAGGCAGGCGCTGATTCAGCCACGCTGCCAGATCGCTGGCGGCGGGCCGTCAAACCATCAAGGGCACTGCGGCGCTTGGGCCTTGGCCAACTCGTCAATCGGGTCAAGGTCCGGCTGGCGGGTCAGGTTGTAGTTCAGGTTCGGCGTTTGGCCCGCGATGGAACGCACGCGCAGCACGTTGTTGGCGGCCACCAGGAATTCAGCGCGGGCGTTGCCCTTGCCGTCCATCAGGATGACGCGCGGCGGGCGCTCGTCGGTGGCGTCCCAGCAGCCTTGTTCGGTCACGGCGGGGCCCTTGTTAGGGTCATTTTCCAGATAGGCCGTGCGGCCGCGCCACCGGCCATTGGGCGCCAGGGTCAGCGTGACGCGCTGCGCCGTGCATTGCATGGCGGGCGAGAAACACGGCAGCGTGCCCATGTAGGTCTGCGGCTGCGGCACCAGGCTGTGCGCGGCGGCATTGGGCGCTGCGGCCGGAGCCGGGGCGGGGGAAGTATTCGAGCTGGTGTGTTCCGCGCCTTCCGGAACGGCTTGGCCGTCTTCGGTGGTTTGAGCCCCGGCGGCGGCTTGGCCAGATTGGTTTTGCGGCTTGCGCGCATCGGGCTTCAGGGCGATCTGCACCTGCGACGGCGCGCGGATGACGCTGCGGTAGCCAGCGCCCGAACCCTGGTATTGAGCATCGGTCACTGTGCTTTCAACGGGCGGGTCGTAATACCCTTCGCTTTTCTGCTGAGCGCAACCTGCGGCGCCTAATACGGTACCTGCCAGCAGCAGCCCCATGACGCTAAGTTTGCGGGATCGGGTGACGATATCGACGCGGGCGGTCATGGCAGCTTATCCGTGAATTGAGTCTGTCTCCGATTTTACGCACTTATGCGAAGATTCGATACGTTCCCTTAGTCACTCTTGGGTGTTGTCAGCACTTTATGCACAATTTACGACACGGCCGTGGTCAGGCCGCCTGCCTTTTGGTCATCAGCCCAAGGGTTGAGCCGCGTGCATGCGCACGTTCGGCCGGAGCATGAGCATCGTGCATCAGGTCTTCGATATGCCCTTGTGGCTTTTCATTGGCATCGCGGCGCTGGCAGGGCTGGCCGTGGGCAATTGGCTGACGGTGCTGACGTATCGCTTGCCCCGCATGATGGAACGCGAATGGCAAGCGCAATGCCTGGACGCGGTGGGCAAGGCTCGGCCCGACAGCCCCGACGGTCTATTTCGGCCGGCGTCGCATTGCCCTGCTTGCCATGCACCCATTACCGGTTGGCGAAGGCTCCCGCTAGCGGGCTGGTTGATGCTGCGCGGCAGATGCGCGGCTTGCGGGGTGGCGATCAGCTTGCGGTATCCCGCCATTGAACTGCTTACCGGCATCTTGTTCGCCGCCTGTGCATGGCGCTACGGCGCAACGCCCATCGCGCTGTTCGCCATGGGCTTGTCGGCAATGCTGGTGGCGCTGGCATGGATCGATTTCGAAACCACGCTGTTGCCCGACGTGCTGACCCAGCCGCTGGTGTGGGCGGGTTTGCTGATCAATCTGTTCGATACGTTCACCACGCTGCCGCTAGCCGTCATCGGCGCGGTCGCGGGCTATGTTTTCCTGTGGGTTATCTTCCATGTGTTCCGCCTGCTGACCGGGCGCGAGGGCATGGGCTATGGCGACTTCAAACTGTTGGCGGCGCTGGGCGCGTGGTTTGGTGTCGAGTCTCTGCCTATGTTGTTGTTGGCCGCATCGCTGGTGGGCGTGGTGATCGGGGGCGCATTGACGTTAAGCGGCCGCGCCAGCCGGGGGCAGCCTTTACCGTTCGGGCCTTATCTGGCGTTGGCCGGTATCGTGATGCTGCTGCTGGGCGGCGATCAAGGCCTATGGCAATTCATGCGCTAGTTCATGCGCTAAGTAAGCACGGCATCGCCAAGAACGGGCAGCAAGAACGGCTGGCCACAACAGCTGGCCACAACCGATAGCAAGAAAGGGATGAATGGCATGTTCAAGATTGGTCTGACGGGCGGCATCGGCTCGGGCAAGTCCCGCGTGGCGGACATGCTGGGCGAATGGGGCGCAACGCTGGTCGACACCGACGAAATCGCGCGGACCTTGACCGCTGCGCGCGGCGCGGCCATGCCCGCGATTGAACGCGAATTCGGCCCCGATGCCTTGACGCCCGATGGCGCCTTGAACCGCGAATGGATGCGCGAACGCGCGTTCGCTGACCCGCAAGTCCGGTTGCGTTTGGAAGCGGTTTTGCATCCTGCCATTACTGAAGAAACCAAGCGTCAGGCAGCCGCTGCAACCGGATCGTATCTGGTGTTTGTTGTGCCGCTTTTGGTGGAGTCCTTGCCGCGTTGGCGAGGGCGTGTGGATCGCATCTGCGTGGTGGACTGCGACCCCGACACACAGGTCGCGCGCGTGCAGTCGCGCAGCGGGCTGACGGAGCCAGCCATCAGGCGTATTATGGCGGCACAGGCTGCGCGGGCAAGCCGCCTGGAGGCTGCCGACGACGTCATCACAAACGACGGCGCAACGACTCCAGAGCAATTGCGCGCGCAGGCGAAGACCTTGCATGACCGCTGGCTGTTGCTGGCGACCACAACGGGCCGGTAAGCGACAAGCTTGGCCGGCACCCCTGAATCTCTCGGCCGCTTGGCCGACCACTGATGGGCCTGTCAAAAAGCGTGATCGTTTACGAATATCCCTTCAATGAGCGCATCCGCGCCTATCTGCGATTGGAATACCTGTTCGACAGGTTGTTCTTCTTTGCTCGCGAGGGAGACTCACGCCAACACCAGGTTGCCGTCACATCCCTGTTCGATCTGCTCGACGCGTGTGAACGCACCGACGTCAAAGGCGCCGTGCTGCAAGACCTTGAGCGCCAGCGCATGGCGCTTGTTGGGTTGCGCGACCACCCGGGCGTGGCGCAAGACGCATTGGAAGCCATGTTGCGCGAACTGGAAAAAGTGGCCAGCGCGTTGGCCGCACCCGGCAAGACCGGCCAGTCGTTGCGCGAAAACGAATGGTTGACCAGCCTGCGCGGCCGCCTGTCGGTGCCAGGCAGCGCCACGCAAGTGGACATGCCTTCGTATTTCGCCTGGCAGAACAAATCCGAAGCCGCCCGCTGCGCGGACTTGCAGGCCTGGCTCTCGCCCTTCACCGCCCTCTACGACGGCTTGACCCTGGCCTTGCGTCTGTTGCGCGAGTCCGGCCGCAAGACCGATATCGTCGCCGAGCAGGGCGCCTACCAGCAGATGCTGGGCGGCAAGCAATTCCAGCTGCTGCGGGTGTGGGTGGACCCCACCGAAGGCGTATTTCCCGAGATCAGCGCCAATAAGTACATGATCTGGATACGTTTTTCCACACAAGACGGCGAATTCAAACCCCAGCAAGTCGCCCGTGATGTGGCGTTTCAAATGACGCTGTGCAGTTCCTAGGGTGGGTCCCAGCGCTTATCCCCCCGTTCTTGAGACCGATTCCTGTTGCGGCCAGTTTCAACTCGGCCTCGTGATGGTAGAAATCCCGACCGACTAGTAGACAATACGGCTTTCCTCCGTCAGTGCCCGGAACCGTTCCATGTCCGAAAGTCGTCCTGTTTCCCCGCCCTCCCGCTGGACCCGCCGCCGCATCGTCGTGTGCGTGGTGTTGCTGCTTGTTGTGGCGGGCATTGCCTGGCTGGTGCTGCGGCCCTCGGCCAAGCAAGGCGGCCCGGCAGGCCCAGGCGGGCGCGCTGCGGGCGGACGGCCCCCCATGGCTGCCATGGCCAATCTGCCCGTGCCGGTACGGGTGGCGACCGCCGCCACGCAGGACATCGACATCTACCTGAAGTCGCTGGGCACCGTCACCGCCTACAACACCGTTACCGTGCGCAGCCGCGTGAGCGGTGAATTGGTCGACGTGGCGTTCCAGGAAGGCCAGCAAGTCAAAGCCGGCGACCTGCTCGCCCAAGTCGACCCGCGCGCGTTCCAGGTGGCGCTGGATCAGGCGCGCGGCACGCAGATGCAGAATTTGGCGCAGCTGGAAAACGCGCGCCGCGATTTGCAGCGCTATCAGGCCCTGTTCAAGCAAGACTCCATCGCCAAGCAGCAGGTCGATACGCAAGCCGCGCTGGTGCGCCAGTACGAAGGCACCGTCAAAAGCGATCAGGCCAACGTGGACAACGCCAAGCTGCAACTGGATTACGCCCGCATCACCGCGCCGATCAGCGGCCGGCTGGGCCTGCGCCAGGTGGACCGTGGCAACCTCGTGTCCAGCGCCGACACCAATGGTCTGGTCGTGATCACGCAGACGCAGCCGATTTCAGTTGTGTTCACGCTGCCCGAAACCCAGTTGCCTGAAGTGCGCGGCGAAATCGCGGCCGGCCAGACGCTGAAGGTTGACGCCTATGACCGCGCTGACACCCGCCGCATCGCGACCGGCGTGCTTGAAACGCTGGACAACCAGATCGACGTCACGACCGGCACGTTAAAGCTCAAGGCCAAGTTCGACAACGCCGACGACGCGCTCTTTCCGAATCAATTCGTCAACGTGCGCCTGCATGTGCTGACGCGCAAAGATGTCACCGCCATTCCCACCGCCGCCATCCAGCAGGGCTCGGCCGGCGCGTTTGTCTTCCTGGTGCAGCCGGACAACACGATTGTGGTGCGGCAGGTGAAGCTGGGCGCCATCAACAACGGCATGGTGGCCGTGAACGAAGGCTTGCAGCCGGGCGACCGGGTTGTCACCGAAGGCACCGACCGCCTGCGCGCAGGCGCCAAGGTGGAAATCGTGGGCGGCGCCGAAGTCATTCCCGCCACGCGCGACAAGACGCTGGGCGCGGGCGCGCCGGCCGGCACCACGCCCGCCACCAAGTAAGCCGAGACCATCGTGAGCCCGTCGCGTCTGTTCATCCTCCGCCCCGTGGCCACCACCCTTGCGATGGTGGCCATTCTGATCGCTGGCTTCATCGCGTACCGGATGCTGCCCGTGTCGGCGTTGCCCGAGGTGGACTACCCGACGATTCAAGTCGTGACGCTGTATCCGGGCGCGAGCCCCGACGTCATGACCTCGCTGGTTACCTCACCGCTTGAACGCCAGTTCGGGCAGATGCCGGGCCTGAACCAGATGTCGTCCACCAGTTCGGGCGGCGCGTCGGTCATCACGATGCAGTTCAACCTGACGCTGCCACTGGATGTGGCCGAGCAGCAGGTGCAGGCCGCCATCAACGCGGCGTCGAACCTGCTGCCCAGCGACCTGCCCGTGCCGCCCACCTATAACAAGGTGAACCCGGCGGATGCGGCCGTGCTGACGCTGGCCATCACCTCGCCCACCATGCCCTTGCCGCAGGTGCGCGATCTGGTCGATACGCGGGTGGCGCAGAAGTTGTCGCAGATTCCGGGCGTGGGCCTGGTGAGCGTGGCGGGCGGACAGCGCCCCGCCGTGCGCGTGCAGGTGAATCCGCAAGCGCTGGCGGCCAACGGGCTGGCCTTGTCTGACCTGCGCACCGCCATCGTGGGCGCCAACGTCAACCAGCCCAAGGGCAATCTTGACGGCCCGCAGCGCTCCACCACCATCAACGCCAACGATCAGCTGAAGTCGCCCACCGACTACAACGACCTGATCATCGCCTACAAGAACAACGCGCCGCTGCGCTTGTCTGACGTGGCGCGCGCGGTCGAAGGCGCCGAAGACACGCGGCAGGCGGCGTGGGCGGGCGACAAGCCCGCCATCCTGCTGAACATCCAGCGCCAGCCGGGTGCCAACGTCA
>Ga0256767_1000118_pt1 | contig 11169 bp, 2 predicted proteins | sample MC6MC0918MT_FD_186043 | JGI IMG/M metagenome (GOLD analysis project Ga0256767, IMG submission 186043) | Metatranscriptome of enriched soil aggregate microbial communities from Iowa State University, Ames, United States - MC6-MC0918-MT... | ecosystem: Environmental > Terrestrial > Soil >... | reverse complement strand
CCCCACTCTGCCATCCCCTTCCTTCCCATTCTGCATGAGCGTCACTCCATCCACTCCTTGACGCTCCTCTATCCGTCATCGACTGTTGGTCACCGTGACGTTCGTCAGGCGTGTGCACTGGGCGCTGGGCAGTGTGCTCACCACACATTCCACAGAGGATCCGAATCTGTATCATCCCTGCTGTCCTTTTGATACTGCCCATTTACTGGCATTGCCATTGTCATTGTCAGCCTCACTCCAATTTCTTCTTCATCCCATTGGCATTCTCCTTGATTGGTCCATCGTGAGGGTGACGGCGAGGGCGAGGGGTGATCAATCTGTACTACTGCTCCATGCCATTGTTGAGCAGTGAGCACTGACGAGCAGTGAGCGCTTGAACACAGTCCAGCAGACTCAGCTCGACAGGTGGGAGAGGCAGTCACAGTGGCACACAACGAAGACGCGAGAAATCCATCAGACTCACACCGCATTGATGATCCGACATCAATGCGATGCACGAATGCATCCCACACATCATGAGCAGTCAGAGCAGCGAAGGCAGTCGAACGACATGCCGTCAATATGTGACCAACGGCCAGCTACAGGCCAGCTCAGCGGCTCCCAACCGCCATCTCGCACTCGCTTCTCCCGCATCCCTCTGCGCTCCGAGTCGTACTCCCTCTGGAACTGCTTCATCCTCATCATTCTCATTCTCATCATCCTCCTGCAAACGTCATGCCAACCGATAACGGCGGCACCACTCTCATTGGCATGGAGTGGCTGTCCCTCATTCTCCATGGCCAATGAGCATCACGCTCATCCAACCAATCTCAGTCTCGCATTCCAATCGCCATCAAGTGATACTCCATTCGCTGATGATGGATTCAGACTAACACTCACCATGTCATTAGCAGAGGCATCCATTGATGGGATACGATACAAACGTGAATGGATGATGGAGAGAACAACATCCGTCGTCTCATTCCGATTTCGTGTGGATGCCGTTCATACCATCACCTCACTCATCCTTAATGTCACCACTGATGATCGATACTCAACCACGGATTATGCTCCTCCAACACCATCCTATTGTAACATCACCATCTACCCAGAGAGTCGTGTGACATCACTGTATGGTGGTGGATATACGATTGGCAATCCAATGCCTAGTCCGGACGAATCCGTTCATGAGTCCACCTCACCCATCATTACTTCTGCCAATGCTGATGGTATTCGACGTGCATACCCACGCGTCAGCTTCAATCAGCCAGGTTCGATGGTGTTGGATCCATCCGGTCGCTATCTCTACATCGCTGATACGGGCAATCATTGCATTCGACGGCATGATCGCATGACGGATCGATTGGAAGTATTCATTGGAAGAATGAGTGTCACTGGCAATATTACTGGTCCACGGCGACAGGATTTGGTGATGAATGAACCGTACGCGTTGCTCATTGACCCCATCGGCGAGTACCTCTATGTCACGGATATTGGAAATTGTAACATTCTTCGTGTCGGTTTGCAAGGTTCATCGCTGAACTCGGTCGATCTCCTACTCTCAGCTGGTCAATGCACGTCGACCAGTGGCCCCATGAATGCTCCAACTAGTCCAGACTATGCAGTGGTGAGTCGTGGCCTGCATAGTCTGGCGATGGATCGTACTCGATCGACTCTCTACTTTACGGATGATGTCGTGCAGCGCGTGCCAGCTGGCGATAATAACATTGGCTATCAGTTACAGAAGCTTGACTTACGCGCGGGGTCGACATTCACTCAACGCTCACGCGTCAACATCAATACACCACAAGGCAACATTGATAACATGCAAGTGTTGGACATCGTATTGACAAATGATGATCAGACACTCTTCTTTGTGGATGCAAGATGCGACTTGATCAGCGGTTTCTTTTCTCCTTACTATTGCCTTCGTCGTTATGATTTTGTGAGTGAGGAGCTCGCGCTAGTTGGTGGCGGTGCTGCGTCACCCGATGCAACCGCCTCTACCTGGGGTATGCCAACTCCATCCAACACGCAATTCGATGCAGGCTTCAATGAGTCAACCTTTGCATCCATGGATGCCATACTCATGACGCCGGACGAGTCCACATGGCTCATTGCTGATGCGGATGTATTACGAACGGTGCCAGTGGGAGATGGGAATGAGAATGTCGTCACCAAGCTTGGCTGGAGAGCAACATCAACAATCGAGACGTTCCAACATCCCGGCAGTGCCATTGGACAGCGAGCGAATGAGACGCGATTTATCAAAGTCACCAAGCTCATCTGGGATACGACACGGCCCAATACTGCACTTGCATTGGATCATGGGGCGTCGAAAATCTATTCGATCGATACTGTGCAATGGACCATCTCGCCCTATATCGTATCCGGTGCAAAGTTCGGTGATTCATCGAATCCATCCAATGCATGTGACTTCATGATGAGTGATGCAGATGGCATGGGTCAGGAGGCAATGTTCGATTCGATTGTGGGTATGGCTGCGCATGACTCCAAACTGTATGTGGCAGACACATATTCCATCTCTCGCCTTGACCCGTCTCAAGCAGTCAAGCATGTGACGACCTCATTGGGTACGCTGAGCAATGGCGTGCTGAGCGGCATGTCATCGTGGAGTGGCAGGTTTGAGCCGGCTGGTTGGGGTCCACATGGATTCACGAGCTACTTTGACGAGTTTTACTTCCCTCGACCATCGGGATTTCGTGCATTCTCATTCGAGGATCTGGCGCTGGTAAGGGATGATCGACTTGGAAGTCCTGGGCCTGTCATCGCTGCTGTCATCGCTGATGACAACCTGGCGTATGGTTCTCCCGACGTGCATGATGGTTGGGCGTGGACGGCTTTGTTTCCAGCGGGTGGAAATTTTGGACCTCTCGAAGCTGTGCCCAATGACAATAAGCTATTCTTCGCTCCCCTTGGTCTTTGTTCAATCATTCGTTTGGATGTTACCGAGTATGAGCCCATTACTGTGGTGTTGGGGAACAAGGCTGATCCAGGACAACGCATATGCGGCAGAGTGAATTTTTCCTTGAGTTCCGTTTGGGATGCATACTCCGTCAAGCTTCAGCCAATTCGCGACATGTTCTATGCAATGGATGAATCGCTTCTCTATGTCCTAACATCTGTCCCAATGAGAAATCTCATCACGGGACAACCTGCGATTCCTGCTCATGCAGTCGATGGTCTGCTTCATTTGGACAACCTTCTGTTGCGACTGAATCTGAGTAGTGGACTCATCGAACACATAGCGGGAGAGCAACCGGCTGACATGCAACCACCCGATACGCCATGCACACCACGCGATGGGAGAGGACTCGATGCGAGATTCTGCTCACCCACTGCACTCACCATCACAAAGGTTAGATCGACTGCATATGTCGCTGATGCCATATGGATCGATGCCATCTCACGCTATACGGCCACCATTCGACAGGTCGACCTGGTGAGTGGTGACGTGCTGACCATCGCTGGGCAAGCAAACCAATGGGGATGTGCAGATGGCGTAGGATCGATAGCAACACTCACTATTATATCCAGATTGCTGCTGTCAGATGATGAAACGTTCCTCTATGTTGGAGGACAGGGAGATGGGAGAATCAGGAAAGTCGTACTCAAACCAGGCCCCACCATCTTGCATGTGTATCCATCGAGTGGCGGCAGCCTCCCGAATCTCATCGTGTCTGGCACCAGTCTTCATAGCATGACTTCACTGTCAGCTGTATGTCTGACACCAACTGGGTATGGAGCATCCTTTCCCATCATCTGTAATGTGCAATCAGCAACAACTGCACATTGTGCACCTGGCACACCACTACCCAATGCTGTCATATGCCCATCGCAGCAATTTGCATTCAAAGTCAACAGTTTATCTTTCCCCGCTGGCACCAGTATGATGGCACCAACCTATCGAATCTTGCCCTTGCCGACACTCAATCATCTCTCTCCAGCAGCAGGGCCATTGTTGGCGGATACACGTGTCGAGGTGTTTGGGAGTGGCGAAGCACTGTCTGCTGCTTTCGCCAATATTGAGAGTGTGCAATACCGGGTCGATGGTATACTCCACCCGTGCAAAGGTGGCTTCTCCCTTCGTCACTCCATTTCATCGAGCACGCCTCCCAATCAACCAACCCGCATCATGTGCACCATTGATGCCACGATAACGCAAAACCTTCCTGTGGGTGCAACGATTGAATTCATCGCTGCCATCGCTGCACAAAACATTACGTCGGCGCCATTCACCAAAGCTACGCCGGTTGAGCTGCGCGATTTCTATGTTTCAAGCATTGTTGGTAACCATCACTCACGTGCCCACCCAGTCAATACGCTGCTCACTGTTCGATCGAACGCATCCACCCCATTCGTGTATGGTAGTGATGATGTGAATGTTGAGTTCGTCAGACTCAATCCAATCAATCAAGCCAATGTTGCGCCGTTCATCTGTCAATTCCCCAATGCGACTGGTGCCGAGCTCAACTGCACACTGCCACGAAGCCTCCCCGCTGCTGACTATGAGGTGCAGCTGAGTGTGGGTGGCTACATGGTAAGCGCAGCTGGCGTGTTGGAGGTTGGGAATCGGCTTCGCTTACAACAGGCTGGCACTCGCCTCCCACTCAATGCTGCATCTCTCACGCTATTCAACCTCAGTCTAGTCATGACACCAACGGCAGACATCGAACTACACTTCAATGTCACGAGCGCGCCAGTCGGCTTCACGGGCCTTCCTGCGTCTGCATGGTTCCGAACTGGAGAGACTCCATTCATCCAGAGCCCTCCTCTAGCCACGGGATCGACACATGGCCATGTCATGTTCAACATCACAATCGATACGAATGATACTGACACATTGTTGCAATTCCCGTTGAATGAGCGGAGCATCATGGTGGATTGGATTGTTGGTGCTCAATTCGTTTTGCTCACACAGCCACTCCAAGCAGCACCAGCGGGCATCAGTGTTCCCATCTCTCTTCGACCTGAATGGTCTCCACCGTCATCCCCTCCTGCACTTCTCATACTCAACTGCTCAACCGTGCTCAATGGGGCAGAATCAGTTGGTTTGGTTCCTCTCCCCGCTCAGCCGGTGCAGCCCGATGGTGACGGCAATCAACCCAATCTTAATTATACCGTGCGCTTACCGGCCACACCACCCGCCACGCCAACAGCAAATATTTATTGCCAATGGAAAGTGGAGAGAACACAGTTCTTGGTGCCACCAACAAGCTTTGCCATTCATGTGCAGGATGCACGGAATGAATTGCAGTCGTTGAGTGGCAGCTGCCTTCCCATTGCCACCAGCACTCCGTTCGATGCCATGACAACGGCGTATGAATCACGAGTGGGCTCATCCATTGCCAATTGTTCGTTCATTGCAACATTTCCGACGGCCGCTCAAGTCAACGTATCCGGTAGCAACTCCACCTTCATCGTTTCGTCTGGTGTGGCCACGCCACAGCTTACTCTTCACCCTGGTCTGAACGTATTCATCATTCGAATCGTACCCGAGATTGGAACAACGAACGAGATTACATTGCGAATCCTCAGGCCCATACTCATACATGCTGTCAACACAAGCATGACATCATTGATAGGTGGCAGTACGTACAGTGTTGGTATCAATTCATCTGTCCCCGTCGCTTCAACAACGGTCAAGTTGGCATGCGCTGATAGTGACAATGGGCCTGATCGACTCTTGACGACACCATCGGTCCAGCCACTGAGCGCACCCGGCCTGCTAACATTCGCGATATTGGTACCATCCACCCCGCCACTCAATGCCAATCGAAGTCTATACTGCCGTTTTGAGGCAAATGGTACCTCTGCCAACCTTCTGCAACTCCCTCCACCCTTCGCATTCCGTGTCGTTTCCACTGATGCCTCACTTGCATCCATCATCGGCACTTGTGTTCCGCCATCATCGACGACCTACTTTGCATCCAATCACAGCTATGCATCAATTGTAGCCGATGGGTCGAAAACATGCTCGTTCATGGCAACACCAAGTGATGCCATGGCAACACTCACATTCACCAGCAATAGTACAGGAGGCGTAGCAATGCCATTGACATCAGGTCAACCATCCCCTCCTCAGACGCTCATACCCGCTGGCACCACACTCATCATCGTCAGTGTGGCAGCGGAGGATGGAAGTGTCCAGAATGTGACATTGATGATCTATATGATCCCAGTGTACGTCGCACCAGGCGATCCTCCTGTCATGGATGTTAATGTACCGCCATCCGTCGACCCATGCATGCTTCCAGGTGTCAATCCATGTAGTCCTTACGGCTCCACCTGTCACTCCACCACCAATGTCTCTGCCGATGCCACTCTCGGCAATGTGAATGTGACCAAGTCCATGACGTGTTCGTGCTCCAGTGGCTTCTTTGGCTCGACGTGTGACCTCGGCATTCTGACCTGTCTACCATGTGTGGCGAGAATGGTTGGAAATTCATCCATTCAATTACTCGTCGTCGGAGCGAAGTGGATAAGGAACGTTGCAGTACGTGAGATTGACATCGATTATAACCTCACTGCTGTCACACGACATCATCCATTAGTGGTGAGAGTACTGTCAGACTCGTTTTCTGACGATGTGAAAGAAGCTGTAACAGCAGCGAATGACTTCTCCATCCTATCGTTCACTGCACCATCATTTGCTCAAATCATGTCGCTCTCTACAAGACCAGGCAGGCAGTTGTATGCATATGACGGTGAGAACAGGAGAGGTATGGATGATCGTTTGAATGGCGGCTTCTCCATTCAACAGGATGACCCCGTGAAGAATCCTCCCGCTCAGTATGCTCCAATCGTCATCAGTTCAGTCTTCTCTGGTCGATCGACTGTTGAAACATTTGAGTATAATACTCTGTGGTATACGCCATCATCATGCAGGGATGAAGGAGAAATGAAACCGGATGGAAAGGGAGGATGCACGTGCCCGACCGGCTGCTACTGTCCGGGTGGTGGTCGATGTTGGCCTCTACCGGGCTATTGGAGCTATCGCGAAACTCAGGATGCCCTCCCATGCCGCATTCCTGATGTATGCATCGGCACACCGAGCAATCCATCACTGCAAACAGAACTAGGTGGCGAGCCATCAACACAGAACTGTGCCGATGGTTATGATGGGGTGACATGTGTCGACTGCTCCGATTCATACTATAAATTGAAAGGGCGTTGCTATCCATGTGGCAATGAATCCGATCAGACGGCTGCCATCGTGAGTATCATCATTGGTTCAGCCATCGTCTCGATCCTCCTCTCTCTCTCCGTCGCCTTCCTTCGTGCTGCTCATCTCGTGCGTGTCGCCTCTGTGATCGTTGCCTTACAAGGTGTTGTGGTGGTCGGTCAGCAAGGTGCACGTGACTTACCTGGTCAAGCCGGCCAAGTCATCGCATCGGCATTCTCGATACTCTCACTCACGAACTTCGACCTGCAAATTCTCAGACCGGGGTGCACAATCCCAAGTTTCAACTTTGTACGGAAACAATGCGTATTCAACAGGCGCACAGTGTAACTTTTCCGTGTCTCACCTCGCCTTGGTTCTCTCTTCCTCCCTGTTTTGTTTGCTTTGTTTTGCTCGTCCCGCTAGATTTCTCTTTTCTGGTCTACCATTGGCCTGTTGTGTGCGACCGCCATACTTTTCTTGCTTGCGTGTCTGTTTCGTCTTTGGGTTCGTCTTCGTCGTGAGGGCCGTGAGGGTGCGGCCGCTGCGTATAACGTGATGCTGCAGCAGCAGATATTGGAAGCAACGCTGGAGGAGGAGAGGAAGGCAGAAGAGAAGCGAAAGAAGGAGAAGTCAATGAGAAGATATAAAAGCTTCCGCAGCAGCATACGATCAAGCTTAGGTGGAGGCAGCCGATACTCAACGGACATCGCGGTACAAGACTTGGACAAACTGCCAGAACCATCCCCATCACATGCAAAGCAAGTCGGGGCTGAGTGTACACCTGCGACTGGGACTGGGACTGGAGTTGGATCTGAGCATGGCGATGGGGAAGAGGAGAGTGATGAGGAAGAATCCATCAGTGTGCAGAGCAAACAGATTCAGAGGATGAAAACATTCCATCAACAGAGCATGAAAGCTGCACACCATTTTAAAACTCCTCCGTATGATGATTTCCGTCGTCGTTTGATCCACAGCACCCTGCTTCTCCTCTCTATCTTCTATCTCAAGTTCAATGAGCTCCAGTTTAAGCTTTTTGTGTGCGTTCGTGCCCCCATCCCAGAGGAAGCACTCAGTGATCTCCCAACCTATGACATGTTCCTCGCAGAAGACTATCAGACCTCATGCTACCACTCCGCACATCTTGGTACGAGTATTGCCGTGGCATTCATCATTGTACTCTACTCCATTGGCTATCCACTACTCACACTGGTCGTACTCTGTCGAGCATTCGTTACACCTGGCAGTCATGGTGAGGAGTTGGATGGCATGACGGGCTGGTTAGTGCGGCATATACCATTGTTGCGGCCTCGTCGGACTCAAGAGGAGCAGGAAGAGGAGGCGAGGAAGAATATGCAAGCAGAGGACAGGCATAACAAGAAAGTTCTGGCGACTGCAAAGCAACGGGCAGGGGTCGAGGAGAAAGACAAAGGACAAGGACAAGGACAAGGGGATGGTCATGGACGTTCAGTCTCCATTTCCACTCGTGATCTCAGTTCCATGCCCAGCTCCACTCTCCTTCAGGCGTACATTCAGCATACTCGCATCGCACAGTTTGGTTTCCTGTTCATCGAGTTCAAGCGGAATCATTTCACCTTTTATATCAATACCTTCCTCCAAAATCTCTGGATCGCTGCTGCCTCTGTACTCATTCAAAGCATCGATGTACAACTATTCATGCTGGGTATATGCTTCACACTCTACTGTGTCAGTGTGGCGGCATATCTGCCATATGAGAAATGGCGCAACAATTTGAAGGATGGAGCCATGCACCTATTCCTCGTCGTTCAATCGCTTGCCTTACTCTCCGTGCAGCCTGGCGCTCATCACATGCAACTGTTCATAGCGTTGCTGGCAGTGTTTGGAGTATTGATCCTTGGTGTGGCACTGAGAAAGTATATCGTGAGATGTTGCGATGGACGCTCATTGGCCAGACTGCGATCGAAGAGGAAGAGCGCCAAAGTACTCCTATTCTCCGATGCCGATCAGCAGAACGATGATGAAGATGAGAATGACCATGGCCATGGCAATGGCAAACGCAAGCCTGACACCATGCAACTCACACGATCCAAGCGAAGGTCAGATGATGATGAAGATGACGAGCATAGCACACAGACTGACAAAGCGCATCACAAGTACGCGCCGACGTCCAAATCTGGTGCAGCAGATGTACACTCTGTCACAAGCAAACGTTCAAGCCTCGCGGGTCATCGTCAGCCTCGCTTCCATCATACCAAGCGACTGACACAGAGTACTGTGACCACTGGACATGGCATAGATATGGATGAGGACCCCGATGCGAGTCCTGACCAAGAGCATGATCATCCAATCGCAGCACGTGGCTCCTCCATCTCCACTCCGCCTCGCAGCCGATCCGCGCGAGTCTCCCCTGCTGTTACACCACTCCGCCACACTCGCCATCTTCATCATGACACACGATCCAGCTATGGAAGTGGATTGAGTGGTGAACTTCGACCCCCACCACTCATCACTCAACCATCACCCACTGACCCACCATTCCCATCACCATCACCTGTCTCACCTGATGCCATACCATTCGATGTTGAGCAATCCCCCATTATCCATCTCCCGCATGATCATGATCACGATGATCGACCCTCCCCTCCCAGTCGTACTGGTAGCGCGCATCGTATCGGTCATGTCACACATTCACCACCATTCAAACGATCGGGTACAGTCGTGCGCGTTCGTGATGAACAAGAGCAGGAGCAGGATCAGAATCATCATTCCCCACGTCCGCCATCCGTCACGTCATCGCCATTAGTTGTCGATCGAGCTCGTAGCATTGCGCCATCTCAACGTGGCTCCGGTAGCAGTACCAGTCCTCATCCTTCCCCGTCCACTGCCTCCCCGCTCACTCCACCGCGCGCTCAACGTCTTCAAACCTGGGTTGATAACAGAGCAGCGCTGAATGGTTCACCGACTGCGGAGTTATTGCAGCGTCGCCTTTCATCATTGGAGCTCATGACCAGTAGCAGTGATGGATGTGAACACATCGTTGCGCTACGACCCATCCAACACATGCAGGACGACGATCACACGCACGTAGGACTACAGGAGTGGGTGGGAGATGAATTGACCATGCTGCCCAATACACCTCAACATGCACATACACACATGCAACCACCATTCGTGGCGGACCATGCACCGACTCAGCCCAACACATCAACGTCATAATTCGACTCCCGCATCCACACACATTCATCGTATGACATATCTTCACCTGCCGTGAGCCACGACATTGGCTCAGTGCATTTCTTGTATGTGGCACACCTTTTTGCTGTTACAGCGAGCCCCCTATTGATTTCTACATTCGATCCCGCTCTCGCCCTCGCTCTCTCTCCATGCATCTTCCATCTTCCATCTTCCATCTTCCATCGTCTATCTTGCCTATGTCTATCCATCATCGATATGAATATGACGACTGCATATCTGCGAAAGCATAAGAAGATATTGCAACACCACTCGCACACATGTCAACACAATTCATAACGTCTTTTACCGCCCATCCATGCTCAACGTCGGCGCATTCATTCAGTGACGAGCATTTCACACAGCAGCATTGAGTGTCGATGACACTCGCATCCCACACCACTTGCTCTCATGATCACCCAGTCTGCCCTCCTTATGTATCTATGCAGGCATGTGTATGCATAACGAACCATAGCGACTGGTGTTTCCATGGCGCCTTTCCACCGTACCATTTGCATATTCTCCCTCGTCGCTAACCTCACAGCACAGTGCCATCGGCATCGGCGCATCAGACCCTCTCTTGGCTCAGCGATATTGGTATCAATGTCTAAGTCATGATAAAAAAGAAGGGGGCTCATGTAACACTTTATGCAATTTTTCCGTGTGTACCTTTCTTGTTGACATATATCAACTCCAAATAAGAGAGTCAACTTGCCAATCTCAAGATCACCTTAACCAATCACGAATTCAAATGTCAAACTCAAATGTTTTTCACACACACACACACACACGTG
>Ga0256767_1000108_pt1 | contig 11545 bp, 4 predicted proteins | sample MC6MC0918MT_FD_186043 | JGI IMG/M metagenome (GOLD analysis project Ga0256767, IMG submission 186043) | Metatranscriptome of enriched soil aggregate microbial communities from Iowa State University, Ames, United States - MC6-MC0918-MT... | ecosystem: Environmental > Terrestrial > Soil >... | reverse complement strand
GGACCCCATCAATCACCTAATACGACCATGGTGACACCTGCCCATCCGTATTCATCACCTGCTCCCAACAGTACACCTCCTTTCCAGACCCATAATGAGTCGACCACATCCATCGCACATACCACCATGCATCTCAACTCATCGCCGCAACGACAGCCGTACAGCGCTCATCCAACCCAGCCCTACTCCAGCCAGTCAAATGTACCGGCATCAGCTGCCCAACGTACGACGCCACATCGTCATCACCAGTCATCTCCTAGCCATTCACAACCCATGCCCTCCCAACCACCAACACCAACCCCTGCACCATTGCCTAACCGTGCTGCCCCTACCCCTGGCAGCACTCCCCGTACCGCATCTTCATTCACTCCTGCTCCCTCTGCTTTCTCCATGTCCACCCCTCTCAACCCATCCACAACCTCATTGAAGGCAATGATTCTCGAGCGTGATGCACAGCTACATGATGCAAATCTGCGCAATCAGCAGCTGGAGACACAGCTGGCTGAGTTGAGTGCACGATCACGCCAGCAGAGTCAGCACATCGAATCGTTGCAATCACAGAGTGAGAACAGGTTGAAGGCGCTCACACGAGAACGATCGTCATTGCAGAGCCGGATCGACGAGCTACGGACGAATGCAGGTGACGAATCAGATCGTGTGTCCAAGTTGATGCGTGAGAATCATGTATTGAAGGCAGAGGTTGAATCTGCCTCATCCTTATCAGCTCAGCTGGCGGCCGCGCAAAAGACCATCCAATCACTCCGTTCTGATCTCAGTGAACGTGATGCAGAGATCGTGGAGCTACGGAATGCAGGCCGAAGCAGTTCGGCATCTGAACGTGCAAAGGAGCGCCAGCTAGCGGATCTCGAGTCTCGATTGAAGCAAGCACAGACAGAGGCAGCAAACTCACGCAAGCAACTACAACAGATGCGTGCAGAGAAGGAGAGTTTGAGACGTGAACTGGATAGTCGACTCACTACCGCCACCACTCATGCCGAATATACCCAATCCTTGAAGGAGCTGACTACACAGAAGCTTCAGCTTGAGTCTCGCGTTGCAGCTCTCACCGCCAGTCAGCGTGAGAGTGAAGGTCAAGTAGCGGAGTTACGCAATGATGTCACCATACTCGAGCATGAGTATGATAAGCTCATTAGTATGTATGACATTCGTGGTAATAAGATCAGTGAACTCGAGTACCTCATCAATGGACTGCGCGCGACGATGGCGAGGAACGACGCAGAGAAGGAGGAGACGCTGCGTCGTATTGATGAGACGCATGCAGAGATGGAAGCACACACGAATGAGAAGCAAGCATTGTCAGATGAGAATGCCGTGTTACGTGATCAAGTTGATGAGTTGAATGAGCAGATCGAGACGTGGCGTGAGGAGGTGGAAGTATTGAAGAAGGAGCGCATGGGAGACAAACGGGTCGAATCGGAACTGCGCGCACAAGGTGAGAGTGTGCGATCGGAATTCGACCAACAGCGAAGGAACCTTCATCAACGTTTGAATGAGCGTGATGCGGAGTTGAGGGCATTGAAGGAGAGGATCGCCGCACTTGAAGCTGAATTGGTGCAAACACGAAGCGAGCTCAAGCAAACGAAGCAGTCTCTCAATGAACGCGATGATGAGTTGGCCAATGCTCGACAGCAACATCACCGTCTGCAGCAGGATTTGACAGAGCGTGATGCACAGATCGCCCAACTCAAGTCACAGCTATCCACTGCCACCCAACAGCAGGAGCATAGTGAGGGGTTGCTGCAAACATCCCTCGTGCAGAGTCAGAATCAGAAGGCCACACTCGACTCCCTACATGAACAGATCGCTGACCTACAATCTCAACTTGCCGCCCTTCAACTGAAGGAGAGCAGTGTCGCAGCTGAGGCCAAGGAATCACGCGAGGAGGCGAATCGCCATTCCGCCGCATTGGAGTATGTCAAAACTGAGTTGGAACGAAGTTTCGAGACGAATATTGCACTCGAGTCACAGTTGAATGAGACGAAGAAGGAACTGGAAGACATGACTGGACAATGTGAGGAGAAGGTGAGGCAACTCGCAGAAACCAATACGAAGCTTGAAACAACGACGATCGAATTGAATGAGCTGCGAGTAACTAAGCAACAAGCACGGGATCAAATTCATTCACTACGATCGGACCTTCTCGCCGCGAACGAATGTGCTGAAGAGCATGCGCGTAAGCAAGCAACGACTGAGAGTGAGTTGGCCGAGCGCAATGCACGTGTTGATCAATTGCAATCAGTGGAGAAGGAGCGAGCCCTGTTGCAGGAGAAGCTCGCCACAGCAGAGGAGCAGCTGCAGGCAGAATCAACGGCGCATGGTCGATTACAAGCTGACCTACGTGTGTTGGAGCGTGAGCATGATTCACTCCAATCCAAACTCTCGGACCTGCATCAATCTTCATCCACACAGCGTGATGAGTTGGAGCGCAGCATCAACACCAGTCGTGCTGAGTATGATCGTGTGGAGCGTGACCTCCAACAGTTGCGCGGTCAACTCGCCGCCACCCAACAATCCCTACGGCGCGCAGAAGAGACAGTCGAGTCGTTGCGATCAGACTTGTCCTCCGCCAATGCCACCGTTGCACGATTGGAGACGAGTCTGAGTGCGAGTGAGAAGGAAGTGGATGCATCAGCCAATCGTGAGACAGAGCTGCGTCGGGCGTTGAGTGAGGCACAGGCATTACAGTTGAAGCTGGAGGAATCCCTATCCAACTCACAGTCGTCGTTACGTGAGGTCGAGCGTCAGCGTGCGGAGGACATGGCCATCATGCAACAATTCTTACATGAGTCTGAGAAGAAGTCATTGGAGGATAGTTTGGCATCAACTCATGCGCTCGACGAGGTCAAGCAACAACTGACGGCAACACAGCATGAATTACATCAAGTCAACGTACAGCTGGCAGCAGTGGAGGAGGAGCGCGATGCAGTGCAGCGACACAACGAGGAACTACAGAAGCGTACACAGGCCAATGCGAATGCATTACGTGATGCACATGAGGCAGCGGAGGAGACGCAGCGTACATTGCAGCAGCTGCAACGTAAAGTGACACGTGACTATGAGCCACGCTTAGGCACGGCGGACGAGAAGGAGGAAAAGCTGAGTCAGGTGGAACAGAAGTTACGTGACTTGACCCGTCAACATAGCGCGCAGACGGATGAGCTGCAGAGTGCAGAGGCCAAGGTATCCGACTTGACATCCAAGTTGCGTACCCAACAGATGGAGACAGAGAGTCTCCAGGAACGCCTCACCGCGCTTGAACGGGCGGTTTCCTCACATGTACACAAACAAGCTGCTGCCTATGATGCACTCCTCGGAGGCAGTGACACTGTCCCATCCACGTTGACGACACCTTCCTCTGCATCGCGCCGTAGTTTCCTCGCCACCTCACCGCAACATGCCAAACACCTCTCACGATCAAATAGTGTGCAACATCATGAAATTGCATCTCCCTCAGCAGCCGCTGTCTCTGATCATGCCGCCATGTCGCCGACCCCTCGCACATGGCGCACTGCATCTGACCCGCTAAGTGTGAGTAAGCCACCCGCTTTATCACTCTCTGACAATCCCTCAACCTTCTCTCCTCTCATCTCCTCCTCCCCACATGGCTCCTGGCAATCCTTCTCACCGTCCGCTCCCCTCTCCCCTTCACTCCGCTCGTCACTCGCATCCATGGACCCACTCTCCCTTCTGGTGTGGGAGCATGAGCGTGCCTCCAATCTATTCCATGCACATCATCGGCTGCGTGCTGACTCCGCTGCCACCACTGCTAGTCTCGTTCAATTGCAGCAGCAGATGGAAGGACTCAAGTCACAGCTGGCAGCAGCGGCTGAGAGGAATACAGAGACGCAGCACAAGTTGGATGCGGCAGAATCGAAGACTGTCACACTCAATACGCAACTTCGCCAACTCGAACAACAGCTGGATGATGTCAAGAGTGAGCGTCAACAACTGACTGATCGAAAGGAATCGCTGCAGCAGCGCATTCGGACCAGTGAGGATGCATTAAATGAGACACGTGAGCAGCTTGCATCCTTGCAGGTGGAGTGTCGAGCGAAGGAAGTTGAATCGACGCGATTACGTGATCGTGTGACAGTATTGGAGCGTGAAGTTGCAGCACGCACGGATGAGAAGACACGATTGGAGGAGGAGCATGATCGTGTACGCCGTGAATTGTCGTTACAGAATGCTGCACGCACTGATCTCAACACTGAGCATACGGCGCTGGTCGATCAGCTCAAGACAGCACAGGCAGAAGCAACAACTGCCAAGACGAAACTTGCCGAGCGTGAGAATGAGGCAGCGGAGGCAACACGCCGAGCGGAAAGAGCGGAAAGAAAGAATGCGGAGGTGGACGCGGAACTACACAAACTCAACGATGAAATGGCAAAGATGAGACAAGACTCTTCCTCCCTCCAATCCGATCTTGACAGTGTTCGTGCTCAGCATGTGGCGGCGAGTCGTGATGTTAGCCGACTTCAGAGTGAGTTGCAGCAGTGTGAGGAGCGTGCGAATGCAGCGTCCAATGCGACGAAGGCAGCCGATGAGAAGGCACGCAAACTGGCTGCTGACCTCGCAAGCAAGGAGGAGGAGTTGGAGGATGCACAGAGAATGCTACGAGCAGCACAGCGCAAGGCCGCACAAGCGACTGGGGCGAGTGATGAGAATGAGGCAGCATTGGCTACAGCTCAGTCAGCATTGGCCGCAGAGCGTGCGACATGTCGCGCGGCACAAGCAGAGGCAGCGCGACTGCAGGATAAGTTAATGGAGAAGCAGAAGGAAGTTGACAGCGTGCAAGCTGAGAAGATGCGAGTGGATGACTCACTCAATCAAGCTCAACAACAGTTACAGGAGATGAAGACTCTGCAACAACGGCTGCAAGCAACGAGTGAACAATTGGAATCCGTGCAGCAGCGATTGCAGCAGTCTGAGCAGCGCTGTCAACAGACGAATGACAGGTTGAGTGAGAGTGAGGCTGCCAGAGAAGCGGCAGAGCAGCGATGTGGCCGCATGCAGAAGCAAGCTGAGACAAATATTGAAGAGATGAATCAGCATCATGCGCGCCAGTCGACTGATCATGCAGCACGTACGAATGCACGGCTCACTGAACTGGAACAACAACTTGCAACTCAGTCCTCCTCACTCGCAGCGTCTCAGTCTCAATGTGCAACATTACAGAGTCAACTCGCCGCTGCCTCCACCGATCGTGACGCACTGCGCACTGAGGTTGGTACGCTCACAGGCAAAGTGGCACAACTGGATGCAGCACGTGCACAATCTGCCGCCAGTCTCAATGAGAGCGAGTCAGCACGTGAGAAGATGAAAGAGGAGATGACGCTGCTCAAACAAGAGTTGGATACAAATCGGCAACAGTTGACTGATGCGGAGACATCGCTTCATGAGGCTCGCACATCATTGTCACATGAACGAACGACGTTGTCGACCTGTCAGGCTGATTTAGCTGAGTTGAGACAATTGTACGATGCGGCTCAGCGGCAGGTTGCAGCATTGGAGAAGCAAAGAGATGAGACGAAGCAAGCGTTGAACGAAGCTGAACGAATGGTCAAGTCGGAACAGGAGGAGAAGAAGCAACAGACTGATGAGCTACAATCCACCCAAGCCGAACTTGAGGAGTTGCGTACTGCCCATGCATCATTGGAATCGAGTGAGCGTGATTTGCGCCGTCAACTGTCTGATCTCGCCTCCACCCATGACTCCACTAAAGTCGAACATCAGCGTGTGACTGAGAAGTTGGTTCAACTTCAACAAGAGCACCAGAGTGTATGCGAGAAGATCGACGTTGAGAAACAAAGCCGCGCATCGTGGGATGAGGAGAGACGAGAGTTGGCACAACAAGCAACAGCGGCTCAATCCGATCGTGAGAATGTTGCAGCAGAGTTGGAGCGCACGATGAATGCATTAGAAGCGGCAGAGAAGAAGAGTCAAAGTATCGAAACAGAGTTGCGTGACACACAGGCACAGCTAGTTCGCAGTGAGGATGAGGCTGCCACGGTTCAGCGGCGCGCGGAAGACTCTGAACAGAAGTGTCGAGAGTTGGATGCTCGCGTACACCAATTGGAGTCAGAGGTTTCAACCCTCCAATCACAACTTGCCCAGACAACACAGGCCAGTGACAGTGCTGCAACGCATGCTCACGAGCAGTTGCAGAGTGAGTTGAATGAGAGCAAATCTCGTCTGTCCCAACTTGAGTCTGAGTTGGCTGAGAAAGACAGACAGCTGAGTGAGCGTCAGACGCACATCCAAACTCTCACCGAGCAAGTGACGAGTGTTGAGACTCGTGTCGATGAGTCGCATAGTCGCTCCACTGCATTGGAGCATGAGCTGAAACAACATGAGCATGAGCTTGCTGAGAGTCGCAAGCAGTTACATGCATCGAATGAGTCATCACACCAATTGGAGTTACAGTTGATGGATGCAGAGAAGCGTGAGAAGGATGCAACATCACGTGTCAATGCGCTGAAGGAGGAGTTGGAACAAGCGAAGCGTCAAGCCGACCATGCAGAGAAGCGTGTGACTGATATGGAAAAGGCCAACAACGCACAACAATACCCGACAGTCAGCGCGAGCGATGAACGTGTGCGCGAGTATGAGAGGCGCATCAGCAGTGTTGAGCATGAGTTGAACGAGGCCAGGGAGCGTGAGACGTCAGCACAGCAGTTGTTGAGCAATGTGCAGCAACAGTTGGCAGCAGCGGAGGAGAGCCATGACTCGACACGACGCAGATTGGAGGATGCACAACAGAGCTTGACACAGGCAGAGCAGCGATACGAAGAAATTGAAGAGGAGAGAGAGGAGGCAGAGAAGAGGTTGGCTGAGTTGGAGCAGAGCCACTTGTTGGAGAAGGATTCCATGACTCGCGTCATGAAGGAGTTGGCTGCGCTGCGAGAAGCTCACACTCGCTTACGCATGGAGCATGCCAGCGCGGCCAGCGAGTACGATGCCGCACTCAACTCTGCCTTACACGACCTGCAGCAACGCATCCATCCTGCCATGCATCAGCAGCAACAGAAACAGAATGGAAAAGAGAAAGAGAAAGAAAGGGATGACAGTGCTGAGACGAAACGTCAGACCGATCAGCCAGCTATCAAGCAGAAGGCAAATGAACATGAGGATGATGATGGGTCTGCGAGTCAGCCCATGCGCCGTCAACCTATCGCTGATGATGCGACCATCATGGCATTGCCTGATGAGTCAGCTACTCCAGATGCATCATCGTCATCTTCCACTTCCCTGTTGCTCCCACCCGCACCACGTGTTCGTGCCTCCTCGACCCCTGCAACCCCGACTCATGCTCATTCTCCTCCTAAGCCTCTCATCATCCCGGGTCCACGGTCGGCTCGCTCCTCCATTCTGTTGAATGCTCCGCCACTGCAGCCGGATGGTCCTGATGCCGAGCTGCGTCAGTTGTGGCTAGCACGTGGTCATCATCGCTGGGCCAATGCCGCGGCTGCGGAGGCTGATCATGCACGTGGCCATGCAGCGGTCGGTGAACTGTCACGTGACAACCTCATCAGGGAGATTGGAGCATTGCTGAGAGAGACGAATCAACAAGCGGAACGCATTGAACAACTGGAGGAGCAGCTGGAGGAGACGCGAAAACAACTCAATGATCAAGATGATCATGCACATAGTACAGATGCAGCGGCCACTCCATCTGATTCTGTCCCCGCCTCCGAATTGTCCAGCCTCCGCGCTCAGCATCATGCCGTCTCCTCCATGCTACAAGCGACTGAGCTGCGTCTCACTCAACTGCAGACGGAGTTGGATGATGCACACAAACAGTTGACAGCAGTGTATGTGGAGAAGGCGAGGTTGGAGGCTGAGTTGAATGCATTGAAGCCAGAGACGGAGAAGGTTGAGCAACTCCTCGCCGATGCTCGCCAGCAACAGCAACACTCAACAGCCACATCGATGGAGAATGAGAATGAGACGCGTCTACGCTCTGAGTTGGATGCCGCCACTCAAACCATTCAAGCATTGCAAGATCGCATCTCCAAGAACGATGAAGCTGCAAAAGAACACCATTCCCTCGAGCGAAAGGATGATACTGATGCGGATAGTGCGGCTAGTACGGCTAGTACGCTCCCATCGTCCACTGGCCAGACTTTCATTTCTTCATTGGAGAGTGAGGTGAGTGAGTTGCGTGCCTCGCTCGAGTCCTCTGCTGAGAGTTACACTGAGCTTCATTCCCTCTTCCTCCAGCTTCAGAGTCGGTGCAGTGAGTTGGAGCCATTGGAGGATGAGTTGAGGCTGGCGAGAGAGAGAATACAAACGTTGGAGAGGAGACTCAATCGCATCAATGCTAACAGACATATTCAATGGCTGGATGGAAAGAAAGCAGGAGAGGTGCCAGATGATGACGATGAGGAGAAGGATGACGTGGATGATGATGCACTGAAGGATACAAGTACAACCATGGATGATGCCAGTGAGAGTGATCGTGTGGCCGTTGCGTTGTCAGCTCAGCGCATGACTCTGGAGAATGTGATGGCCGGCTTACAGGTTGAGAATGCAACGTTGCGTGAGGCGACCGAAGTGTTGAGTGAGCAGTTGGATGAGGCGCAGGAGGAGTTGAGAGCGGCAAACAAGAGGATCCATCTCATGCAAGCAGAAGAGGCGCGTGCATTGCTCATACAATATGTCAAGGATGCATCTCACAAAACCAAACCAACTGACGTCGACTCCACGCCTGGTGTTAGCACGAGCGATGTGCCTTCATCCTCATCCTCCTCCTCTCTGGCCTCATCATCTGATCTCTCTCCTCGCTCTCTCTCTTCCGCCTATGACTCCTCCCTCTCCACCATCGCTCACCTTCATGGTGAGTTACGTTATGCGACGAGTCGAGTGTCGGAGTTGCAGAGTGAGCTGGATGAGCTGCGTATTGCCGATCATGAATCCCAGCTGGAGCTATTGCATGATGAGAATGAGAAGCTGCAGATGCGCATCGATCAACTCGTTGAGACTTTGGATGAGATGCGAAGCACAGAAAAGCAAGGGAGGAATGAGGAGAGCGACGAGAATGAAAATGAGGATGAGCGCGGCATCGTGCGCCGTGGCACACCCCGCAAGTCCAAACACCCAAATCTTGAATCGCCACCGACAGGTGTTGACTGTGCGACATCGTCCAGTTCCACTTCCACTCCCTCTCCACCTCCCCCTCACTCAGCTGATTCCTCACTTCGCTCCTCCTCATCCTCCTCCTCATCTTCCTCCTCACCCTCTCATCCGTCCTCAGCTGCTATTCTACCCGCACTCGAGATTAATCCTGCACTCTCACCCGCATCCTCACTCTCATCACACTCACACTCACACACATCCATTCCATCGAATCAAACGGAACACAGCGAACAAGAGCAAACACACATGCAACAACAGCAACAACACCCACAGCAGAGCAATGCTACAGACGAGAGTCAATCCGCCACAGCAGATGGCATTGACTCGACCAGTACTGGTGCGATTGCCTCCTCAGTGCCCAGCATGCCTGACCTCACTGTCCGTGTATTGGAACTCCAGTCCGAGCTTGCTTCTCAATCTTCACTCATCTCCTCACTTCGCACTGAACTGGAAGCCGCTCAGACAGACCTGTCTGCTGCACGCGCCGAACTCGATGCGGAACGTCAACGCCTTACACGCGACACGGACAATGCCGATAATCAGCATCAACATCCGCACGATGATGAAGCAATCAAGCGCCTCAATGACATCATTCAATCACAGACAACAAGCCTGGAAATGGAAAGGACGTTGCGAGAAGAGGTGGAAGAGAAGCTGAGTGAGCTGCAGCATGAGTGGCAGACACAGAAGGAGGAGATCAACAAGCGTGATGCAGCCATCACACAGATGGAAGAAGAGATGGCACAACTGCAAACGCAATGCCATGCACTCGAACGACAGGTTGCATCACATACACAGCAATATCAACAGCCCGCTTCTACATTGAATGCTTCGACGGACATCGCTGCATCTACTGTTCCGAATGTTTCGTCCAGCGTTGTTGGTGCATCATCGAGTGAGCTCGCTCTTCCATGGCCATCCCCATTCCCACATGTGAGTGATGACGCTGTCGCACACTCACTCGCGCAACTCGCATCCAAATACGCAACATACAGACGTTCAGCTCAGAGTCAACTGCATGGTGAGGCAAGGACGAAGGACGACCATCACGCTCATCACAACAGTGAAGACAAGGAGAAGGAGAATGGTGACGATCACGACGTTGTTGATGGAAGCATGGTGTATGGCGACGATGATTATGTGAACGATCGTACTGAGCCTGTCCCCCTTGGCCACGTTGCTTGTGTGTCGACGTTGAATGTAGCGATGGAGAGTGTTGGTTGGTTGGCGGAACGGTTGGAACAGGCATTGAGTCAGCGCGCGATCGATGAAAAGCAGACAGTGGAGAGTTTAGTCGCATTACAACAGAGAGTGGCATTGCTGCAGGGAAAGATCGCACAACAGAAGCAGACAGACAGCTCGCACCATGAGGATGGACATAGGGATGGGGATGATACAAGTGCGATTCATCCCTATTCTCAACCTCATCCTCATCGCCGTCCTCGTGCTCTCCTCACCAACTCCTCGACTGATCTCACTGGGATGCGTGCTGATACGAACACTGGCACTGGCCTTGGCACCGTTGCTGATACTGGTGTGAACAGTGACAGTGTCGGTGTCAGTGGCAGTGACATCATCGCTCCGCACCATCCTCCCACACCCATGCCTATGACCATGCCCATGCCCAACCAGCATGCATCTCATACATCACCGCCTCGTTCACCCTACCCATCAGCACCAGTATCAGCATCAGCATCATCGCCACCGCCAGCATCACCCTCATCCTCATTCTCAACCCTTCCAGCCGCCTCCACATCCACACCCACATCCGCTGCCGCTGCTGCTGCCGTCTCCTCCTCGCCCTCCTCTCTCTCTCCCTCTCCCTTCTCCTCCTCCCCTCCTTCAACGCGCCGCGCCAAGCAAGACCATGGTCAGGTGCATGGGCAACGCCGCTCAGGCAAGAAGGGCTCAAAGGGAAGACAGCGCAAATCAACATAGCCCAACCACAACAGACAAACAAGCTCACACGACACTCAACATGGAGTCAGATGCAGAGAAGCAGTACAAGCGTATCTCTCTCATGCCTCTGCAACCCGATCCATTCATTGCAACACGCGCAGCGATGAGCCGTACACATTGTGAAGCACCGCCATACAGTCTTAATCTGAAACTGAAATCGTCTCCGCATCTCCATCGCCAATGACGCCACTGCCCTGACAGTGTCCCGCACGCATCTCAACTGAACTGGATCCAGCTCATGATTCGGAGCCACGCCGATGACATCAAGAGCAAAAAGGCAAAAGACATACACGAGAGGAACATGATTCCATTGTATTGTATCGGATTGGCCACTCATGGTTTCCACACCCGCCGCTTCTACACAGATGATCTTGAATTGTTCGTTGTCCGCGGATCTTGATGTCCGCTCATTCATGACCATCCATACACT
>Ga0256767_1000106_pt1 | contig 11586 bp, 1 predicted proteins | sample MC6MC0918MT_FD_186043 | JGI IMG/M metagenome (GOLD analysis project Ga0256767, IMG submission 186043) | Metatranscriptome of enriched soil aggregate microbial communities from Iowa State University, Ames, United States - MC6-MC0918-MT... | ecosystem: Environmental > Terrestrial > Soil >... | reverse complement strand
CTGCAAGACACGACACAGCACAAACAGCAATGCAAATAGCTGCCGAAGCAGCGTCACAATGTGAGCGTACCTGTCAGCTTCATCCATCCATCAAACACCTTCCGCCTACGATGCAATATGATTATAGCTTGATTTGTCACCGGGTCGAGCCCATTTCGATTGAATGCGTCTCATTTGTTGGAATGAGGGATGATGAACGATGAGGAGTGCTTGGAGAAGCGGGGTCAATTTTAAGGAAGATGTATTTACCTGTTGCTGCATCCGAATCACCAATATTGATGGAGACTCGTCGCTGTACATGTGTCAACTTCTGAATCAACATATCCGTGCGTTACGTTGGTTCAGGCAGATGAAGATTGCTGGCGGGCCGATACAGATATGCGACTTGACCTTGGAATCATGATGAAGAAGCTGAAGCCAAAGGAAGAATAGAATACCTGGAAGAAGAGTGTGCAATGCGTACAAACTGGCATATGCATTGGCCATGCCGTTGCTGCTGTGGTTAGAAAGCTTCAGCTTATCATCGTCTGCATCAAAAGAATGGTCCCCATCCCACCCATGTTCGTCCCAATATGTTTGGGTCGGCAGCGATGTCACATAGTAGTTGAACCTGCTCCTCTGGATGACTCATCACATCGAATTGTGCACGACGCGCTGCCGGATCATCACCACGGAGGACCTGAGTGCAGCGATCATACAACACGGCATCACCGGACACTTTCACATTCTCACGAAGTTCACTCGCCAGAATCTTTGCCGGATTTGCTCCGTTGAGTTTCATCTTGACGACCGCCATCTTGCGTCGCGGGTACCATGCAACGATACTGGCAGGGTCAGGGCGACGGCCGAGCATCGTATCATCGTCAATTAAGATATCATCCTTGGCACCGCCGACTGTTCTGTATGCACCCTTTGCTGCAGTCACCCATTCCATCATGGGTTCCTTGATGAATACATCCATGACAGTCAGTAGCTTTCTCTTGCTCATCCTGATGGCCTTCATGACTTTGGTCATATCCTGTTTCTGTATGAGTTGTGTGTCGAGTGGTGTATATGTATTGCGCAGTAGTCGAGTATAGCGGAATGGCATGAGTTCTGGGACGGAGAGCAGTGGGCCCTGACCAAATGCTGCACCGAAGTCAATGCCGACAACTTGACAGCTGTTACGATCGATGAGGAAATTCTCCAAATGACGATCGCCAATACCGAGAATATAGGCACTCATACTCAATGCACAGAAGCTGCGCGAGAAGAGGGAGCGAGAGGCAAGATAAGCAGATGGGGATGGGGAGAGGCGCCAGATGAACGATGAGACGAGGTCGCGTGGAATGTTCGACTCCAAACGAGTGAAGAAATCAACCACATGCTTGGTAGATGCATGTTTGATATACGAATAGTAAACAGGCGGTTGGTTCGCTTTGACGTCTCCACCTTGCTTCGTCTGTTTGTATTGTTTCAACATCTCCTCACTATACTTGACCGTGATCGAGTTGACAATGTTGACGGCATTCGGCAATTGACCCAACACAAGAGACTTGAGAGGTTCGGTGTTGTCCACCCATTCCACCATTCCAAGAGTTGATGTGAACGGGACAACCTCGTATGTCCGCAGCGAAAGGCCACGACGCGACGCTGCAGGATCATTGCTCAGTATTTGATTGATTGTATTGAATGTTTGTTCCACTCTTTGATCCATTCTTAAGTCTTCTCCGCCTTTGACCAGGTAGTGATGACTTTTTTCATCTGATCCATGGATGGTAATTCGCTTCGGTTTGCGTAGTGATGACATGGTCAGAACGATGGGATCGAAGTTGACAATACGAACATGCAGTTCTGGCTGTGGTCGTTGTCTTCCATTGTATTGACCAGGTAGTTCGATCCATTCATGGCGTTGTGCAGCCCACTTCTCAAATTGTAGCGGCCAACTCGTATAGGTTGCCATTGTTTCCTTGCCTGCCTTTCTCTTGCCTGCACGCTCTTGAAGAGCTGCATAGAGCGGCTTGGTGATCTGAGCCATTGCCGCATGACTCATCTTCAACAACTTCGAACCATCACTACCAAACGCACGATCACACGACGCCTTGTAGGAGGTAGCGAGCTCTTGGTAGGCACTCCCGATCTGTTTTGCAACAATGGAGGCATTTGAAGAGAAGTGTGCTGTCCTGAATTTCTGCCATTCTAACTTCGCCTCATCTACCTGTCCATTACGAACATGACGCTCGATGACGCGCAGAGTATCACGCAACTTAAACTCAGGTGGATTCAAATAGTCAAGACTCTCGATGAACCAACTGATGAGTTTGTTATCCAGATGCGGCCTCATGCGTGTCAATGCATGTTTCGCTTGGCTGAGTATTGGTTCTTGTAGTTTGATGGGTGCACGAGAGCTGACGAGTGTGTCACGCGTCAGTTGGTATGGATAGATGACCGCTTGTGGATACTCCTTGGCCATGCGTATGAGTAAGGAATGAATGAGAGTGCCATGTGGCAGGCCGAGTGTTCCGAGTAGTTGAGGCAGCCAATCGAGGAACATCCATACAGGGATGCTCTTGGTGACCGAGCGGAAGTGAGCGCGGATGGGAGAATTCGGATCGGTCGACCCAAGAAGCTCGAGTGCACGAGGGAAGAGCATGCGAGCATCATACGTTCCAAGCTTCATGGCAGCAAGTACATTCTTGACGAAGGACTCAATGAGATGAATGCGCAACTCTGCTGGAAGTACCAATGGATGAGAGCATGCCGCCTGTGCCTTACATGTGCTGCAAGACTCAACGTGATCTTCGGCTTGCGACAGTCTCTGCTCCGCGAAGTTAGCAACAGCCATGAATGACTTCGCCGCGAGATTGTAATCACGAGTCGTCTGCACATTGGTCGCAAGCTCATGCTCACCATCCCAACCATTTTCTTCCATTCGTTTCATCCATTTCTGTGCCATCAATGTCAGTTCATCATTACTCTCATTCAACCATTCATTGGCACCCTTGTCCTCCGCATACTTGCTCAATCCGGGTTCCGCAATGATCTGCTCACTCAACATTTGATGTAAGCGACATTTGAGCATGGCGACGCGGTATGAATCGGCTGGATCCATTGACGTGGCAGTGGACGTGCAACGCTTCTGCAAACGATGGGAGGCAGACCAGGTGGAGGTGAGGAGATGATGGAGGGACTTGGTGAGACGGGCGCGGGATGCATGAGTGGCCGAAGCAGAATCACCGATGCTGCTCGTATGATCATGCTGCTGCTCGAGATGCTTGAGCTTGATGTTGATGCTTGTGTATGCATGCATGAATTCCAATTGAGCAGAGTGCAGCATCATATCCGCATCCGTTGCTGCTTCTGCCGTCATCGCCGTGTTCATGATGCCATGAGCCTGCAGTAGTCGCTTTGAATCTGTCACATACTTATCCGCAACACTGACGTTGCCTTGTCGCAGCATGGCACGTGCAGCTTCACGATGCATGTCAGCCACTGCGTCGCTGAGTGTAGTACGGACAGAGAGTAGAGCGGGACGGCAGAGTGGTTGCTGCGATGGATGCATCATATTCGCTGCTCCCTCAAGTCGTTGCTGCAGATGAACGAGGAAAGCGGAGCGATTGAGTACCACATCATCCCATGACTCAACATCAGCTGTACGAGATGGGAGACGTGCACGCCACACATTCATCTGCCGTTGCAGACGAGTGGAGAGGGACACGATGGGAGAAACGGCGGACGAATCTGTTGAATACTTACGAGCGGCAGCAGATGCACCTTTCTTGACATTATTTTCCTCTCGTGCCATCTCTTCTTCTGCATGCAGGAACTCCGCCGCTTCGGTGAGCTTCTGCAATCCTTGCAACATTGCATACCTTGGCCCCGCTGCCCCTGCAGGCATATCACTCCATTGCTGGAGGAACCGAATATACGTATGGCGTAGGAAGGTGATGGCCTGTGGTAGATGGCCACGTAGAGCATACAATAGGACGAGCTCGGCGGCATACTCATCCTGCAGCACGCGACTGCGATCAGGATGGGCGAAGGCACGGTCCACGAAGGAGAAGAGCTCTGAACGAGGATCCACAAACGAGGAAGAGGAAGAAGAGGAAGATGGAGGAGAAGCCAGAGGAGGGGAGTGACTGGATTTCTCCACGGCTGCTTGATGAGCAATCTGCAAGAATGCTCGTTCACTCACTTTGAGACTGGAAGTGAAGTAATGTCTGAGATAGTCTCCCTTCTTCCTGTACTCATCCATCCATAATCTCTCGGGCTCTCCATCCACTTCCACTAATACATTCTCTCGCAGCGTCTGCCATTCTGTCAGCTGTCGCATACATTCCATCCTCTCATCACTCCACAACTCAATCTCATCTGCTGTTGGAGCACGTCCATCCCAATCGGACTCACCATTCTGTACCGCATCGAATCGAGTGAGGGCCTCGTCATACAATGTCATCGCACGCGAGTAGTCACCAGATACCATGGCATTGATGGCGTTACGAGTACTGTCCTGATGAGCAAACGAGGAGTAAAGAGTCATCATGATTTCATTTTCGCCAAGCTCTCGATAGAGACGAGCGAGCTGATACATTGCCTGCTCTTGTCTGTCCTCTCCTTCTTGTTGCTCTCTCGATCGCTTCCTCGCCCCTCTGCCACTGCTGCGAGCTGATGCAGAGTTTGTTGCGAGTATATGCTCGAGCATGATGATGCCACTGTGCAAGTTATGACTGAGTAAACAAACGTCACCGATCTTCTTAATGTCACCCGCACTCCATGATGAGGTGAAGGAGGGATCGAGACGGCCACACGCGACGACCGCACCAGCGAGTCCTGATACGAGTGAGGATGAAGGAGGCGTAGCAGAGGAAGCAAGACGATGGAAGAGGGAACGGATTGTATCACGCACAGTTGATCGATAGCGCTCGACCTTGTCACCTGGCTCCCACTGTTGAATCTGTGCATAGATGGCCTGCACCACAGCGATGAATATTTCTTGCGCGATAGCGGGTTGGGTATGCAATGCTTCAAGTGGCAGCAACATCTCCTTGTGGGCAATCTGTATATCTGGTAGTTCTCCTGCACGATACTGTCTGTATATGGTGACCGACGCTACTGCTTCCTCTTGCATCCTCTCCGCCCATACACGCTGATAACGATTGCGCAGATCAGCCTGGGTACGGAATCGATTGCTCAGACTGTTGCGCGCACCGAGGCTGGATGCAAAGCGCAGTGCAATGGAATCACCACCGAGCTGCACACGATGTGCTGACTTGATCGAGACACGAACCCGATCAGCACCCTTGCGCCCTTTGAGGCGACGACGGAATGCACGCTGCTGTGGTAAAGCGGAGAATGCTTGATAACTGCCAGCTAACGCTTGCGATGCGCCACCAGGCGCACGGAAGAACAGATGCTCACCTTGCGTCGTCTGTGACAGATTGTAGTCGAGCAACTCCTGCGTGGTGAGACTCATGAGACTGGGTGTTGGGTTGAATGCAAGTGGAGCAGCCTGACTATTGAGCACGAATCCAAAGCCCGGTGCTGCTCCACCACCAACGGCACCTGCGACATCAGCATCTTCCATCGGTACATCACCATTTCGAGCCTGTTCATCCAAGCTGGATTGTGTCTGGGTGGCGCCACTAAACAAAGGGACCATTGGTTGAGTACGAGTGTAACCACTGCTGTTCACATACATGGGCTCAAAGGCAACAGCAGCAAGGGCAGTATTGCTGAATGGTCGATCATAGTCCGCACTCTTTCTCATTGGATAGATGATGAGTCTTGTAGCAGTTGCAAGCCAGTGTTCTGCTGTCTCAGGTTGGAAGCATACGGTCAACACCTGTAGCAATCGCTCAGTGACATCAGCGGATAGACGAGAGGAGTCATCCCAGAAGTTGAAGAGATGATTGCGAATATCAGAGGAAGAGTCACTCAAGCCGCGTAAGAGACTCACCATCACGAGGCGAGCAAGGGAATCACCACCAGTCATGGATGACGAGCCGAAGCTATCACTGTCCATTTCCTCCATGTGTGCCTGCGATTGACTGGCATGTATGAATGCCTGCTTGCCACGTTGGAAGTCAGGATGATTGTCATAGATCCAGATGAGACACTTGTAATACAACATTCGACATGCATCCGATTGATGATTCGTACACAGTGACTCCAACTCCGGCATGAGCTCTCTCAACTCTGCGCCACTCATGACGGTGAGGATGCGGAAGATGCAATGTAACATCAACTCATGTGCCTTGCTGTCAACACTGGCCAACACGCGTCGAATGGTTGGCCTCAGACGCGTGTAGAGCTGCGTGCTATTTGCCACACTACAACATGCGAGTACGCGCAAGAATAGGTGTTGTTGCTCTCCATGTAGTTGTGGCAGTTGGAAGACGAGATTTTGCATCTCCTCATCGAGGAAGTCCAGTCGTGCGAGATGGAGGCAGAGCTTCAGCAGGACTTGTAAAAATGGGGCATACTCACGCTGGAAGAAGAGCTTCTTCAAACTCTGTCTCACTGCATGGAGACACGCACCATGAATGCGACGCTGCTCTGGATCACGCTGCGAGCCTGCGAGTGATCGGATCCATATACCCATCACCTCTGCTGCAGGCTCATATAACGTCTTCTTGGTCGAATGAATACAATCCATGACAGCAGCCAACATATCTCCTTCCTTCAATCCAACATCCTCCAACGCATCAAATCCAGGGAAGCCACGATCAAGAATGATGGCCAGTAACTGAAGTCCGATCTGTCGTCCAGTCAATGCATCGCTGCCAGCACGTGCACGGGAAACGTCACGGCGGAGAAGAGCGAGGATGATGGAGCGCTTGATGACAAGACGATGTTGCCAAAGATCGACCAGCATACGAATAAGGATGAGATTGGCTCTCAGCCTTGCTCGCTTCCCTTCTGTCACTTGTCCATAGTCCGCCGCCACTGTCATGAGGTGAGCGATGAGCATGGAGGCATGCTCACGATCAGGCTCATCTGGGCCAGGTACAAAGCGCCAACGCAGGAAGACGCTACACAGGTCACGTAGGAAGTAATGGAATCCAATGCCTCCATTCTGGTCAGCCGGCAGCGTCATGAGCTGCACGAGTGGCATGAACCACAGGGATGCATAGGGCTGGAAGACAGTATGCTTGAGCACGATACATTTGGCGATGCACCACTTGATGGTGATGTGAGTGGATGAACTGCACATCTGTGAGTACATCTGACTCATCCATTCAGGCATGTGGATGGAATCCGTATCAGACATGGCATCACGATGAGCGGCACCAAACTGAGAGTCCATGTGAGAGATGAGGGAGAGGAGAGAAGGCATAGCAGGAATGGAGAGGATTGGATCAAGGTCAACCAATTCGACCACTGCTGGTGGGGGAGATGATGCATCCTCAGGCAGCAGTGCCAATGTTTCATCCTCCTTGCTTTCTGCCTCGTCTTGCTCTTCCTGCTTCTGGAGCAAATGGCCAGCCGCTCCTCCTTCCGAATCCCATATGCCCTGTACATCTTGGCTAAGGCTGCTATCACTCAGATATTGGCTGGATAGGTATCTGGCACTACTTGCGACTGCACTTCCACCTGCACCGGATCCACCAGTTGCAGTGCTTCCTCCACTTCCATTCTGTGATTGTGTGGCCAACGTACGTAGGTCCGCCAAGTCAGCTTCAACTTGTTTGAAGTTGGTTTCGATCTCGAATCTCAACGTTCGTTTGTTGACGTCGATGATGTGTGACCAGAGCAATTCGCCCTTGGCTGGTGTCTCACTGAAGCAGAGGACATCGAAGAACTTCGGCACGGATTGTGTCAACTTCAATGCAGATGAGAGACAGGTATACGCGGCACCATAAAAGGATTCATAGGAGAGTTGGTCAGGATGAGGGTTGGATACACGCTTGACGTGTGCATGAGACAGCTTGACCAGTGACTTGTGATCAACATTGGTCGCACACTCCTCCTTCGTCAATCGTTGATACATGATGGCAAGTATGATGTACGCCGTCTCCATCTCCATCAGTTGCAGTTGTTGCTCTTCCATCGAGGCAGCTGCGCGTGGTCCATCCGGCATGGCCTCAACCAACTTGAACAGTCGACTGGCATTGGACTTGAAGAATGAACGAACGGCGGGTAAGGGACAGAGACGTAGCGCTGGTACAGCAATATGATGGGCCAACCAGTAGCGAACGTTGTGATGTGGATTGATATCGAGGTCAGTCTGAAGGAACATGTCGAGGCATCGTTGCACTGTCGCCTCGACCTGACCTGCACGTTCACCCAATGCTGAATCGATGAGATTGTGTATGTATGTTGCGATGGCGGTGTTGATCTGAGCACTGTACACATGTTCATCACCTTCCCGTAGAATGGGCAACATGATATCGATGAGCGTGAAATGTTTGGATATGTGAAGTGCGGCGAGCAAGGGGTCGAGTAGAGATGTGTAGTTGACATACTCCCTGCTGCCAACAGCAACATCACGCGAGTGGTGAGGGAAGGGAGGGGATACAACAAGATGTCGAAGTGTGGAGATGAGAGGTGACAGAGCAGGAGGGGCATCCAGCAATGGTTGAGTCTTCGATGCTGCACTGCTGCTACTGCTGCTGCTGCTATCCGTCATAGCAGTGGTGCTCATGCTCGCACTGCTGACGAGGAAGAAAGTCGGGAGGAGTGATAATGCAGTACGCTTGAGAGTGATGGTTGCATCATCACTGATGCATTGTTGATAGATGTCCAGCAATGTTGAGAATGTTGGTTGGTGAGGTGAGAGGACGCGGCTCTCATCGAGAATGATCAACTGCTCCATCAGACGCAACAGACGAGCAGCCAATTCACTCTCACCAGGTAGCTGCAGCACCTTGCCGCTATCTTTGGGTGTCGTCTGGCTCTGCATGGCATTGCGCCGTCGTGCTGCGGACATCTTACGGCCAGCTCCAGCTGTCGAACCGGCAGTTGAGGGAGCGTTGATGAGCGCAGTACGAGCTCGAATATGACTCTCACATGCAGATGGGAGGTTGTCGAGCACATGAGTGACGAATGCATCAGCTTCCATGCGACTCTGCTCGATCGATGACATGGATGAGGAGGCAGCGTTACCTGTCTTACCACCAGCTGTGACATCACTTCGGAACGCGTGTTGACCTATTTTCTTGCGCTGACGTCGGATAATAACATGATCAGCGACGTTGAGGAGCAATGTCATCATATCTTTCGATTCCATGGCCATTGGAAGCAAGTTTGTTGCAAAAGAATGAAATTGAGTCGCAATGTAACTATCGATGAGCGTTCGATAGGTACTATAGAATACTTGGCCCTTACTGGCACCGGATGAGTGCACAGGTTGAGGGTCGGACCCCTTCTTTTCCTCATCCATGTCCATTGCTTCTTGTTTGACGACAGGGGAGAGTGAGGAAGAACCTGATGACACGATGTCAACACTGTTGGATTCTGGTTTCGAGCTTATGGCAGCTTGATCGCTTTCATTGAGCATTGTTAGCAAGTCTTCTTGAGGAATGCCGATATGTAGAGCAAGCTGCAACATCTGATGAGCGACACTACGACCGAGCGGTGTGGATGTGGCCCGTCGCTGTTCACGACTCTGATCATGGGGGTTGACATACAGATCAAATGCCTGTTGAAGAAGGGATTGAGCAAACTCATTGCATGCATCTTCACCAAGCGCACGCTGCAGCAAGCCACTACTCCATAACTGTCGATATCCCTCAACCAAGAGGCCGGCAAATCCAACGCGATGCAGTAGTGATGTGACGGAGAATGATGAGGGTGCAAGATCCTTCTGGCTGAGCACAATCTGTGTCTGTTTGATGAATGAATTCGCATTCCCACTAATGTCTAGTAGAGCTGAGCACAGCTGTCCAATGGTCGATTGTAAGACACGAATGCGTTTGCTTTGACTCATCGAAAAACCGGCGGACTCAGGACGAAGTAAACAGTCGAGTAACAGTGAATAGAAACCGGAGCCAAGTAGGGATGAGGCCAGCGCTGGGCCGGATACACCAGAGCGAGAACGAGAACGAGATGAGAGAGCAGAGGAAGTGTCATCTGCCTTCGACGAGGAGAGAAGGAGATGCATGAGACGGAAGAGGCGGATGAGTAGTGTGCATTTGATGTTCCTGTACATATCACGCAGTTTCTGTGCAGCTTCATCATTTGCTTGTCGTTTGGCATGTGCATCCACCCAAACATCCAATCTGGGTCGTGTTGGTGCAGCATCCTCCTCCAACCTCACACTCCCCACACACATGATAATATCCTTCAATGTATCCGTCAGATAGGATTCTGTATCTGCCCTCCACAACTCGTCCGCCGCTGCTCGTACATCATCCGCAATCAGTCGCTCCTTCAGTAGCCACCAATACACATCCAGACTGCTCGATACACGACTCAGCCATATTTGAAGGGAGGACCATTGCAGGACTGGAGATACAGATGCAGATGTGGCTGTGCCTTGTGACGGCTTCATATCCTCACTCTCATCCATACTCAGGGAATCAGCACCACCTGACAGTAGAGACTTGACCCAATCAGGAGTGACAATCGGGTTGGTGGAAAGTGTGGTGTTGTCTGGTGCAGCCGCATCTGTCCCTCCTTGCGTTTGCATGCCAGCCCCTGCTACCGCTCCCTGTGCATCCGTCACACCCTGTTCAATGAGGAGCACCAGCTTACTCATCCCATTCTCATGGCTGAAATTTCGTATGAATGATGCACCATTGTCACCACCATGTGACTTGCTCACCAACACGCGACAGAATGATTGGAATAAGCGCAGGCACTCACGACGATACGCATCCTCCACTGATCCTGCCGCTTGTAGGAGTGCAGCAGTGAAGAGGTGGAGTGATTGACAGTGTGATGGGCCAGCACGCTCCATCTGCCGCTGCAGCTGTATATACTTGCGTGCATTCGCATCTGTAACGATGCGATCGAGAGCGTCGATGACTGCTCGTATCTCATCACGTGTGCCCAGCGCATCCTCATCACTCTCAGCCAATCTGAGGCTGTGTAGGAAGTGATCAAGCAGATCGAGGGTATGGAATGAGACGAGAGTGTCATGCTCACGGAACGTACGATAAAGTCTGTTGAGTGTGAGAGCGGCACCAAGGCGCTTGTAAGGGGAAGGATGAAGGGCGAGTGAATAGAGGCGACGAAGCAGAGATTTGATATTCATTGCTGAGCCAGGTGCAGAAGGTGGAGCCGTTGCGCTGCTGCTCTTCTCCTCAGCACTTGCAGCAGCAGCCGCTGCTTTTGCTCCTCTCCCAGCAGTGACGTGTGCATGTTTGATACTCCAAGCAAAGAACTCAGCCATGCAATCCGCTGCATACTCACGCAGTGCGCCTGATGCTTCATTGCCAACTGCATCCGTGACTGCATCGAGTAGTGCACGCGTGTCCTTGTACAGCGTCGTGTTGCTGTTGGTGAACCAGTGAATGATTTGGAAGGTGAGTGGATGGAAGAGTTGCTTGCAGACGCTCTCGGTGTGCGTCGCTAGTCTGAGCAGGATGGGGAAGAGATGTTGATAGAGCGGTAGGAATGCTGATTCATCCACTACTTGTTGGCCCGCCTCTGCAGAGCCACGTG
>Ga0256767_1000100_pt1 | contig 12166 bp, 9 predicted proteins | sample MC6MC0918MT_FD_186043 | JGI IMG/M metagenome (GOLD analysis project Ga0256767, IMG submission 186043) | Metatranscriptome of enriched soil aggregate microbial communities from Iowa State University, Ames, United States - MC6-MC0918-MT... | ecosystem: Environmental > Terrestrial > Soil >... | reverse complement strand
GGCAACCGCGTCATATCCTCGTATGAAGTAGCGGGCGAGCGGCTATGGGTCATCACCGAGGCCGACAGGTCCGCTACGACGCTCCTGCTGCTAAAGGAATATTGAACATGGGCTCGAACCAAAATTCTTGTAAATCAGCCACGCATAGAGCCCCATTGCGTGACCTTTGCGCGATGCTCTGCTTGTTGCCAAAGACTGCAGATCCTCGTCTCGACTTCGCAGAGGCAGACCCCGAACTCCTGCGGGCATTGGCCTCATAACTAGACCTCACGCTCGATTGCCGGCATCAAGGCATCGCGGGGCTTGACGCGCGCCTCGCCTGTGTCCCACTGCATGATGCAGGCAATGCCACCGCGCCACGACAGTCCATTGCAAGTGTTGGTGCGCAACTTCCCGACCTAGGGCAACTACTCCCGTATATCCATAACTCTACAGCGTATGTCGTTTCCATCTGGCTGATTACGCGCCTTGTTCTGGCCTTAGTCGTACAGCTTCCCGCCGCCAATCGTGCACTCTCCACGAGGACTCCATTTCGATCATGAAAAGCCCCTGCAGACATGCCGCCACGGCATCAGAATCAAGTGTCCCCAATGCTCAAAGTGTTCCCGCCATTACTGCCTCATCATTGACGGCGAAGCATTACATTGCTGCATCCCGATCTGCCGCAACGAAGAAAGCATATGCAGCCGATCTCGCTCATTTTCTGGCGAATGGTGGCAAGCTGCCGGCGACGCCGCAACAGCTATCCGCTTATTTGGCAAAGCTCGCGGCAACTTTGGCAGTAGCGACCATAGAGCGGAGACTCATCGGAATCCACCGTGCCCATCAGGATAGAAACCTCCCGTCGCCCGCTGTCCATGTCAGCGTGCGACAGACAATGCAGGGCATACGTAGAACCTTAGGTACAGCGCAACGCCGCGTACGAGCTATCCTCAAGGACGATTTATTGGAAATGCTCGCGCTGATAGATCAGCAGAAGCCGATAAAAGCCGCGCGGGACCGAGCTCTTCTTCTGATTGGCTTTGCGGGAGCATTCCGACGCGCGGAGCTTGTTGCCATCCAGTATGAAGATATACGCGCAGTAGACGAAGGTATCGAGATCTTGCTACGGCGTTCCAAAACCGATCAGGAAGGAGTAGGGCGAACCGTCTTTATCCCGCGTGCTAAGGGTGCCAGATGCCCAGTCGCTGCCATAGATCAGTGGGCAGCATTGAGCGGTATAAACTCCGGCTACGTATTCCGAAGGGTAACGCGCGGCGACACCGTAGGAAGTCGTCCACTTACCGGTCAATCGGTCGCGCTAATTCTCAAAACGGCGTACCGACGTAGCGGTGGCAATGCAAGTCTTGTCGCTGGCCACAGTCTGCGAGCAGGGTACGTAACTGCGGCCGCAATGGCTGGCTTACAGCCTTTTCAGATCCAGCAACAGACCGGTCACCGTTCAACGGCGACCTTGGCGCGATACATTCGGCCAGTGGAGCGGCGCAAGATACCAACTCTGCTATAGAGAAGTGCCTTTTGCGAGGGCAGTCATGCGCTCGCGCCCAGTATTCACCGGAATTTCCTCAACCGTTCACCTGACCAGTCTCTACGGCAGCCCTCGCTCATAAGCCGCGAGTTGCCTACGTCCGCTTTGGGGTGGGTGCGTACGGTATCGCCCGGGACGAGATTCCCTCCGCGTGTGCCGGCTCCAGCCGCGAACCTGTGGGCTGCTCGCACTAGGGGCTATGATTGGATGAAGAACATGCGAACCGGCATGCCACCTAACAAAAATCTGGCTTCCATATGCAATCTGAGTCCATCAAGAAACGCATCATCAAGAGTCTTATTGATGAGATCGTCTCCATTGACGCGGCATCCCTCGAACTGTTTGGGCACGGACTAATTGAACTCATCGAAGGGAAACGACTGGTTCACCATGGCTTAAATCCAGACCATCGCCCAGTAGGGTATACCGTCGATACTTTCTCTCAAAGTGGTGATGTGATTGGAGAGTACAGCGCAGAAAAGGGCTACTTCTTAAATGCAGCGGGAGGAGATGAGACTCCCTTTTTCAAGAAGGTCGCGAACGACATTGATCATGCCCTTTCCCATGGAAATCCTAAGAAGATCTATCTCGTAGCAAGCCAAGAGGAACCGGAGTCCTTTCGGGCGAAATTTCTAAAGAGCGATCACGGCCAGAAATACGGTGGCTTGGTTGAGATCTTAGACGCGCGTGAATTGGCTAAATTCGTTTACGAATTCTCTGTGGCAAATCCTAGCGACGGCGCCTTCTTCGGAGATTTCTTCCCCGACTTCGCCAAGAATCTAGACAACTACGAGTATTACGGTCGCATTCCGAGCCGGTGCGAGAACCATCAGTCTGACGATTCGGTGCTGAATGTCGTGCGTAAGCAGCTCGAATCGGGATCTGGTATCTGTGTGTTGCATGGTCTTAGTGGCACAGGCAAGACCCAAGCGGCTATCGACTACGTTCGACAGAACGTAGATCGAATTGGGAACTATATCTGGATCTATGGCGAGGACTTAAAAAAGGGGGCCTCGTTAAGTTCGATAAGGCGCTCACGCGGCGGCACCCCTTTCAATGTTGTGGGGGCCTTCAACTCCTACCCCACGTTGCTGGTGATCGACAACCTAGATTGGGTGGTCGATGAATCGACATTCGAGGAACTTAAGCCAGGGCTGGCTGCCGGAGGTTTTGTACTCGTGACGTCGACCCTGAACTTGCCAGGGAAAAGCTACTACGTCGCCACACCGCCGCTCTCCTTCGAAACGGCGGTCAAGGTCTTGGGTGAGGACGCCAACTCGCTCAGCGATCTCGCAAGTCGATATATCGAGGCGTGCAGATTTTCACCCCTCATACTTGCGACCACGCGAAGCATCTGCAAGGTGCATGGCATAGACAAAGAGTCCTTTTACAAAGAGGTGCTCGAGAAACCAGATCTGCTATCAAGCCAAGATGGAAAATCCATCATGCGTGAGATCCTTAGCCGGCTAGACACGCCCTCGCAGGATGCTCTTGTCAAGATTGCCAATTCGGGTTCCGGCACGCACGACGCGCGTTTCCTCGGGACGTTTATCAAGCAGACCGCATCCATCACCCTCCAACGTCTCTCGATTCTCCAATCGGCGACCACTCCGGGCCTCTTGAAAGTCCACGATTTAATCTGTGACGCAGTAAGGACAAAGGAAGACCCCCAGCCCGTCTCTGACGCCCTTGAGAAGTTTGTCGCCGAAGGAGGCGGGGAAATGCTACCTGCCGCGATCCGCCAGATACACTTGTGTGAGTCGCAGTTGATGCAGACGCATCGCGCGCGTGGTGCTAGGTCTCCAGATTGGCTGATGTATGCCTTGATGCAGGCGGGCGGGGATGTGCGTTCGGAGATTGCAGCCTTCCTTCACGAGTTGCCAATAACCGACGAATGTTCACTTGCGGCCGTCCTCTGCATAGTGGATGCAAGGGAGGAATTTGCATACACGATCGATCAAAATATTACCCGCCAAGCCTACTACAAGCAGTGCGCGGATGAGTATAAATCGGTCATTGAGTCGGGGGTGCGAGATGAGCTGAAGATGGAGCTTCTTCATCATCGTGGCAAGGCGCTGCGGCGTTCTGGTTGCGTCGCGGAGGCGCTCAAATCATTTCAAGAGATTCTGACTTATCGGCCGGAATGGCACGCTGCTCACGGCCAAATTGCGCATTTAGGTACTCAAAAGGAAGCCGACGTCCAGATGACGGCGGCCGGCGAAGATTCAATTAATTGGCTAGTTGACCGAATTCTCAGCGGTTCTTCGGCTGTTCCGCTTCGTGTTTCGCTCGCTGCGATTGCTCGCCTACGTTCGTATCCAAGGGTGCTTTCCGCTGTATCCGCGGATCCTAACAAAGTCAAACAGGTTTCGGACGTAATCGCAATTTCAGCACTGGATGGCCTAGACCAGTTTTACGAGGCGTTCCTCGCGTTCACTTCAAAGTTCGGGTATGAGCATACTGACGCAACCGTTGCACTGGCAGACGCAATGCCGGAACTTCTCACAGTTCCGCCCGAGTCAATTGACCGAAAACAATGGACGAGCGCGTGCGAAGCTCTTTCAAACACTGCACAGTCGGCCAAGAGCGTCGAAAAGACAAAGTTGGCGAATCGACTTGCAGCGTCCGCGACGATTTTTGCACAAGCATTGATCGACACTGGAAGCCTGAACGCATTCTCAGTACGAGCGATTATGAAGGCATTCCTCACCGCTGATATGCCCGATAGAGCCCTCGACGTTTGTGAGAGGTTCGCGCCTGAGACGAAGGATCACTGGCTACTCTATCGCAAGAGCCAGGCGTTGCTCGAACTGGAGGACGCCCAGCCAGCCTTGGATGTAGCGCGCGAGGCGCTCGAGCTGGCTATGCAGGACCGCAAGGCACAAGAACGAATCGCAAGCTATTACGAACTCCTCAGTAAATGCGCCGAAGCAGTTCCTGACATTTCCGCTGCAATCACTTATTGCCAAGAGGCCATCGAATCGGGCGCTGGTGACAAGTACACGCAGCAGCTCAAAGATCGGCTTGCAAGACTCGAGGCGGTGCCCCGTCAGCCTAGTTGACCGCTTCAAGTTTGTCTGCGATGTTCGCGTTGATCGGGGGGGAGTCGCAATCGCGCATATATGTACTGCATCCAGCAGTACATATATGCGCCTGTATCGGCGACCATACCCCCACTCATGGCAATCACGCGATTTAGGTCATGGATGGCAGCTCCCAGCCAAAAGCGGGCGGCGGGCAGGCCGATCCTGCGGCGAACGGTCAAGCGAGGATCCGAAGCCCGCCATCAGGCCTGCGGAGCTTCGATCGCTTCGTCGAGCTTGATGACGGTCTCGAGCATGCGTCGAACGATCGCGGCGTCGAACTCTTCCGCCCGGTCCTCTTCATGGGTCCCCTTGTTCAGGTAGTTCCACTCGAGTTTGTGTTTCTCGCCGTATCCAAGCATCTCGCCCAGGTGTGGCACCACTTTCTGGAACACGGTCACGTCCTGTCTGCCGAGGAACTGGTGAAGCCCCGTCGCCAAGCTCATGAGGTCAGGATCTCCCGGCCCCCTCATCCCCACACTTAACTGCACCGACAGCTTCTTATTTGCAATCTTCTTCCAGAGACGATTGAGCTCCTCTTCGAAGGCCTTCCGAACATAACTCAGGGAGTCGCGCGTACGCCCTTCTTCGTGGCTTCGGGTCGCCACCGTGAGGTAGTGGCGAGGCGAATCAAGCCTCACTGTGATCTTCTTGGCGGCGAATGGAACGAGGAAGTCGATTCGCGTCACCGTTTCCTTGTAATCTTTCATCGGCACGGCGTTCTCGAGGCGCTTCACGAAATCCTCACCGTGGGTCGTGACGATGAGTTGCCTTTTGCCGACCTCTTCCGGATTTAAGATCAGGTCGATGATCGCGCTACGGTGCTCGTCGTCGATCGAGTTCACGACGTCGTCGAATATTAGGAACGGGACGCGGTCCGTGGTGATCTTCGCCAGCAGGATAGCGAGTCCGAGGCACCGAATGTGACCTTCGCTGAGGACCTGAAGCGCGTCGCAACTGTCCCCATCGTTAAACGTGATCTCTATCCTCTCCCCTGCGGCGGTCGGCAACCTCAGGGATTTGAGCCTATCGGAAGGGTGATCGTTCTTGTTGATCTCATTGTAGAACTTGAGCGTCTTCTCGTTGAGATCTGCGGCCAGAGCCAAGGGCAGTCCGGCGTTGTAGGCCAGGAGCTTCCCGCGGAGCGAGACATAGGCGATGCTGTAGCTCAGGTTTCTCGCGACTCCCGGTTTCTCCGCTTCTGCCTCCCTGATGAGCTCCTCGTTCTCCCGGTTGAATTTCTCGATCGCCTGCATTGCCTCCGCCTGGCTCTTCGCGTTCGCAGCGATGAGGGTCGAGATGGCCACGATTTCCTCGAGGTCCTTGGAGATCGCGAGATTATCGTCCTCAAGCTTCTTGATCTCGGCTTTGGATTGTTCGACCTTTCCATTATGGGTCGCGGTCGCTTCCTTCAACTCCTGTAGGAGATCGCGCTTTTCCCGCACGGCTCGGAGAAAGGTCTCGATGTTCGCTGCATCCTTGGCATCGGACGCCTTGGCGCTAAACGAGCCGACCTCAGGTTCACCGACGAACCCGACAGCAGCGGCGGACGCTGGAAGCTTGGCGATTTTCGAAAGCAAGTCCCGCCAACCACGGTTGAGGAGCTCGCGGATTTCCTTGATCCGCCCTTCGGCCCTGAGGGCGGCGTCGAATTGCTTCAGCTTTTCCTCCGCGTTGCTGTACGGATCGACCGGAACGGCGAGTCGACCGTCTCTGTAGAGTTCGGAGGCGCACGCCGGACACTCGTTGCCGAACCTTTCGCGGTTCCCTAGGATTGCGCCGTAGAGATCTCGAAGGGAAAGTTGGTCCTTGTACTGGTTGAGAAATTCTTCCGATTCCGCCTTCTCTTTGATGAGCCGTAGCAATTTGTCGGCATCGGCTAGGATGTCGTCCGTTCCAGGATCGACGGCCGTTTTAAGGTTCTGCAGCCGGCCGATTTCGATGTTGTTCGCTTTTTGCTTGCCACCGTTGCCTTCAGGGCCGATTAGGGCTGTCTTGATTTCCTCGAGGTCCTTACAATCCGGATATTTCGCGAACAGCACGGCGCCTCGCGTTTCGGCGGTTTTAGCTTTTTCCGGAATGCCTTCAAGGATCGCCTGGTGTCCAGCGATGCCCTTCGCACGGTCCGCGAGATCCTTCCCTTTTTTTCCGACGCAGTCCAGGTAGGAATCGAGGGTCTCGTTGAACTGCGTTGCGAATGCGTTGAACTCTTCCAAGCCGAACAGCGCTGCCAATCGCGCCTGCTGGGCGACCGGGGTGTTAGCCGCCACGCGAGCGAACCCATCGATCCGATTCTTTTCTATGAAGCAGAATTCGAAACTGCGGGGGTCCGCTTTTACTTCAATTCCCTTCTCGTTCGCAGTATCTCCGAATAGAACGGGTTTCACCGACTTCTTCGATATCGCGTTCCTGATGTAGTCTGAAACTGATATCCGCTTCGAGTCCGCTTCGTGGATCGAGGCAAGCAATCCATATTCAAGCGCCTCACAAAGACTCGACTTTCCTGTCCCATTCGGCCCATAGACGAACGTATATGGATTTTTGAATTCGAAAGTGTGCTTTTCGGAAAACCCTCGAAAATTTTCGACCTCCACTTTGGTAAGTCGGACGATCTCCCTCGCATTGGCGTTTGCTCCGTCGGCCGCAATTTCGAGTACTGGAGGCGCTACCTCCCCCTTGTCGACAATGAGTTTCGCCAGGACTTTCCCACGCCGACCTCCTGCCGTTCCGGCGGCCGCAACTTCTTCGAACCCTCCCAAAATTAAGTTGGCCAGCCTCTTCTCGTGTTCGGACAGAGTCGGGCCCGACTTGGCTAAGAAGCGTTTGAATTCGACTAGAGACTTAGACATATCGGTTCCAGGGTCAGTTGTTTATCGATTTTTCGCTGGGCGCGGGTTATCGGTAAGACGCTTTATTCTAAGCCAAGCATTTGGGGAAAAGCCTGGTCGACGCTTTGCGGAACACGGGGAGCAGGTCAATATGAGGCGACGACTTCAGCGCGCAGCGGATGCGTAATCCGACAGGGTCGCCAGCCACCTTGGCCCAAGTGTTGCCGGACAAAAACTGCACTTTCCGTCCGCCCGACTCAATTTCCTGCCATTGGAAGCCGAAACCTGCGAACGCGTACGGAGTGCCGAAGGCGGAGATTTGAAAGAGGCTGTGTTCCGCGGTTTGATCGCCACTACATAACGCCAAATAGCGCAAACACACCATTACCGATAGTTAGCGGCGACTGGCGCCCGACTTTTTCGGCGGTATCGGACGCCCGCGCTGTAGAGATCGAATTAATTGCGATGAACTTAATCGAGTGAGTTCATGATAGTCATCATGAGCAACGGCTATTTCTCGGCCTTGCCAGACTTGGCTGACTTGGCTGACTTGGCTGACTTGGCTGACTTCTTTGATTGCGGAACACGTGCCGTCTTCAAAAACTGGGCAAGTTCATACTCAAAGGCGCCCTTGCGAACAGCGCGACGGGACCATTCAATCAGGGCTGTTCGATCATCATGTTGGGGAAGTTCGGTCTCATATACCAGCTTAAGAAACTGAGGATTGCGATGCGCCCAATAGTACTTCCCATTCAAAATCCAATTCTTGTAACGTCTTAACGCTACGACCAGTGCCGGAACCAGAGTCGCGAGTACGGGCTGGGCAGCTAAGCAAGCAAGACCGTCCCAGCCATCAGCTTCAGACTTGCGCGTCCAATACTCGTAGCTAAACCCGAACTTCTTGTCACTACCGTCTTGCCATAGCGAGTCATCCTCCCCCCAAAGAAGAATTCGGCACGTCTCAAGAAGATCTCGAAAGTTCACGTCATCGACTTCCGTGCCTGCATCGTAGTGATACGCGTCAGCAAGTAATTTGAGAAAGTCCCCAAGCTTGCGCATCGCCAATGTGATTGCGTAAACATAATCTGCCGCGCTCGGCGCAAGTGCAAAAACTATGGTTGCAAGCTTTGCTGTGTCATCAGCGTTTTCACCTGAGTCCAAGAACTTGATCGACTTACTCGAGTCGCCGCCGTCAATAGCTTGCGTTGCTTGCCAGAAAAGGTTTTGGCTGACGTAGATCGTTTCAGTCGCAAGGTCTACCGCATATGCGATCACGTTGGTGCTATAGCTAAGTTCACACCAATAATTTAACGTCGATTGCTTGACCCCTCCAACAGATGGTGTACCGTCGCGTCGCAACTTGAGAGCTTCCGCCGACTTGACTTGGATTTTTGCAGTCCGCGCGGTTACCTTCCCCTCGTGAACCAGTTCAAGTTCGAAATCTATGCCGTAGTCATTCGAGGTCAGATTCCGGAATATCCCAAGGTCACGTAACCTATAGAGAAGCACTGCATAAGAATGCGCTTCCGATTTTTGTTGTTTCGTTCGCTTTGGAAAATCCATGCTAGCCCTTTAAGGTCATAACCGCCCGAACGACGGTCAAGAGTCCAAACTAAAAATTTTTTCGCCGCTAATAAAACGCCTCCCTGGACATTCCCGACGTCAATTGCCATTTCGACAGAGCAAGGACAAGAATTTTAATATCGTTTCAGCCATTAGAGGTCGCATCTACGCTGGCGAAGAAGTCATTCAGCTCCGAAGTTGGCCGGCACGCAGGGACATTGCGTCGGGATACGTTTGCTCTTTCCCCGCGCGACCCGCGGCGCAATGTTGCCACGCGTTCGAGTCGAACGACATACTAGACCGCATCGTGCGCGCCTCTCGAAGCTTCTTGGTTCGAAGTATCCGTCGGAGTTGGGGTTTGTTTGCGTAATGCTCTGTCCTGCTCCATCGCGGAAGAGGCAACGGCTTGTACCGCTTCGCTCAACGAGCCCGCTTCCTCCACAGAGTCGTCTGTGCCTTTCCGCTTTTTCCGAAAGCCTTTGATCTGCTGAAGGAACACCAGATCTCCTTTTGGCACGCTCCTGCGCATCCGCCAAAGGTCATGCCTAACTCTTATCCAGAGGACTTTGCTCTGTCGGTATGCCAGGAACCGGAGCAGCAGCTCTAACTGATACTGGTGCCTAAGATAGCCAGTCTCGTAACCGCCCAGTAGAGCTAGGTACACAATGGGCTGCGCGGTGAATGCGTCCAGCTTCTTGGATTTGACGAACTCGTAGTGGAATAGAATATGGCGAAGGTGGTACGCCTCTATTGGGTAATAGGCACCCAATTCATCGGCTATCGAGGCCAACCTCTTGGCGTGCTCGTCACCTCGGACTGTGTACTCTGCAAAGGAATGCTGTCGCCTGCGCTCCCATTCCTTCACATCGGCACTTTGGTTCTTCGCATGTTCTTGGGCGAGCTTAACCTGCACCATTTCACGGAACACAAAGTAGACCAGCGACATAGCGCGTCCTATGACGCGTCGGCGCTCGATGGCGCGCTTGCCGAACGCGCTGCCTTCGGCTAAACCCCAGCCGATCACGATACCCAGAAGGGGAAGAAGATCTTTAAAATCCACGTGGTTTATCTCGCGGTCACACATACGGCGTGAGGGGCAACCAGCGCGCTAGCTGTGGGTCGCCCCTCACGAGGGAAGGGTCAGAAACTCGATCACGCGAACCATTCCTTCCAGAAAGACTCGGCACGAGCTCCTTCAAACGCGGACAAGTTTTACAGATCCGACAAACCCGAAGCCTAAATCATATCGGACCACCGAATATCCACAAGCATCAAGCTTGAGTGATTAAGTTAGGCGGCTTCCTGCCGTTGCTACACGACATCCCGCCCAGCAGCGATGGGTGGCAAGCGGCCTACTATCAAGGTCTGCAACCAAGAGCGCTTTCTGACCGACCCTCCCAACGCCCGCACTGGGCTAGTCATAGGGCGAAGTGAGAGCATTCAAAGAATTATCGGCTAGGTATTTGCGGAGAAACTAAATACATAATTTTTGCGACCTTGTACACTCCCGTCTCCTACATAAATCGAACGTCGCAGTTAGCGAACGAAAAAAAATGAAGAAAAGAGAACAGGAAGAGCATGTCCTCGAGCTGACGAAGCCGTTGCTTGAGAAGCTGTATGGCAGGTTTTCCGTCGATTCTGACCAGAAGGACAAACCCGATGCGGCCATCACGGTCCACAAGCCGCACAAGCGCTTTGGCAGAAACGCCAGCCCCTTTCGCGTGGGGATCGAAATCACCACCGTGGACAAGGCGCAAGACCTTGCCTACCTGAACGATAAGAAGCATGGCCGGGACGAGATCATCGCCCAAACGATAGACGCGCTGGAAAACGGCATCGACAGCGGCATGCCGATCAAGAAGACCACGATCGAAATCGCGGACTCCTTCATCTACGACGGGGCGATCCCGAAGAAAGACAAGTATCAGAGCTACGTCGAATCCGGCGCTTACCGCGAAATCATCCTGCTATGTTTCAGCGATTTGGTGGAAACCGAATCGCCTCTTTTCAAAGAGCAGCTACAGGGCTGGACGAACCATCTGCTTAGTAAGACGCAATTTCCATTCGATGCGGTCGTCTTCGTTAATCTCCGTCGTGGCAACCCGGTGAGGGTCTATAAAAAGCGCGATCCACTTCTCGCCGCTCCAGCACAATCCCGCCATTCAGGGAGCACCGTAACGGTCTTCCAGGGCCCGACCATGCGGGTGGGGCAGCAATACAACCTAAAGGAAATCATGTCGAACGACCCTTTGATTGCTCCACGGCAACCAAAGGGAGCGCCAAAGTCAAAATCGGGCGCGTGAGAGCCAGAAGGCGATGCGGTCACCAGATCGGACCACGACCACTGCATAGCAAATATCTGGTGACGAGGCAGGGACGGCAGGTACGGGGCGGGAACGGACAATCGCCCCGGGTCGATCACCTGGAATTAAGCAAGTCCTCATATGCAGTGACCCGCTAAAGGCATCTTTTACAGCTCCGGGGAGAAGCTCCAGGCGCCCCCCCCTTCGCAGGGAAGGGAGCTCCTCTGATCGATGCCCAGCAGTCGGATTAAGAAATTCAAGCCAAATGAAGGCTTGCTTAGCCATCGCCCTCGGTCTCCTCCTTACCCATGTCCCGCAAGGGAGGCATGGGACAATCGTCGCGCCCGCTCAACTTCACCTGAATGTACCAATTCAACGTCTCAACGTATCTGGGCACACTAGCCCGAGAGAACACATGTTCAGCCCACTCGGTGCGCGGAGAATACTCGCCGGGATACTTCAACTTGGCGGAAAGCGTGGGTACCAGACGGCGCGTGTGGCTGGCATACGGAATGTTCAAATCAAGACCAGTAACCTCAAGAATTCGTCTACGAGCGGCGGAATAGGCCTTGCACCACGCCCGGTGCTCCATACTCCGCGCGTCATTGTGCTCTTCTCGAATGCAGACTCCCTCGAGGTAAGGCAACAGGTAGGACTTCTCCCTGGAGTTGAGCGGCAGAGACGCCACGGTAGACCTCTTCAATCGTTTCGAGCGAATGTTCTCGTCCAGTCTCAGATCTTCGCGCACCAATCCGAAAGCAAGCTCGTAAGCATTTGAATTCTCGCGCCAATCCTGCAGGCGGGACAGCTCACGTGCTACCAGCCACTTCCCGTGCACCTTCACCTCTACGCGCAGGGTGG
>Ga0256767_1000094_pt1 | contig 12429 bp, 1 predicted proteins | sample MC6MC0918MT_FD_186043 | JGI IMG/M metagenome (GOLD analysis project Ga0256767, IMG submission 186043) | Metatranscriptome of enriched soil aggregate microbial communities from Iowa State University, Ames, United States - MC6-MC0918-MT... | ecosystem: Environmental > Terrestrial > Soil >... | reverse complement strand
TCTCAACTCACATGTTAATAACATTTTGAACAAAAGGTAAGTGGAGAGTAGAATGCGTTGGTGCACATTGCACGAATCATGGCAGCAGCAGCTCCGATCAATGCGATCATTCATTCATCGCGCGATGCATCACACTGATTCACACTGAGCCACAGTAGGCGCTGTTAATCTCATGGAATGACTCCATTTCCCTCACGCATGTCATGACATGCGGATTGATTGTTCTGTCGCCATGCGTCGATTTGTCATATTTCTTGCTCCACTCAATTCCAACTGAAATCGTTGAATTTCCTCGCGGACTCGACCGTCTCACTGACAGTGTCACTGTCACTGTCAGCCCGCTGGGGACTTGGTGAGTGGATAGTACTAGTACAGCCTTCTTACCAGTCTCATTTCCTCCGCGTGTACAACCCATCTGTCAACCACAGCCAGTTCTCAATCCTGCCACTCCGTTCATTTGTCATCGAACATTGGCATTAATATTGCTCGTTCATCGTTGATCAAACCATTCGGAATTCATTGTCATTGTCTCAACAGCAAGTACACTAGCCTAGCATAGCGACTTCAGTTTTACGCAATCTGCCTCCGACCTGCAAGGTCATCCGTGTCGTTGCACAAGGAAACAAAGGATCCGTCAGCCGCTCAGCCCCAGCGCCACAAAAACAGTAGTACTAACAGCCATGAGCGCATCGTCATCAACATTGGGTGGTGGTGGTGGCAATGATATTAATAACACCACCAAAGTTAAGAATAAGGCGAGTGAAGTGCAGAACAAACGAAAGCAGAAGAAGGAAAAAAACAAGCAGTCGTCGCAGCCGGCGGCGGCACCATCTTCGGCGTCAGCGCAGCAGGAGAAAGCAGCTGCAGCGTCGGCCAAGACTTCAAAGTCCAAGTCCAAACAAACGGCTGCTTCATCCTCCGCATCAGCCTCATCATCCACTTCTGCTGTTAAATCAGCACAAGGTGGACAAACGAAGGTAACAACGACACAAGCGGTTCAGCGGCAGACACCTCAACAACCGAAGCCTTCAACCACCTCACCCTCGACAACATCATCAACAACCTCAGCCTCATCAGGTGCCAGCTCAGTTGCCGACCTGCCTGTTCCAATTACCCCTCAATCCGATGTGGCGAAGCGTCGATTCAATGGGATCATTACAGGTTGGCAGAGTAAGCGTGTAGCAATTCTGTCCTATCGCCCATCAGGAGACGGTAAGATTGCAACAGTGTTGATGAGTAAGAATGTGATGGAGGAAGAGCAGCGTGCGCTCATGCGTACAGGATTGATCATCGGATTCGAGTATCACACGAAGGGGCCGAGCACGAAGGGCCCTGCGTGGATCATCCAAGCAGAATCGACTGTTGGAAATCCATCAGCCACTTCATCGAAGGTTTCAGCGCCTCCACCTACCTCAGCTGCCACTGGACCAAAGGCAGCACCGGTCACAGAGCAGCGGAACCAATTGTCACCGTCCAGCGTGCGCGAGTCCTCGAGTGCTCATCAGCGCACACCACAGCCCGCCATGGCCGAGAAGCAAAAGTCAAACGTAACTGAGATGGGACGTCGCCCAGCAGATGCACCCACAAAGGCCACAGTGATCGCTTCGAATCAGCCTCAGCTTCCTGCTCCCACCGATGCTGTTGATGGGACTCCTGAGCCTAGCTCTCATGTTGTTGCTCCAGCTCCACCTCCTGCCAAATATGCCAACATGGATGATGGAGTGTGCAGCTCATCCAAACCAATGCCGACCAAAACGACATCTCCTGCTCCACCTTCATCGTCATCGTCATCTACTTCTGCTTCTCCTCATGTTCACGTCGGCACTTATGCTGCGCGGACCGCTGCAAGCATGAAGCACTCATCCGCCTCGCCCGCTTACATTCCACCAGGCCAACGCGCTAGACACTCGTCGCGATTCGATTCGCTGGCTAGTAGTAGCAACAACCATAGCAACAATGATTTCAAGCCACGTTCTAACACGGTGGTGAGGAGCAATTCGACCTACGATCGCCCATCCCAGCAGCGCTCCTACCGCGTCTCTCTTGCCAAGCAGCATCCACAGCTGGACAAGTGTATCAACGATTTCACCTTGCACTATCAACTTTCCATGCATGAACGCGGCGAGTGTCCAGCTCCAATCGAAGGTGTCTATGACTTCATCATCCAACAGCAGGAATTCATCGATGCAGTGGCAGACTTACACATTGTAGAAGAAGGCACTGAATGGACTGTACAATCATTCATCAAGAAGCTATGTACCGTACCGACGTATCGTGGCGACTTCTTAGATCTGCCGCATCGTTTGGCCGAGCTGCGTGACCTACTCGATCAAGTCAATATCTTCCTCTTATCCATCCCTTCCATGCCAGTGGACACATTGTACGATGTGTCGACTGACCTACCCACGTGGCTCAACAATCGATGCCGACCAGTTGAGTATGAGGATGGTCGATCACGACGGAATCCTCTTGAAAAGTATGCTTGGAATTTCAAGAGATATGATGATCTGTATATCGGCCGTCTGGAGCGTCATCCCATTGCAAGGAAGATGTTCCGTATCCCATCTGATATGCAATCCATACCTGTCCTCTCCAAGGGGATGGTGATGAAATTCATCGAGGAATGGGCGCCGACTGGAAAGACAGCAAAGCTCATTGACGAGGGGAAGATCAGCGAACAAAAAATGTTGGAAGCGTTGATGGAGAAACCAGAAATCATCAATAAGATTCAGAATGTCAAGCCGAAATCACACACTGATGCTTGGTCCGATGACGGCGATGATGATGATGATGATGATGATGATGATGATGATGATGATGATGATGATGATGATGATGACGGCGGTGGTGGTATGGATGATCGGTATCTCGGTCTCTTCATCGGCAGGAAGTGTCTCGATCTCGTGTACGTTGTGAAGGGATTACGCTCGCGTGCATATGATTTTCAGGCGAATTATAAAGCCGAGCGTGGACCACAGCTGGATGATGAGATCAAGCAACGATGTGATGAGCGACTTCAACTCCTCTATCAGCGACTCGGCCTTCGTGTGCAGCCAACAAAGCTCCTCTATCTTGATTGTGTGAGAATGATCAGAGATGTGCTGATGGATGTCGAGGATCCAACTCATGATGAATCTGATGGAGGTGAGGCCAACGACCATGATGAGGCCTCTCAATCCCAATCTGAGCGTCGTGCCTCCCATCGTCGTGAGGCTCGTATCCGAGCACTCAAGTCCTATTTCGAGCGAACATTCAAACTCGCTGATGAGAATGGAAACCCACTCCAGAATCATTCACCACATAAACACTTCCACCAATTACTCGTCACTGCGGTGCCACTACTCGTCGATCTCATTGCGGACCAACTGTTCTTTACCACGGATCCAGAGAAGGCGCGGCTGCTACATCAGCAGGCAGCCACACGTGCGCAAACGAATGAGGAAAAAGAGCAGGGCGAGACAGAGGCAGAATCGAAATCCGATGATGACGCTGAAAATGAGAGTGAGTGTAAGCAGAACCTCGCGGCTCATCCACGCAAGACGAAGAGGACCAAGCAACCACACAAGGCAGCAGCTGCAGCGAGACCAACTTTGATTCTTGAGCGTGAAGATGGCGAGGAGGTTGATGATGAGGATGATTGGTTCGATGAGTCCATGCCAGACCCGTACACGGAGAATTCTGTACGTGCCCACCTGCATCGACTTGATTCTGAAGGCCCTAAGTCAAACGGCTCGAAGTCCATCCTTGCACATATTCGTCAGCTTCAATCAAGTATTTGGCGTGCTCATTGCGAACTCTATCCAAGTATTGGCCCGCATCATGATGAGCCACCATCATTGATGGAGTGGCTGGAGAGTCATGAAGGATTACAAAGAGATGTTGAGCAGTGGGCGATGAGACGAGCCGGAGTGGAGCAGAAGGCATCATCAACTGGTGAGAGTGGCACGCTCCTCTCGCTCGATCCCAACCTCAAGCCCATCTACTCGCAGGCAGAAATTGTCCAATTTCTCTCTCATTGTCTATCAAGTATGCAGATGAGCGCGATGTGGGCTGAGTGGCAGAGCGAAGCAATCAAGGCTGACACCAAGCGGCCAGTCGGGCATTCTCTCACTCCTGTTGAGGTTGTCAAATTGGCGCCCGCAGCTATGCATCGAATGGCACGAGCCGTGGAATTACATTTTGGAACAGCGACAGTGGCACAACTCGGCCAAGGTTCCATGCTTGACCTACTCGACAAGCTGAATCAGCAGATTGGTTGTGGCAGCAGCAGCATGCGTGGTCATGCCGTGGTCAAGGTCGTATCCGCTGCAACGTTGCTCGTTGCCACTCCATCCAACAAGAAGAATGCACAACAAAGCTTCATATCCATGACGGATGCGTTTGAATGCATCTCACAGTTGCCGGCTCATCGTTCAGCCATGCGTCACAGCCTGGATCCTGTGAGTACGATGCATGTATTTGATGGTGATCATGATGTGCTCCTTCAACATGCTCTTCAAGCGCTGGTTCGTGCACCCATGCTCTCTGATGTCGCGGTGGTGACACAATGGAAGGATGCATTTGAGCATCGGCTAAGCCGCTTGGAGATCTTTGTTCGTACCTATGCGAATGAAATTGAAGAGACTGTAAGAGGGCAACAAACTTTGGCGGATAGTGAGTCTGGATATCTATTACTGCAACTCTCGGCAGGTTCGCTGATCCGATTGGATCCCTGTGCCTCATTGGACACACTCGCCTCATCCTATGATTCTCCTCATCGATGTGCAACCGAACTCGTGTCTTTGTTGGTGAAGTCATCATCAGGAGAATCTCTCAGCAACTTCGGTGACACAAACGAAACGTCTGTTACATCGGCACTACGCTCAGCCTTCGATCATGTTTCACAAGCGTCTGTTGAGACTGGATTTGATGAGAATGGTTTGGCCAGCTTTGTATGCGAGATGCTTTCTCTCATCCCGATGCCTCTACTCATTCCATGCTGCGAAACACTCCTACCAACGGCTCGGGCAGCGTCTCTTGCTCATGGACACTCAGCCGATCACGATGCCTTCCACACCATGCTCGCTGATGTGGCAAAACGATCATCTGATGTCGACGTGCTCTCCCGCGTGCACTTCATTGGTATTCAGCTACGCATCGACCCACTCATTCAACATTTCGCCGAATGGACGATGGAGACGCAGACAGAGACAGAGACAGCCAGTGCTGATGACGCCAACAAGCCGCCTCTGCAGGATGAGCCTATGGCTACTGCTACGGCAGTTGCTGACGAAGTTCCAACATCCGACCCCTTTCTCGCAGCTGCGTCGTCTGACAGCGTGGAGGGATCGATCGTTGACATCAGCACATCATCTGCTTCGTCAACTACAGCGGCCACGGACCATCGAGCAGCTGGTGCTTCCATCACTGCACCCACCGTATCGAATTCAGTCATTGCTCCTCCATCGAGTGGTCTTTCCCCACGTGAGGTCATCATGTCCATTCGGAAGAGGCGTGGTCTCGATATCGAGTATGAGCGCACGGAGGAGCAGAGTGTCGTCGATGATGCCAACCAACAACTCATCAGCAATGCACTCACATTGCTAAGTGAAGACTTGTATCAATCAAAAGTTCACTTCATTGCAGAATTCATTCAGAATGCGGATGATAATGAGTACCTGCCTTCGATCGACGCTCCGACACTCGTCTTCCGTCTTGCACCAGCTGAATTACTCATCGTCAACAATGAGATCGGATTTCAAGAAGGGAATGTACGATCCGTTTGTGATATCGGTAACACAACGAAGAAGGCGACCGCTAAGCCAGGTCAGATTCGCCGTGGACAGATCGGACAGAAAGGGATTGGATTCAAGGCTTGTTATGCAGTGAGTGCATCGCCCCAAATCTTCTCATGTGGCTATCAATTTCAACTTGGTGTGGATGAAGATGCAGCAACGGGTGCGAAGAATATCGGAATGTTACAACCGGTATGGATGGAGAATGTGCCAACAGTGGTAGTCGAGACGAAGAAGCGCTACCAAGCTGAAACTTGCATTTGTCTGCCACTGAAGAAAGAGTACGTGAAGAAGTTGCTGATGTCTGATGTGTCAGGATCCGATCGCTGGCGTGAATTACAGTCCCGACTTACAACGATGCTCGAACCGAACTTACTTCTCTTCCTTCGTCAGTTGCGATGTATCGTTCTCGAACAAGCAACATCAGCCACGCGTACCGCTGCAATCACCACACTCCGACGTCTACCCGCTGACAAACATATCGTGTTGATTGAGGAGCGACAGGAGGGACCCGTTGTTGGACCACGAGCAACAACCTTAACCCATCGCTATCTCGTCGTGCGGAAGGAATTCACCGTGCCGCGAGATAAACGATCGGAGTTCAAATGGGAAGATGTACCATCGACTGAGATTGTCATTGCATTCCCACTCCCTCCACCTGCCATCCAACAACGTTCCCTTCCCGTACAGAATGTGTTTGCATTCCTTCCAGCCCGACCATATGGATTCCGATTCATCCTCCATGCCGACTTCGTATTGCCATCATCGCGTGATGCTGTATCCGAGCACGCACCACGCAATCTCTGGCTGCTCTCCTGCATTCCAAAGATGATACCGGACATCGTACGTGTATGGCGAATGCATCTGCAAATGGGAACACAGGGAGTGGATCTACTTTCATTCTACCACTTCCTCCCGATCTCAGCCAGTCAACGTCAGATGCATAGCGATGCTGAGTACGGTGTCTTCAGGTCTGCGGCTGCGTCTATCATGCATGAGGTAAGGAAGTCAGAATGTGTGAAGAATGATCAGGGCGAATGGGTCCGACCTGACTCGGTCTGCTATTCTCCTCATGCAAGCATTCGATCACTCATACCGTCTGATCTCTTATTCAACCGTCGCAATCGTCGTTGGCTTCATGAGTCCTTGCACAAGTCATTGTCTGAATCCATCCGCCATGGACTTGATATCGTTCCATTCGATGCATCAATGCTCATTGATATCATTCGACTCGAATGCCGTGCATATGAGGTGGAGATAGCTGCCGAAAGTAAAAGACGGAAGGTCAAGGCCGATAAGAAGGCACAAAAGGAAGCTGCACGGGAAGCGAAGCGTGTAGCCAAGGCGGAACGTAAACGATTGAAACAAGAAGCCAAGGCCGAAGCGAAGAAGCCATTGGTTGAAACCAACCAACTTCCAGTCAGTACAATCGCACAGGATGGTGATGCGTCAACTGCTGTTGGTGGTGAATGTTCTTCATCTTTTTCTTCCTCAGCTTTCGCTGCCCATCCAACAACAGCTAACGCAAACAAAGGTATCGACGAGAAGGAGGATGGCCAACCTGGTCCCAACGTTGCTGAGGCTACTGGCATAGATAGAGAAGAGGATGAGAAGGAGCAGGATGATGACGCCGATGAGCGCGATGAAGAAGAGGATGAAGATGAGGGCGCGCAACAGACGACAGTCGATGTCTTGGACACATTTGGTGTGGAAAGTACGACCAGTATCGATCCGGCAGTTGCAGCTCGTGCTTCAGCGCATCGTGAATTCCTCGCTCGTGCACTCATCGCACTCCACACACTTCTCCAATCCATGCAGACTGGGTCAGAGCGTGATGCATTGATTTCGAAACTTCAGAACCTTCCTGCATGTGCTCTCTCCGATGGCACATTCGTTCCGTTTCGCAATCACTATTCAAATGATCAACCATTGCTCATGCGTGATACGAACAGCCATGTACGGCCACAGCAAACGGAAAATGCATCTTCGTCCTCACCTATCACCACACCCTGGCAGCGCGTCCTTGAATCACAGATGGCTGTGTTGCATGATGAGCTATTTCAGTATGCCACTGTACTTGGCCAGACACCAACGTCGTCGACATCTTCCTCGACATCAGCTCCTACCTCTGCTTCCACTACTTCTCTCGTATCCTTACGCGCAATGTTAACCGAACTTGGTGTGCGATCGTTTGATGATCATGCCGTGTTACAGAGTGCATTGTCGAAGATGGCTTCAATCAGCGAGCGCATGCAGTCGAATGCATCACCTTCCATCACACTTACTGAACGTCATCACTGTTTGGCAACGTTCCTCTTCCTCTTCCAACATTCTGCCACATGCAACAATCCAGCATGTATCAACTTGAAGGAGCGTCAGAAACTACAGCAGATAGCCATCATCGAGCTCGATGGTGGAGATTGTGCACGGTTGCAAGATGTACGCAGTAAAATCATACTGGGACGTCATTACTCCACCACAAAACTGGCCGATGCATTACTCAAACTGAATCAAGCCAGTCCGAATGCACCCATAGCCGTGGCAACTGTCAGCTCGAACTATCTGAAAATGTTTGCAACATCCACTGGGCTTTCTTCACTCGCTTCGATGCCTGCCGCCTCTCGACAGCCATTGGTCGAACGATGGGCAGAATTCTTCCGCACTGAACTTGGCATCACCGATATGTTCTCTCCTGTACCAGTGGTGGAATCCATGAGTGCATGCGCATCACACAATACGTTGCCGGATGGTGACCATGTGTCCATGGACTGTCATTGCCCTCCACTCAAGCAACTCATGGAAATGTGTGCAACCATGACACAAAGCTCAGACGGTAAACGCATCGTTCCTGCATCGCTCGTTTTTGTGACACAAAAGGTGATGGATGAAATATTTCAATGCATTGCTTCTCAATGGGAATGGTACAAACAATTCGTGTACTTACACCCACAGACGAACAACACTGGTTCCAGTAGCACCCATCATTCCCGTGATGGCACTATTGACAGTACTAGAGCACCGTCAACCTTTGGCAGTTTGTTACAAGAATCGGCATGGATTCCGGGCCATCGTCTTTGCCATATGTTTTCACGTGCTGATGCACCACGCCTTCCCCTCTTTGCTGCTCCCTCTGACTTATTCCTTCCGACTCCACACAATCAAAAGCTTCTCCCACCTGACACACTCTGCTTCGCCGGCGCCAACATGGATGAGCAGCATGAGTTGCTGACATTCCTTGGCATCGATTCAAAGGTGAGTCCCACTCATCTCTACCACCTACTCGTGTCAAACTGGTCAAAGCAACAAGTTTTCTATGCATCCTACCAGCGCATGTCTGACATCTATAAGTACCTCGATCAACACTCAAGAACGACCATTGATGAGGACGGGCAGACACGTCACCAACGTATCCGTCACAACATTGCCAAGCACCCTCCTTCGGATGATGCCGGTGCCATCCACCTTATCGGTGACATCTTCAATGCGGAGTTGGAGTCTCCCATCGTATGGGCTGCATTGCCTGACCCTGCAGCTACCATCCCTGTACACGATATGCATACGATCGTGCGTGGTCGCTGGTACATGCTTCGACAGTTTGTCACCGGTGACACGTATCCTTTGGGGATATTGAATGAGGTACAATCCGATCTGGATTGGTATGCTCCACCGAACAGTGACACTCTCCTCCAATTCAAGCAGATATACAAAATCAAGCAACGCAAGGCGTGGTGGCAAGGCTCCCATGACGACCCATATTTGGAAGAGATCACACGAGCTCTAGCACAATGGATGGGCAAGAAGGTGGCACAGCGTGAGAAATTGGTGCGGGCCACTTCAACTGCTGACAGACCCAAACAGAATGCTTCTGTGCGTAGGCTCGATGAACAATGCGTCAGGATTCTGTGTGGATGGCGTCAGTACCTACAAACGATCTTGAAGAAGAGCTATATGCAAAAGAAGGAACAGGGCGAAGAGCGTGAACGCAACAAGGGAACACTTCGACGGAGTCACATGTTTCCATGCTACCAAGCAGGTGACTCCACATACCAACTTCATTACTGCACACTCAATCAACAACCAATCATCATTGATATGCCTCATCTAGCGGAGCAATACATGAAAGACGCAACAATCGCATCGGGCATGGCACAGAATGATCAGCCTGTTTATTTCCTGCTCTTCTCTCAACCGTCAGCTACATGTGGTCGGCAGCCATGGACCTTGGATGCAACGAGATTCACTGAGCTTGAACATACGTTCTGGGATGAATATGCACTGCGTCGCATCTCCTTTCTTGCTCAACGGAGAGCAGTCGTAGAGCCAATGAGTCAGCCCCTTCCACGTTCACTGCATTCCATGCTCCAATGCATGGTTGAATGTGCACACAAGTTCGTGTATGCAGCCTACCCCCAACTGTACACTGCGCTACAGACAGCAGGCATCATGGACCTACTGCATTCATATGATGTTGTCCCATGCTCCGCACTTGGATATGAATGGATGGTGATGGGTGCCAGTGTGACATTGGAGCAGAGTCATACCTGTGAGGTGCTTCGTCAAGCCGATGAGAAGCGTATCTGTGTGCGTCGACGTGAGTTCGACATGCATGAGACAAAGGTGACCACGAAGATCGTCGATGAAATTGCAGAGATGATTGGTGCAGCAGCAGCCACTCCTCCTCTCACATCTCAATCAGAGGAGTTTACGAAGAAGCTCAAAGCTTTCATGCAACAATTACTCGAATATCACACAGACAATGATTTCGAGCGGATGAGTCGCTTTACGGATGAGCGAGCGGATGTGAAACGCAACCCTCTACCAGCGGATGAGCCTCGTTGGAATTGGAGTGGAGTTGGCCGCAACGCGTCACCTGCTCCGATTGCGCCTATTCGTCGTGTTGTGAGGAGCAATGGACCGATCGTCAGCTCTGCTGGTTTATTTGGTCGGAATGCCGACATGGCTGGTGTGAGCATGCTTGCACCCATGCCAGAGGAAGGCTCAGCTTCTCGGTTACAGAGTAGCAGTCGAGCGCCGAGTGGAGAGCCGAACAAAACTCATGATCATCAAGCACGTGATCATGATGCCAGTCTGATGCCGAGTAGCGACCTCGCTGAAAGGCCTCATCCTACCGGAATGCAACTTGCCTCAATTGGACCCAAGCAGAGCTCAGTAGAAAAGAAGCAAACGGGGCAACAGGCCACTGTTGCCCATCCACAACCGACAGAGTCAACACTCATACCGCGCTCTACTCGTGTTCATGCTGTTAACGCTAGCGCCAATGATCACGTTGCTTCTAATATTAACACCGGCGACAGTGTGGATGTGAATGATGATAGCGATAAAGCTGTTGCTGTTGCTGTGGATAAGAAAGAGAGCCCCACTACATCCGCTACTTCTTCCCAACCTTCGTCTGTGCCCCATCCTCCTCCAACAATACATGCGCATTCTTCTCTGCGCAGCGATGCGGCCCACCCAACCTCGTCTACGGCTGGTGCGACGAGCTTGCCGAGTTCGATGCAATTCGCACAACATGTGGCCACTTCACTTGGACCGGAAATGACACTGCCACCAACGCTGCAAGAGCAAATCAATATGGCTGCAACACATGCAGTACAGAGTGATCCAGCCACATCAGCACTGCCATCAGATGCACATGGTCCACCGACCTTCCCAGATGCATCATCCATTCGTGTGAGCAACGAAACATCGTCTGACTCAGTGGATGAATTAACTCGATTGATGACATCATGGTCTGCACGTTTCCTCCAACCGCATCGGGAGGAGCCACAGAATCTGGCTCCCACAGGAATGGTATCGAATGACCTGCTTACACTGGTTGGCAAATGGGGCGAAGCACTCGTCTATCAGATACTCATCAATGAGGAAAAGAATCGGCCATCCACGACTCAGCCTCGCGCTATACGCTGGGTAAATGAGTGCGGAGAGAGTGGTCTCCCGTATGATATTGTCATCGAAGAGAAGGGCAGTGACGGCAACAATACTTCTGTCTACATTGAAGTGAAGACAACGACATCCTCCTCATCATCGACACCATTCGAAATTTCCGCCTCTGAAATTCATGAGGCATTCCGCCTGCGCCAACGCTATGAAATCTGGCGAGTGAGTCATGCGGGCCAGATGAATGCAACCTACAGTAAGCTTGTCGATCCAACACAGAAGTGGCATCAGAAGCAAGTACGAGTATGGATGGAAATCAAAGCACAGCATGAACAACCAGAACAATAGCCGGACCAGCTCAAACCAATAGAGGTTGCACATTGTCAAGACGATATCAGCCCCGCCTCGGCAATACCATGCTGTCAGTCTGAGAGTGATCGGCTGTCCGAAACACTGGTCGAATATCTATAATCATTGAAAAAGCAAACGACTTATGCAGCAGCTGTTGACAGTTGCCACAGGTAAAGTAAGCTCAAGGTCAAGTGTATGTGCACATGGCGGCATCGCTACCCAACAACACCCCGGCACTGCCAACAATAAGAACAAGAGGTATTGGGGCATTTAGTTTATAGTTGCATTGCATATGCATGGACTGTTCATGTTCAGGCACTTTCTCTCGATGAATGGTACGCAGCATTCGATTCGTCACTAATTAATTCCCTGGCTTTGACGGAATAAATAAATAAATCAATCTGAT
>Ga0256767_1000089_pt1 | contig 12675 bp, 5 predicted proteins | sample MC6MC0918MT_FD_186043 | JGI IMG/M metagenome (GOLD analysis project Ga0256767, IMG submission 186043) | Metatranscriptome of enriched soil aggregate microbial communities from Iowa State University, Ames, United States - MC6-MC0918-MT... | ecosystem: Environmental > Terrestrial > Soil >... | reverse complement strand
GGGAAGTGTTGGCAATGGTAAAGCTACATGCTGGCAAGAATGGCAACATCTCTGCTGCATGCATTTCGTGCAGAGCAGTCGAATAAGTATCTCCTCTACATTCCAGACTGCAGGGCGGTGAGAGAGGCGGGCGTTGCACATTTCCTCCAGAACGCATTGATAGTAGCGTACGGCCATGATCCAAGTCTTTTGGCTGAGATTGATCGTTTGCACTGGAGTTTGAAGGCTCTGACTGCATGGATGGATCGAAGAGCGAGGAATGGTGATCGTTTCTATTTCATCGTCGATCAATTTCACTCATTGACGCGTGCAGTGCCACGTGTCGACCCTCGTGCGGCACGAAACGCTTCCGGCTTGGAGTGCAAAAGACGAGATGCAGGAGGTATGTGGTACGATCCTCGAACTGGGAGGATTCGTCCTTCAAGTCTCCTCTGTAAACAATGAAGAGACACGGTTCCACGACGAGCTCGACCGCGACCGCGACCGATATCGATTCACTACACTATTCGGTGGCCTATCGACGGTAAGTGAATAGATTCAACACTGCTACACGCAATCGCCATTGTCGTCAAGGATTGTTGCAATGTATGAGCTGCGCCTTCTCACTCATTCGTCTCCTAATGCTTGTGATTTCCGTTCTTGTTTCCCAATGCCTCTTAATATGTCACTATGTTGGGATGAATGGAATGTGTTTGTGCGCTATTATACCCATCGGCGCGAGTTGCCTGTCATGACGGCTTCTGAAGCACGTCTTGTCGCGGAAAGCACAGGCCGCCTCCCTCTCTACCTCTCCGTCATATGTCGCACGTACGCGAAGGTCATCGCTGGTGGCGAAGAATCGCCATGCTTCGCCGACGTTTGGCGACGCGTGCATTACCAACCTGAGGTGCAACGAATCTATGCTGACATTAAGCAGCGAATGCGTGAGGACATCAGGCATCTCAAGAGTAGTGATGACATTGCCGAATACTTTGATTTCCTCGCTTGTGTGATTGGTCGAGAGACGCCACAGTATCGAGCAGACAAGTCCGATCATCGTTATATCTACTCTGACCCAAGTGTTGACGGCGCTGTCTGCCAATGCAGCAGTGGATTTGCTGAGGATGCGTTCCTCTCCTGTATGATCGAGGAGCAACTTCACGAGACAGCTGAGTTGAGTGGGTGGGGCGGACTTCTGTATCGTGCCGTGCGAGGCGACCCGAACGATGCACCGAAGGAGTGGTTGGTTGAGCAGCTGGTCATTACCTCTCTTCTTCACCCGAATTACGGACTTTGCCTCAAGGGTTTGACGAATCAAAGTCGAATGACGGAAGCCCGTCTACGACCCAGCCAGCATCGTTTCTTCTGGAATCACATCTCATATAAGTGACTATTATGATAACAAGTGTTTCATCACACTGTATAAGGCTCGACGTGGCGTCTTCGCGGATGTCGATGCCATCATACGCATGCTGCCCCAACATGCACCGAAGTTAGCGGAGGAACAACGTGACGCAGCCAACCTGACGCCGATCCGTGACGCCCTTGCGGCACTCCTACCGGCCGCTACCACTATCTCTCGCTCGTCGACCTCGAGCAGGATTCTTGCGGATAAAGAGAGTTGGAGACGAGCTGCATCGGTTCGAGGCATCAGCCATCTTGCGAATGACTCCTACCCAACAATCATCGGCATTCAAATTAGCAATTGGCCAATGCTGTCGCTGCTCATCCCAATGCCATCAATGCTTTCATGAGTGCGACCTCTCGCGCACAATGGGCGTATCGTGTACCGGCGGAGATGATGGAGAAGGTTCAATGGCATTTCCATTGGATTATTCCTCAAGATCAAGTGCCTCCAACTCGCATCATTACTCATCCAGCCAGCGGCACCGTACCAGCATATACCGAACGCTACTCCGCGATTGAAGACTATGGAGTCAGTCTGTAGAAGAACAAGTCCGTCAACTGCACGCACCGACGAAACACAAGGTCAAGGTCAAAGTCAATTGCAAGTTCAACAGCAGCAGGCACCATAAAAAAAGAGGGGGGCCTTGCCCTCGTCGCGATTCGCGTTGTCATTCTCACGCATATATATAGAGACAGAAACGCTGTGTTTCACTTGATGATCCTCCTCAGTAACACGATGGCCACCAGGCCAGCTGCAGCCCGCATTGAACTCCTGAACCAGCAGAATGAAAATTCGAAAACCAGGAATTTAATTTGATTTGCTGACATCCCAACAGTTGATCATGTCTGAAAGCAACATGTACAAATGAGCAATGGAATATTCAGACTAATTGACGTGTTGGTAACCTGGACGAGGGATTGTGGCGATACTTAGGTCGCGCCCTGGCGTGCCTTGCTGCCTCATGTACTTTACTTCTTACTCGATCCACTGTTTGTTGTCGTCATGGCATTGGCTGCAGTCGATGAGAAACTCGAACTGAATGCCAACTTCGAGGGTGGACGCTTGTTGGCACGCGTTGGTCGATGATGATGAGTCAGGGCGGGAGGGGAAGATGATGATGAAGAAGATGAGACGTCAGTAGCTGTGGCGGAGGCAGTGGTCGATGCAGGTGGCTTCTTGTCACTCATTCCATTCATCTTCATTGGTGCAGGAGCGACAGCTGCTACAGCTGCAGCCAATTCAGCTGTTGGTGCCATACGCATGCCTCGATTATTGTTGCCACGTGCACGTCGAGCATGCACGAACTGTGCAGCAGGTGCTGGCTTGACTGTGGGTATATGTGGCAGATCCGTCGGTTGTTGTTCCTTACTCTCCATCTTTGACTTGCTCATTCCAACACTGCTATTACTACCTGGTCCCATGGGCATTCCAAACCCGATTCCTTTCAGATTGGCAGCCAATGCTGAGATCTTACCGCTCGGACCACGGCGGTGTGCGGGAGCTGTTGACGTGGGCGTTGACGATGATGATGTCGCTGATGACGTCGTTGATGCATGAGTAGAATTGACCGATGCACTCACTGTGCTGTCCGTGGTTGTCGCAACACCACTGCTGGTAGCGGTAGCAGCAGCGCTATTGTTCGCGTCTGTAGTCTTGGAAGCTGATGATGATACTGGTGATGTCGCTGCTGCTGCTGCTGATGATGATGATGATGTCGTTGCTGCTGATGATGATGGTGACAATGCAGCAGTAGGCAGTGGAGGTGGTCGACAGTTCTTGATGATCGCAGCATTCGATCGAGAACGTGTGCCTTCTGCACCCATGAAGGAGAAGTCAGCTTCAGAAGACGAGACAGATGATTGCGCAGTGGTCGTGGACGAAGCGGATGGCGATGGCGATGATGATGATGACGATGCTGCTGGCGCCACGCTGGGGATTGCGGAAGGTTCGCTTGGATTCGAGGCAGCTGGAGCCTGATCAACCTGTGTCGATGAAATTGCGGGCGCAGGGGCAGCAGGAGAAGCAGACGGGGTTGTCGATGATGACGCGTTCGTTGGAGTGCTCGCAGCAGCATGGGTAGGCGTATTAGCAGCACTGGGTGTTGCGCTCGATGTTGAACTTGTTGATGGCACTGTCGATCGAGGTCTGGATGGAGGTGAGATGACGGATCCTCTCGCACCAGGTGGTTCGAATAGATGAGCTGGCTTCAACATGAATGGTGAACGTGACACACGCCCGGACCCTGAGAACGAAGCTGCAGGCGATGATACCGCTCCATTACCGCTACCACTTCCACTTCCACTTCCACCAAATGCCTTCAGCGCTGCAGCAACTGCTGACATCTTCGGCGAGTTAGTATTGACGGTGCCGACAGGAGTCTTGGTTGCTGGAGTCACCGATGTTGGTGTGACTGGCTTCAGTACAAACAATGATCCGCGCTTGACAGTATTCGGCATGGATGCAGGTGACGATGTGCTCGGTGTGGTGACGGGCGCAGCATTGACATCGACACTGGGACTCTTCAATGGCTCAATCACCGCCTTCTCACCCATGCCACTATTCGTCCTCTTATGACGCGACCCAGCTGGTTTGGCACGAGATAGATGAACAAGTGCAGCAGCGACTGTATCATTTGTGCCATTGTTGTTATCCCCACTCTCGCTATCATCTGAATCTGTCTCGGCCGTTGCACCACCAGATCCACTTTGCACCAATGGACGGCCTAATCCTTTCAGATTCGCAGCCAACGCAGCCACGCCACCTACTCCAATCATGCTGCTTCGTACCGGCGAGGATACACGCATGATCGCTGATCGGCCACTGTTTGATTCATGAGCACGACTAGCGGCAGCAGTGGATGCAGCATTCGTTGGTGAGAAGGATACATGTCGAGAACGTGAAGCACGTCGTGAAGCAGCGTGACCGCTGGCGCCAGACACATCCTTGCTCGTTTCAGCATGAGCGTCATCATCCTTGTCAACTGGCTCAGCGAATAGGACACGACGGGCAGATGGGATCGACGAGTTCTTGTTCCTGGGCGAAGCACTCTGATCGCTCTTGCTTTCTGCTGTCCCTGGAGCCGACTGAGCATTTGATAAGATCGCATTGGAGGGAGTAATAATTGTTGAGGCTGAGCTGATGGATACACTACCGTTGCTCGTCATATCCATTGATAGCGAGGTCGAGATGGATGGAGTGAAACGTGCAATGACACTTGATGGTCCAGCAGTTGCTGCAGCTGATTTGCTCTTACTGTGTCGACTTGGACGTCGAACTCTGCCTTTTGTGAGATGGACGAGTTGTGGCCCCTCGCCATCAGCATCGACAGATCGGCTCTGATCCTCACCTTCATTGACAGCGGGCAATGAGATGGATGGAGGTCGGCTGCTGCCTGGTGCGCTCAGTCCTGACAAGTTCGTTGCGAGGGCCTTGCTTGGACTGGCATCACGAGAAGTAGAAGACGAGGATGATGTGGATGGTGCAGGACTCGGTTTGCGTGCAGCTGAAGTGACAGGTTTCACGTTCGCATTCGCATTCGATGCCTCCTCCATCTTTCGGAATGCAGCAAATGCAGGATTTGATTTGGCGCCGCCGGATGAATGTTTGGAATGATGTTGACCAGCAGCACGATCCTTCTTCTCCTTCTCTTTCTCACCAGACTTGTTGGATGCGGCACCACCTGTTTGTTGTAACCATCTTTGAGCGACAGATTGTTTGGGTTGCTTCGGTTGAGCGTTGGCAGCTGGTGTTGGTGCAGGTGGAGCCGATTTTCCACGATGGCGAATGGCGGCCATCAATTGAGACCAGGTACTTGGACGAGCTGCCTTGGGCTCCTTGTGTTGCACGCTGACGGAAACGCCGTTGGAGCCTAGATCGACACTGTCATCTCTGTCCACTTCCAATGAGCCCTTACTGCCTGACTCTGTTCTGGATGGCACCCTCTCACGCTCCAGCTCCCTGCTCCTCTCCTTTTCCATGTCGATCTGTTTCTTATCCAATCGAGTGAACCATGCTTCCACACGGAAGGACGGTGGAAAATTCTTACATTCGGAGTCTTCACATGCTTTATCCAATTGTGGCTTCGACAGCTTCAGATGGAAGTGGGAGGCACGGGGATCGAGGTTATGAGGTGAAGAAGAGGATGGAGAATGAGGTGTCTCAGGTGAGGAGCCTAGTTGCTTGACTGGAAGCAGGAATGAAGTATGGAAAGCGAAGGCGAAGAGAAGCTCAGGTTTGGATGACAGATGTAGCAGGCCAGGACGACGATAGAAGCTGATACGTACATCACCTCGTGTTGGAATCTCCGTATCGAAGTTGTATTCCCAACTCACACTATCCTCGGCCGTCGCAGCAGCAGAGGTGCCATTGCCATGCGATCCGGACCCACTTCCAGGTGCTTCTTTCGAACTCGTCTTGATGCGGATACGTTCAGGAGCAGGCATGGACTTACTATCACTGCTGATGAGCTGCTCACGTCGAGCACAGATGGTGGAATGAGACGGGGAGGTGGGGGCGCCAAGCGAGAGAGATTTATCACTGTCATTGTAGCTTGTGTCCGATGCAGAGATGGAGTCATGGTGCGTCGTACTGGTCAACTCATCATTAAGTTGTGCAACTTGTGCATCCAACAGCACCGCACTGGAGTGTACAGTAAAGAAGCATCCACCTGCACCACTCCCAGGTTTCAATGCCTTCTTTTCACGAAGCGGGCCACCAACATTCGTCAACACGAGACGAGTCAGGTAGAGTGGGAGCAACGGCTGGTCCGCCGATACAGCATCATCGTTGTTGGAATTTGTTGATGATTCTGGATCGAGTTCGAGATCCAGATCAGGATAGGATTGTACATCAATGGCTGATGCACTCATTCGCTGTTTTTGTGTTCCTGCAAGCATGCTCATTCCAACCCCTCCTCCAGGTTGCTCATTATTGTTGAGAGGGATGCCACGTTGTTTCGCACGCATACAACGGATGGCGAAAAGTTGCTCAGCGTAGACTAAGTATCGCACATGAGACGGTAGGGTGACACAGGAGATGAAACGAGCGGGTGAAGTAGGAGCTGGTGGAGGTGACAGAGGTGAAGATGGTGAGGGCATGTCAGAGCCAGAACCGCTCTGAACTGAATCCGTGTTCGTTGTGGCAGATGAGGGTGATGTGGCAGCAGAAGACGACATTGTTGATGTCGCATGATGGCCCCATCGAGCCTCAGTGAAGTGTTGCAATGCAGCTGCTGCTGATCGTGCATGACCGCAATACAGCAGATAAGCACTCATCATCAATCCAACACGACCATGATCATTCTTCGCATGTGTGATGACAACATTCTGTGGATGAGTCGTGAGCCACGTATGCACAGCCTTGACATATTCCAATATTTGTCTCATTGTTGGTGGTCGATGTCGTCGAATGGGCAACCTCTTGACACGTGATTGGAAATGCGATACAGCATATGGACGCACATCCTTATCTCGATCACGATCGGAATCCTTGGTTGCATCCTTATCTTTGCTGCCGCTACCTGGAGCTGTACCATTATTGCCACCATCATCACCCTCGCCATCACCGTTTCGATAGGCCGTGAGATCCACAATCATGTATGCATTTTGATGCCTCACTTCCAACATGCTTTGTATGGCACGCATACAATGTGCGCGTAGGCGAACACCACCAATCTGGCTATGATGACTATCGACATGTTCGTATGGGAATCGCATGGCAATGAGACGATCAGCAATGTAGGTGAGATCCAAATCATAGCCATCTTGTTGAAATCCGGGTTGGGGAATCCAACTGGCATCGAATGGATACACTGGCTGAAGTGACTTGACATGACGTGCATCTGATGAGTCCTCAGGTACACCGATGAGACAGTTGGAAGGGACATCACGCGACGGAAGAAAGGAAAGTTTGAGGCGGATCTGGCCAAGGCGATGATGACGATGCTTGTCTTTGTCTTTGTCTTTCTCGGTCGAGGCGGAGTTCGTCGCGACGGGGAGCAGATCGAACCAGACCGGGTGAGGAGGCTGCGTCACCATCTGGATCGGTGCAATTGCACGGCCCAGTATACGCTCATTGGAACATTTGGAGATGATGGATCCACCCGCACGTTCAATCAACACTACTTCAACATATTGAGTCGTGGATAGGAGAGGAAGGTAGGCACAGTTTGCGTTTCCTTCATCTGCCCAGGTTGCCTCCTTCATCTTCGTCTGCTCTTCCGTCCCATCAATGGAGCTCGTCGTCGACAGCACAACATTGACGGATGCAGCTGATGCAATGTGAAGAGTCTTGGCATCCATGTGGACGCGGCAATGCAACGACGAATGTGAAGCAGAATTAGAGTCCGATACAGGGAGATGACGAGCTTCCAACACTTGAACCTTGACGAATGCACTGACACCATCATGGATCCATCCTTCACCTTTGGCCATCTCACCGGTCTTCTGTATAATCTGTTGCATCTCATCCAACACCATCATATCATATGCCTTGGAACTTTGGAACCGTACGAATACATCACGACTCATCATACGATACAACACCAATGCACACGGCTTGAAGATGTTGTCGAGGAAAGGTGGTAATGGTGCAGAGGGGTCAAACACTGTCTCCTCTTCCTCCTCTTCACTAGGTCCAACACGATTCAGCAGTCCATTGGCAAGTTCACCACTTCCGTGACTCCCTTCCATGCCTTCGCCCACACAAAGGCTCCTTCTTCGTTCTCGCACACGTCGTTGCCTTTGGACTCTCGCACGAATCTCCTGGATCGCAATTCGAACTTCACGTCGTGTGTTGGAGTCAATGTTGACTTGTCTCGGTGCACCTTCATCAATGAATCTCTCAAAGATTTCCAATGCTGAATTCACCAATGCCGAGAAGGATGGACGGAGTGGAGGCAACGATGGTGGAGGTGGAGGAGGCAATCCTGCTTGCATCGCGTCATTGATCGCAGTTCGTGCGTCCATGCGTGCTTGAACCGCTTCATTATACTTGTTGACATCTGCCTCCCATGCTTCGACTGCTTCAACCATCTCCAGGCTCTCATCTGCACATTGACGTGCAAGGAAGGTTCGAAGTACGGATCGATAGGTCGGAACAGCGAGGACGGATGCGAGTGACAATGCTTGACCGAGCATGCGGCTGCCATCGGGTGATGGCAACAATAATGAGCGTGGTGGAACGAATGCGGATGATGCGGCACCATGGAGTGACGGTGCAGGGACTTTCGAAGAAGGCGACGTGGCTCCCCCCGTCTTCTCTCCCGATTCCGAATCAGGAACCCTTCCTACAGATGCTGCACGATGAGCTCGATGCTGGTTGGCTCGTACAGCAGCTGGATCAACAATTCCTTCAAACATCGAAGTGCGTCGATTGGCACGGACACGGCCTCCAGGTATCGCTTGTACCAACGGAGAGCGCAGAGGGGAGCGGACGGGAGAACGGACTGGAGAACGCGGGCTCAGCGGATTATGGGATGATTCAGTCGGAGGGGCGAGAGCAGTGGAGATGGCAAGGTTACGAGCACGTGGGAATGGAGCAGGGTTGCGACGTGTTTGTGAGCCATCCTTCTCATCGGACACACTATTGGATACATCGCGCGAGCCAAAAGTGGTTCCAACGGGGGATGATGCTGGACGAGTCAGCACCGGGGCCGTGTGACCATCATCGCCAGACGCTTCCTTGTGCGTTGCTGATGCCCCTCCTCCATTTTCCATCTCCTCTTCTTCCCTCTCCTGTTCTGCTGCCTCCGCCAATAATCTTGCACGTGCTTCAGCTTTGAGTCGTCTGGACCGTTGCAGTGCAGCCCATCTCAATCTCTCCTCTTCCTCCTCGGCTTCTTCAAGAACTCGACGTGCTTCAGCTTCCAATACCGCTTGCTCTTCTAAGCGATGACGCTCCGCTTCAGCAATAGCGAAAGCCTCAGATTCCTGACGCTTCCGTTCGGCTTCGAGTGCTTCTTCTTGCTTGCGACGCTCAGCTGCCTCGGCTTCAGCGACCAATCGACGACGTTCAGCTTCCTCCTGTTTGCGTTTGAGACGTTCTTCCTCTGCTTTGCGCTTTCGATCCTCCGCCTCTTTTCTCAACCGTTCTTCCTCCTCTTGTTTTCGCCTTCGTTCCTCTTCTTCTCTTCTGATCCTTTCCTGCTCTTCTCGTTTCTTCCTCTCTGCTTCCTCTCTACGTCGTCGTTCTTCTTCCTCCTTCTGCCGGCGAATCTTCTCACGATGTGCATCACGCATTGGGATGTAGTGCTTACGTGCGAGATGACGGCGGACGAGAGATTGGACCAAGGTGGCACGAGATGTGCGCTCTGTTCGTTCGCGGTGATAGAATCGACGAGCAAGCCACACACGAGCTTGAGCTTGAACTGCTGTGATTCGAGCGATATAAAGCAGACGGAGTCGTTTCTCTTCCGCCTTTCGAGCAATCCGTCGTCGAATCCTACATCTCCTCCACCACATTTGTAGAACCCTCGCTGACTGGCTTCGAATGACAGCCATCTTCGCATCCAACAATTTACTCGCTGCATCTCGTAAGAATAACTTGCTTGCACCCAGAGCGAATGCATGAGATGGTGCACCAATGTGATGCATCAATACTTCAGCACGTTCACGATCATCCATCAATCGGCCCTTCATTCCTTCGGGCCAATATTCCATGGGCAACAACAATCGATATCTCCATGCAACCTCTTCGAACGATAAGCGAGTTGCGAAACCTGACGAACGAATTCGGATGGCATCCAGGATACCGGCATGATGAAGTTGGCGGGAGACCATGGGGGTCGTGAAGATGTTGGGAGCAAGTTCGGAACAGGGTTTGATGCATCGAACGAAGACAGTTTGAGTGGTTCCAATAATAGCCATCAAATCATTCAATTGTTCCTTGAATTTCTGTGAGATGAAGCTGCTCTTCGCTGACGCGGAGCTAGAAGCACCACCTCCAACCGGTCCAGACGAATGCACCGGGGCCGATGCAGCACGGATGAATGAAGCACGAGCAGAGACTGAGCCAGATGGCTTCATTGCGGCTGGCCGGGAAGATGCATTCTTCGGTGAGGATGAAGAAGATGAATCACTCGTACCTGCGACGATCATACCTCGGATGATGACATGCGTGGATTTGCTCAATACCTCCGCCACTTCTGCTGAGAGTGCATCTTTATTCTTACTGAGGAATCCAGCAGCATCGTAAGTGACATCTGCGGCATAGTGTGAGATGATGAAACAGTGTTGTGCGGAAGATGCTGGTGAACCGGGACCTCCAACCGTGCTTCCTCTGTTGCCACTTGCACCACCGAAGATGCTGCCACGATTGTTCGAGCCAGCCATGATGCTTCCTCTCGCCCCTCCTCCACCTCCACCTCCAAGCGGTCGAATGAGTGCATTATTCTTCCAGCTTGATAATAATTTTGCCACGAATGATGCATCGGATCCTTTGGGGAAGATACACTCCTCATTCAACAAACTGAGCACGCCCAACCGTCCTTCGATCAATTGCAGACGATCTTCATTATCATCAACTTGAATAGGACCGCTCGCGGAGGAAGAGGGATCAAGGCCAGCAGAAGGGGGCGGAGAGCATGCTGCCAGATCGATGCCTTCACTCTCATACAAATGGAGCTCATCTTTGAACATTTTGGTGAGATAGTGTTGTTGTAGCTTTTCGTTGCAAAAGTTGATGAGAACTTGTTCGAGACTGTTATGTTCAAAATGCTCAAATCCGAACACATCCAATAGTCCAATGAACAACGATGATGACGAAGAGGAGGAGTCATTTGTTGCACTCTCAGAAGACGATCCTCTCAATGCACGATTAACCTTGATCATGATCCATTCGAATAGGTTCGCATAGACACTCTTCGCCAATGCATCACGTACTGCAGTGCTTTGCTCGACTGTAAATGGTACAGTGAACACCTCACCACGGATGGAATTCATACGGGACGTCAACACACGCTCCAGATCGGATGAGGAAGGGAGTGAGAGGAGGGAACACACACGCGCGAGGTTGGAAGCACTCGACGAAGTAATGACTGCATCATTACTACTACTCGCTGCGACATTGCCACCATTGTTCGCTGCCGCATTCCCCTTCGTTTCCATCGCGACATTCCCCAAAGTCAAAATGGCCGCCAACACCTTCTCCACACTTCTCTGCTCTGCCACTGACACATCCAACCCTTCCAATGCATGCACCGTCCGATCCCACTCCTTCGCATCATCGACACCAGGGATGGAATAGACCTGTGTAGAGGAGGAGAGATAGGAGAAATGAGAACATAGGGATGAGATCGATTCGGGAGTGGATGCCTTCATGGCATCAGGAGGTAGGGGAGGCAAGCCCAACTCTTCGCGACGTTTCTTATCCCGTACTCCAGCCAACAATTGGTAGAGTACATGATAGTTGCGTTCTTGAGGAGCTTGGAAGACGACTCGAGATCGTTCGAGTAGGTAATGTTGAATGTCGGCATGGTGAATGGAGAGTTGTCCAACAGTGCCGTGTGAGGCAGCTGAAGCGATCGCGCTGCTCGACTCTGCCGCTTTCGTGGTTTGTGCATTCCTCGCTGCTGCGGCCGCCGAAGATGCCGGTGGCGGTGTGGCTTCACGGAAATGTAGTCGAATATATTTGCCAAATCTCGATGAGTTATGATTGCGCACTGTACGACTATTACCGAATGCCTCGAGCAATGGACCACTGTCATGGATGCGACTCTCCAGACCACTCAACCCAACTCCACCGGATGCGGCGGTAGAATGAGAATTCAGGCTCGTCAGATAACGAAGAGTATATTTCGCTGCTTCAGTTTTTCCAGCTCCTGATTCTCCGCCAATGACAATCGATTGACTTCGTCTCTCACGCACCATGTCTCGATAGCTCGCATCGGCCAATTTGAATACATGCGGTGGCAACGCATCAAGCTCACTGGCGGCATCGGATGAAGATGATGAAGCTGCTGCAGCTTGTCGTGCAGCCATCTCATATTTGCGTGCAGTTTGAGGCGTGTAGAGATGGGGGATGAGCTCGAATGGATTGATGGAAATGAGTGTACTGCCGGAGTTTGTATATATCTGCTTGCCAAAGAAACGTTCACGCAGCGCATACAACATCGATGCCTCATTCAATGAAGACAAATCACCAAGATCGTGCAATTTTGCTGCATCCACCTCTTCGAATGGTACCAGCACGGTGGACGGGACGATCCACGTTCCTGCTTCTGGTCCAGCCATGATGGCTGCAGCATCAGGATAGACATGACTTCCACCGCCACGTTTGAGTGTTCCTTTGAG
>Ga0256767_1000060_pt1 | contig 14269 bp, 10 predicted proteins | sample MC6MC0918MT_FD_186043 | JGI IMG/M metagenome (GOLD analysis project Ga0256767, IMG submission 186043) | Metatranscriptome of enriched soil aggregate microbial communities from Iowa State University, Ames, United States - MC6-MC0918-MT... | ecosystem: Environmental > Terrestrial > Soil >... | reverse complement strand
GTCGTCGGCATAGGGCGCGCCCATGGCCAGGTTGTGCTTCAGGCTGCCGTAGAACAGCGTCGGGTCTTGCGGCACGTGGCCGATGGCGCGGCGCACGTCGGCCGGGTCGATCTGGCGGACGTCGACGCCGTCCAGCAGCACGGCGCCTTCGGTAGGCTGATACAGCGCCAGCGCCAGCTTCTCCAGCGTGGTCTTGCCCGAACCGATGCGGCCGATGATGCCGACCTTTTCACCGGGCTTGAGCTTGAACGACACCTTCTTCAGCACCGGCTGCGTGCTGCCGGGATACGAGAACGTGACGTCGCGGAATTCCAGGCCGCCGTGGAACACCGGGCGATGCAGGAACTCGGCTTCGGCGGGGCGTTCGATCGGCAGCTTCATATAGTTGTCGATGGAACCCAGCGAGGTGCGGGCGTTTTGATATTGCATCAGCAGGCCGGCGACCTGGCCCAGCGGCGCCAGGCAGCGGCCGGCAATCATGGATGCGGCGATGATGCCGCCCATGGACATGGCCGATTCCTGTGCCTGGTACACGCCGATGATCACAACGGCGATCGACACCAGCTGTTGAATGGCCTGCACGAAGCCCACGGTGGACGACGAAATCAGCTTGAGCTTGCCGCCCGTTTGCGCGATGAATTCGGTGGCGCGTTCCCAGTTGCGCTGGATGGCGCCCTGGGCGTTGAGCGTCTTCACGGCTTCCAGGCCGGTCAGCGCTTCAACCAAGGTGGCGTTGCGTTGCGAGCTGGCCTGGAAAGACGCCATCGTCAGCGCTTCCATGCGCGCCTGCGCGGCAAGCGACACCAGCAGGATCAGCACAATGGCCACCAGCGGCGGCAGAATCATCCACGGCGAGATCCAGGCCAAGGCGGCCAGAAACAGCACGATGAAGGGCAGATCGACCAGCGTGGTGATGGTGGCTGACGCGATGAAGTCGCGGATGGATTCGAATGAACGCAGGTTCGCCGCAAAGGACCCCACCGACACCGGCCGGCCTTCCATGCGCAAGTCCAGCACGCGTTCCATGATCTGCGCAGACAGGCGCACATCGACCCGTTTGCTGGCGCTGTCCACCACGTGCGAGCGCGCCGTGGACAAAATCATGTTGAAGACCACGACCAGCGTGATGCCGATGGCCAGCACCCACAGCGTCTCGACGGCGTTGTTGGGTACGACGCGGTCGTACACGTTCATGGTGAACAACGGCATCGCCATGGCGAAGATGTTGATCAGCAGGGCGGCGATGAGCGCATCGCGATACAGGCGCCGGTTTTCCATGATGGCGGCCCAGAACCAATGGCGCTCGCGCACCTTGGCGACTTCTGGCGCGCGGGCGTCAAAGCGGAACTGCGGGCGCACAAAGCACACCAGGCCGGTGTACTGCGCGGCCAGCGCTTCGGGCGTCATCTCGACCGAGCTGCCGCCCAATTCAGGGTGGCTGACGATGTATTTACCGTCTTCTTTCTTGAGCAGCAGGCAGGCGCGTTCGCCTTGCAGCAGCAGAATCGCGGGCAACAGGTCTTGAGAAATGCTGTCCAGCGTGCGTTTGACGACGCGCGCGGAAAGTTGCGCGCGCGCGGCGGCGCGAGGCAGCAGGGCAGGGGTCAGGCGGTGTTCTTCCAGCGGCAAGCCGGACGACAGCGCCTGCGCCGTGGCGGTCACGCCGTGCAGGCGCGTGATTTCAACCAGGCAGTCCAGCAGCGGGTCGTCGTGCGCCGCGCGGGCATCGGCACGCCATTCCCGAGCGGCCTTTTCAGATAACTTGTCCATCTTCGTCATCCAAGAGGTCGAGGTGTTCGGACAGGCGCGCGCGTTGCTGCTTGCGCTGTGAAAGTTTTTGCTGCGCCTGAATAGGCAGGTCCGTCATGCGCAAGGTGCCATTGGCGATCAAGGCGTCGATCAAGTCTTCCAGGACGCGGACAAAGTCCGCGTCCAGCTGCGAAAATTCTTTGCCCTGGGGGGTCATATGGCCTCCTTGCGACCCAACACCGGTCAGGGCTTGGCGTTGGGTGCGTTCAGCGGCACGAGCGTGGGCGGCAGCGTGCCTTCGTTGTATTGAACGCGCACTGGCGCGAGGCGGGCTGCGTCGGGAACCGTCGAATTGCAAAGCTTGATCACTTCGTCGGATACTTCCAGCTTGCCGTTTTCCTCGGGCATCTCATTGCGCGCGGGTTGCAGCGACAACGCAGGCAGCAGTGCATGCGACAGCGCCAGCCAGCGATATTGCGCAAGCTTGAGGTCATACAGGCCGTTGGTCAATGCGCGGCGTGACTCAAACAACTCGTTTTCGGTGTCCAGCAAGTCCAGCAGCGAACGTTGGCCAATCTGGAATTGTTGGCGATACGCGTCACGGACTTTGGTGGTGGCCACTTCGTGGTCACGCAGGAACGGCAGCTTCTGGCTCAGGCTCTGGATGTTATTCCAGGCCACGGCCAAGTCCTGCTGCACATTGCGGCAGGTGTAGTCGCGGATGTCGCGTGCGGCGTATGACTGCGCAGCCGTTTGGCGGACGCGGGCCGAATCGGCGCCGCCGCGGTACAGGTTATAGCTCATCACGACTTGCACGCTGGAGCTCTGGATGTCGCGGGTTTGCGGCGTGGGGTCGTTCTGGTCGCGGCCGGTGGAAGCCACGAATTCAAACTTCGGCGAGAACGCGCCCTTGGACGAGGCCACGCCCGCTTGCGCGGCTTGCAGGCCGGCTTGCTTGGACAGGAAGCTGGGGTTGCGGCGCAGCGACTCATTGAAGTCGCCCGGTTTCACAGGAAGCTTGTCGCCGATGTCGGGCGGGGGCTGCATGGCTTCGGGCGGGAAGGCGCCGGTGACGCGCTGGAAGCGCTGCTGCACGTCCAGCAGGTTGGCGGTTTCCGTCATTAGGTTGGTCTGGGCCAGCGACAAACGGCCGCCTGCCTGTTCCAGGTCGACCCGGCGGCCAACGCCAGATTCCGTGCGCTCGCCAATCTGCTTGAGCGTTTCTTCGTGCAAGGAATAGTTCTGGCGGGCCAGCAGCTCCATATCGCGATAGCGTTGCAGGTCGATATAGGCCTGCACGGCGGAAAACGCGGTGCTGTCGCTGGTGGCCAGCACATCATAAAAACGTGCGAGCTTGTCGAAACCCGCTTGCTTGACGTCGTTGTTGGTACGGAAGCCGTCAAAAATCAGCTGGCGCAGTTCGACGTTGTAGCCCGGGCGGCTCCAGTTCTGCGAGCCCACGGCCGGCACATTGCTGCGATATTCGCGGCCTACGTAACCCTGGGCATTGATCTGCGGAAAGTACGCGGCGCGGGCGACCGACTGGCCTTCGAGCGACGCTTGGAAGTCGTGGTACTTGGCTTGGATTTCGGGATTGCTGAGCAGCGTCTGTTCAACAATCTGGTTCAGCGTCACGGCGGATGGGGCGCCGGTGGCCGCAGGCGATACGGCGGGTGCGGCGGACTGTGCAAATGCTGCGGGAACAAAGGCCAGGGCGAGGATCGAAGTCGTGCTCTTAAGCAAAAACGAAGCCATAGTGATTATTCGCGAGTCAGGTTGAGATTGAATGGCCGACATCTTGTATGAAAATGTCATATCTTCCGAGTCAAGATTTGTTAAATCGTGGCGGGCAGATACGACTGGCCAAAACGTTTCGTCGCGCAACATCACTCAACTTTGCTGAATTTGCACGATCTTCACAGTAGCTGAAATTCTCGGTTTGATTAATACGTTTTATTTCGCATTATTTCGAAAAAGACGCAACCGTAGTGAAACCGGATTATATCGGCTAGATAATTCTGAATCTATTTTCTTTAACAAAGTTTTTCTATGTGATTAATTTTCCACAATCGTTCGCTAGTTTGTCAGGAGGTGGTGCGGAGTGAGGCGATAAGGGTGCGTTTTATGCCCATCATGGTAGTAGTGGTACTAGTATCCATGGTGTGCTTGTACTAGGTTCAGACCGTGTGCATAATTCCTCCATGCCGCAGTGGCCGGCGCGGGAGCGACTTGCTTTTCAACCGCGTGAGGCACGAGCCGGATTGTCTATTTGCAGAGCGCATCCATGGCCCAAACCCTTTACGACAAACTCTGGGACGCCCACATCGTCCACCAGGAATCAGACGGCACCTGTCTGCTCTATATCGACCGCCACCTGCTGCACGAAGTGACCAGCCCGCAGGCGTTCGAGGGCTTGGCTATTGCCGGCCGCAAGCCGTGGCGCACGGGCGCCAACCTGGCGGTGGCGGACCACAACGTGCCGACGATCAATCGCGCCCAGGGTATTGATGACCCGGTCTCCCGCCTGCAAGTGGATACGCTGGACACCAATTGCGATAAGTACGGCATTACCGAATTCCGCATGAATGACCTGCGCCAGGGCATCGTGCACGTGATCGGGCCGGAGCAGGGCGCAACGCTGCCCGGCATGACGGTCGTCTGTGGCGACTCGCACACCAGCACGCACGGCGCGCTGGGCGCGTTGGCTTTCGGCATTGGCACGTCCGAAGTCGAGCACGTGCTGGCTACGCAAACGCTCTTGATGAAAAAAGCCAAGAGCATGCTGATCAAGGTTGAAGGCGAATTGCCCTTCGGCTGTACGGCCAAGGATGTGGTGCTCCACATCATCGGCATCATCGGTACGGCGGGCGGTACGGGCCACGCCATCGAATTCGCCGGCAGCACGATCCGCGCGCTGTCCGTGGAAGGCCGCATGACGGTCTGCAACATGGCCATCGAAGCGGGCGCCCGTTCGGGCATGGTCGCGGTGGACGACAAGACGGTCGAGTATTTCCGCGGCCGTCCGTTTGCGCCCCACGGCGTGGTCTGGGATCAGGCCGTCAAGTACTGGCGCACGCTGCACACCGACGAAGGCGCCAAGTTCGACACCGTGGTGGAAGTCAATGCGCGCGACATCAAGCCGCAAGTCACCTGGGGCACGTCGCCCGAAATGGTGTTGCCGGTGGACTCCCGCGTGCCGGACCCCGATCGTGAAAAAGACGATGTGCGCCGCAGCGGCATGGAGCGCGCGCTGGAATACATGGGCTTGAAGCCCAACACGCCGCTTACCGATATCCGCGTGGACCGCGTGTTCATTGGCTCGTGCACCAACTCGCGTATTGAAGACTTGCGCGCTGCGGCCGTCGTGGCCCGTGGCAAGCGCGTCGCATCCAATGTGCGCCAGGCGATGGTGGTGCCGGGTTCGGGCTTGGTCAAACAGCAGGCCGAGCGCGAAGGGCTGGACAAGATCTTCATCGAAGCCGGCTTTGAATGGCGCGAACCGGGCTGCTCGATGTGCCTGGCCATGAACGCCGACCGCCTTGAGCCGGGCGAGCGTTGCGCCTCCACGTCGAACCGCAACTTCGAAGGCCGCCAAGGCCAGGGCGGCCGCACGCACCTGGTCAGCCCCGCGATGGCCGCCGCCGCCGCCGTGGCCGGCCACTTCGTCGACGTCCGCACGTTCCGTTAAGCGATCACAGCTCCGAGTACCGACATCATGCAAGCATTTACCACTCACGAAGGCCTGGTGGCTCCGCTCGATCGCGAAAACGTCGACACGGACCTCATCATCCCCAAGCAGTTTCTGAAGTCCATCCAGCGCACGGGTTTTGGGCCTAACCTCTTTGACGAGCTGCGTTATCTGGACCACGGCGAGCCGGGCATGGACAACAGCAAGCGTCCGCTGAATCCGGATTTTGTGCTGAACCAGCCGCGTTACCAGGGCGCTTCGGTGCTGCTGGCCCGCAAGAACTTCGGTTGCGGTTCCAGCCGCGAACACGCGCCCTGGGCGCTGACGCAGTATGGCTTTCGCGCCATCATCGCGCCGTCGTACGCCGACATCTTCTTCAACAACAGCTTCAAGAACGGCTTGCTGCCGATCGTGCTGTCTGAATTGGAAGTGGCGCGTTTGTTCGATGAGGTCAAAGCCTTCCCGAACTACAAGCTGAACATCGACCTGGACCGCCAGGTTGTGATCGCCCCGGACGGCCGCGCGATGGGCTTCGATATCGAACCCTTCCGCAAGTACTGCCTGCTCAATGGCTTTGACGATATCGGCCTGACCTTGCGTCACGCCGACAAGATCCGCGCCTTTGAAGCCGAACGCCTGGCCCGCCATCCCTGGCTGGAAAGCCGCCCCATCGCCTGAACCCTATTCTGATCACAGGATCGCTTCTTAAATGACTCACAACATTGCAGTCTTGCCGGGTGACGGCATCGGCCCGGAAATCGTCGAACAGGCCGTGCGCGTCCTGAAGGCGCTGGACGTTTCCTTTGACATCAAGCAGGCCCCCGTGGGCGGCGCCGCGTTCGACCAGTTCGAACACCCGCTGCCGCCGGCCACGCTGAACCTGGCCAAGGAATCGGACGCCATTCTGTTTGGCGCCGTCGGCGACTGGAAGTACGACAGCCTGCCGCGTGAATTCCGTCCGGAACAAGCCATTCTGGGCCTGCGCAAGGCGCTGGGCCTGTTTGCGAACCTGCGTCCGGCCATTCTGTATCCCGAGCTGGCAAGCGCTTCGTCGCTGAAGCCCGAGATCGTGTCCGGCCTGGACATCCTGATCATCCGCGAACTGACCGGCGACATTTATTTCGGCACGCCGCGCGGTGTGCGCTCGTCGCCGGACGGCGTCTTCACGGGCGAACGCGAGGGCTACGACACGATGCGCTACGCCGAATCCGAAGTGCGCCGCATCGCGCGCATCGGCTTCGAATCGGCCCGCAAGCGCAACAAGAAGCTGTGCAGCGTGGACAAGGCCAACGTGCTGGAAACGTCGCAGTTCTGGCGCGATATCGTCATTGAAGTGGCGCGCGAATATCCGGACGTCGAGCTGTCGCACATGTATGTCGACAACGCCGCCATGCAGTTGGTGCGCAACCCGCGCCAGTTTGACGTCATCGTCACGGGCAACCTGTTCGGCGACATCCTGTCGGACGAAGCGGCCATGCTGACGGGCTCGATCGGCATGCTGCCGTCGGCCTCGCTGAATGCCAGCGGCCAGGGCTTGTACGAACCCAGCCACGGTTCGGCGCCGGACATCGCCGGCCAAGGCATCGCCAATCCGTTGGCGACGATTCTATCGGCCGCCATGCTGCTGCGTTACTCGCTGAACCTGGCGCCCCAGGCTGACCGTATCGAGGCCGCCGTGCGCCGCGTGCTGGCCGACGGCCTGCGCACCGCCGACATCTTCGAGGCGGGCACGACGAAAGTCAGCACGGCAGGCATGGGCGACGCAGTGCTGAAAGCCCTGGCCTGATCGTCATGCAAGGGGCGCGCCCTTGCGGCGTAGCCCCAAGATTTTGAAGGGCCGCCCGCAAGGCGGCCCTTTTTGCGGCCAAGCCTTGGGCCGCCGGTGGGCTTGCCATTGACCCGATGCGGCCCTGTTGTGAGGGCGCCGCGAAAGCCAGGCCTTATCTTGTGGCCCCGATTTTTTCTAGCTGCGCCGCAACATCTCCCCGTGCATTCTGATAAATTGTTGAATTGCACGTTTTTTTATTCCCGGACCTTGTCTCCACCTTTATAGAGCGATTGAAATGAATCAAGCAGTAGGCCTTGTCGGCTGGCGCGGAATGGTCGGCTCGGTGCTCATGCAACGCATGCGCGACGAGAACGACTTCGCACTGATCGAACCGGTGTTCTTTTCCACCAGCAATGCTGGCGGCGCTGCGCCCACGTGGGCCGAAGGCGCGGGCCCGTTGCAAAATGCCTACGATATTGATGCTCTGAAAAAACTGCCGATCATTCTGACGGCACAAGGCGGCGACTACACGTCCGAGGTTTACCCGAAGCTGCGCGGCGCGGGCTGGAACGGCATCTGGATCGATGCGGCCAGCACGCTGCGTATGGCTGACGACGCCATCATCGTTCTGGACCCGGTCAACCGCCCGGTCATCGACGCAGCGCTCAAGCGCGGCGTGCGTAATTTCATCGGCGGCAACTGCACGGTCAGCTGCATGCTGATGGGTCTGGCCGGCTTGTTCAATAACGACCTGGTGGAATGGATGACCTCCATGACGTACCAGGCCGCATCCGGCGGCGGCGCGCAACACATGCGCGAACTGCTGACTCAGTTCGGCGAGATCAACCAAGCCGTGAAGCCGCTGCTGGACGACCCCGCGTCGGCCATCCTGGCGATCGACCGCGGCGTGCTGGCCAAGCAGAAAGATCCGGCGCTGCCCCACGAACACTTCGGCGTGCCGCTGGGCGGCAACCTGATTCCCTGGATCGACAAGGACCTGGGCGATGGGATGTCGAAGGAAGAGTGGAAGGCTGAAGTCGAAACCAACAAGATCCTGGGCCGCGGCGCGGCTTTCGGCACGCCGGCCACCCCGATCGACGGCCTGTGCGTGCGCATCGGCGCCATGCGCTGCCACAGCCAGGCTTTGACCATCAAGCTCAAGCGCGATGTGCCGCTGGACGAAATCGAAGCGCTGATCGCGCAAGGCACGCAGTGGGCGAAGGTGGTTCCGAACACCAAGGAAGCCACCGTCTCCGCGCTGACCCCCGTGGCCGTGACCGGCACGCTGGATATTCCGGTGGGCCGCCTGCGCAAGCTGTCGATGGGCTCGCAGTATCTGGGCGCCTTCACCGTGGGCGACCAACTGCTGTGGGGCGCCGCCGAACCGCTGCGCCGCATGTTGCGCATTGCGCTGGCCGAAGCCTGATGCCGGTTTGGGCGCCGCGCGGCGGGGCCTGATCGTGTAGCAAGTGAAGCAAGGGCACCTTCGGGTGCCCTTGACGTTTGAGCGATAGGGAAAAGGTGTGGCGGATGCGCCCGCGAGTCAATGCCGATGCGCCTTTCAGGTTTGTGAAATGCTCGTCATCCATTACACTTTTCCGGTGAATTGAGGCCTGTTCTCACTGATTTGGTGCGGACGGGCTCTAGCCCGTAATTCGACTACAAGAACGGAATTCCAGCTTATGACCCAGCGTTCGCGCCACGTGAAGCATGCCCGCCGTTTGAAAGCCCTTCAATGGGCGATCGCCTTGGCGATCGGGTCGAGCATGTGCAGTTCGGCGCTGGCCATGCGCGTGGGGCATTCGCGCGTCGTGTCTGTGCCGGGCGCGCCGTTGCAGGCGGTCGTGGGCTTGCAGGAACTGACGCCGGATGAAGTCGCGTCGCTGAAAGTATCGGTGGCGGATGATGCGGCCTGGCAACGCGCCGGCCTGAAGCCGCCGGTGCCGTTGGGCAGCATGGTTGTCCGCGTCGAAGACGGCATGGACGCCACGCGCAAGAATTTGCGCATTCGCGGCACGCAACCGCCCGCAAGCGGCGCGGTAGATCTGCTGCTGGATATCAGCTCCAGTTCGGGGCAGCGCCAAGTGCAGGTCAGCATTCTGGTGCCGTTGCGCGGAACCGGCGCTGACGTGACGCCCGCCGCGGTCGGCACCCCGCGAGCAGGGGGCACGACGGGCTCGGTCAACGTCAAATCGGGCGACAACCTGTTCGCCATCGCGCAGCGCAACGCGGTGCCCAACGCGTCCGTTTATCAAATGCTGGTGGCCTTGTGGCGCGCCAATCCCGAGGCGTTCATCCAGAACAATATGAATCTGGTGCGCGCGGGACAGAAGCTGAAAATTCCTGATGCGGCAACGGTGCGGGCGATTGACCCGGCCGAAGCGCGCCGCATTTTCAATGAACACGCCGAAGCCTTCGCCAAGTATCGCGCCCGTCTTGGTGCGGCCGCGGGTGCGAATCCGTCGGTGGTGAAGGGGCAGGACGCCGCATCCGGCACCGTCGCCCGCCCGGGCGACACCGGTGTCGCCAGTGCTGCGCCGACGCAGGATCGTGTGCGCTTGTCTTCTGGCGAGGCATCGAACAACCCGTCCGCGCAAGCCGACGCGCAGGCGGATGCCAGGACGTCGAACGAGCGCGCGATGAAAGACGTCGAAGGCCGCGTCAATCAGCTGCAAAGCAATGTGGATGAATTGAATAAAGCGGTTGCGCAGCAGGGAGCATCGGGCGGTGCAGGCGCAACGGGTGCAACGGGGGCTTCGGGTACATCGGGCGCAGCAGGTACACCGGGTGCAACTGGCACGTCGGGCGCAGCAGCTGCACCGGGCGCAGCAGGTACGCCGGGCGCAGCAGGTACGCCGGGCGCAGCAGGTACACCGGGCGCAGCAGGTACACCGGGTGCAGCAGGTTCGCCGGGCGCAGCAGGCACGCCGGGTGCGGCAGGCACGCCGGGTGCAGCAGGCGCGCCGAACGCCGCAGGAACACCGAGCGCCGCAGGCACTCCGAGCGCAGCAGGAACACCGGGCGCAGCAGGAACACCGGGCGCAGCAGGAACACCGGGCGCAGCAAGCGCACCGGGTGCAGCAGGTTCACCGAGCGCCGCAGGCACTCCGGGCGCAGCAGGCACTCCGGGCGCAGCAGGAACACCGGGCGCAGCAGGAACACCGGGCGCAGCAGGCACTCCAGGTGCCGCAGGAACACCGGGTGCAGCAGGAACACCGGGTGCAGCAGGCACCCCCGGCGTAGCAGGCGCTCCCGGCGCTGCCGCCCCGTCGTCTACCGACAAGGCCGTCACGGGCACGCCGCCCTCAAACAGTAAAGATCTCACCTCCGGCATGCCCAGTTGGCTTGCCGACAATTTGCTTGTCATCGTCACCGCCGTGTTGGCGCTGATTGCATTCGCCATTGCCTGGCTGCTGCGCCGTGCCGGCGCCCGGCGTGACGACGATGATGAGGAAACGTACGCCTTTAACGAGCCGGCGCTGGACACGGCAGCGCTGAATCGCAAGCTCGATACGATCAATCTCGACCTGGACGAACCGCCCACGGACGAACCGCGCCGAGTCAGCGGACCTCGAGTTTGAATAATGTCTAGAGTTGCATTGGGGCTGGCGTATGACGGCTCCGCTTGGCAGGGTTGGCAGACACAGCCGCATCGGCAAACGGTGCAGGACACGCTGGAGTCTGCCTTGGCAAGCTTCTGTGGGGTGAAGGGCGCAGTACCCACGATTTGCGCGGGGCGTACCGACACTGGCGTGCATGGAGCCATGCAAGTGGTTCATCTGGATACGGACCTGGACCGGCGCATGGAATCCTGGGTGCGGGGCGTGAATGCGTTTTTGCCGCCCAGCGTATCCGTGCAGTGGGCGCAGGGGGTGTCAGACGAATTCCATGCGCGTTTCTCGGCGCGCGCCCGCACGTATGTGTATCTGCTATGGCGCGGCCGCGTGCGGCCGGCGTTGTGGGCGGGGCGGGCCGGCTGGTGCTTTCAGCCGCTTGATGTCGAGGCCATGCGCACCGCCGCGCAGGCGCTGTTGGGCGAGCATGATTTCTCCAGCTTCCGGTCATCGCAATGCCAGGCCAAGCATCCAGTGCGCCACATGCATCGGCTGGACATCGAGGAACGCGGCCCGTTTCTGGTGTTCACGCTGAAGGCCAACGCGTTTTTGCACCACATGGTGCGCAACATCATGGGTGCGTTGTTGCAGATCGGCCAGGGCAGGGAAGCCGTGGACTGGATGGCGCAGCTGCTGTCGTGGCGTGACCGCAAGCGCGGCGCGCCAACGTTTTCGCCAGACGGCCTGTATTTGTCCGCGATTGATTACCCCGCTGAGTTTGGCCTGGAAGAGCTTGATGGCGGATCGCTGTTGCTGTCGCCGTTCACGCAGACCTATTAGGAAGCTGTTGTCATTGAAGGCGCGGCCTCGCGCCTGATGGAGAGGAATGCCATGCAACGCCGCGCGTTTTTGAAGCAAGCCGCTTTGGGCGCCGCGGGCAGCGCCGCACTGGCCGCCCCGGTCTACGCGCAGGATGCGCCCACTGTCGCGTGGCGGCTGGCATCCAGCTTTCCGAATGAGTCGCCGACCTTGCTGGCGGGCGCCGAGGACGTCGCGCGCTACGTGGCCGAGGTGACTGACGGACGCTTTTCCATCGACATCTTCCCGGCGGGCGATCTCGTGGAATCCGGCCAGGTGCTCGATGCCGTGCAGCATCGCGTTGTCGAATGCGGCCACACGGCATCCACGCGTTATTTCGATATCGATCCCGCGCTGTGTTTCGACGCCGGCGTGCCTTTCGGGCTGAACACGCGCCAGATGAATGCCTGGATGTCGCAAGGCGAAGGCTTGGCGCTGACCCGCGTGCTGTTCGACAAGTACAACATCCTGAACTTCCCCTGTGGGTATACCGGCGCGCAAATGGGCGGCTGGTTCCGAGGCGAAATCAAAAACGTTGACGATTTGCGCGGCCTGAAAATCAAGGCAGGCGGCTTCGCGCGCCATGTGCTGGCGCGCTTGGGCGCGACACCGGTCGACGTGCCGGTCGCGGAAAGCTATGCGGCGTTGGAGCAGGGTACGGTGGACGCCGTTGCGTGGATTGGTCCGTACGACGACGAAAATCTTGCGCTCTATAAAGTGGCGCGGAACTATTACTTTCCCGGCTGGTGGGCGGGCACCTTACAGCTGTCGCTATACGTCAACCAGGACGCTTACGATGAGCTGCCCAAGCCCTATCAATCGGCGCTGGCCCTGGCGTGCAGAATGGCCACGGGCAACATGATCGCCAAGTACGACGCCGGCAATCCGGATGCATTGCGCCGGCTGGTATCCCGAGGCGCGCAACTGAAGGCGTTTCCGAAGCCTGTCTTGCAGGCGTGCTACGAGGCATCGATGGCGGCCTATAAAGAGATGAGCGCCAAGGACCCGATGTTCAAAAAGCTCTACGACAGCATGACCGCTTTTCGCGACAAGGAAGTGCCGTGGTTCCGCGTGGCCGAGGGCGGTTTCGACAATCTGCTCGCCACTTTGGGCCAGCCGGCCGCTTGAGCGCGGCCTGCCCGCGCGGCAGATATACTGAATTTTCATGCCGCGATGGGCGGCACAGCTTATGAGTTCCATGCGCACACGCATCAAAATCTGCGGATTGACCCGCGAACAAGATATCGACGCCGCTGTCTCGGCCGGCGTCGATGCGATCGGCTTCGTCTTCTATGCCAAGAGCAGGCGCTGCCTGACGCCCACGCGCGCCGCGCAACTGCGCCGTGCCGTGCCGGCGTTCGTCGATGTCGTCGCCCTGTTTGTGAACCCCGAACCGGCCGATGTGCAGGCAGTGCTGGACCAGGTCGGCCCTGAACTGCTGCAATTCCACGGCGATGAAACGCCGCAGGAATGCGCGCGATACGGCCACCGTTTTCTGCGCGCCTTCCGAGCCGGCGCTCCGGGTCTGGATACCCCCGAAGGTCTGGCCACGCACTGCCGCGCCTACGGGGAAGCGGCGGGGTGGTTGTTCGATAGCTACAGCGCAGGCTACGGCGGCAGCGGCCATGGTTTTGACTACGCGTTGCTGGATGACGTCCGCGCTGATCCGGTGTCGCGCCCGTTGATCTTGTCGGGTGGTTTGAACGGCGACAACGTCGGCCAAGCCATCGAATTCGTCAGGCCGTGGGGCGTTGATGTGAGTAGTGGCGTCGAAGTCGAGCAAGGAATAAAAAGTTCTGATAGAATCTCGTTCTTCGTTGATGCAGCACATGCCGCAGACACGAAGTTGAAGGGAAAAAAGTAGTGCTTGCAGGTGAAGTTTCTGGCCCCGCGTTTCGGTTCAACCCGACCCCAATCCGGCCCGTTTGTTAGTTCAAACGTTGATGCTTCAAACGCAATAAAAACAGCAAAAAATCTTTTAAGACGATTTGCACAGTTTAAAAAAGCACTATATAATTCTTCTTCTTTGCAGGCGGTTAGCTCAGTTGGTTAGAGCGCCACGTTGACATCGTGGAGGTCGTTGGTTCGAACCCAATACCGCCTACCAGATTCCTGCAAAGCAGTGCCTAGCATTGCTCCGAAAGCCGCGTAAGTCTTTGACTTCGCGGCTTTTTTGCATTCTGCGCCGCTAACTGCCACCAAGTGCCGCCAAGGGGTGCCAGCAGTTTTAAGGGTAGGAATGAGGGTAGGGCTGAATCGAATAAGGGTAGGCCCCTTATTCCCTCATTTCCCGGCGTCCGACGCGCAGTTATCAAGATAATCCGACCACCACTGCATTAACTGCCGGCGCTCGTCCAGATACTCCGCATGGTTATATGCGCGGCGAACCATATTGCGTTCCTTATGTGCGAGCTGGCGCTCGATTACTTCCGCGCGCGCGCCGCTACGCTCGTTCATTATGGTCGACGCCAACCCACGAAAGCCATGGCCGGTTTGCTCACCTTCAAACCCCAGGATCTTGAGCGCCTTGTTTATGGTCTCGCTGCTCATCGGAGTGTTGGCGGGGGCGCGCAGCCCGGGAAAAAGCAGTCGATAGCGCCCTGTGTACGGACCCAATTCTGCCAGCAGCGCCAGCACCTGACGCGATAGCGG
>Ga0256767_1000037_pt1 | contig 16912 bp, 9 predicted proteins | sample MC6MC0918MT_FD_186043 | JGI IMG/M metagenome (GOLD analysis project Ga0256767, IMG submission 186043) | Metatranscriptome of enriched soil aggregate microbial communities from Iowa State University, Ames, United States - MC6-MC0918-MT... | ecosystem: Environmental > Terrestrial > Soil >... | reverse complement strand
GCTCAATATAATCAATGACATATATATATATATATCTAGAACGCAAGTAATAATGAAAACAATGTTCTTAAAAAATGGCGCAATCTATACGTCAGCAATCGAATCGAATCGAATCGATGTCGCTCGGCAGACACCACTGTGACAGGACCGACCACTGACAGCACAGCGTGCAGCTCAACAGTTACTGCACGCGAGAGCAAGGAAAGGAAAAGTAAAAGGACAAGGGGAAAACGGGCTCGCAGGTGCAAGAGCAGTCGACTGAATTGACCCACACAGCAGCATAGGAAACGGAAAGAACGAGGGTCGAATGAACAATGTTGAGGGATGGAAAGGAGGAGAGAGGAGAGGAGAGGAGATGAGGTGGGATGGGATGGGATGAGATGAGATGAGCTGAACTGAGAATGGGACGACGCGAGATGAGATGAGATGAGATGAGATGTGACGTGCGTCGCGTCACGTCACGTCACGGTGGAATGGAATGAGGCTCGAACCAATGTTTGTCGAGGAGTGCACTCCAAACATTTGTTCACGTGCCATGACCATGGCCTCAAGCTTCTGGTTGGTCTCTCTGCGTATCATGATTAGTGAGTCCTTCTAGCTGCTTGAGTGCAGCTTGAACATTGCGTATCCTGTATATGATTTCATCCTTCTCCTTCGTCAATGCATGGATGAGTGCATGATGCTCACTCATGCTCGCATCAAACTTATTCAATGTTTCGAGCTCGACGTGTGACATTGGCGATGTCTGACCCTGACCCTGAGTCTGACCCTGAGTCTGAGCCTGTCCCTGAGCCATCGCTTGCTTCGCCTTCAACTCCCGACAATCTCGCTCACATTGCTGCAGTGTGAGTGTTTGATGATAGAGCTGATCGACAATGCTGGTCAGCTGAGCATTGAGAGAATCCTCCAAATCACACAACTCACCAACACTATTCAGGTAAGAAGGATGAGGATGGATCGGACCCGATCCAGGTATGTTGCTGCTTCCATTCTCATTGTCATTGTCCTCTCCATTTCCATTCGCCTTGTCTCCATTGACATCGACTTGCCATGCTTTGTCCTCCTTTGGTGTTGGTGGTGGCGCTCCACGCACACTTCGCTGTCTGAATGTTCTCGCCTCATTGACCTCGCGTGCATGCTCACGTGCACGCTGATGCGACTCAAGCTGTTGGAGGGAGTGACGAAGATGAAACGAGTCAGCAAACGATGAATACGCACCCAAACGTGACAACAGACGAGACTCACTGTACTCACTCCAACGAACAGGAAGACAAATTGACACATCTGACACACGGCTCACACCAACACCAGATAGAGGCATTGCCATAGACATAGACATAGACATAGACATAGGCATGGTCATCGACCTATCCATGCCAACCCCAGCGGGAGCCGTGATCGGATGGAAGTCCAGCAACGAATCAATGGCAACGGAGAGGACACTGGAGCCAACGCTGGAGGATGCAACTGCTGATGAAGCAGATCCGTGTTCACGGTGATAGTTGTCCCCCTCTGCACTGGTCGTCCTTCCTTCGATTTGCATTCCATGCATGGTTGAGTCCTGTGTGAGTGAGATGAGATGAGGAGTAGCTTGCAGCGCCTTGGCTGCATTGGTATAGAAGATATCAGCACAGAGGAATTGGAGGCAGGAATGGAAATGACGAATGAAATCAGGATGACGATCATCCCACATCAACGATGATGATGAGGATGATGATGATGAGGGATGAGTGGCTCCATCATTGCCGCTCCCATTCGGTTGGGCTGCACGGTTGAGTGTGTCCGTGTGGTTTTCCTTGTCGTTCCTCTGTTTCCTTGCCTGCGTGGTGATGTGTGCACATGCATGAATGAGTACGAGTATGAACTCTCCAACATCGTTGAGTCTCTGCTTTCGCATGAATAGTATACCCTTCTCAGCATTGAACTGGCATGAGTTGATGAATGCAGTATGAGTGTGTGGGTTGGGTGGCAGTGCGGATGCGAGTAGGAGTTGTAATGGAGTATGAGTGGAGCGTGGGTCCGTTCCATTCACCGGGCATTCAGCGAGGCCAGCGGCGAATAGGAGATCAATGAGATGAATGCCGAATCGATAGAGGACGAGTGACTTGGCATCAAGCTCCGCTACAGTGGCGAGTTGAGGCTCAGTGCCGCTGGGTTGGAATGTTGGGTCATGAGCATCCTTACTATCAATGAATACCTCTCCACGCCATGTCGAACTCTCCGTCTGCAGTGTTGAGACCATCTGCTCGATCGATTGAATACGTTGGATTACCTCGGCCTTGGCCTTCACTTCCGCACTCTCAGCCTCCTCACGTTGCTGACGGGCACGGGCACGTGCACGCATCATGGCCTCATCCTCGGCATCCAACTCATCATCCATACTACTACCAACAAGCGCACCACTACTGGACAGCATGGATGCGAGACTGGCCGCTCCCACTATACCCGCCATGCCCCCCACACTGCCACTGCCCTGAGCATGAGCATGGTGTGCAGCGGTGACAGCAGCAGCTGCCGCACGAAGCTTCCATAGTTCACTCGTTGCTCCCACACTCTCCGCTTGTAGTTTGGCCAACATTTTCTTCTTCATCTTCTTCTTCATCTGTTGTTCCATCATCCTCTCCTTCTCCTGCTGAGCCTTCCTCTTGGCCTTGATGGCGGCGATTTTTCTTCGTCTCTCATCCAGTGCTCGCTCCAACTCATTCGTCTGCTTCGCCTTCTCATTCTCAATGGCACGCTCATAGTTACGCAAGTTGAGCTTATGCGCGGAGAGAATCTCCTCACGCTGCTCATTGCTGAGGTCATGTAATAAATCCAACTCCTGACGCTTCTTCTCCTCCTCCAACGCCAAGCGCTGAGCCTTACGTGCAGCTTCCTTACCATCCAACTCACGCTGTAAACGATCCAGCTCACGCTGCTCCATGGCTAAGCGGGACTCATGCTCACGTTGCTTCTCCGCGGCAGCTGCACTCAAACGTGACAATGCTGATGCATCCATACCCATATCATCGCCAGTGCCACTACTCGTTCCATCCCCACCACTGCCACTGCCACTACCAGCCAGTATGCTGCCACTCTTACTTATGATCTCACGTCGACGCCGTTGATACTCACTCATCTCATCACCCTCCGCTACCTGCCATTCGGCAGTGCTGAAGTCAGCATCCGGGAACAGTTGCTTATAGGCCTCCCTCACCTCATCCCGTTGCTGTCGTAATAATGCCGCGATGTCAGCAGCATGTGTGTGATCAAACTTTGCGGCAGCCTCTGCCTCGATCTGCTGGAAGTTAATCTCGCCGCCATTCTCCTGTTCATTCGTACATCGCTCCAATGCACCCGCAATGAATGCCATCCTCTCCTCCATGTGATCACGCATGCGATGCTCAACCTCGCTACCATGACGGCTGCCCATCACCAACTCAATGATCTTCTTTCCAAGTTTTCTTCGCGTTTGTTCATCGAGTTTTCCCGCCGCTTGAGCGATCTTTGCTTGTTCCCTCGTCTTGACATTTGCCTTATTTGCCTCCTCACTCCGTCTCGCCTCTGCTCTCAGCTCCAGTGCCTTCTTCTTACTCATCTTCTCCTGTTGCCGCTTCTTCTGCTCAGCCAGACGCTGACTCAACTTCTGTCGCTGTCGAGCCTTCTCCAAGTCCTGTGCACTCTCCAAGCTCGCACGGTCGGCATCTGCGGACGCTAACAACGAAGACAACTCAGACTCAGTCTGCGGCCTCTCACTACCATCCAGCGTCGAGAGGCTGCGTGCTTTAAGGCGATTATGCAGCATGAGGTCCTGTCGCAACTCCAACTTCGCATATTCGAATGCCTCGCTCACGACATTCCTTGCCTCACGCTCCAAGGCTGAACGCTGATAGCGACGCTCGATGGCAGCACGATTACGCTCAAACTCCAAGGCAACAGACGACTCCAATGCAGACTCACCCTCTCCCTCACCCTCACCACTCATGACAACATTGAGATCGGAAGCATCCATTGACAGAGGTGATAATTCGATGGAGTGAGCATTCTGAGACGATCCCATGGAATCATCATTGGGAGTGATGGCAAAAGCCTGACCAGATGCGCGAGCGGCTAATCCAGCATCCTCAACAATGTCCGCTGGGATATCCACGCTACTCATGTGCAGACTCAAGGCTTGCAGACGACTACGACGAACAGGACGAGACGCAACGCTGCTACTACTGCTACTACTACCGCTGCTACCGTCACTGCCAATGGTACTATGAGCATGAGCATGAGCATGAGCATCGCCATCCTCCTTCCGTATTGGAGCCGCACCCGGTTCGATGGCGGCATTCATCTTATCTGACGCTTGCAGCATCTGTCGAATACTCTCCATTTGCTTTGCCTCTGTCTCCTGCTCACTCAACTTCTCCTGTATCTGCTGCTCAGCCTCTCTGATCCTCCGTGCATCCTCTTCTTGCTTCCTCTTCAATGCCTCCATCCGCTTCTCTCTCATCTCCATCCGCTTTGCTGCATGCAGCTCACTCAACCTCTCACGGATGACTTCATTGCTGGCGCCACTCGTATGCAGATCACGAATCAAACAATGATACTCACTCAACAGGGCTGACGACTCGCGACCAACAGACACTGAACCCATGACACCAGACACACCAGCATCAGCATCAACACCAGCACCAGGGCCGCCTTCGATGTCACCCTCAGCAGAGCCGTCACCACCTGCATGAGCCAGCCTCGTGCGCTGCTGTTGCTGCCTCGTTATCCCTTCTACACCTGCACCCGGTCCTGCTGCTTCTCCCTCCATGTTGACAGCTTGATGAATGAGTGAATGAATATTTGCCATATCCACCGCCATGGTCTCATTCGCCTCAGCATCCTCACGATCCAACTGTCGTCTGAGTTCCTCTTCCTCCACTCTCTGTTGCTCCTCCAGCTGCATGAGTGCAGATTGCTTCGCAGCGAGGTCAGCACGCAGTGCAGCGATCGCCTCCTCCTCTGCACGGAGCTCATCGGCACGGCTCGTCTGACTTCGATCAAAGTGTTGGATGAGTGTGCTGGCATCGACACCGAACAGATTCTTCAATGTCTCCAACTCCGCATCGAGTGCACTCAACCGACGAGCACGCTCAGCATCACTCAACGATGCATCATGCTCGACTAGACGACGCTTACGCTCGACATCGGCAAACGCACGAGCACGAACATGCTCACCACTCGCTGAGATGATGTCGAGGTCAACACCAACACCACCAACACCATGACGGACACCAGATGAAACAGCAGAGACAGTCAGACCAGCAACATCAACATCACCATCAATATCAGTTGCACTCTCACCAGCCACATGACGGACACGATCAATAGTGGCAGTACGAGCACTGGGCTTCTTACTCGTGGCCACACCTTCTGAGGTGAATGAGGCAGTAGTCGGAGGCATGGTAGTAGTGGAGGCGGGATGAGCTGAGGCAGGATAAGTTTCACCTTCATCCTCCGACGCATCACTCTCACTTTCGGACTCAGCAATGCGAGTACGACGAGAGCGAGCCGCATCGGCTCCATGCGTTGCCTCATCGGAGTCCATGCCAGCGCGTCTCTGTGCCTTCCTTTCTCTCTCTCCTTCTCCTTCTCTTCCCTCCATTCCATCCTCCTCGTCCCATTCCGATTCCGATTCCGATTCATCCTCCCTCGTCTCCTGTTGTAATTGATGATCGAAAATCGTGTCGAATGGGTCAGTCGCATCGAATGGTTCGCGCGGCTTGAAGCAACCAGTGATGGGGTCGACCATCATGCCGCCCTTCATACCCAGTAGGCCACTCAACACCTTGGCCAGCTCAGGGTTGATGCCGCGGAAGATTCGACCCTCACTCGGATGAGTCAACACGGACCAGCGCTGCTCCAATAACTCACCCTGCACATGCACCCACACATGATGAGTACGGTCCTCGAGCTCACGTAACTGCTCAAAGATAGGAGTGAGACTCTCATCCAGATAGGAGAGCTGCTGTTGGATTTCCTTGGTAATCTTACACAATGTCAGATGGAATCGATCCAACTCCAACTGTCTCTTCTCAGTACTTGACTCATCAAAGCTCTCCATCGTCTCTGCGTGTGACTGCTCCTCATGCAGCATGCGGCTGAGTAGGTTCTTTGTTGCACTGTCGAACATCTTGAGTGCGCCGATGTATCGATCCTGTATGCCTTCCTCAGCCAGGTCACTCTTAGCCAGACAATCAATAATCGGTCGTCCGATCATCTCACTGTGCGCAGCGAACACCTTGCGACGTGCACGCTCCTGTGCCAGACTGCGCTCACACAGTGCGATCTGATCAGTGATGAGACGCAATAAATCCTTGATGGGGAAGATGTGATAGTCATCACTCAGATTGCGAATGTACGTAACGAGCTGCTCCAGACTCTTGGTGAAATCGAGCTCGCGACGACGCGATAAATCCTGAAATGCCTGTCGAGCTAATAACTCACCACTCACTAAGCGATCCACAGCCTCACTCATGCCTTCACCCGTCTTATTCAATTGTACGTGCATCTTGACAGCGAGCACATTCTTGAGATGATCAATCTCCAGACTCATACGCTCATAGAATAGTCTCAGTCCATCCTCCTGTGCACTGAAGTATCCGTCCACACTCGCCTTCGTCTCATCCAGCAGACGATACAGACTGGAAAAATCAAAACCCTCCAAATCCAAACTTGACGTCAACTCATTCATGTAAGCATCGTTCGGATCAGAGCCCAGATTCCCACTCTCCCACGAATCGAAATCAATACCCGAACCCGACCCGACACCGCCAGAAGCAACACCTGCAGCGCCAGCAGCACCAACGCCACTGACACTGCCACTGCCAGACTCATCAATGAGACCAACAGATTTGACATGTGTCGATGTGACTGTCTGCTCATCGCTGCTTGCTTCACCGCCTAATGTTGCCAATCCATGACTCACATTATCAACCGTTCGGAGCGTGCCCTTTGACACGAATGCATTCCACACATCTAACTTGTCCTGTAAGGCAATCTGTTTATAGCGCGGTGGGATGAGGTCGCCACTGGTCCAACTATGCGTCTGGAAGGAGTAGAGTCCAATAACGACGAGTGCGATGAGACATGTAATGAGTGCGATCATGATGCCCAATAGGTCCCAATCAGGCGTCATGACAATGTTTGTATTTCGCTGCACCCCATTACCGATGAGAGCTTCGAATAGGAATGGTTGAATGCGCGCGAGTGGGTCATTGCCCGGTGTTGGACAGAGTTGATCCTTTGCCACGACCCGAATGATGGTGATCTGATCGGGCCATGCATGGTCATTGAACACATACACGCCGGGAGTCGAGAAGGTGAAGGCGAAGAGGGAGACAGAGGATGCATTCGACGCAATGCTGGTAGACAGATTGCGGAAGTAGCCCCAATCAAAATTCAGATTGGAGTTGAGTAAATTATCCTTCTGATACTCGGGATAGGAACCCTCGGCAGCATGACTCACATCGAACAATACACCCTCACCAGCGATGAGACACATGACAGCAGGATTGACACTACCGGAGGATGGGAAGCTCACGCTAGTCGTCTGTGTGTCGAATGCATGATGAGCGGGGCCATGATCGGATGGAGTACGGCCCATCAACGCGAACTTTGGCTTATGATGTCTGGCGAGTGGCATGAGTCCAGTCGAGCGTGCATAGCTGAGCAGTGCGGGTGGCGCACCGTACATGCCAGCCAAGCCATCCTGTGCGACGAGAGTATAAAACTTGCATGATGATGCGCTGCATGTTGGAGCACCAAGGAATCCAGGTATGGAATGAATGTTGATAGTGACGGTGCTGTTGGCAGCGCCGAGTGCGGCTTGCGTTGGATCCGTAAGAATGAGCTCACCGTTACTGTATTGAACGATCGTTGCCTCCTTCCTGCAGTCCGCATCACATATCGTATCGAGCATGGGTTGCTCCGCGCATTCACACAGGCCGAGTGGAACGGAGAATTTTCCTGAGTTGCCATTGCATTGTGTTGTTGGGCATGCGGATCCATCCGCTGGCACACATCGGCCTCTGCTGTCCCTGGCTTGACCCGATCCACAGCGCTGCAGTACGATCGGCTGACAATCAACGATGTCATCCTCCGTACTCAGACGCTTGAGGTCGGCGACGAAATCATATCCCGGCTGACAGATACAACTCTGATCACTTGCTTGGAATGCACGATTGGATCCGATACATGAGCAGCGTGTTGAGCCCGGCGCAGAGGAGGAGCTCGCCGTACATGGCTTACAACCAGTGGAGCCGGCAATGTCCTGAAAGGTATTCGATGAGCATAGCAGACAGGCAGCGAGGGATGATTGACCTTGATATTGATTAAACGAGCCAGTCGGGCATGGCTGCTCAATCATCGTGCCATTCGGGCAGAAGTAACCAGCAGCGCATATATAGCCATTCTGCGATGGTGAGTGAGGAGTCGCCGACGTACTGCCACCACTACACACATACCCGCCCAGACACTCCAGGCATTCCGTGGCGGAGGGGGAGGGGGAGTAACGCCCTGCAGGACATACAGCACAACTAGCGTTGAGTGAGGTACGATTGAGTTGAGGTAGAGCAATGGAGCCAACTGGACAGGCCGTTGGTTGTTGAGAGTATGGTGGACAGTATGTGCCGGCATCGCACACAGTCGGCAGTGCACTTTGATCAGGGCAGTAGAATCCCGCTGGGCATGGTATGGGTTGAGCTGTCAATCCCGGGCAATAGAATGCTGCTGGGCATGGTGATGCGATGGCCGATCCATTCGGGCAGAATTCTCCTCCGCCACATGGGATCTCGTTCGTTGCGCCACTCTCACAGCGGAATCCTCCCTTACACGTGAGACAGGCGTCAGGCGCGCTGGCATTCGGGTAGGGATTGTAGGTGCCGGGGGGGCATGGAGTAGGATCAATAGTGGCGGCAGTACAATAATAGCCAGGTAGACATGGGAAGACGGAGTAGTCACTGATATTCCATGCATTGCATCGGTAGCCAGCGGGGCATGGTAAGCAGCTACTACTGGATGTTGCTGCCAGTGCTGGTTGATAGGTGCCTGGTGGGCATGAGTAGTATTGATCATCAACGGGGCAATAAAAGCCAGCTGGACATGGGATGGGTACAGGATTCCCTTCCAAGCATGCATAGCCTGCTTCACATGCCACACACTCAGATCGCATACTGCCACCTGGAGTCGTACGAATGAATCCCTTGGGGCATGATGTTGGTACTTGAACGCCAGACTCACAATAATGGCCAGCTGGACATGGCCCGCCAGCTGTTGTTGCACCCGTTGGTTGAGCGAGCGCACTGCCACTCCAACAGATATAGCCGGCACTGCAGTTGCCTTGAATCTCACCATTCATACAATACTCACCAGCTGGGCATGAGCGACATTCGGCCGCATTGCTCAGATTCAGACTGGTGGAATAGGTGCCTGCTGGGCATATCAATGGCTCACCCGTCCCCTCTGGACAATAGAATCGAGCGGGACACGTGTGTGGAGTCGTCTCAGAGTTGATGCAATAGGATCGTGCGGGGCATGGAGTACATGAGGATTGACCCGGTTGATTGGTATAGGTGCCATTCGGGCATGGCTGTGGATCGACGAACGGTGTGATGCAATACTTGCCAGCAGGGCAGATGACACTGCTGTTACTCGTGCTGCCGGATGGGCAAGTATAGCCGTCTGCACATACACCTGTAGGAGCGGCCAACGCATTCGTCTCGCAATAGTAACCAGCCGTACATTCGATGCATTGAGCTGCATTCCCGGCGAATTGATTGGCAGGTAGATAGGTGCCAACTGGGCATGGCAATGGTGAAGTCGTCCCTTGAGGGCAATAGTATCCGGCTGGGCATGGTCCCGACATGTTTCCACTGCCCGGCAATGGACCCGGCACCAGTGGCTGTGTTGAGCGCGATCCAACATCACACAGGTAGCCAGCCGCACACACGGAGTCAGGCTGTGTGAGATTGGTACCAGCACACACTTGCCCAACAGGGCAGAGTTGACATTGACTGACATCGGTCAGATTCGTGTGAACACCAAAGGAGCCAGCCGGGCATGCTTGAGGTTGATTCGTACCGGGAGGGCAATACGAACCACGGGGACACAAGTATCCACTACTCTGACCATAGTCCGAACAGAAGAAACCGGCGAGACATTGACGACAGCTGCTCTGACCATAATCTGGATTGAATGTACCCGGCTCACATGGTATGGTGAACATGGCAGCATGGGGGCAATACGTGCCTGGTGGGCATGCAAATCCTCCTTGTGTGAGATTATTGGTTGGATTGGGAATGGTTGCGCCTTCCACACACAGATATCCAGCATCACAATAGGTGCCCCCTGCTGCTCCCGCGCCTGCAGCTGAGCAGTATTGACTCCTTGGGCATGGTTTGCAGTCTGATGGGTGTGAGTTGCCACGACCCGTCGCGAACGTTCCAGGTGAGCAGATGATCGAAATATTCGAACCCTGCGGACAGTAACTGCCAGTCAAGCAGATATCGTTGGTGTAGAAACGATCATGATAGGTGAGGTTGAGTGCGATGGGACAAGGAGTATTGGAGCCACCCTCACAGAAGTAGCCGGCATCACACGGACCATCACCCAACGCACTCGTACTACCACTGCTCGAACAATAACGACCGCCGCCACATGGTCGACAGTAGGCAAGACTACTGGCTGATGGAGCATCATTGTAGAAGCCAGCGGGGCATGGATATTGATGGGCAAGATAGGTGCCATTCAGACAGTAATGGCCAACTGGGCAGGGGGTCGGATTGCTGACTGCATCGGAACCACAGTAGGAGCCGGCAGGGCAATCCAAGCATTCAGACTGTCCGGTCATTGGTTGATAGCTACCAGGCAGACATGGAATGGGAAAGGATTGACCCATTGGGCATCGATGACCGAGAGGACACTTGAGTGTGTCATTAATAGCGGCAGTCCCATCGGGGCATGCATAACCAGCCGGACAGACAGCGGTCGGAGTGGAGAGGCCGGATGCTTCACAGTATTGGCCACCAGTACACGGAATGCAGTCAGTGAGCGCGTCGGATCCATTACTTGGATTGAATGTCCCAGGTTGGCAGAGTATTCGTGCGGCTGATCCTGGACAGTAGCTGCCGGTCGGGCATAAGCGGCCAGTCGGGAGTTGCATCGGTTGCGGTGTATCCGAACCAGTCAGACACTCCCATCCAGGTGAGCAAGTCGTTGTGGCATTGGGGAGGCTCGGCACGCCACAGTAATAATTCGCTGGACATGGAGTGGGAGCAACGGATTGAGGTGGACAGTAGGAGCCACGTGGACAGACGCCACTGGTCGGATTGGGCGACGTGTTATTGCCGGTACAGTAGTAACCACCAGAGCAGACTCCATTAGGTGAGGAGACACCGGCTGTACAGTAGAATCCAGCCGTACATGGCAGACAATCACTAACGCTTGTACGCTGCGTGAGTGGATTGTACGCGCCGGGTGGGCATGGGTTCTGTGTACTTGATTGTGTATTCATTCCACACCAATATCCCGCTGGGCATGGCACTGGTTGAGCAGCGGCTTGATTGCAGTAGAATCCAGTCGGGCATGATTCACAGCTCGTCTGACCAGTCAAGTTCTGATAGCGGCCAGCTGCACATGGGGTTGGCTCATGGGAGCCTTCGAGGCAGAAATGACCAGCGGGACAGATATCACCACCAGCATCAGCGACACTCATACCACCAACTGGTTGAGGGGTTGGAGTACTGCTGTTGAGTGAGCAATAATACCGCTCCGCACACAGGCCAGTGGGCGTATATAAGCCAGCAATGTCACAATATTGACCAGCAGGACAAGCGAAGCAGCTTGCCAGCGATGATCCTGATGTCGCATTGCGATAGGTGCCGGGTGGGCAGAGCACTGGCTGAGTGGAGCCGGAAGGGCAATAACTACCCATGGGACACACGTGGCCGACAGGAGTAGAGGGATCAACAGCACCATAGGGGTTGGTCGCTGCAGCAGGGCAGTAGTAACCAGCCGCGCATAATCCCGTTGCATCAGTGGCATTATAGGCAGCACAGTACATGCCGGGTTCACATTGTCTGCATGCCGTGATGTTCGTCATGCCCGGCAGTGGATTATAGGTGCCAAGTGGACACGGGTACTGTGTGGGTGACTGCGTTCCAGACGGGCAGTAGTAACCGATCGCACATAAATTCGTACTCACTGTACTATTCGCTAGACAGTATGAGCCAGCGGGACATTGCTCACACTCGCTGGCAGCGGGTGACGAGGTGAAGCTACCAGCTGGACAGGTCAATGGAGCACTCGACCCAGTCGGGCAGTATGACCCTGGTGGACATGCATCGCCTGTCACACCATCCAATGGCATACTCGTGGTTGCATTGAGTATGCAATAATAGCCAGCACTACACTCCTGTGGCGCACTGCCACTGCCGATGGTACAATACTTACCAGGCGGACACACGCGACAATCCGATTGCGATATGCTGCCTCTGCCCAGTGTATAGGTGCCAGGTGAGCAGGGCAGTGGCGAGGGAGTACCGGTTGGGCAATAGAAGCCAGACGGGCACGAATACCCGCCAACCACCGCTGATTGAGGTGTGGCCAATTGAGCTCCACCTGCACAGTAGAAGCCCGCGGTACAGTAGCCGGATGGTTGATAGAGTCCAATGGCATCACAATACTCGCCTGGTGGGCATGATTGACATGCAGTCATATTTGTACCGTGTGGGCTGGGGTTGAATCGTCCAATGGGGCATGCCGTTGGGAAGCTTGATCCACTCTCACAGTATGCGCCACGTGGGCATTCCGTCATATAGATCGTACTCTGATTCGGACAGAAGTATCCGGCATCACACAGCAGACAGGTGGAGGAGTTCGCACTCGGTGCATAGCGACCAACGGAGCATGGCGTGGGAGCACTCGACCCAGCCAGCGTATAGAAGCCAGCAGGTGACACATGTTGATAGGCAGTCGTACTCTCACCAACACAATAGAAGCCAGCTGCACATGGACCCGTGGGGCCAGCATTCGAGGTGCCACCACAGTAAAAACCAGGCGGGCATCGTTGACATAATGTGATATCACTGGCTGCACTCACATTCTGATAGCGACCAGCCGGGCATGGTAAGGAGACGAAGCTTCCTTGCGGGCAATAACCGCCGGGTGGGCATGGTCCTCCCTGTGCACCCGCTGATGGCTGTGAGCTGGTGGCACCGATGACGCAGTAGTAGCCAGGGTCACATTTGCCTGTTGGTGCACTCAACCCTTCACGATCACAATACCAACCGGGGTCACATGGCGTACACTCATTAATGGAGGTGAGCATGCTGCCATTGCCATAAAAACCGATCGGGCATGGGATGGGCTGAGGCTGACCCTCCGTGCAGTAGAAGCCTTGTGGACAGGACAATCCCAATACACTACCACGTGGACAGTAGTTGCCAGCGGGGCAGATGGAGCAGTCTGACTCTGTTGCTGCCCCGGGGCTCGTCCGACGGAATCCTTGAGGACATGGCACGGCATGCGGGGTTGATGAGCCGGGTGGACAATAATGACCAACGCCACACTCACCACTGTAGCCACTCATACCTTCCAAGCAATAGAAGCCGGCACCACACTCTTGACAGGCAAGTGGAGAGGATGAACCAGTATTGGGATTATACGTACCGATCGAACAGTTGAGTTGATAGGAACTGCCTTCGGGGCAGTAATGGCCAGGTTGACATTGATTGACCATTCCACTCGACTGGCCCTCTGCACACCACCAACCCGCCGGGCATTTCTTATTGATGAGGTCGTCTTCAGTCACCTTCTGTGTGTCGCAGAAGTATCCAGCTTTGCATGGCAGACAGACTGCAACACCGGCCATACTATACGTACCAATGGGGCAATCCTGCGGCGTCACCGTACCAGCAGTCGGACAAAATTGTCCTGCCGGACATGAAATACAATCGGGCGCAGTGGAGAGTTGTAAGGAGGATGCGACCTTGCCATCTGCAACGGCACCGACTGATGGGGAGTAGGTACCGGCGCTGCACTGCAATGGGTCAGCCGTTGCGAGAGGACAGAAGTGGCCGAGCGGGCATGGCAGACAATCCCCTTCAGCCGTGCCATTGGTGAATGGTAAGTAGCTGCCAGCTGGGCATGGGAAGCGGGTCGAGACATTGGTCCCAAGCGGACAATAAAATCCAGCTGCGCATGCCCCAGTCGGTATGGCCGATCCAGTTGCACACCATTGACCAGCCGGGCATGGAATACAATCGTCGATGGCATCATGCTGGGTGGAGTTGAGGTAGGTCCCAGCAGGACAGGCATACTGGGTTGGTGAGCCAGTGCCGAGTGGGCAGTAATGACCTTCACTGCATACTTGAGGCTTGTTGGCTGCTCCACCCGTTGCAAAGGGGCATGCAAATCCAGCTGGGCAGATTTTACAATCCGCTAGCTGAGTGGAGTTTGTCTCATCATTGTACGTGCCAGCCGGGCATGGAGTGTCCGAACCAAGGACCGTGCCCTTGGGACAGTAGTGACCGACTTGACATGGCTGATCGGGTGCGATTAAGCCATGGGTTGTGCATGCTTGACCAGGCTCACATGGCTGACAGTTGGCAGCGAGTGAACGATTGGCATAGGGATTGTAAGTGCCGGGTGGGCATGGCACGGGAGCACTGGCACCATAGGGGCAATAATGCCCTGCCTCACACATCGTACAATTCGACGCCGCGATGCCACCTCGACTCGTGAGATAGCTCCCCAATGGGCATGGTGATGCGGAGGATGCAGAGCTGCCAGCTGGACAGAATGTACCGGCATCACATGGTGTTGGAACACTGGTTCCACTTGGACAGTAGTAGCCTTCCGGGCATTGCCAACAATCGGATCGTAGCATGCGGGATGGCTGCTCGGGTGGTAGGTAAGTACCGGGCAAGCATGGGTAGGATGTTGGTGAGATGGTGCCGACAGGACAGATGTGACCATCACTACATGGCTGTGGAGTGACGGTACGCAGGGATGGACATGAATAGTTGGCTGGGCATGGGAAGCATTCATCGACGAATTTCGCACCAGTAATATCACGATACGTTCCAACCGGGCATGGCTGGCCCATTGCATCACTGTTCTGTGGGCAGTATGCGCCAGTGGGGCATGGAACACTTGCATTGACTGAGCCAATAGCGCATGCCATGCCAGCCGGGCACGAGAGGCATCGTGCTAATCCACCACTTGAGTACGTGCCAGCAGGGCATGGTGCTCGATTCGCTCCATCCGTTGTTGGACACTCCATGCCGGGATCACAATCCGTACAGTTCGCTGCGCGGCCCAATGCAAATCGACCAGGAGCGCATGGAATGGGGTACTGCACACCATCTGGACAACTCGCTCCAGCTGGACAGTCTGAACATGCGTTGGATGTCAGATCATAACGATACGTTCCGGGCTCACATGTATTCTGTGGTCCCAACGCCACGTCACACTGATATCCTTTTGGGCATGGGAAGCATGTCGTCTGATTGCCGAGTGAGTATGTGCCAGGTAAGCATGGAGTTGGAACGGCACTGGGATCCGGACATGCCGAACCGGCTGGACATGGAGAGCAGGAACCCGTACTACTACCACCGAGGGAATACTCACCCGTACGACAACTACTGACATTGCCGCCACCACCACAAGTAAAGCCAGCTGGGCATGGCTGACATTCCGCCACCAATCCAAGTGAATAGCTGCCTGCATCACATGGTTGAGGGCATGTGTCGACTGCTGGGCATGCATAGCCGCTTGGGCATGGAGTGCAGTATTGCTGCTCACCTAGCGAATAGTAGCCGGCCACACAGTCTTGAATCGTAGCCTGTGCAGGGTTGGGGCATTGCTTGCCAGGAGGGCAGAGTGTGCACCCATTGTAAGGTCCAGCGTAGTATTCACCACTGGTGCAGTTTGGTAGAGCACCGCTGTCAGATGCGCAATCCTGCTCAGGCGGGCAGAGAGTACAGTTGATGGCGCCACCCGTACTGAAGTAGCCAGGTTGGCATGGTTCGGGTGCGATGGTCGCATTGGGACATGCGTAACCAGCGGGGCAGAGTGGACAGGCAGTGTTGCCTGTCGTATTGGCATAGTAGCCCGGTGGGCATGGTATGGGTGGGATACTGTTCATCGGGCATTCATGGCCCAGAGGGCATGGTGGGCAATCCGATGATCCCATCAATGAGTAGGCGCCAACGTCACATGGGATCATCGTCGATTCATTGAGAGCTGGACATTTGTAGCCAGCTGGACATGCCGTACACTCTGATACGCCGCCTAATGAGTAGTGACCAGCCGGACATGAGATGGGGTCCGAGAAGATGGACGGGCAGTAATAACCAGCCGGGCATGTGACGCAAACGCCATTGGACGAGTATTGACCAAGACTGCATGGAGTGATGACGCCTGTCGTCGTGCACGTGTAACCAATTGGACATGGCGTGCAGCTATCATTGCCTGGCAATGCATATGTGCCTGCTATGCATGGCAGTGGTCCCGTCGCTCCCTGTGGGCAGCTCGATCCAGCCGGGCACTGTTGGCAGGTTGGTGTGGGAGTCGTGCCATCATTGTACGTGCCAGCTGGACACTCCACTCGACTCGCACCACCGCCTGGACAGGCATAACCAGCTGGACAGACGACACAGCTAGTATGAGTCACATCGGACGCATAACCAGCGGGACATGCATCACAGCTGCTGGAATTCGCACCCGCACTAATATGCTCGTCAGGACACTGGATGGGGAGTGACGACTGTGATGGGCATGATGAACCAGGTGGACATGTACTGCATGAGTCTGCCCCATCCGCACTGTACGTGCCTAATGGGCATGTCAAGCATTGTGTTCCACCAGCTGAGCTATATGTACCTGCTGAACAGAT
>Ga0256767_1000025_pt1 | contig 19183 bp, 2 predicted proteins | sample MC6MC0918MT_FD_186043 | JGI IMG/M metagenome (GOLD analysis project Ga0256767, IMG submission 186043) | Metatranscriptome of enriched soil aggregate microbial communities from Iowa State University, Ames, United States - MC6-MC0918-MT... | ecosystem: Environmental > Terrestrial > Soil >... | reverse complement strand
CGACGGTTAACACATCTCAATTGCAATTGCGCATGCAGCGACCAGTGCTCAGAAAAAATCAACATGAAAGAAATGATAAAGTTGGCTGTAATGTGGGGAGTGACATATGCTAGCCAAGGATAGAGCATTTAAAAGCACTCGAGGTGTTCGTCGCATGAGCCAGCCTGACGCCTAACGTCGTCTAACTTGTACCTGGTTCAGTCATGCTGCCTGAGAAGAGTGTTGGAGCTTATATTTAGTCGCTGCAATGTGGCGAAGATTAGGCACAGGATCGCGATAAGGGATATCGATACGAATCATGAAATAGTTTTGACGCTACTCCAGGCTCCAGATGTGCGGGAAGGTATGGAATCATGAATTACCTTTGACAGACAAGATTAAGAGTATGCGTCTGAGTCTGAATAGGTTATGATGTGATAGTTGAGCAGAGAAGTGCCATTCTCATCTTTGCACGCATCGTCTCAATGTTGGAATAACGCGGCATGTTGACATTGAAGAAGCATGTCTCACTTGTTGGCAACAGTAGATCATTCGGTCCTCCACCTCCGTCCTGTTGCGAGCTACTACTGCCTCTGGGTGCATGATCGATGATATTGAGTTGCATCCGATAGCTCCCCTGACCACCCTCCTCAGCTGGGAGTCTGGATCGTGCCCAACTGAATTGTAACCATTGACCACGCTCCTCCTCACTAAACTCACTTAAGATCTGCCAGAACCATTGAACGACCGGTGAATGACGATTGTAATGAGCGGGATTGTACACAGTATGACGCTCCAACACGGCCAGGTCGATTGTTGGACGACCACACACACGCAACTCCAACTCACGCCAACTCAAATAATGGAAACTCTGTTTTGGAATGACCGACAACATTCCATCTCGGATCGCCGCAACCAACAATGCACTCTCCTGCAACCTCGCTTCAATTGCTCTCTGTGCATACTCATATCTCTGCTCGAATGTCACTCGTATATTCGATCCAGCCGGCTTCAATTCCACTTGTGTCACCCCATCACTCAACACAGTGGTCCATGTAAGATAGCCCAAGTATTCATCAAACTCCTCCTTGGTGAATGGTTCATTGGTGGTTGGATCAATGAATTGAAGTGACTGGGCCGCAGTGAAATCGAATGTGGCGAGATCGGATGCGTTCAATGGTTGACATAGGAGTTGACGCCAGAAGACAGATGCGATATCCAGATTCAAGCAACACTTACTACGAACAGCGATGGCCAACAATTGACCAAAGATACGAGCCTTCACCAAACTGATCTCTCCCTGCTGTAGCAGTGCAGGATTGAGCAACAGCTTATGTCGATCATCACCTGTCTGACTTCTTGAGTTGGGTGAAGGGATGAAGAAGGGCATGGGAGATGATCGATCGCCAGACTCCGTTGCCTCAGAGTTCAAGAATGCCGATATTTCCGCTAATGCTTGACGGAATGGACCTGGCAGCCCTGCTGCACCTTGGTCAAGTACACCAGAAAGAATACACTTGAATGTGACGGCACCGAGCTCCGAACGGAGAGGCAGTGGTTTACTGTAGAGATTGGATTTGATGAATGAATCGCATAGTTGTTGGAACATGTTCTCGCGTGTCATTTCATCAACGGACAGATCCTTCTTATTCTTCTCCTTCTCCTTGTCTCCATCCCCTGTGGCTTCAATGAGATGGGTGTGAGGCATATTGCGATAGACATGCTTCGTTTTTGTAATGGATGCTGAGACCACTTCCTCGCCTCCTCGTCTGAACGCAATCTCGGGACGATGCAGGTTTGTCGCAGCCGTACCATTCAACAGGAGATTAAACAGACGGGAACGCAGAGAAGCGGAGGGAAGAAGGCGATCACACAGACTCACACGTGAACGCCAGCCAGCGGGGGCAGCAGGAATGATAGTCGTGACAGCAGAGGTGGAAGATGCAGATTGTTCCGAGGAAGTGGAAGATGACGCACCAGATGTTTCTGAGCTTGACGTCCCTTGACTCTCCACATCTCTCCTCGTTTCCCTTGCCGCCTCGGTCGTTGCCGTTGCCTGTGACAATGCTTCGAGTCCTCTTCTGAGCCGCTCCCTTCTCTCATTGTGCTCCGCTGCACCCATGCCTGAAACATCCTGTTGGAAGAGTGCGGCAGCATTGTTAAAGGCATTGAGCAGAGAGGAAAACGAAGCGACACTGGTACGGGAGCTACCTGGTAGGGGCAGTGGAGGGAGGCCATGCCGAGTCGGAGATGAAGGCAACGATGGCAGAGGCAGACGAGAAGAAGATGAGAGAGATGGAGAGGAGGTGGCACGATCCAATGGAGGAGTTGAGTGGATATCAGGGAATACATCCAGGTCGTATAGCATGGTTGCGATGAGCGAAGTAGGAGCCAAATCCAAGAAGGGTGCAGCTTGTTGTGCCTCATCCTTCATATCAGCGAACTCTTGGCACCAAGTACACTGACATTCCTTGTCCTCCGCTGCACTGCCACTCTCATCGAGCGGTGGATGAGCCTTCGGTGATGCCGCATGCAACAACATCTGCTCCATCGTCAGCACGATCGGTAGATCCTTCTTGACGACAGCACGGAGTGGCAGCTCACGGTTCAACTTGTCACTGTCGCCATCATCTGCATCATCTGCATCATCGCCAATGTCAATCGACTCATGTTCACTCATGACCCGTTCATATCGAATGGCCACCAGGAAGAGTTCCAGCATCCGTTGAAGGTAGACGGAATGAACGGGAAAATTTTGCTTCTCCGCGCCAAAACGCGCTTTCGCTTCTGAAACCAAATCACTCAACCACAAGACATCGAGATCATCATCATGCAACGACTCAAGCAACTCTGCTTCTCTACTGCGTGCTTCATCGTCCTTCCTGTCTGTCTCTTCATGTTTCGATTCCTTGTGCAGATGTCCCTTCTCATCTCTGCTGGCCTTCCTTGTAAGGATGGTGGTGGCCAGTATATTGGCCAACCCTTCCATGGCTCGTACCTTGCAGTTGCTTGGCAGTGGCATGGCACGATGAAGACTCTCCACACCATCATGCAACGATTCATACAACATCGTCAACATGTGATCACAGGCATTGGATAGACTGGTGGAATGAACGACGGAATGAAGGAAGCCAGATGAGGATGGAAGATCAGGTGATAGGGTGGGTCGAGTAATGGGTGATTCTTCCTCCTTCTGCTTCTCACTTTCCGATTCTTTCCTTTCTTCCTCATCCTCATGCCGTGATCTCTCTACACTGGGTGCCGCTTCGGACTTGTTGGGCTTCTTGATTTGCACTTGCCCTGCCACTTGCAGACGCCGAATCTGAGTGATAGCGTCAGTGAGTAGTAGCATGAGTTCAAGTTTGTCATGATGGAATGGGGTGATGGAAAACGTTGCACGATCATCATCAAGCTTGGGCTTGGAAGGCTTCTTTGTGGTGGCTGCAGCAGCCTTCTCTGCCTCCTTTAACTTCGTTTCAGTCTTCTTCGTGTATGCCGCACGCACATAAGCAGGATTTGTGACGACGAATGGCGTGAATGTACGTGTGGCCGGGTCAGCAGTGAAGCTGAGCTCGCGTAGAAGGATCGTCTCCTCCTCATCCGCGTACAAGCGAATCTGCCAAACAGAGTCAGCAGTGAAGCGAGGATGAGGAGCATCCTTCTCAAACGGATCTTGAACGGAGGAGACCAGCTGAAGGTGGAACGGCGAAACCGTAGATGAAGAAGAAGAAGCAGTAGCAGTTGCTGCTACTGAGGATGGGGATACACCTTGCTCATCTCGATCATTCTCATCTCTCTTTGTCTTTCTCTCCTCTGACTCATCATCAGCTTTTGTATCAATACTGACAGTCAATCGCTGTCCAGGCATGATGGTTGTCAACTGATGTGTGTTGAGGTATGCGGCAGACTCCATGAGCGATTGTGAGCTCTCTTCAATCAGTTCAAATAATGCATCCTCGAATGGGATGGGAGGAACGGATGAATCACGATCGTCACTCGCATTTGAATCATGGCGTCGATGGGATGATTCATCATCTGACTCTGACTCTGTCTCCTCACCTCTCTCCTGCTCATCCATCTGCCATCGTGCCAACAATAATTGTGCGATCGATGCAACTAATCGATCACGCTCACTATGCAGCGACACAGATGGATCAGTGAGACTGGTTGCTTTACTGAAGGTGAGAACGGAATGGAGTACAGAGGGGGATTGTTGGCAGAGCAGGGAGATGAGTGTGGACAGTGGAACCTTCTTCAATAGCAAAGGCAGGGATTGTAAGGAATCTGGCTCATGATGCAGAATGCTGGACAGAGGGCTGATGGGGGATGTAGGGGATGCAGGTGGCAGTATTGACCCAGCTGTAATGTGCATTGGCATCTTCTCGTGCATGGTGGCTTCGTGTGTCTTACTCATCCGCATGACAGCGTCCTGTACGATGCGCTTTGCCATGATGGCCTGTGCATTGTGCTCTGCCTCAAGTGCCAGTTGCATGAGACTTTGGAAATCGAGTGCTCGTGCAGCAAATGTTGCCGCATTCATACCGGGTGGCTTGGGTGCGATTGGGCATAGATGTGTCGGTGCTTGATTGGCGCGCGGTATGGATGATCTCAACAGCGCCAACTTGAGCCATACGAATACCGTACATGTGGTTGCCTCATCCACTACTTTGAGCAGGACCATGGGTCCATCCTCCTCATTCCATTCACCATTGCGCAGATCAAGCTTGACGACCTCGCCAACACGATGAGCCAATGAGAATGGGCAGGGAAGAACGGTGAGAGCAGCGGGGGAGGAGAGGCCTAGAGCGAGATGGAGGGCAGATGGCGTACGGCTCGATGACGATCCTTTCTCATCCTTCAATCGGCGTATGATCCTCGATGATGATGCATGGAGCCACTCATCCCATTTCGTCGACCATCCAATATAATGAATGAGAATTTTGAGTGAATTGTCACGAATGGCCACTTCCTGTACGACGGCTTCACTCTCCTTACGCACAGAATCAAGTACCATGAGACGATCACCAACATTATACTTGGGCTGAATGCGCGGACAATCAACATCCACCCATTCATCCCACTTCTTTGACCATCCAATATAATGCAAGTATATCTTCTGACCATCCTCACTCACCTCAACGACTTCCGCTGGACAGACCTTCTGAACCAAATCGATAATGGTGAGTGTATCACCAATTTTATACACCGGCTTATTGGAAGTGGCAGCAGCACGGTTGGCTTCACTTGCTGCACATGCCTCAGGAGGGATGATGAGTTCCGCCCCAATGAGTGTGCCATTCTTCGCCATTGCAATGAGTTTCATCTTATCTTGCTCAATGGGCCAATCGATGGGTTTAGGAGCCGAGCCTGTATTGAGTGCACGACTACTGGCTGCAGCAGGGTCGAGGGGTGCACCCATTGCAACCGATTCAATTCCATCCTCCTCTGACCAGGAGCAACGATTGCTCATCAACACATTGGGAGCAGCAAGACGTAGTCGACGGTCAGCCTCAAAGGCTGCAGCGGATGCATCAGTACGGCTGGATGCAGTGCCAGTTGCAGCTGACGCGGCGCCTGCACCTGATTGAGGTGCGAGTGGTGGTGCTGGTGGCGCTGGCGCGCCAACCACCGCATCCGCTGGTCTCGCTGCCTCTCGTTGGCTTTGCTCCAGATAGGCTCGATAGGCATCCACGGCCTCCCGCTGTCCCACTCGATCGATGGTCGCCTCAAATCCGCCATTCACCATCGCCTCATCCAAATCGGCATCATCCATGCGCTCCAGTATGACACTGATCGAAACCTCCAAATTGCCGCGTGTAGCAGCCAGTGCATACTTACATGCAAGCTCAGGGAAGCCCATCTGTGTCAAACGCTCAAGATTCTGCAACATGGCCGGCATGGGTGGAGGAGTACCGCTTGACTCCTCTTCACCATTGTCATCCACTTCTTCCATACCCTGACCCTGACCCTGACCCATCGCGGCAGCACTGCTGCGACGACCAAACAAACGTCGGCTTGTCGAAGGGCGACGATCTGACGATGGTGAGGAGGAGGAGGATGGAGCAGCGGTCGGCGCAGCAGTTGACGCAGTTGGTGATGGTCCCTTGATGGCCTTTTGATTGTGTGCCTGCTGAGTGAGTGGTGAAGTGAAGTTCTCATCCAATCTCTTGCGTGTGTCGAAGAGTGGATCTTGTATTCTCCATGCCATCTCCACCAGCCGTTGTGAGACGAATCGTGCATCATGGCTCCATTGGGACGGGTGGAGCGGAAGGCCACGTGACACACTACTGGAGTGCCAAATGGACGTGCACAACGACAGAAGTTGCAAGACGCACTCACTCAGACCAACACTCGATTGCAACCATGCGGGCAAATATTGATGCAAGGAGAGAAGGAGATGATGGGAGACTTGTCTCGACAGAAAGGTAAAGATTATGCGTTGGATGGAAGTAGAAGAAGAGGAAGCGGGTGAAGATGGATTCTCCTCAGTCTTTTCGTCCGTCTTCATTCCATGCTGCATTTGCATATTGATGATCTTCATGGCTTGTCGCATGATATCATCGACGTTGCCAATGGCAGTGAGAGCAGGAGGAGGCGTGGGTGAAATGGGTGTGACCGAATCAGCAGCGGCTTCGACCACACCAGACAATCCATTCGGCACTTCATCAGCTAGACCCAGCTGACTCAGCAATGACATGACGCTCGCATCCGGTCCATCACGCGAGCTGCCATCTGATACAGACTTGACTGTTGCCGACTCTGCCAATGATCGCTTGACAAGTACAGAGACAGTTGCGAGTGTTGGATCATAGTGGCGCACAACACCAGTAATACTCGTGCCATCCACTTGTACACGTACGCGTGACCCTGTCGTGATGCTCTCTGGTAAACCGCCCAGCACTTGAAGGGCCAATAGGGAGCGCAACAAGCGTTGCGAAGCAGAGGCGAATGTGGAAAGAGGAGATGAACGATCGAGGGCAGATGATAATGCTTCAATGGCATCAGCAGTATCATGGAATGCAGCTTTGAGCAATGGTAGGAGAGTCTCACGCCATTGCACACGAGATGGAACTGGTTGATGTGGGCTGGCCGTGCTTATTGATGAATCCGTTGCCGCCTCCGCGTTGCTGTCAGTTTTGTCCTTGGTTGGTGAGTGTGCAGGTGCTTGTACCAATGTTCGAAGGAGACGAGTCATCTCCAACAATGCCTCCTCACGCCCCTGCTCGCTTGGACGCCAGCTCTGATAACCATATGGCTCGCCCAACAATGATGCAACCACATTGGCTGCTGGCTGATCTGTTGGCAGCTGAGCAGTGACCATGGTAGCTTCACTCGTACTGCCTTCACTCCCAACCTTGAATGTGCTGCCTTTGCCTGGCCCAAATTCTGCCATGGGTTCAGTGGCCGGTGTTCGCTTCACCGACTTTGCCAACCAATGCGCCTCCTCTTTGGATAAGCGCACAGGAGAGAGTTGAACTTCTCCGCCACATGAGCCTGTCAGATGCGTGAATCGATAATCGGATGGAGGGAGGAAGCGACGAGTTGGCCTGTCATACAGCTTGCCATCAACGTTGAGTGTCAAACCACCAGCCTTCGTGCCGGGGAACTCAACGACGCGACATGCTGAACATAGGAATACATTGTGATTGATGATGGATGCATGGTTGGCTTGCATGGCTGATGCGCAGTATGCCGCTTCACTCTCACTGATCACCCACCAATCCAATTGTGCACGTGTCTCATGACAGGAGCAGCAGCGAGACCATCGTGTCTGACCTGTGTTGGTGCTGCATGTCTCACTGGCACACGCTGCATCACCATTCAGTCGCTGCCGCGGTAGACAACACTTATGCTCAGCACACACAGGAAATTCAACGTAACTGCATGATGGGCAGATTAGGACAGCGATGCGACGCCATGGTGATGATGATGAGGATGGTCGGCCATTATTATCCTTGCTGTTTGACGACGATGAAGACGACGCACCGATCGATGCAGAGGTTCCAGACGCTGGAGAAGACTCAGTACCAGTGCGCATGGAAGTCACATCCATATTGGATAGCGCTTGATCCATGGATTGCGACATCGCAGCGGAAGTACGCGATGAGGGAGAAGGACTTCGCAGGCTCTCTGCTTGTTTCTCATCTGATGCAACTGCATGGTCTTTCATTCCTTGTTGAATGGCCGCGTTGATGATGTGTTGTTGTGGTTGCATGGATGCGATGGTATCAATGAGCTCCTGTGCCAGGTTGACATCACCCAGCACGGCATCCTCCGCAATGACCGACGCGGTCCGAACAAATGGGGCATTCGATGTTGGTGGCGAAGGTGAAGAAGAAGGCGGGCTGGAAGATGCACCAAAGATCGCGGAAGTAAATGGTTGGCGTGCGCCCGCTCCAGCAGGGCTGTTGGCAGTGGATGATGCAGCAGAAGGTGGCAGGGCAGCAGTCAACACAACATCGTGATACGGAAGTTCACGTGACAGCAACTTGATGATTTCGAGCTGAATAATCGATGGCAACTCCACATATACCTGCCGAGGCTGCTTCTCATCCAGCGTCATGCATTCATTGCGTAAGACACGAAGGAGGAATAGGATGTTCTTTCTTGAGCATACAGAATGTTCCTGGCTACTGATCCTCTGCAGCAAGTTGAGCAGGTCCACTGATCGATAGATGAGCTCATCCAACGACAGTAGTGCACTCTGCAAAGGATTGCCGAGTTGCAATGGATGCAAGCAACTATCAGGCATGTCACTCATATGAACACGCCCGAATGGCAACGGACTTGCATTGGTGGATGGAGACGGCGGTGTGGGGCCTGATACGTCGGTCGGGAATGGGAATCCAGAGACGAGTGCAGTTTGGATGCGCGAGATGTAGTCAACCAGCATACGATTCAACTGTCTCCCAACAGTTGATGCCAGTACATAGCGTTGCTGGCTCGTCTTCCTCGACAGTGGCTGACCGAGCAAGGACGAGCATAGATACATAAAGATATGCCAGCCTCGACGACCGGCCACGCTCGACAGCTGTGTTTGCACATCTGACAACCAGAAGGAGGTTGGGGGCGGGGGGGTTGAAGGTTTGGAAATGCGAGCGTGCGTGCTTGATGAGTCAGATGCTACTGCCTTGAGTCCAGCTGTGTGCGGTGCTGCATCTGTCGGTAATTGATATAGTTGTCTGTGCATCTCCATTTGACGAGCAGCCTGCGCTTGTTGCAGCTTCCAAATGAATCGAGGTAGAACACTCAACATGCCCGAGCCAAGAATGATTTCACTGTCATGTGGAGAGACTTCCGATGCTGTCCAGAAGTGTAAGCAGGTATTGATACGATCAGATATGAGACGGAGTTGAGCACGCTGCAGTGGGGTGCGACATGACGTGGAACAAGTGACGGGTGGAGGCATGGAAAGGTTGGCCGGAGGAGGCGAGGGAGAAGACAATAGGCCGAGAGAGGCAGATCGGCTAGGAGGAAGTGAGAGCGGCTCAACCGGGTCAGCTTCATCCCTTTCCTTGATCGCTTCAGACAGGTCGAGCTGAGAGAGTGTCTGTGCAAGATTCTTCAAGAAGAACAGCAAACTATCTCCGGCCTCACCTTGTCTCGCTCGCATGGCATGACTACTCTGCACATCACGCACGACTTGGCCACACCATGGCAATACCAATACGTCATCGATCAATTCCGCACTATTGCCGGATGTGAATGCCTGATTGAGCAATTGAAGCAATCGTACACGATTTTGCATGCTCGATGTCAACCATGCAATGCTGCTGCCCAGTGATGAGCTCAGTCGATGCTCACTCGACATGAGACGTGCAAGCCACTCTGCATCGAATGGACGTTGCGTGGGTTCAGAGTCAGTCAGGGCATCTTCGCCCTCTGCACCAGTGGATGGAGCGTGCGTGGCGATGGATGTCGATGTCCAACTCGACAGAGCAGTCTTCTCTGTGCCGGCTGTAGCAGGTCGTTCACCTGTGTGCGTTTGCGTTGCGAACATTTGAACCTGCAAATCTGAGTCAGACAATCGGCGCGTCGCAGATGGTGTGGACGATTGGCCAGGGCCGGCGGGTTTGGTTGCACTGCCACTCGCGCTTGGACCCAGATCGAATTGTTGCACGTGACTGGTTGAGGCTGACATTGGGCCACGAGTAGGAGAGCTGAACAGGTCGCTGTGCACACGCCGCAACAACAATCCACCTTCACTCGACTCACCAGCACGCTCCATTGACTCCTCCTCTTCTTCGCTTAATTCATCATACGCCTCAGCTTCATCAGCACTGTCTGACTCATTGACACGCTGGTTGGATGGAGTCAGCAGCTGATCCGATGATCGATGTCCAGCTGCTGCCATCTCCATGCGAGGCGGCGTGCTCGGTGGAGGCATGGTGGCTGGGCTCGTTGCATTGGATGGACGGGTTGGACTAGAGCGTAGAGACTTGGATGGAGTACGCATGACGGATGTACTGCTCAAACCAACGAATGCGCCAAGCCCAGCATGCAACATCGCACGCATATCGGTACCAAGCAAGAAGATCAAATTATCGATCATACGAGAGAGAGCAGCAGATAGCTCCGTGGCAGGGAATCGCCATGCATCATCCTCATCACGCGGGCTTGTGGATGTAGGAGATGCAGGGCTTGAGGTCGAGGACGGTGACGCTGGAACAATATGGAGCTTCCGATCATCCATTGCTGATGTACCCGATGTGTGAGGGTCTTCTGAGTCTTCCTTGCGCTCTCGTTCTCCACGACCTGCCTCACTAATCGTGCTCGATTTCCCTCCTCTTCTCTGCTTCTCCTCAGCCTGCTTCTTTCGCTTCCTCTCCTCATCCTGTTGTTCTCGATGACGTCGCACGATCTCCACCAGTGGTTGTCGAACATATCGTGCAGTCGCTCGTACAACCTTCCGAAACCATTCTGGATTCGCCTGCTGATGCAACAAACGAGTATTCTTCGCTTGATGGCCGCTCAATAAACGATAGAGCTCCAATGAGCGTGCATAGTTCATACAGGCATCAGCGAGGCCATTATGCTTCACCAACACACAGGCGAAAAGCTTTTCGCAGAGGAACAAGGCACTGGACGCTGGAACGAAGAGTGTGGATGAAGTAGAGGATGGTGATGGGCCGCTTGTCTGAGGAGGAGAGATTGGTTGAACTGAGCCGGATGTGGCAAGGCTGGCAAGCTGAGCCAATAAGGATCGACTGCCAACACCACTGTTCGTGTCGACTGGTAGCATGCCTTGACCCAGTCCTTGCGCTCCACACTCCTTCATGCATCGTTGGAATAGTTCACTCAATCTCTGTGAGCAGAGCGTATCAGAGAATGCATGTGCATCGGATAGTCCAACACGTGCACTGGCATCACCCGCATGCTTCGATGTACTACTCACACCAACAAGTGATGATGCAACGTCCTCTGAGCGGAGCTCATGCTGTAAAGAGGGAGTAAGCATGGCATCAATGGGAGACGCGATTGGAGCATGGGATGGAATGAAGACTGGTGCAGCACATGCGAATTGAGCCAAAAATGTGAGTTTGGCCTTCCCACCTTGCGTTAATCTCCATGCCTCTTGTGAGTTGAGAAGGTTGAGGATGATATCCTGTGAGAAGGTCGGTGCAGCATGAGCGGACCCATCCTCGCTCTCCCCACCCAAGCTTGCTTGTCGCGCTGCAAGTGCAGCAGCACGTAATGATGGAGTTTGTTCGGACGATCCTGGTTTGATGTTGACGATCTCTTCCACACTCCGATGCAACAGAGCTTGTGCATAGGTCGGACCCGAGGCCGTCGCACTGAGTGGACGAGGAACGAACGTTGCATCAGCTGCTTGTTGGAATGTGGTGGCAGCGAGTTGTCTGCCATGCTGTCCAACCATGGCCTCACTCGGCATGGCGAACAATCGTTGCAACAGTTGAGAGAAGGCAACTTGCGCGTCCTGCAACAGGCCAACAGATGGTATATGAGTATGTAAGAAGGAATGGCGCAGCTCCAACGTTCTCAATTCACGGAGTACACGACGACTGTTCTCAACACAGCTGTTGGTCATGAGTGCGAGAAACTGCGGTAGGGACAATAGACATGGCTCATCCCCATGCACGACCATACTGCTACCGAGCGCAGCACTATCGTTACCCGATCGTGCACCGTATTTACTCATCAGTTGTGCCGCCTTACTGAGAGCCTGCTCATTGGAATGTGCGCCACGTTGCTTGATGAAGTTTGCCAAGTCTGCACGACTCATTGCCCGACGAGCAAAGTCAAACACTGTGACAGTGGAAGAAGGCCAAGAAGCAGATGGGAGAGCAGCATCGGAAGGAGGCTCACGGACGGAGGCAAATTCATAAAAGATGTCAGTGAATGCTTCGAGTGCTGCTGGAGTGAGCACATAGGGCAGCTGTACAGACTGTTGCTGTTGATCCTTTGATGAAGATGTTGATGACTTGCTGCTCGATTTCTTGACCTGTGGTCGTGCAGCTGCCAACTGTGTGATGGAGTGTGCATTGCCCCAACTATGCAATGTCAACAATTGGCCGCTATGTCTTAGTGCACTAATCTTGGAGCGAGTATTGCCAAGTCGCACACTTGCATCATGTCGCATCAGCGTCTTATGAAGGAGTGAGGATGAGTCATCCACACGGCTGATTTTGAGTGCACGTGCTTGAATGGCACTCAACGAGCAGATGAGTTGGATGCATGATTGCATCAAATTGGCAATGAGTTGAGAGTGTGACGAGGAGGCGAGAAGCATCAACTTGTCCACACGGAGCTCGGACAATGACAACAAGACCCAGTTGAGAAGCTCACCAATCGAACTCTCACCCAACGCATGCAAGGCGGCCTCAGCAAGGTCAGCATCGAGAAACAGAGGTAGATTGGCGTCAGATAGAACATCGGGAGCTTCACTTGGTGCTGCAACACGATCCTGCTTCTGTTTCTGTTGCTTCTCCAACGTTTTCTCCATTTGGTCGAGCATCTCATTGGCTTGCTGACAGATGAGTGTAGCCAGCTTGATGTAAGCCGTATTCGCTACACGAGTGTGACGTGATGCAACTGCTGCACTGGCTGACTTCCTCATTCGCTCATCGGAGAGTTGTTGCAGCAGTTGCATATGGTAGTGGAGTACGTGATAGGCAGCCGGGTGGCGTTGACGACGATCAGTGATGGCAGAGATGCCACCTTTGCTTAACACTTCTGCATCATGCTCCGCCATCTGTTCAATCCATGTCTGTATCAATGTTTGCACATGTGGAGTGAGTAAGGTTGAATCAGTCATACCTGATTGGAGGAATGCAGCCGATTGTGGGATGGGCCGGAGTCCAAGATGCGTCTGGCCATACTTGTTGGCCAACGACTGCAGCAATTCATTGGCACAGTTGATGGAGTGGGAGGGCTTAGGGACAGTGGGTGAATGATCTTGATCGGCTACAGCTTGCATCGGGATGGTTGAGTTGAGTAGTTGCTCCAACAGCTGTGCACGCTGCTTCCATGTTGGATAGAGGTGCTCAAATCCTTCCACTAAGATAGAAGCAGCGAGTGGTTGAAGGTCGCTGGGGAAAGAGGAGAACATGACTGGAGGAGGCGATAACGATGAGCTTGAGGGGCGTGGCGGTGATGTCGCATCCAACTCAGCGAATAATGTACGATGGGGTGGAGATCGCACGGTTGGCGTAGCGTTGCGACGTTGTGTGAGAGAACGTTGTGGCCGGGCAGGTGTGCCAGGGCCCTCATCGACTGTCTCGATCTGAAGTGCATGCTCAACTAGCTCACGTAACCGACCCATCGTCTGGGTGAAGGATGTAATAGCATCCGTTACACGAGTAGTGTTGCCTGAATAAGTACTCATCCGCCTGTTCCAATTGGTGATGTGTAAACGAATCTGAGACAGCAATACTCGTGATAATGATGCATGAGAGGAAGCATTAGTGGAGCGGAAGACGGATGCGGTGAGGTCGTAGAGTGATCTCAGATGTGTTGCTATGTTGATTGGAGATGAGGAGATGGCAGGAAGTTGAGAGAGAAGTAATGATGCTGCTGTTGCATAATCAATGGTATCACTCTGCTCACCGTCTGGAGTTGGTGTTAGAAGTGGATCTGGTTCATCTTCATCCAACTCTTCGATTCCATCCCATCTTTCGACTCGAGCACTTGCAGCAGCGAATGCAAAGACAGCATTCGTCTTCTCGTCTCTCACATAACAATCACCGCGTGTACGCAAATCAATCTGACGCGCGAGACAGGTACCGGCATGAAGGTCAAACAGCAGACAGCTCTCACGATGACAGGATGCGGACAGCGGTTGGAGAGTATGACGAAGGGCAACCAATACGCTACGCTTATGGTCGACATAGAATGCACACTCACCCAATGTCAGATGAGGTGAGTCAGCGCCATCGCTGGATGATGGAGAATCTGTTAGCGGAGGAGATTGCATCGGATGTGTCGGTCGATGAGTTGGCGATGGCGCATGACCCATGAGTGAGCAAAATTTACACAGACACAAATCCTTACAAGCACGATCCATGCAGATGGAGAGTTGGGATAGGTTGGCTGATTTAGCAGCTGCCATCACATCACCATCATTCACATACTCCGCACCTACATGTACTGGTGCACCACTATGACAGCAACTTGCACAGACCATCTGTTTGGTTGAAGTTGGCGCTGGTGACGGGGATGATGACACGTTCCCTTCACCTGCAGCATGGAGTCTCGATCGTACGTCTCGATATGTATCAACCACGGCATCCAGCATCACTCTCTTCGCATGCGAAGCATGTTGGAAGTGTATGAAGATCGGTTGAGTGGACGGGCGCATGGATGAAGGCAGCTGTGTTGAGTAGGCCCATGCATGATGATAGAATGCATCACCAGCAGGCAGAGAAGTCAAGGCTGGACCAGAATCAGGACGAGCACCACGAAGGTCGTATGGTGCAGGTATGGGTGAAGATGATGGTGAGGGTGAGTAACGACGTTTGACTTCCTCCTCCATGCCTCCTTGCTCCTCCTGTCCCAATGCCATGGCCATCCGCATCTCCTCTGCTGTTCCACTGAGGTCCGAGTACGGTGTATATGGCGAGTGTTGTGGTGAGTCAGGTACTTGACCATGTTCACTGTCAAATCCCACTTCACCCAGTAATGCATTGGATGCAGCATCCAGATCCCCGTCGGCAGCATTGAGTGCGGCGACAGCACGCGCGCGTGAGAACCCAAGTAGAGTGAGAAGGCCGAGCTTCTCTTCCGTCTCCAGATCAGAGGGGTCAGAAGATGAGGCAGAGGAGGAAGAGGATGCAGATGATGTGGATGCTGTTGCTTGTGTGGAGCTTGCATCAGCTTCTGCCAATGCTTGTGATTGTGAATAGGAGTAAGGGATAGCGCCGGGAGGTGAGGCTGGCAACGATGGTGGCAGTGATGGCGCGGAGTCGTCATGAGTCAGTTGCGCATCTGACTTCTCCTCCAGGTAGTCCTCACTGGATTTCTTCTCATCATCCGGCAGATTGAATTGCCCAACACGATCACAGCGCGAGCATGTATACGTTGGCTGCGCTGGGGAGACAGGGCTGAATCCTGCCATCGCTGCTGGTAGGTGTGGCAAGCTCTCTTGCATCCGGCTTGAGCAACGTCGACAATAGGGCACAGCAACTGGCGAAATAACATCATCACTCATGTCATATACATCGAGAGACAGACGGTGATACTTGCGTCGGATGGGTTGTGTCGGCTTGGATAGAGTGGTGTAACTGGAACTGCTGATGGTGTCATCAGACAAGGTTGAATCTAATTCCATGTCGACCAAGTTTAATACGAGCAACGAGCGTTGATCTGGTTGTGCATAGAGCGGCATGATATGTTCTTGATGCTTGATTCGAATCCTCGCTCGTCGAATGCCCAACTTTGACGGCATACGCAGGAAGATTCCATCCTCCTCCAACACGACACTCATCGCGGTCGCATCACCCTCGACTTCCCAACATATGTGACCAGGGACCCAATTGGTACATAGAGCACGCTTCACTGCTGCAATGAGTGTCGGTGAGACTGGTTGCCATGTCATCAGTGGTTGACCATCCTCCGTCAGCATCGATGGTGGCAATGCATTCGCATCCTTCGTCTCATTCTCTCCTTCACTCCCATCCGCATTCGAATCCGGCTTGATTGACCACTCCAACTGCCATGTCTCGCCACCAGTGACACATTCGTTCGGAGTCTGCTCATCAGGCGTGGCGGGCAATGGACCGGTGGGAGTGGACGATGTTGAACGTGCTCCAGTCGATGCTGCATCAGATACTGCAACGGCATCATGATTAGGAGGAGGAAGGATTGTGCGATGATGAGTGAATTGAAGAGTCTCAACATCGATGTGAAGTAGAATACTCGAGTCCAGCAGTGGTGTGCGCATCAGAAGTACATCCGATGTTTCAGTCACGCTTCCATTGTTTGAGTCATTGCTTGAGTGAGTTGGTCGCTTGATGCATACGAGTTGAGCACCAGCATGTGCCGCCATCTGTGTGTTCTGGCCATATAGCTTCCCTGTGACTGTTGTCCCACTGCCCGTTCCTAACTTGATGAGGCCATGCTCCATGGATAGAATATAGAGATAGTCGCCCGCTGTACTGATCGTACAATGTGGACCATGGTAATGTGGCGAATCATCCGGCTGATCCTCCAATGCACGACATGGCGCGGCAGACGATCCTGCACCCGCGCCACACACACAGAAGCCAGCGACAGCGACTGCTTTGCCATCGACGGACTCCACTGGTACGATATCATGGCCCTGATGGCATCGCTTCGTACATACTTGACACAATCCAAAGCTGGCACCGCCAGTCATGTCACATGTCAAACAGTTGAATAGTGGTTGTGGCACATCTTTGGCACCAGTCAATGTGAATGTACATAGCTCCTCCGTATCGCCTGGCGCTAACTTTGTGACCGCCAATGGTTCTGCCCCCAGTGGCACGATGCCATCCCGAATGGAAACATTCTCATAATCCACACGACGCAACACTCGACCACCATGCGTCATACGTAGCAGCTTCTCATCATGCCGAAGGTAGCTTGCCAACTCTTGTCGTAACTCACGAATGAGTGTTTCACCGGGCATGTTGATCTCAACTGTTTGTGACACACGGCCCGATCGATCCTTGATGATGAGTGCGAGTAGGCAACGTAGCTGACGTTCACGTCCAGTCTGTAGGTCCTTCACAACCATGCGTTGTAAATCTGCTCGATATGCCACTCTCGGCTGGTTCTCTCCCTGTGCCGCGAAGTCGACATATGGTCTGCCTGCTTGATATGCCTCCTCCAATACTTGACAGACATGATCGGAGTATCGAGCCCAGCCCGCATCCTGCTCCCAGTCCCAACGACGACAAGCACGAAGGGCAGAAGCCGGAATGGAAGAGGATGACTTCGATGATGCATTGAGCGAGCAGGTCAGATTCGTCTTGCGCGCACATGCGGAGAGGTCGGTCATATGCTTCATTCGTGATACACGTAGGATGCTCCGCTTGTGTGCACGCATGAGTAGACGCCAATGGCGTAGGAAGGAGCGCAGCTTCAATGGTTCAGGTTGTTGTTGCGATCCATCCGACGATGCCGTACAATGCTTGACCAGGAATGAGATGGCTTCGAACGTATGCTCAATGGATCCGCGTCCCAACCACAATCTCAGCAACGTCTCTCGAATCTGCTTCTGGTTCAATGGCAGATCCTTCATGATCATGGCGTCGGGTGGCAGGTCCGTGGCATCCAGACAGAGTTGAGCAATTCGATCATAGAAGACTTCTTCGTTGGAGACCATGTCGAGTGAGACGGGAGCATGGTGCGACATGGCGGTATGGAGCAGAGTGAGGAAACGTGGATCAAATGAGGGTGGAGGTGTGGATGAAACGGATGATGCAGTTGAGGCAGGCGAATCTGTGCGCGCATGTCCGAGTTGATCGAGTAAGAGTCGGCCAATGAGTGTGAGGGGTGGTTGTGTCGTAGATGAGGCAGCAGTGACAGCGGTCGATGTGACATTCTGCTTCTCGGTTGCTTTCCATCTTGCCTGCATCAATGCTTTACTCGCATATTGCTTGATGGCATAATCCAATTGATACAATTGTTTCGTTGTGGTCAATGCATGCTTCGACCGCGCAGGAATCAATGCATCGGCCAGACATCGACCACAGCCAGACCATGCATCCGCCTCGAGATGGTAGGGCAGACGCAGTGGCTCACTCACCACACCACCTGGCAATGGACGAGGAATGGAATGGGAGTGGAGCGCGGAGCCGATCAAGGTGGAAGATGGAGAGGCAGCTGCGCGCTCACCAGCCTTCTCACGCGCACTGGCTGCAGTTGTCTTTGCTGATGTCTTGATCATAATGTCATTGAGGGTACTCTGCCGCAGCAATGAAGCCGCTGCAGGTGCATGAAGTAGCAAGGGCAAGGCAACCGTCACATTCGGCACGGTGGACCGGGCTTTGGATGCAGTGGCCGCGCCTCCACGCACTCCACCTTTGCCTGCACCACGACCAGCACGTGTCGACTTGCGGCCACCGGCACTCGTTGTAGATGCAGTGCGCGGTGCAGCAGTAGCAATGGTGGGTGCTGTTGATTCTTCCTCTTCATCCTCCTCGCCTTCATCACCCTCGTCCAACTCAAGTTCGGCGTCAATGTCCTCTAGCATGGCACCATATTCATCATTCCCTCCACTACTCTGCTGTCCATCTGCATGAGCTCCATCTCGTGCTGCATTTCTTGGTGGCCTTCTTCCTTCTCGTCCCGCGTCTGTTGCCGCATTGAGTTCGGCTTCAATCTCCGGGCCCAGGTCGATGTCGAACTCCAGATCCTCCAACTCGGACAGATCCATCGTCAGTGGAGAAAGGTTCAATGGCTCGAGCACAGGAACTGGTCACTCGATGGATGAATGAGTTTCGCTTGATCCAAGGTGAGATGGATGTCGTTGCCGTTGTGGAGGATCGACGTCCTGGCAAGTGATGCTGCAGTCGTTGGCGTTGGTGAGATTGATTGATGGGTTGATTGCTTGATGCGGATCTTCACTCAGCTGCAACTGCTGCTGGTGGATGGAACTCGCTCACCGACACTGACGGCTATGGAAAGTACTCACACGACACCGCCTCAGCCTTTACACAACACAACTTTGCCTAACACCAATGTGATGTTTGGTATGGTTGTTGGGTGTTGCAGTGAGTTG
>Ga0256767_1000006_pt1 | contig 24967 bp, 3 predicted proteins | sample MC6MC0918MT_FD_186043 | JGI IMG/M metagenome (GOLD analysis project Ga0256767, IMG submission 186043) | Metatranscriptome of enriched soil aggregate microbial communities from Iowa State University, Ames, United States - MC6-MC0918-MT... | ecosystem: Environmental > Terrestrial > Soil >... | reverse complement strand
TCCAGCTACAACTCTCGTATCTCCCACCTTCCTCTTCTATCCCTGTGCAGCCATGCCTCTGTCATGGGTTGTGCGCGATGCATTGGGGCAGTTGAGTGTCCTCGTGGCTCGGAAGGGAGTGGTGGAGCTTCATTTGACAGGCTTGCGTCCAGTTGCACGTAGCAGCGATGTCTCTCCACTCACTCCCGCCGATGTTGGTCATCCCGAGAATCTTTCAGTTGCCGACACCCTTGCTGCCATCCATCGTCAGCAGCTTTTCCTTCGTACGTTGATCAGCCCCGAGGAGATGGCGGAGGCAGCCGGCTATCTCATGACCCTCGCCAAACAATATGAGCAGATCGATTGTAACAAGGTGGATTTGGCCACGGCAGGAGGGAAAGCGAAGGCACTCGCTCCATCCACACAAGACAAGAAGCAGACCATCGATGATCGACATGATTCCAGTATCACCTTCCTGCTGCTGGACACACTGTGTCAACTCATGACGAGTGTGGCGGGATTGGATGGAGGTGCACAGCAGAGGAAGACGGATCTATTTCGATTGGATCAACGACTCACTTCAACTACTCTGCACTCGGCCACTCCAACTGCTGCAGCGTCCTCTTCGTCATCGAGCAGTGCAGCAGGAGGCGCACTCGTCTTCTCCTCTCATTCCGATCCGAGTGCATTGGCTGGTTGTGGCTCCTGCTTGCCTTTCGCCTTCAACTACCTCTCGCACCTGTACACTCCCGCTGTCCGTTACGCTGCTGCACGAGTGCTCGGTGTGTTGAGTAGCTACATGCTCGATCGTTTGGTGCCGATGTTCGTGGACAAGTTGGTGGCCGCCCGCAAAGGTGGAGACAATGCACAGAGAGAAGTGGCCTCGTATCAACGCGCCGTGGGATTCTTGGATTTCCGGGTGGGCAACCCCGTTGCCATCAAGTCGACCCTGGACTACTTGACTGCACTCAGCACGGAGATGCAGAAACACATCGATCGTGGAGTGTTGAGACAAGAGGTTTGTGCGAGTCTGGACGCACTGTATTCGCGCATACTGTCTCCGCAATCTACGACCGGTTCAGATGCACAGGCAGCTGGCCAAAGTTCAGGTTTTCCCATTCGTGAAGCCGAATGGCAGAGTTTCCTCCGCGGTGAGCGTGGCGTGGAAGATTGGAATGTGTTGTATGAAAAGATATTTGGTCTGTTGGCCAAGTGGAGCTCCAAGACGAAGCACGCATTATTTTGCTTTGAAACCATGACCAATATGTTGGTCTATTGTCGCAACTTGCAATTCTTCCTCACTAAAAAGCGCATGGATGTGATTGGCGAATTGATCAAGGTCGTGAAGAAGGAGCACGCCGGTTCCGAGGCGCGTCTCAAGGCCCTACACATCCTGCGTGGGTACTTCGACACTCTTCCCGAGATCTTCCTGAAGAACGAGGAGGGCTCCAACGAGTTCCAAGCACAGATTCGAAGTCTGTTGCCCATCGTGCTACCCAAGAAGACGAAGCCCGTCTCCAACGAGATTGCCGACTTGACTGAATTGTTGGCCGCCATGGCACGTAGGAACCTCCAAGTATTCATCAATGAATACGCCATTGAAGTACTCAAACCACAGTCGCCGTATTACTCGCGCCAGAAAGCATTGATGCTGGCAGTCTTGGCGGAATTAGCCACGGAACGTCCAGCAGCTTTCACGCCCTTCCATCAGCAACTTGGTCCCCTGATCGCGAAGCCCATCGAAGACTCCGCCGCACACCCGGAACTGTACCATGCCGGGAGTAGTGCGGAGACTGGTGGTGGAGATGACAGTGAGAAATCGATCCTGTTGCTTCGTGCCGCGTTGAGATGCTTCCCCTATATCCGCCATGCGAAGATGGAGCATGTTCAAGTGACCGCTGTGGCAGTCATGCTGCTGGCCACTCATGAGGATCGTGAGATTAGTGGCAGTGTGAGTGTGGCACTTCAACGATTCTGTCTGCTGGATTTGAACCAATACTTCTTGCCGACACTCCATACATTGTTGGATCGATTGAAGTTGGAAGAGGGAATCGACACACGCCCGGATCTCATGATCAAAATCGCCAATACTTGCACATTGTTGGCGGAGACACTTGCGGAAGTCATCGAGAAACAGAATCGAAATGCGGCGCTGGATGGAGCAGCTGTTGGTGGTGCTGGGGGTGAAGCACAAGCTCAAGCTGCATCCAGTGGAACTGATGTAGCGGCAGCATCCTCATCCTCTCCAATCTCGGCAACCGGCTCCTCAGTCGTTGGTCCCGTGGCACTGTTCCAAGTGACTCCGACCGCCTGGCTCGCTCTTCGTGAGCACATGGAAAGTGTTTGTTTGATGCGTCTATGCCATTGGGAAGGATGGGTTCGTGCCGAGTTGTTGAGGATGCTGCACTCGTTCGCCAGGAGCTGCTTCAGAGAGTTGGAACAGAGTGTGGTACCGGCTGCGGCGTCAGGTGCTGCGGGAGGAGCCACTTCGCCGAGCAAGATTAAGGATGTGACCGACATTCCTTATTTGATCGACTTCCTTGCTCCATGCTCAAAGACAAGTGATGGCAGCACACCATCATCATCGTCGGCAACAGCAACTTCCATGTCCCTCGCATCGTTGTTGATCCCCACCCCTGAGCAATTCTATCGTCCCTTACATCATCTGTTGACCGCTCACGCCGATCGATTCCGAGGTGTCATCTCCTATGCATTCAGCTTCCTCCATCGAGATGTGTTGGCACTGGGCAAGTACATCGATGTGAGCCAACGAAGTGGTCTGCCACTATCCAAACATGTGCTGCAAGAAGATTGGTGGATGTTTTGGAGGAACAAGTTGCTTTTCTGTTGTTTGGCCACGAAGAGTAGCAACATGGTCGGTGAGTCAGTCGAGGGGGTCGTGAGGCGTGAGACTAGTAGTGGCGGGATACCGGTCCAAGAGCTCGCATTGAAGTACACCACTTCTCGTCCACGATTACTCTATTATCAACCACGAATGCATGAGGTGTACAATTTCATGGATTGTTTGATCACTTTCCTCCAAACCACTCCTCCATCGTTGCAGGGCCTCAATTCGAAGCAGCTCCATTCCTACAATACCTCCCCGGAGAGTTCGGGATTGTATCTGGTCAAATGGACCATTGCCAAAGATTTGGGACAGATTCGTCCGGGAATGAGCATGGAGAGTATCGCTGCTGCCGCTGCTGCAAGTTCATCATCTCCTGCACGTGGTGCGGCCTCATCTTCTGGGTCGATCGCCTCCCAAAGGTTGTGCAACTTCTTGGATCTGGTTGGATTGATCCGTCGTCCACTCACCGAAGCTGAAGCCGCCACAGTCGAATCTGGTCGCTCCACTAAAAGTGGCGGCGGGGGCAGTGCGAAGAAACGAGGCTTGTCCTCATTCAATGTGGGCAACCTGCATGAGTCGTATTACTACAATGAATTCATCGTTCAACTCCTCGCAAGAATGTTCAGTCAAGTGGATGCGGAGGATTATCATTCGGAACCAAATTTACTCACGAAGGTTCTCGATGATTTCGTCAGTGAATGGCTCTCCAATCTTGACAAGAGCTCGTCCTCGTCGAACGAGTTGGATCTCCTTCGCAATCTCCCCGTGCGTACCCGTCTGCACCATGCGACATTGCTCACACGCTTTCTGGCCTTCCGGGCCAGTTTCGATCTGGGTAAGCAGCATTCGAAATTGATTTGGAGCAAATTTGAACTGTTGAAACGTCGTACGCAATTCTTCCAGGTGCTCACGGCATTGATGTCCAGTAGTTCGGAGAGTATCTCGGCAGCGACTCCGGGAAGCTGGTCGAATGATGCGGCGGAATCGTTGCGCGCATTGGAGACAGGCGTGCTTCAAGGATTGGTTCAATTGTTGGCGTTGGACCCGTTGGGAGATCAGCAGCTCGAATCACAAATCTTGTACGTCCTCGAGCGCTTGTTGGTGTTGCACCACACTGCCTCAGGACAGATCCCCAAGCACCTCCATCAGGGTCTCTCCACGGCCTTCTCCACCTTCCTCAACAAGAACACCAAGTATGTACAGGAGTTCGTACGCATGTCCTTGAGTGAATCACACCAACACCTCGAAGCGACCCAGCAAGATGCACAGAGGAAACAACAACAAGCAGCTGCGGCGGCGGCCGCACAGGCAGGCAAGAAGTCGAGATTCCTGGGACGAAAACCATCGCTGACACTGTCGAAGGATCAACGCCATCTCGTTCATCGTCAATCACAAGCATCCTCCCGTCCCGTATCCTTGTTGGTCGCCCGTTACTACCTGCGTGCCTTGGCCAGCAATTGGAGTGAGCATCTGGCCACCTGGGTGGGCACCTACAACTTCTCCGTGGCAGGCATGTTGCTCGTGAGCTTGATGGCCCAAGTGAGCCCGGACCCGGAATCGAGAGCCATTGGACTGCTACTGGCGAGAAACTTGGAGAACTACCATTGGAATACCATTCAAAAACAACAACTGAAAACGAAGAATGAACAGAAAGAAGGCGACGACGAAGAGGCGAAGCGCCAAGCCGATGAGTCCAAAGCTGACTCGATTGATGATGAAGATACGCAGCCATTGTTGCCCGTTCGTTTGTACAGTCATGAATCACCTCACATGTACGAGCGTGCCGCCCAACAATACTCTCGCTCCTTGGCGCAGCATCATTCGTACCTCGGATACTTGGTGCCACTGTTATCCCACGCCGTCACCTTGATTGGGTACCTGCGTGACACGGGCAAGGAATGTCTACTTCGTCTCCTTGCCCCTTGGGTACATGAAACAGCAACATTGGTGCGCGACGTCGAAGAAGAACAGTCGAAGATTGCAGCGGGCGACAATAGTGCGAACGTTGCTTCATCCACACTACCAGCCGTGCGTGATACCCTGGGAATCGTGTTGACCCGTTTGACCGACCTGACTCGTCTCTCTCACAAGAGTAGCATCCTCTCCAACTCGATTTCAGCCATGTGGTTGGCACTGCTATCCAATGAAGCGTTGAATGAAACTCTGATTGCACTCATCACTGAACATGTGATCGCGGAGTATGAGACATTGGTTGAAGCATCCGATGCGGCACGTCAATCAGAGGTGGAGAAGTCGATGGTCGCTCCGGCATTGTCCAAAGCGAAGAGTGCATCCACTCCAGCAGCACCCGCTCCATTGAGCAAGGCTCCCAGTGTCCTCCGTGCTCCAAGTACCAGCAAGGATGGTGCACCCAGTCCCACCAATGTGGAGAGCCTATCCAACAGTGGCGTGACGAATGTACCCGCAGATGCTCCACCACCTCCGAAGACACCCACTGCTGGCAAGAAGGAGGAGAGTGGGGTGGGAAGTGAGAGGAAGGATGAGAAGGATCAGAGTGTGCCATCCACACCAGTTGCTGTATCTGGATCACATGCTGTCACATTGGAGAAACCTGTTGGAGGTGATGATGAATCTGCTGCAGCCGCTCAGCCCAATCCCTTGCCTTCACCAGTCCAGGATGCACATCGTATGACTGAAGCGGAAATTGAAGGAGATGGACCGGCGTATCATGTCCTTGCGTCCACTGCATCTTCTCCTCAACCATCTCCTGAGCCACACCACCAGCCACGTCCAAGTGGTGGTGCTCCAGCGGCGGATCGACCTGGTGCGAGTCCGACATTTGCACAATTGAGTGCGGGAGGATCTGCTCGTGCTGCTGCAAGTCTACCTGTACACTCTCCATCACAAACCTCGGCATCAGCCTCCACTGCCTCTCCTGCCACCGCTGCACGCCGTAGACAGCATGAAGGAGTCGGCATGCCTGACTTAAGCACGATGCGTGGTGTGCGCAAGGAGCAGGTTCTTCTGAAATTCATCCTGATGTCGATGCTTCGTTCCAGGTTGGCGGCGGACATTCTTCGATTGCTCATTGCAGGCCTGAGATCGTACCAGGATACCTGTCCAAATGACCCGGATCAATTCCTCAAGTGGACGGAAGCACGATTGGTATCAAGTACGGAAGGTGGCAACACTTCGACTGCAACGGGCGCTGGATCTGTTGCAACTGGAGGTCAAAGTGAGATCTTAACCATTCGTGAGCGTGCCACCTTCGAATTGTTGAGTAACGCCGTCTTCGAGCAGCGTCGTGGCGATGGACAGCCTCGTTCGGATCCAGCATCCGAAGAGACTGACTTGCTCTACAACCATTATCCACTCCTGCTGCAGAATGCCTATGTGCTCTTCCCACGTAAACCGGAAGGATATGAGATGCTGACACATTTGGCCTTGGCATTGGATCTGTATGATTGCCACTCAGCACCCACAGGTGAGGAAGCGCGATCCAATCCGCCACCCTGTATCTCGAGTGACAAACTCATTCCGAGACTGACGAAACATTTCCCGCAGCTACGACATGAATGGAGCAGTCTCGCACTGGCCTGGGCATGCAACAGTCAAGACACTCAAGTGTCTTCACTCAGTTGGATGGTGTGGTCCCAATTGGAGCAGGGCTCATTCTTCTTCGGGGAAAGGAATCAAGAAGTGTTGGTACGAGCTGAACTCATGCTGTTTGATAGCTTACATCGTGGTGAGGGCGCAGCATCCCAATCGAAGAGCATCGTTCGTGCCCTCGTGAATGGAACGGCGTTCCAATTTGATAAACTTGGATGGAGCTCGTTGGTTGTGGCTGGATGGTCCATGCTCACACTCAGCTCCATCAACCATTTCACACTCGGTCTCACTCTCATGCAATGTGTGTTTAATCGTGGAGACATCGCGGAGGACGATCAACGCAAGTGGATCCTTTCACTGGGACGCTTCCTGTGTAAGGATGGTGGACAGGAAATCGATAGTGCCGTCGTGGATGTGCTGTTCAAGGGGCTCACTTCCCCACTCACCTTCCAACCCACCGTATTGCTACTGCAAAGTTTGAGTGATATCTATTCTGGTGCGACATTGCCCGCGGATAACAAGGTGCTTCAATTGTTGATCCTGTGTAATGTGTTCCAATCGATGCAATCGCTTCAAACTATCAGTAATCTGTTGCGCAAGAATACATCGGGAGGCTTAGCAGCGGAGGAGACGAGATCGATGGCGGCGGAGGCGTTCGAAACCATCGGACCAAGACATACATGGCCGAGGAGTGCCGCGACACTCCCACCACGCGCATTGGCTGCACTGGATGAAGCCACAGAGAAGCGTGTCATTCGTAGTATTGATGATTGTATCAACTTGAGCTTGCTACTGCATCAATATGCAACCACGAGTCCAGAGGCACCATCGAAGATCCATCTGTCGAAGTTGGCCATGTTGTTCAAGAATTTGGCATTGAGTATGGCACGGGTGTTGCCGGATGTGTATACGGGAGAAGTAGGCTCCCCATCGAATAAAGCAGCCATGTCACCGAAGAGCGCACATAAGGCAGCCATGTCCAATTGGCAGCGTCAACTGTTGTTTCGAAAGATGCAAGAATTGGTGCAGTCCACCTCCACTTCTGACGATGAAGAGGTCGCTGGACACAATGAAGCAGGTGAAGGTCGTCCCAATCCATTCAGCAACGTGCATTCTCCACGGATTGCAACCGAGGCATTGGATGGGGTCCACCTGCCGACACCCGCTCAATTGGCGTCGCAACTCTTCATCATCTACACACAATTCTTCCATTCCGTATCCGATTTCAACTTCACTCTCTCCTTCTTCATTCGCATGTTGACACAGACGCTGATGATGTCGAAGAGTCTTCCAACGGCGGCGGAGTGGCGCACACCCCTGCTGTTGATGGCTGGATACTTCCTCTTGGAATCCGGACATTTCCCCGAGATCAAGCATGTGCAATCCCTCGCGGAGATCTTGGCCCAATGCTTCTGCTCAAGCGGCCTATCCCAACCGGAAGCGAAGTTGCCTCTCCAGGTCGCCTATATACTCATCGAGAAACGACCCAATGGGGACAACTTGAATGGAGTGAGAGATCTGTTCAACTTTGTACGACCGAAACCGCCGGGAGCACATCATTATAAGACATCATCGATGACGGCATCCTCTGCATCCTCCTCCTCATCTTCCTCGACTCAATCATTCGATGGTATATACCTCGGTGGCATTGATCGTGCGGATCTGACAGCAGAATTCACTGACTGTCTGCAGCGCTTCGAGAGTCATACCTTCCCACTCCTGTCGACGATGTTGTCTACTGCCCGACCACTTTCGCGACCGATGGACGAACAAGGTGCGAATCGGGCCAGGAAGAGTCATGCACGATCGAGTAGTATTGGTGCGGCGGCAGCACTCAGCTCAGGCATCGCTGCATCGCCGGCACCAGCAAGCAGCGGTAGCAGCAGTATGGTCACCCCGAAGAAGCCATCATCTTCTCAACGACTGTCATTTGCATCATTGAGTCGAGAGCCAAGTCGTGACTCAGAGGGCGCCGCGAGCAATGCCGATGTGACTGTGCCTGCCGCTGCGTTGGCTACTGAAGAAGAAGACGGAGAGGAAGAGGACAAGAGTCCTGAAGGTGAGGCAGAGGCTGCTCCACCTGCAGCGATCGAAGCATCGAATGAGCAAGAGAATGCATCAGCCGAGGGTGAGGGTGAGGGTGAGGGTGCACCGGCTGCTCCACCGGTCGCGTCCAAGGAAGGCGATGCTTCAGAGGAGCCAAAGCAAGCTGCACCAGCAGCAGCAGCAGCAGCAGCTGCAGCTGATGCCAGTGATGATGAGGATGATTCACAATTCTTCGCTGTCGCCACACGTAAACTGTCCGAAGGAAACAGTCAGAATGGTGACAGTCGTCGGTCATCCATCTCACAAAAACAAGTCGAGAGGTCAAAAGGAGAGCGCCAATCCGATGATGATGATGAGGCGTAAATACAGATCGAGCCCCAAACAAATGAGAACTTGCTGAAGCTTTGCGAGAGGGAACGAATACTCCACCGCCGCGCTGTACTTTTATTCTTGTATCCATTCATATCTATACTTTGGTTCCATGTTGCCTTTCTTTTCCAATTCCTGGTACACTCACCCCTCCGCAAAAGTCCGGTCCATTGACCAAGCTCACGACGAAGGAAGAATGACGCGGGGCTATTGACACTACCACAAGACTTGTTGCTGCAAATGAGGAAGGTACCGAAACTTTGACCGGCGTTGCTCTTTTGCTTGTCGAGATAGATTCGAAAATGTGTCATTTTTGACCTCTCAGCTAACCTAAAATTTCAAGCTTTTTGTGTGTGCAGCTCCACCGCGGGAACGATTTGTTGCCATGCAGACTGGGATAGATGTAATAAGAGCACAAGTGCTAGAGAACAGCGTAGTAATATGAGGTTAGATACCTCACAAATACTGCCTGAGATCGAGCTTACCACATGTGAGTTTGACAAAATCGAAATTATTTGCTTTCCTCTCTCCACAACCAAGAGGTGTTGGCAGGAGGTAGTGTCATGTTGCAACATGGCATGGTTAAGTGACCCTTGTTACCTGCCTTGAATAACCTTTACTGCCAACGCTGGCGCTAGAGAATGGAAACAATGAAATTTGAGGGTCCTTTTGGGACCAAACGGGACATCTTTGATATACTCCAGCTCCACCGCTTTTGAATTAAACATCTGCACTGCAAACTCAGTATAGCGAGTGGATGGAGGAGAATTGCAAGGTATGATTGGTATCCTTTCAACCCGCTGCCCATCGCTGCCCCGCTGCGAAATGTATATTTTCAGCCCATCTTTCTGCTTCGGGCCTGCCTTGCTCCGGCGAACTAACAAGAGGTGCTGCCAATGGCACACGTTGCGATATTACACTTCACACCCTACAGTAACATATCATCTCTATACTCACAGCTCATTTCGTCGTGAAGTTAGATCGAGTCAAACCTCGAGTCAAAAAGTGCCAACAATTGCCTTCCCTAAGAAAACTCAATATCTGGATCTCTACAATCAAGGCGAATTAGAGCGAGCTGATGGTATGTTACAATCCCCCCTCGCGCATGTACACTACATTTCTAATATCAGCCATTTATGTTTGATCCTGGCTACGCACGGATGGGAAATGGTTGCCTAAGAGGACGGAGGGGTGCAGATGCTCCGCCGAAACGCCCGCTCGCACCAGCAATGCCATGAACTCTGAGCTGGTTTATCTCAATTCTTCGCATCATGTCACGGCTGATATGATGTGTTGAAAAAGAAGAACGTTGCTTCTTACTGTTGTGCATTTGCACTTCCTTCACTCGACCACACAGTGATGGATGTGCCACGTTGTGCCCACACATCCTTGTTCTGCCTCTCCATTTCACTCGTCTGTGGCAGTTGCATCTCGAAGAGGTATTGTTGACGGGTGGCATCGAGATACACTGGAACACGAACCAACTTGTCATCAGCTTGTTCAGTGGTCGATGATGAGGGGGCTGCTGCAGAGCGGTGTATCCACGTGAGACGAACTTGATCCAGTGGCGTGGAGAGCTTGCTCTCATCACCCAGTGACAAGCCACCCGACCACTGTGCTCCATACAACTGCAAGCCTTTGAACACGAAGGAATCAGGATTGGGCGTATCATCTCCCACGCTGACACGTAATTCAAGCTGCTCCAATGGCCAATGATGAGCATGAGCAACCGCCTGTCTTGTTGCCGCCACCAATCCCTCCGGTGCCTGTAATCCACCCAACCATATGGGCGTATGTGTATATTCATTCGGACGTAATTGGACGAGTGTTTGAATCTGGTGTAAGCGTGCTTGGAAGTCGTCCATCCATCGACCGGGTGTGAGATTCTTCGGCATGCCAGCACGATACCATCCAGTCGGCAACAAGTCACGACGCAACTTGGAGAGTAAGTCACGAATATGGTTGTTGGGCTTGGAGACACCAGTCAACACATCACGCAACGATGTCAAATCCGACTGCACACGCTCCAACATATGTAGGAGGATGGTGTATTCGCGTTGGACACATCTGAAGATTGGATTATGATTCAATTTGGCAAATTCACTGTTGTTGCTTCCAGCCTTGGCATTCTTGAGGATGACATTGGCCTCAGTGAATGCATGAACGGTTGGAAGTTTACTGAGCCAGATGGTGATGGTACGATCCATGATATTCATCCATGCGGGTCGACTGGATGCATCACCTGCAACGATCGATTGGCCACGATCGATGGCGGGTGGGACACCAGATAGACGACGTACATGTCCTCCACCGGCCGTCGAATCCTCCTCTCTCTGCTCGTCCTGAATGGCCATGAGGGATGCTTCAATGCGTGTGGCATGATTGCTGAGCAACATGAGTTCAGCTGTGGGTTGCAATCCCAGTAGTTCAGGATTGGTATTATCATCCATCGCATCGATCCATGCACGGAATCCATCATAGTTGCTCGCATCAGGCATGGTCAACAATGGCTTGAACTGCTTGCTCTCCTTGTCGTATGAGGAGCATAGAGGGAAGTTGGTCTCATAACTCTGTGGAGTGAAGATGGCTTGAACGAATGCATGCAATCTCTTCTGATCGAAGTCATTATCCACCCGTCCTCCATAGATGACTTGTTCCAAGCTCTGTCGAATGGCATCCCATGGCAACTTGGCTGGCTGAATATTCGCTCGACCCTGTGCGGCACGATCGACCCACTCATCAATGACATCCATCGCACACTGCTGATCCGTCTCACTAAACTCGAACGCCTTCACCCATGCGACGGGTGTATATCTCAGACGCTCGAGAATGACTGCATGCAGCCATGCGAGGAGGAAGTAGAGACGTGCGCGTTCAGCTGGTGCACGATTGACACGATGCGCGGACATGTTGGCGAAGGAGCGCCGTAAGCTGCTCTTGATGCCAACTGGAGGCTCGAACAAGATGATGTTACTCATACGCAACAAGTTGCTTGGTAACTTCTCATGCAACTCAGCAGTGAGGAAGAGTCTGAAAGATGGATGAGCCGTCGCTGCCAATCGATGCAATCTCTTCTCCAATGAACTGAGATAGGATGATGAAAGATGAACATTCTTGAGCAGCAGCATTGTTCCTTTCTTCATGGCTGCATGAATGGCCGCATCCGCTTGCTCATATCCTTGCGGTGATCCCATTGCCATCGATACATATGAGTTTTGTTGATTGAGCGCGACTGCCAAGCTATCGACTCGTCCACTCGCATCGAATCCCGGTTTGCTGACCAGTAGCAATGGAGTCTGTGCACTGGACTCATGTTGGACCAATCGTTGTAAGTCGACACCAACGAGATCTTGAAGACGCTCATTGAAGACGGCATCAGCGAAGGAGAAGGCGAGTGGAGGAACACGATCGGAACGAAGCGTGCGAGCGATCAACAAACAATGGAAGAGATAGACATGACGAGGCAGGTTCGATGCCGACTCCCAGCCTGTTGGTGGTAACAACTCCGGATAAACACGTGGAGCACTGGAACTGCTCTCACTGGACTCTTCTTCATTCTTCTCCGTCTTGGCACTCGTGCTATGTGCTTGAAGGTAGCGTTTCCATGCCTCAAGATTGGCGGCAGAGTTCAAATGTGGCAACAACTTCGCCATGGATGGCAACTTGCCAAGTGTCGCGAGCAATGCACGCTGTGCTCTGGACAGACCCAATGTGTCTGGCACTTCAGCCAGTTCCTCACCGGCCGCCTTCTTCGTCGCCGCTCCACCCAAGCCATAGATGCTGCCCTTCATGAAGAATTCCACCTCGACTGGATCGAGAGGAGTGGAACCATTCAGTTGTGCATCATCCAATGCAATCTGTGCCAATCTCATCGCGAATGGTGCCAGATCTTGGTTGAGCAATGCACGACTCACACGAATATAGGAGCGACGGAACAGATGCTTGGTGAGGATGATGAGTCGTTTCGCTCCGTCCTTTTCATCCGCCAACTCCGCTATGACATGCTCAGACGAAGGAGGGAAGAGAAGGCTATCGACGACCTGAAGGAAGAATGGCAGACTGAATTGATAGAGGAAATGAACATCCGCCAACTTCTCCAGTGCAAAATAGATGCTACTACATGCTGATGCGAATGGCTTGAATGTATTACTCACACGCTCAACCTCAGCCATGACGCCTTCGGCTGCTTCCATCTTCTGTGATACATCCGCTGCCTCCTGCTTCAGTGTCTCGAGTGAAGTGATGATCTCTTCACTATCAAGAATGTTTCCACGAATACTGTTGAGTTTGTTGAGTAGTGCATCCTCCAGCTGTCTGAGTCGTACGCGGAACTCTCCCTGTAGCTTGATGAGGTCACTTCGTTTCGTATCGATATCTGCACGCTCCGCACGCAGGATCTTACCCAGACATTGACGAGTGAGGGAGGCGGGGGTAGTCACGAAGCTGATCAATGTCACACGGGAACAAAGATCAGCAGCGAATCGACTGGCTGCATCACGCGTCGAGAGGAAGATGGTGAATGCCGGTGAGTAGTCAATCTCCTTATCCCCCAATGAGATCGTCACTCGTCCACCCGTCTTGGTGATCTCCCTATTGAGTACGGAGTTGAGTACTGGATCAATGTTCTCCACATCTTCCACCAGCAATGCATTGCCGAATCGAAGTGCACTCTCCAGTAGCTTGAGGAAGGAGTCATCGAGGAAGGAGGTTCGAACAATCTTGCGACTGGCATACTGATGCATGAGGAAGGTGACGGCTTGACCACTGGGATCAATCAGCAATGGATAGCGACCGAAGCGTTCAATCATGATGGCATTCTCAGTGGCGAGCTCATCAGCTGGCAGCTTGTTGTCCGTCCATTCTAATCGCTGACTTGGAGTGGAGAGATATTCAATGAGGTTGAGATCGGGTTTCACCGGCACCTTCATCTCATGCAACCTGTCTTGCCATTGATCAATCAAACCATGACGCTGATTCTGATTATAGTAACCAGCATAAGCAAGGAATGCTGCAGCCAACAAACAGTCACCAACGAGTGTGCCAATTTGCGTCTGGAATTGTGCCGCATCACTCTCCCATCGTGCACGCTCACTACCCAGGTTACTAATCAATGCCATACTACGATCAACCTTCGTCTGAACTTGAGACATCTCAGCCTTGATGCGCTCAACTTCAGCAATGAGTGTACTATACTCACTCTTATACTGATCGATACGCGCTCCGAGTTCATCACGCAGCTTCTGTAACTCCTCTTGCTTCCTCTTGAGATCAGCCTGTGTGGCTGCAACCTTCGCCAACTCTGCTTCGAGTGGAGCGACACTGTTCTTGATACGGGAGAAATGGAGTGTGGATGTCACCCACTTCACGAGTGGACCACAAGCTTTACTAGCATTGTTGACAATTTCATACGTGAATTGTGGATGGTTGACATATTTAGTCATGAGCATCTCGCGTGTCTTCTCCGTGAGTGTGGTGACATCAAAGTTGATGACGGATTTGATGAAATCCGGTTTACGAATGACTTTCTTCAAGTCGGCCCAATCGGATGCGCTCTCACCAAGCATGGTGGCCACGGCCTCCAACGTAAACTTCACTGGCTGAGGTGGGGAGGGGAAGCGAGAGACGGTATCGATATCGGCCTTCTTGATGCTGCGCACTGCATTCTCTGCCTCCTCCAATGCTGGTCGAGCTTGTGCCAACTCTCCTTCCACACTCTGCTTCCGCTCAGCCATACGTCCCTCTTGCTCACGAATCTCCTCACCGATGCGTACACTCGCATCTCTCTTCGTCTCTGCCTCGCGCTGATCGACCATGATCTGTTCCAACTTGGCATTGGCCAATGCCTTCTTATCACGCAGCTCCACATCCTTACTCTGTAAGGCAGTCTGAAGCTTCAACACCTCACTGGATGTGTCGGTCAACTTGCGCAGACCCGTGGTCAAGTGTCGTTGTTGCTCCTCGAGTAAGGAGCGCTGCTCATGGAACAACTTGGAGTATTGACGAATGAAATCGAGGAAATGACGAGGAGTATTGTGAGTGGACTTCGCACCGGCATGTGCAGTGGACAAGGCCTTGTTGAGCGCAGTCACACTCTCATGCACGAACACGATACTTGATACGACTGCTTCACGTACAGTTGAGATCTGTGGCTTGTTCTCTTCAATCTCATCTGGGTTCTTCTTTTCATCTCCCTTCTCTTCCTCGTGTTCATCCGCGTCCTCAATGAGTCCATCACCGAGGTCGAGTGTCTTCGTCTGTTCCAATGCGACTTGGAAGAGTGCATCCGAGCTCCACTCACCGAACCAATCGATGACACAACGATTGAACAAGGCGGGAGAGGTCGCTGAACGATTACTGAAATCATCAGATGTGGGGTTCATGGTGAACACGATATGGAGATTACGCTGCACTTGAGTGACGAAGTGTCGATATAACTCCTCATCTCCATCCAACAGCACCCCTTCCTTCCGTGCCGCCTCTCTACATTCAGCCATGAGAGCAGTGAAATCTGCTCCTTCGAACAATCCCGGCACCTCACCACTGGCCAATAGTGCATTCATACGCTCAAGGAACGCCGTACTCAACACGTTGCTCTCATCAAAGATGAAACAGATGCGCTCATTGCGACACCCACTGCGTGTCAACACCATACGCAGGTCCTTGTCGAAATCCTTATCACTATAGTGCTTATGAACCTTGATCTGGAATACACTCAACCCCTGCATCCATGATACGAACTTTGATAGGATGGTCTTACCCGCACCAGATGACCCAACCAACAGTAGGTGACCGAGTGGTTGACGAAGGACGCGATCAATCCGCAGAATGTGATCCAACACCTCATCAAAGATGACAAGCTTCACATCGAGCTCCTCCTCATTGAACACACGAAGACGAGTCTTGACATGCTCACGCAGCGCCGCTTGACCAACGGATGTATAATTCTTTGTCAGCCAGTTGGAGAAGAGAACTGGACGAGCAAGGGCGGAGTCATGATCCACGGAAGCGAAATGCTTCTTCGCTACACCATCAACCAACTCATCCGTCCACTTACGCTCCTCTGGATACACCAATCGATCTTGGAATAGACGCAAGGCTTCATGCAGCCATAGACGAACGAGTTCATCCACACTCATCGCCGATCCAACACTTCCACCACCTTCTGCTGATGGCTTCATCGCTTCATACATCGCACGAACCCAACGACTCAGCTCACGAGGACTATAGATGTAATGACTCTGCTGATCGGGAGTGAATCGACTCTGTGAGCCAGTGTACACTTCAATCATGGCCTCAGTCAACGAGTCGGAGTGGGAGCGCAGGGAGGGCACGAGCTTCAATAGTGCACGATTGAATGTACCATAAATCGTTCTCAATGATGGAACTGCAGGGAAGTCAACGAATAATAATGGAGAGTGTCTCAGTAGACGTGGTGAGAGTGGCACACGACCAGCATCGGTTGGTGGATTACATGCACCCAGGAATTGAATCCGTTCAAGACGAATGAAACTCAAATCCGATGCACGCCAGAATCCACCATGCTCTGCCAGCTGTCGTAGGAATGTTAATACAGGCACGGTGTCATATGCATCCATGGATGGCAAGTTGATTTCATCACAGAAGATGACGAGCCACTTGTTCTGTACGACCGGATGCATCACCTGACCCAGTGGGGTTCGATCCACCTTACAATAATGTTGCAATGTATCCAACAAGAGCTTCGGCGTCGTTGTACTGGAGAAGTTGAGCGTCACCAACTCGAACTCGGGAAGAGAACGAAGAACTGCAGTCAACGTCATCGATTTACCTGATCCTGGTGGACCACAAAGAATGAGCGGTCGATGATCCGTCAGCCAGCTATGAATGACATCCGTATGACGTGCCGTATCAACTGTATCAATGACGACATCCGCACGGACACATTTATGTGGCTCCAAGTCCAATTGATCAATTCGTTCATCATACAACCTCCAATCTCCATCTTCCAAGTGTACCTCATAATCGATGAGTTGAACACGAGAAGTATCGGGCATGGCGATGGCGGGTGGTGTGAGTTGGGCCAGCTCGGTACAGAATCTGAGTCGTTCCTTCAATGCCAATCCTCCAGCAAATGCCCACAATGTTGCCCATACGACATATTTGGATAGGAATGCTTCCATCGACTTGTCGGCCATGGGGAAGTCTGGATGACTTTCATTGTACTCAATGATACGCGCGATGCCACACTTGAGCATGGAGAAGAGAGAGACGAGACATTGAGTACGACTGAAGGTCATAATATGGCTACACTCATGTTCGATCCAATTGAGTGCATTGAGTACGAAGCAGTTGGCGACGGGCTCTTGCTCCGAGATGAGTGGTGCACCCTCCGCTCCACTCGCCGCCTTCAACACCTCCTCTGTCACACCAAATAACGGCTCCAACAATTCGACACATCGCTTCTGTGTATGCTTCCATCGTGCGAATACAGATGGTGCCACATTGACGAGTTGTAATGTTTCAGTCTTGAGTAGTTTGAGCATGTGCACCATGATGGCTGCTGTTGGCAACACTTCCAGTGAGGAGAACCAGACCATGCCACAGCGTGACACAGTGGCCGGTGTAGCAAAGTCGAGATTCTGCACTTCGAACATGATACGAATATTCGGTGTCAATGCCAATCGCTCTCCATTGGGCAATGTGAGCAACTTGTTATCATCGAGTACGGAGTTGAGATTCTCCACCCAGTTTGGATCGACATCACCATCGAAGATGATCCAGTGATCACGTGAGGCCTCACCACGAACATTGTCGAGAATACGACGAAGGATTGAGGTGAACACACCATCAGTGAACTCCAACGTCGTGGAGTCGAGACTGCCATACAGATCATCTTTACTGATCGCCTTCGGATCGATGACATAGGTGGAGATCTTACGACCCTCCACTTGTTCAACGGCTTGTTTCAACAGCTGTATGGCCTTACTCTTACCAGATGCTGCAGGACCCACGACGATGACACCATGATGGATGGAGATGATCTCATTCAATTGCATGATCTTATCCAACCACTCCGATCCTTGCTCCAAACTCAACTCAGGTTGATTACACAATTGACGAATGGCTGCACGCAATGCAGGAACATTCGGACTGTGCAGTGCAGCACCGGGGAAGACAGCTTGAACGAGTGTGGAGAATAGGCCAATATCACTGCTGACCAGCTTGGGACTGATCGTGGCACAGATACTACGCACCAATAAATCCTGCTCCACTTCAGCTGGTGACTTGGATGGTGTGGGTGAGGTAGTTGCAGCTTCATCATCCTCCTTCGACTTGACTTCATCCTCATTCTCCGCCTCTTCCTTACTCTTCTCTTCCTCCATCTCCTTCCGCTCACTCATCTGTGCGACATGTGCTCGTTTGAGGTTTCCCGCACTTCTGAGTACACTCTTCAATGCTCTCAATCCGAAGTCATAGTGTGACCTCGCTGACAGCTGTGCTTCACATAGTTGGAAGAGCATGGTGACCTTGGTGGAGAGGTCCTCTGCACTGCGGAAGCCTTGACTGTATAACATCACTTGAGCGATCAGACTCTTATCCGCACTCACCATGGCCATGCCACGGAATAATTGCTTCAAATTATCGGGCAACTCAGATCTTCCAGCATATCCAGGATTCATGGTGATGAATAGACCGACACGTGGATCGAGCTTCACTTCCTTGTCCATCAATGTGATCGATTCACGGTCTTCTCTCAACCCAACTTGAATGGTTAAGATCTGCTGTGAGACGGCTGAGAGGATTCGTTCCTCCAGTCGATTGAATTCATCGAAGCATCCCCATGCGCCACACTGGCACAATCCAACAAAGATTCTACCCATCGCTGTAAAATCGAACGTCTCATCACAGCAGAAGACGAGTGTCATACGACCAAGTGTGGTGCCCATCGCCTTCACTGTCTCGGTCTTACCCGTGCCGGCTGGGCCGAATGGATTGCCGCCCAGTCGCATGTGCAAGGCCTCACCCATCGTGAGATAGACGCGATCCGTCAGTGGGGTCTGCACGAGCTTCTCAACCGCACCAAAGTACTCCCAACCATAGTGGAACTGTGCACGCGCAATCCTGATCTGCAAACATCTCATGACGGCTGGTTCAGTCTTCCCATCATGTGTCTGCGTCTGTGTCTTGCCTGTTGCCTTCTCATGTGCGATGAGCTTGTTGAGTGGGGTGAAGTAGAATCGTGTTTGAGCGAGCCACTTGAAATCATCCGTTCGTGTCACTCCCTCACGCAACAATGAACGAGTGACATCACGCTGATGAACCTTCTCCGTGATCAATTGCTCATAACTCTTACGGGAGGATGCACTCAGATCAGGGCGAAGGATACGATCAGCGAGGAACTCCAAGGAACTCTCCAGACGGAAGAGGACAGTGCGTAAGGCGGCCACGGCACTCTCAGCCCCAGTTAATGCCTGCTCGACATTCTGACTCCAATACACCTGTGTAGCCAACAATACAATCTGTGCTGGGTAGGAGTCAACCCATGCAAAGAAGTTGTTGACTGTTTGTTCATATGCTGCGGCATGTGCCCGATCATAACTGACATTGTCATCTGAATCAAATCGCAGCATCTGCTCCACTCCACGCTCCAACAATTGTGCCAGGGTCATGCGCATCTGATATTCGACTTGAGTCAGCCATGCATGTACGGAGCTCTTCTCAGTGATGACGACGGGTTCGGAGAATTTGACAACTTCACCCTCACTGGAGATCATGCTCGTGATGGTCCGGCCATCAGACTCAATACCCAAACTGGCAATGCCCGCAAACAACTTGCTGAGGTGTGGAATAACCTTGACCGGATTCTTCGCATTTCCAATGATCTCCAACAGTGCATCATCGCCAATGAAGTAGAATCTTGGGAATGCGCGACGTTGCTGCTCCAAGTAATCACCCAATGCCTTCTGGATGGCGGTCAATGTATCAGCGTAGGCAGTCAGCTCTTGTAACAAGTTTCGTTCATCACGCACCAATAGATCGACGGTTGGATCCTTCTTGATATCTCTCATCAATCGCGTGAAGTCTCGATCTAAGGTCTTGAACTTCTTCCATTGTGCCGCCAACTGCTGTTGAATATCTGCACTCCCCTCGAATGTGCCACTCATCGACAGCCAACGTCGCTGCACATCGATGAACACATCGAAGATCGCTTGGGCTGCATTGAGCTTCGCCTCCCATCTCAATGACTCACTCTCAAACACCTTGAAGAATGGAGATTGCTTGATGCCGCTGAGGTCACTCAATCGATCCGCCAACTGGGCGAAGATGGAATCCCAATTACGAATGAGTGGCACATTGCCCTTGTAATCTGCCAAGGTCAATCGTGTGCCTTCCCACTCCTCACGTAGTTCAGTGAGGAATGCCTCCAGCGCACTCTCACCCTGTGCCGTATCAAGGATATGGCGGACGGCCTTGACATGGACGGGCCAATCCGGCACGGACCACAGATGGCCCAGCGTCACCTCCGACCATGCCAATTGAGACAATCCCAACTCCTTGAGAATTTGTTTCTCATGCTTGGGACGAATCATTGGTGAGTGTAGATCAACAATATTGGCATTGAGTGATAAATAATTCTTCAATGTCTGTTTGAGGTAGTCATACCCTTCATATGTCTTCATCCAATTGGGTAGTTTTGCTTGTTCACTCTGTAGCTTGGCCAATGCTCGTCGTACATCTGGTGCCGGTATCGTTTTGAATGGTTTCGATGCCAATGTGTCCACCTCCAACCAGATGGTTCGAAGTGCGGACCAGATCTCCTGAAGACCCTTCAACTCCTCACGAATACTATTCAAGCGCGCACTCTCACCTTCACGCACACCTAAGTCCAATGCACGCTTCGCCGCACCCAAGCGTGATGCATCACCCTCCAACTTGGTGAGTGTCGCATCGAATGCCTGTAGCGATCGTGTCGCCTCACTGTGTGAGATGCCGCCGGCCACTGGACGATTCTTCGACCATTCCTGTGTGAATTCCTTGATTCGCTTCTCCAATGCTGCATCCTCCGACAAGATGTGAGATTGGATCGCACCACTCTGCTCGCTCAACTTCACCAGCTTACGTGACAGAATCTGCTCGAATGCATTCCACTCACCGGTCACACGCTCAGCTAACAGCCAATCGGGAGGGAAGTGGTAGCGAGCACGCGACAGGACCTTCTCAACCGATGCGGCATGAGTGAGGTCAGCCTTCCATGTCTTTGCTTGCTTGCTCAATGATTGGAGCAACGTCACACTGTCCACCATGTCTGCAGTGGAAGTGACATCGAATGCATGCTTCTCCAAGCTCTCACGTGCATTGCGCAACGTGGTGAACATTTGCAGGAGACGATCACCCAACAATTGACCCAATCGAGCCAACACACTCTTGTGCCAATTATCATACTTATTATTGACTTTGCTTTGGACAGCGGCGTAATCAACGAGGATCGGTCCGAATCGTGTTCGTGTGGCACTTGTATCGAATGTTGCTCGTGCAGTCTTCATATCATTGAGGATGGACTCCCATGCCCTAAGATCCGTGCCCAACTCATTGATGAGATCATTGAGATCCATGTCCCACAATGCCTGATATTGCAACCATGTATCAACGTATGCACGTGCGATAGTCACACGACGATCGATGGCAGTGAGACAGGCGCGGAGTGTTGGACTGGGCAACTTGGCAAGGACACTTCGATACGTGGCTTCCTCTCTCTTGCGTGCAGACGATGCTTCATCACCCGCCGCCGCCGCTGCATCATGAATCGATGCACTCAATCGAGGCAGATCAATGATGAGACTGAGCCAACGATGTAATTGACGAATGAGATAGATGCGTGACGTCTCCAATGAGGGTTCGACAATCAGGGTCTGGTTGCGAATCAAAACCTCGTGACGCAATGGAGGCGGGGAGACGAGAGCAATGAGTGAGGTGAGAGAGGCACGCGATGAACTGCCATTCATTTCATTCTTCATCTCATCCTTGCTCTTCTCATCTTCATCTTCATCATCCAGGTCCTGATTGTGTTTGGGAGGCTTGATGAGATTGCCTGCTTCATCGTACTGCTGCTCAATGGCTGCCGCGAATGCTGCCAACAAGATCTTACAACGATCAACGAGTATTGCTTCCACTTTCGCATCGAGTGTCTGGATGTATTGTTGGAGGTTTGTGAATCGTCTCTTCTCCAACTGTTCAATGACCGAATGCATGGCATGCATGCTATGCTGCAAGGTGGCTGGGTCAGGGGTGCATGCAGCAAGCTTCGACACGGCATGGTCAGCCTGCTCCACCCATTCACTCAACTCATCGACTGCATCTTGGAAGTCGACACTCTGTGTGGCCAATTGATCCACGTAATCCTTGACATGTGAGTCCAGCCATTGTATGGGTGCACGAGCCACGACTTGGCCTCCACCAAGCTTCAATCCCGCACCACGCGCCAATAGATGTTGCATGCTCAACTGTAGACCAGCAGCCAACAGTTGCAAGGCCGGTGATGCAGCAATCTTCGCACATGTTCGTGTGTAGATGCGAAGCACCTCCTCCAGTCTCATGGCGAATGGATAGTTCTGTCTGGCTTCATCGGCAGCGGACAACAGCTCGAATGGTGGCTTACAATCCAATCGTTGCAACATGCGAACCTCCTTGAACAGGGTGACCAATCGTTGATCGAAGTTCACTCTCAATGTACTCTGCTTGGCCGTGGCGACCACACTGAAAATGTTGCCACTCACCTGCTTGCCTGCCAGACTCTCCAACTTATCCTGTAGCCAATGTTGATACAGTCTTGCTGGCGCCAATTTCGCACGGAAGTCATCACTATCCCTCTTCAATTGTCTTCCATCGAAGTGATGATGCCAATTGTGACCGAGTACCTGTTCGACTCGACTCATCAACATGTTGAGTTGTCGCTCAATCTGCTTGGCCCAGATGATGGCACTGCTCACTGGAGGCAAGTCTCGAAGGAGTTCACTCATACGTCTTGCTTCAGCACTTGCAGTCTTACTACTAAATTTCGCCGCCAATGCATCCAAATCTTTCTTGACTGTTCCAATCAATTGTTCCTGGTACTCTCGGATGGCTGACTGGATGCGTGGCCGAACGAATAGAGGGTTGAACTTCGCACAGATACGAAACATCTCACTACTATTCTCCTTGGCATGATCCAACAACGAACGAATCGTCGACTCTAATTCAGCCTCAACACTATCAATCTTGTTACGATAGGCATTGACTGCCGCCTTCCATGCATCCTTCCCATCTGGTGTGATGCTGAGTACATTGATGCCACTGGCACTGGCAGCCGCTTGTGCAGCGAGGCGTGCAGAGGATGAGGAGGAGGAGGGCGAGGAGGATGGAGGCAGGACGGCTGAATCGGAATCCTGGAAGTATGCATAGGCTGCATGCACTTGATGCAATGCACTCTGCTTGGAGAGTGCATCATGCGTGAGAGTGGAGGCGATGACATTCCTCAATTGCTCATGTTCCTTTCGAATCTTTCTAATTTCCTGAATCCTCGCACGCAGCTCCTCCATCTCCGTGTAGGGTTCCTTCAACTTCGCCATGCTCTCCCCGGGCTGCTTCTTGCCCAATGCTCGCATCATGTCTGCAAATTCCTGCGTCTTTTCATTCCACACTTGAAACACCTGCTCGACTCCATCCGCCAACTGCACGAAGTCGCCATAGGGGAGTTGCATCAGTGAACGACTGGGCAACACGGCCGTCTGGATCTGACGCACCACATCACGCGATAAGGTGTGCACCAGTGCGATACATCGAGACAATGGATAATCGATACGTCGAATCTGCTTGAGGTGTGTAAAAGTCAATTCAATACTTCGAATGAGATCCATGGCATCGGCTGCACTCAACATACGCTTGATGGGTAGGTCGCGTAGGAAGGATGCATAGCGATGCACCTTATCTTTACCGCGCCCTTCCTCACTCAATCCAACATCCTGCATGAATCCAGTCGTTGCCAAGAATCGTTTATTTTGTCTCAATATGGCGAATGTGAATTCCACTGGTTGACTCTCCTTCGCATCATAGATATGATTGACCGCGCGCTCCATCGCCAGCCAGAAGTTCACCTCTTGGATCGTACTCCCACTACTCACATCACGATTGAGCTTCGTCACACGTACGATCGACTTCTTCCACTCGTTTAATTGTCGCTGCAAATCATTGAGGAATGCTGGGTCCGACGCGATGGAGCCCATGTCCTCCACCTTGGGGTTGGCATGGCCGGCCGCACGCGAGGAGCGAAGGAACTCAGCGATGGGGAGAGGAACATCCAACACGATGTGAGGGATCGAAATAGACTCTTGAAAACGAAGCAACTCAACCTCCAACTCACCCAACTTACGATTCACACCACGATACACGGCAAGGTCTGCTTCTTTCTTCTCTTCCTGTTCTCCACCTCCACTCATCCATGCTCTCGAGTACGGCAGGAAGCAATGTCGCACATAGGCGAGCATCGTCTCGAAGAGGATGGACTCCTGTAGGGAGAGCACAAGCAGTTGGCTGCTCATCGCGCTGGATGCATCCAGACTTGTGGAAAGCTTGATGAGCACCACGCTACACACAGATTTGTCACGATCAGACACAGATGGAGCCTTCGTCTCCAGATCGAAACTGTACGACTCTATCAACGAATCATCCTTGCCTTCTTGTGACGCTGATGGCGAGGATGCAGCCGTGTTGGCCGCACTCTTCTGGATTCGTTTATGAACGAGCAGAGTGAAGGAATTCGGATCCGTTGCAAATGCTTGCAAGACATTCTCAGTCTCCTTCATACTCATATATTGATTGAATACAGCAGCATTGCCTTGAACGACGGATGGTACAGCCGTGGCAATGTGTTGTTGTAATGCTTGCATGAGAGCAGGATCGATAGTAGCAGGTGAGGCAGATGCAGAGGCAGAGGATGGTGAAGCAGAGAGGGAGCCATCACCACCACCACTGCCGCTGCTGCCATCAGTCAGTGAGGGATCGGTATCAACATCCGCACTCATCGTGACGAGATGGATAGCCCAATCAATGGACTGCAACTATGTATGGCGCAATGATGTGATCAGAGAAGGATGAACGATTGAATTGAAAGTGACAATCTATTCTATTCGTTCATCGTCC